>JADMIO010792685.1_pt1 | contig 115076 bp, 90 predicted proteins | sample 8958161 | NCBI WGS metagenome assembly JADMIO01 (sample SAMN16585339, study PRJNA669376) | soil metagenome | isolation source: Crop rotation soil | place: USA: Cullars Rotation, Alabama | collected 2011
CGCGACAACTTGTCCACGTGGAATTCTAAGCTTAGGATCCCAATGTGCTGGAAAGTGGTATCGCGGCAACAGCGGCGAGACGAACAATCCGATGGCGGGCGCGACGGGTTTCAATTTCTTCACCCCCGCGCTGGTGGCGGACACCAAATACTGGGCGCGCATGACGTACGCGGCGGGCCATGTGGATTCGGCGGCCGCAACCGTGTATGTGACGGCCGGCCCCATTTCCGCGAGCGGTGTGTTCACCGAATGCGATCGCAAGTTTGATCGCCCGGTTGCGCCCGCCCAGTTGAGTGGTTCCAACAGCTATTACAAAACGTTCGCGTTCACGGTTCCGGTGGATGGGAATTACACCTTTACCGCGAATGCTTATGCCACGCTTTACCAGGGCGGTTTTAGTCCGGAGAGCCCGCTCGTCAATCTTTACGGCCTGGGTTCCGGCACGCATGCCTTGATCGCGAGCCCGAACAAATACTACCTCGTGCTCAGTTCGCCCAAGCTGGCGGACATTTCCAGCTACACGGTCACGGTGACCGCCGGTCCGGCTTTGGTCACCAAATCTCCCACGCCGGGCATTACCACGCAGCCCGTCAGCACCAATGTGTTGTTCAATCAAACGGCCACTTTGAAGGTGATCAGCCCGACGGCTGACCTCAGCTACCAATGGTATGTCGGTTCCAGTTGCGGCACTAAATTTCCGATCAGCGGTGCCAATTCCAGCTCCTACACGACTCCGGCGGTGAAGGATTTTACCAATTACTGGGTCGAGCTGAGCACCGTGGGGGGCTACCTGTTCAGCGCGATGGCCACCGTGGGCGTCACGCCCCAAGCCGTGGACGACACGGTCACGAACATGGAAGACACGGTCAAGCAACAGGCGCCCTCCGGAGTTTTGGTCAACGACCTGAAAGCCCTCAGCCGTTCGCTCTCGGCGGTCAATGTTGTCCAACCGTTGCACGGCAGCGTGATCCTCGCCACCAACGGTGGTTATCAATACAAACCCACCCCGAATTACTGCGGCGCGGACCAATTCAAGTATCAGGTGACCGACGGTACGGCGACCTCCGCTGTCGCGACCGTGAGCATCACCGTCATGCCGGTGAATGATGCGCCCGTGGCCGGACCGGACTCACTGCAAACGGCCTTTAACGTGCCGATCAGCGTGAGCACGACGAACCTGCTCGCCAACGACACCGATGTGGAAGGCGACGCGCTCGCCATCACCGCCGTGACTCCCACGAGCGCATTGGGTGGCACGGTCACCTTGAACAACGGCCTGGTCACCTACAACCCGCAGGGTCATTTCGGCCAGGATTCGTTTCAATATACTGTCAAGGATTCGGGTGGCGCGAGTGCGAGCGGCATGGTGACGGTGATAGTTTCGAATCCCGATTTCATGAAGTTGCTCATCACGAGCATGAACTCCACCAATTGCCATCTGCAATTCATCGGCAAGCCGAGTCATGGTTATTGGGTGAAGTACGCCGAGAGTCCGGCGGGACCTTGGAGTTATCTCGGACAAGTCACCACGTCACCGGCTGGCTTGGGCGATGTGAACGACCCCACCACGCCGCAACCCGCCAGCCGCGTTTATCGTCTCGCCGATGTGGATGTGGAATGAAGTGTGATGGCAGCCATCCTGGCTGCCGTGGAGTCGGGCTTCCAGCCCGCCGGGGTTGGCGCGAAAAGATATCGGCGTTTTGAAGAAAGTCTGTGGCTCTGGGTGAATTCGCGTTTTTTTCGGGTGGCTGGGAAGCCACCTCCTACGGCAGGCCCAGCCTGCCATGGCGGGCGGTCCGTTACAACTGAAGCCACGAAAGAACGCAGAGAGCACAAAGGGAAAAGCATTTTTGCGTTCTTTGAGTTCTTTTGTGGCAAAGGCAACGGCCGCGAGATTTTTCAGAGAAGTGTGATTTCGGTCGGACTTGAAAATTTTCGTGACACTCGTGGATTCGACGCCCATTCCGCCGGGCGGGAAGCCCGGCTTTACGGCAGCCAGGGATGGCTGCCGCCACAGGGGATGATTGAACACCGGCACGACGATGCGGTCGAAAGGACAATGTTTCAAAAGCTCCGGCGCTGGTCCGCTTTTCTTCACTTGATGCCATTTTTTGGCGCCGTCTGGTTATGTTCCTGTGCGACGACGAAGCGTGAGGCGGCGCAGGTGCCGATGGAGCCGGTTCGCAAGGTTGAATTCCGCAAGGTGGCGGAAATGAGCGAGGTGGCCGCGCGCGCGCGCCGCGTTGGTAATGAATTTTATCCCCAGGTGTGCGCCTTGCTCGGGAGCGAAGGCGCTACGCCGCCAACGCAATTCGATCTCATTTTCCAGCCGCTCAAGTCACATAATACCGGGGAAACGCACACCGACCGTTCCGTGATCTATATCAACACGGATTATCTGACCAACCGGGCCAATCGGGAGGAGAATCTCGACAAATTGCTCGTGCATGAACTGGCGCACGTGGCCCAGCAGTACGCCCGGACCGGCGGATTCTTTTTCCGCAAGAATGGAACGTGCAACGGTTGGCAGGAGGGAATCGCGGACTTTGTGCGCTACACGTTGACGGGGACCAATGGCTGGTCGTGCCCGCAGTGCAACGGCGCCTACCCTCATTATTCGTCCGGTTACACCTGCGCCGGCGCCTTCCTGCTTTTTTTGGAGGAGCATCATCCCGAGCGCGTGGTTCGGCCGCTTAACCTGGCACTGCGGCGCGGGGATTACACCGATAAGATTTTTGAGACGGCCACGGGAAAACCATTGCCGGAACTTTGGAGTGAATTTCAACAAACTGCGCTTTACACGCCGATGGCCAGGCACGCGTTTGAGCTTGAGACGGCGCTTGGATTCCAGTCCGGCGTGCCGCCTCGAAATTTCCAGGCCCGGTTTGATAAGCATGTCAAGCAGCACGCGGACAAGCTGACCCAGCGCTTATTGCGGTCCGCGCGGCTGAACGGCAATGGCCTTGCCGATTATCGCAACCGCATGGTTTTTTATCTTTACCTGACGCAGCCCGGCGGCGCGCCGGAATCTTTTTTGTTCCGGTTGCAGCAGGCCGGCCGGCTGCCCGGTTTTGCGAAGGGCGAGCACGGTTGGATTTCCGAAAATCTCTCGTTTGAAGAGATGAGTTCGATGGCGTTTCCGGTATCGCACACGCTGCGGTGCCAGAAGCGCAAGGAGCCGAACGAAATTCTTTATACCCTTGAACGCGGTTCGGAAGACACGATCTGGAAATTATCCCGGGCCTGGCAAACCGGGGCCGACGGCAAAGTTTTGCGGGAATACGATGTGACCGGAGCCACCCTCCCGCCGGAAGAGAAAGCCGCGACGAAATGACCGCCGCCCTTTTGAGTTTACGTCCGGGCCCCGTCTCGCAACCATTCCGGTGTGCAGCGACTGGGAAAAAATAATGGCGGCTATTTTGGCGAACGAATTGACATCGCCGCCGTACTGGGTGAAATCGAGCCGATGGCCGAAGCCCATGGGTGGAAACGGGAGACCTTTCTGGAAGCGGATGGCTTCAAATGGTGGGGACTGCATCGCGCCGCGCCCACTCAAAGCCCGCACATTTATATCAGCGCCGGGATCCATGGCGACGAGCCGGCAAGTCCGTTGGCGGCCTGCCGGCTGTTGCGGGAAAACCAATGGCCTGAAGGCGTGGCGATCACGTTGCTGCCGTGCCTGAATCCCGTTGGCTTCGCGCGCGGCACCCGGGAGAACGGGCAGGGGACGGATCTCAATCGTGACTACTTGAATCCGCAATCGCTGGAAATTCGCGCGCACGTGGCGTGGCTGGAAAAGCAGCCTTCGTTCGACCTCACCCTCTGTTTGCATGAAGATTGGGAGTCGCACGGCTTTTATGTGTACGAGTTGAATCCCGATGGCCGGCCTTCGCTGGCGCCGGGCATTGTTGCGGGCGTGTCACCCGTATGCCCGATTGATTACTCGCCGGTCATTGAAGGCCGTGACGCGAGCGGTGGCGTCATCAGCCCGAACCTCGACCCGCGCACGCGACCGCTGTGGCCCGAATCGTTCTGGCTGATCATGAGCCGATCGCGGCTCTCCTACACGTTGGAGGCACCGTCGGATTTTCCTTTGGCAACGCGGGTGGCTGCCCTCGTGGCGGGGGTGAATGCGGCCATTCAAGGGCTGACCGTCTAGCGGAACGCCGGTCTCCGACCCGGCTCGATCCTTGGGAAGTTTCAAGATTCAAGTTTCAAGATTCAAGTCTCCGTTAATTGGTCAACGTGCGTGAACTCGAAGGCTTGAAACTTGAATCTTGAAACTTGAAACTCTTCATAAACGAAACGAGCCGGGTCGGAGACCGGCGTTCCGTCAACCGGCATTTCGGCGGTGCAACCATTTTTCGCCGAGGTCGGCCAGCGTCTTGGCTTTGAGGACGCGCTCGGCCATGGGGAAAACAATCCGCTCTTCCTTGTCGAAATGTTTTCGCGCGGCCAGCACCACGCCCAGGAGCAGGCGGCGGGCGGTGCGCACGTCGCGCGCTTTTTGAATGCCGGCCAGGGCGCGGTCAATCGCCTCGTGCTCCTCATGAAACGTTTCGCGATGCCCCATCTGTTCGAGGCAGTGCTCCAGTGGTTCGATGAACAATTCGTCCTCGGTTCGGGAGTGGGTGGACATCAGGGCTTCCGTCAGCCGGGCAAGGGATTTGACCTCGGCCGTGGTGCGAAGGGTGGCGACAGTGACTTCGATATAATCGAAGAGGTTATGGAACACGCTGTGTTCCGCCCGCAAAATCCCGGTGATCTTCATCTTGAGCGTGTCATTTTCGCAGCCGATAGAAATGATTCGTGGCGGCGGACTGGGTGATAGTGTACCGGCCACTGACCACCGTGGCGCCGTTTACCGGAGTCCAAACGCCTGAGGCAACGTCCGTGGTGGTTTCGAGATTGAACCCGGCCAGGGATGACTGCCACGAAATGACCACGTTCGCGCCCGCAGGCACAATTCTTAAAAACGGTAGCGCAAACGCACTGATTCCGTTGTTGGTGTCCAAGGCAAACAGTTTTTCATCACCGAAATCCAGGGCGCCGCGGAACAAGGTGTTCGCGTTGTCCGTCGGCGCTTTGACGGTTTGCAACAGCACGGGAGGATTACCCGGACTCACGTTGCTGAGGTCATAGAGTTTGATCGTGTCTGGCGTTGCAATGGAAACCCCGGCGAGCAGATTATGCGCGGCGTCCACGCCGATAGGATTGACCGTGTTATCGAACAAGGAGCCGTCGAAATTCTCCAATTCGGTGGCGGTGCCATTCGTCAGATCAAAGGCAAAATGATACAGGTTTAAAGTGGCCGCCTTGCCCCAGAAGGTGTTGCCCGCGCCGAACGCTGCGCCTTGCAGGACCGTGGCATTGGGGATGCCGGAAAGGAGGACCGAAGAAAAGTCGGTTCCATTCGTCGTGGTCATGATGGCGACATACTGTTGGGCCGAGGGGAAAAGAATCTGGGTGTTGGTGCCGGCGCCGCGCACATCCAGCGCGTTGCCCCATTGCCGGCTTTGAATGCCGTGGGTGGGGTCGTCCTTGAAGGCAATGGTCGGCACGGCGCTTTCATTTGCCCAGCGGTAAATGGTGGGGATAACCGAGCCGGACAAGCTGCCAAAATTGGCACCATAAATCACGCCGTCATCCGCCACTCCGACCATGAGCAGGGCGAACGTGCCGCCCGAAATGCCGTTGGTGTTAAGGGTGCCGATATTCGTGCCTGTGGCGGCATCCAATACATTGAGGGTTAGACCGCCTGCCATGTTGACGAGGATCAAGTGGCCCGTGACGGGATTGTACGCCATCCCGCGCTGGTTATTGCTCGTGCTGGTGAGGTAGGCGCGACTGCCGGGGGCGAGGCTCCAGATGGGGGTGAGCACTCCGGGCGGCAATACTGTGAGTTGCGCACCGAATGTGGTGACGCTGCCCGCGACGTTGGTGATGACCACGTCGTAAATCGCTTCGTTGCCGCTTTGGGCGTTCGTAATGGTCAGCACGGCGTTCGTGGCGTTGGGGATCGGGACGCTGTTGGTCTGCCATTGATAACGCAACGGCGCGGTGCCAGCAGCGGCGGCGGCAAAAGTGACATTATTGCCGGCGAAAACTGTCTTTGCCGTCGGATGCAGAACAACCGACGGTGGCACCGGATCGCTGGAAGGTGTCAGGGTATAAGCAACGATGCCGTTGTTGCTGTCGAGCGTGAATATCAGCCCACCGCCAAAAGCGACCGCGCCCATGGAGAGCGTATTGCCAATATCCGTGGGGGTATTGGTGCTGCTCAACAAAACCGGGGGCGCGAGCAGATTGGAAATACTGTAGAGATTGACTGCGTCCGGCGTGGTGACGTTGATTCCGACGAGGAGATTGCTGGCCACGAGCACGCCGATGGGCGCCACGCTGCCCGGAAAATTCGTGATGCTGTAATTCTGCAACGTGGTGGCCGTTCCGGCAACCGCGTTGAAACTTAAGTGCAGGAGGTTTCCGTCCACAGATTTGGCCCAAAAAGTATCGTTCGTGCCGAACGCAAGGCCGATGCCCATCTGGCCGGGGAGTACATCGGCGGCCAGAACGGTGGAACTGAAATTGGTGCCGTCGGTTGTGGTCAGCAGCGCGGCAATGGTTCCGGTGGAGGACGAGATCAGGATTTGGGTATTCGTGCCGGCGCCCCGCACGGCGAAAGTCGTGCCCCATTGCTGGATGTTTCCCGCTCCGGGATCAGCGGCGTAGGCCACCGTCGGCGGGCTGATTTCGTCCTGCCAGCGATACACATTAAAAGTCGGCGTGGCGCTGCCGATGGTGCCGAAGTTTCCCGCATAGATCGCACCGTCGTCGGCGACCCCCACCTTGCTCAGAATGAACGTGCCACCGCTGATGCCGGTGGTGTCCATCGCGGCGATGTCGCCCCCGGTGGCAGCGTCAAGCACGTCAATTCGGGTGCCGCTCGTGCGGCTGACGATGATCAAATGGCCCGTGACGAGATTGTAAGCCAGACCGCGCTCGGTGGTGCCGGTATTGAGATACGGCCGGTCGCCCGGGTTTAGATTCCAGACCTGGTCGAGACGCAGGCCCTGGGCGTTGGCGATGGGGTTCGACACGGCGAGGAAGAGCGCGGTTTGAAGGAGGAGGACGAGCAGCTTTTTCATGGTACGACTTTACGAATTGCTGGACTTCAGCCAGTTGGGTATTGCGTTCAATCTAGTTATTTTCCTTTTCCCTAATTCTGTCAACAGGTTTTGTAGAACAGCTCGTCCCGCCTGTCGTCAATCAAAACGGCGCAAAAAGCCGCGGCTCGTGCCGAAAAAACCGAGTTGGACCGCGAACCACACCTAATACGCGAAAATTCCGCCAGGTTCGCGCGTTTCGGGTATTTCGCGGTTGAGGATTTTGAAGTATCCTCGTGTGGTCCTCCTGCTTGACCGCAGAGGCACGGAGGTACGGAGCGGGGCCGCAGCACATGAGCACGCCCCGCTCCCGTTTTGCCATTCCTGCGTCCAGCGTGACCGGCTCTTCCGCAATTGCGGGTCAGCCCACCAGCCGGTTTGGCTCGTCACTCCATGAAAACATTCTTCACTTGCCTATTACAAAAATGACTGAACCCCGGGCATCGTTCTGCTGGCAAGCGGCCAATTATTTTTAAAATTGGGAATGGGATGCCGCGCAAGACAATTGCGCCGCAGTTTCCAAAACGGCTCTGGCTCAAGCGACCGTTATTTTTTCAGTCGAAAGTAGCGGTCGGGCTTCTGCAGCGTGTTCGTGACGCCGTTCAAACTTCCTACCACTGTGACGATGTTGGTGGCGGATACCCAACTGTTCGGGCTCGCCGGGTTGGTGGTGGTTTGCAGCGAAAAGCCGGTGGCATTGGTCGGCCATTGAAGGACGAGCGCATGATTGGGAACGCTGAAGTGTAGCGTCGGCGGGCCGGTCGGCAGGACGTTGAAGGTATAAGTCACGCGCTGGCCGGGGACCACGGTGCCCGAGAGGGTGTTCGTGGCGAGACTGGCGCCGGTGGTATCCGATTCCTCAAAATCCAGGTGATAAGCGCCGGTACCAGTGCCGATCAAATCCACCTGGTACGTGCCTCCCTCAACGTCATCCACCTCGACCGACTTGACGCCATCGGGAAAGAACGTGGTGGCTCCGTATTCCTCCTCGGAAATGGCTGGCTCAAAAAAGGATTGGGGAATGTCGCTGGTCACGACGCCGTTGGTGCCAATGCCGCTATGGTTTCCATAGGGATCAGTGACCGTCAAGGATACCGGTGAGCGGGCGGTCCAGCGCGCGCGTGGGCCAGAAGCCCGGCCAATGGTGACGGCGGAGATTTCCGGTATGCCATTGCGCGTGATGCGGTTCACCAGGTTCTCCTTGGGATACATGGCGCACCAACCGCCATAATTGGCGCCTTCATTGTTTGAGAGCAAATAGTCAACCTGGCCGTAATGGTGACTGGGATTAATCTGAAAATGGCCCGCTGGGTCGCCCACGATATAATAATCCCCATTGTGGCCGGGGCCGTAAAGTTTCGCCAGGTCATCATTGTGCCCGGCCCCGAAGATGACGATGAAGTGGCCGTCACCCACCGCCGTACCGACGCCCAGGTCAGTGCGCATCACGACTGGCTGTTTGTAGTTCTTGAGTAGTAGATCCACTTCCGCCCAACCCTGCGCCGCTTGGGCCCTATTGGTGTCCCACCGGCTATAAACGGTGGCGCCGGACGGCAGCGGTGAGGGGTTCACATATGCCACATTGTTCGGACTGGTGCCACCTTTCAGCCAGTACAAGGCCCGGTACGGCCAGAAGCCGTTCGCGACGTTATTGGCCGTGAGGCCATGCTCCATGGTGTTGGCATAAACGACTTTGACATCGTTCGCGGTATATCCTTGCGAGTTGATGTCCATCGTCAATGAAGTCGGACCGCAGGCATTGCCGCCAGCCTGATTGTAACGGATGGGTAGCCCGAACGAAATGCCGGCGTCATATTGGTTGATGAATTTGAAGATATTGGTATAGGGCTGGTAAGGTGTCGGGATCACTGCGGTCGGCTCCAATAATCCCGGCGGCACCGTTTTGGCGGGAGGGACTGTATTTTTGCCGGAGAAATCGTAGAGGAAAAGCAACTCGGGGATGGCCCCCTGCAGATAGAACTGCGACGCGCTGGAAAGCTGTTGCACGATCGCATTCCACTTGGGAGTGAAATAAGGCTGGACGCTGTCCTTGCCGAAAAAGTGCTGGCAGACATCTTTCAAGGGCAGACACGTGGGGTTGTCCGTGGAGGCTTCGGCGTTCATGGTGAAGTGCATCAGCAGATATTGGCGGTTGCCCAGTGGATCCGTGCCCCAGTTGATCGCCGCGAAGAGATCTCCGGTCCAGGCTTCTTGATAATCCGGATCATTATTCGCATTGCGTGAGTTGCCGGAAACCGTGGCTGCTTTCAAGATCACGTTGGTCCCGTTAAACCGCCCCGCCGTCGCGCGAAAACTCACATCCGCGCTGCCGGTCGAATATTGGGTGATATTCGGGTCGCCTTCCAAGGGCAGGATGCGCGAGCCGAGTTCGCTTTCGATTGAGTCCCGGGCCATGACCACCAGGCGCACCACGACTGCCAAAGAAGCGTTCGCATTTCCGTGGGCGGTGACCAGGAAGTTGTCGGGTTGCGGGCAATCCCGCTCCATTTCGGGTTGCGCTGGCGGCACCCAGGTCCGATTGACGAGGCAGAAAAAAGGGATTCCGCCCCCGCTTGGGAAATTAGTATTTAACGCGTAAGGAAGAACGAACAGCGTCGGGTCTCCGGCCGTCAAGGACGACCAGGTCGCGTCAGGCAGGGCGAAGACCAACTGGCGGACAGCGGTGCCGGAGCCCAAGGCGTTGAACACGGAGAACTCAGCTTGTTGAAAGGGCAGAATGCCCTGGGTGTCCGCCCAGCCCGACAAACCGCAAAGCAGCGTGACCCAGGTCAGCGCCAGCAACATTTTTCCGTGGCGTTGTCGTCGCGGGATGGCGGAGGGGAAAACGGTACAGCCGAGGACCGAAGGCGGCTCTTCCATTGGGGTCATGCCAAGAGAGCCTGCGCCTCTCCAAAACGGAATCAAGCATATTTAGAAGGTTTTTGTACGGACCAATGCGATCCTACTTCCGGGCCATGGTTTGCATTATGGAAGTAGCCGGACACGTGAAATGGACGATTTTGGGTATTTGGGTCCTTGGGTCTTTGGGTATTTCAAACGGGGCTTTCAATTGCCGCCCATTTTGCGAATCATGCGGAGGCGGTTAATCGCATGGCGATAACCGCGTTCATGAGCGAGTCAACGAGCCAGATCCATTTCAAACCAGCGGGGGCCGGACCGGGAGATTCCCTTTCCGGACGCGCGCGGTTTTTGAACGCCTGCCATTGCCGGGCGAATGGGCGTCCTCCCGTCTGGCTCATGCGGCAGGCGGGACGGGCGTTGCCGGAATATCGGAAGCTCAAAGAGACTTATACGTTCGTTCAACTGGTCCAGAATCCGGACCTCGCTTGCGAGGTCACGCTCCAGCCGATCCGCCGGTTCGGTTTCGACGCCGCGATTTTGTTCAGCGATATCCTCGTGATCCCCGAGGCGATGGGGCAATCGTATCACTTCCGCGAGACGGGCGGGGTGGTGATGGATTTCGCGGTCCAAAGCCGGGCGGATATCGAGAAGCTTTCGGTTCAGCATGTTTGCGAGCGGTTGAGTTATGTGGAACAGGCGTTGCGCCGGTTGCGCCGGGAACTGGGCGATCAAACCGCGCTGATCGGTTTCAGTGGTTCGCCCTGGACGCTTGCGACCTTCATGATGGAGGGCGCCAGCGTTCCTAAGTATGGGCGCGCGCTGGCCTTATTTCGCGAAGACCCGAAGACTTACTTTGCGCTCGCGGAGAAGCTCACGCTGGCCATCACGGAATACTTGAAGATGCAAATCGCGGCAGGCGTGGATGCGGTACAGATTTTTGACAGTCATGGCGGGCATCTGGAGGCAGCCGAGTTCCAGGAAGCCAGTGGGCGGTGGATGCGGGAGATTGTGGCGAACATTGGAGCGCCGGTCTCCGACCCGGCTCGAACATTGACGGCGCAGGAACGAGCCGGGTCGGAGACCGGCGTTCCGCCCGTGATCGTGTTTTCGCTGGGCACGCACGGCAATTGGCCTGATCTGATTGCGACCGGGGCGGATATTCTTGGCATTGACTGGCAAACGCCATTGGCCGAGGCGCGGCGGGTGATTCCTGAGGGCATTGGGTTGCAGGGCAATCTCGCTCCGGCGTTGCTCGTGGAGGCCACGCCCGAAGTCGTGGCGACGGAAACGCGCCGAGTGCTGGAGGCGATGCGCGGCCGCAACGGGCACATTTTTAATCTGGGCCACGGTTTGACGCCGGGGGCAAAGCTGGAGAACATTGCGGCAGTGGTGGACACCGTGAAGTATTTTGAATGAAGACGCTGCAAGTGGATCTGGACCTGGTGAAGAAGTACAACGTGGCCGGCCCGCGTTATACCAGCTATCCGCCCGCAACCAAATTCACGGATACGATTTCCTGGAACGATCTCTCCCAACGGATTGAAGCGAACAACCAATCCGCGCGCGATCTTTCGGTTTATTTCCATATTCCATTTTGCGAAACGCTGTGCTGGTTTTGCGGCTGCACGACGGTCATCACGCTCAATCATGATAAAGGCCGGGACTACATTGATTATCTGGGCCGCGAGGTTGCGACGTTGGCGCCGTGGCTGAACGCGCAACGCAAGACGGTGCAGCTCCACTTCGGGGGCGGTTCGCCCACGTTTTTGCGGCCCGACGAGATTCGGCGGCTCGGCGACATCATTCACAAGCATTTCACGTTTGCGCCGGACCTGGAAGCGAGTGTGGAGGTGGACCCGCGCCGGCTCACGCGGGATCACCTGGCGGCGTTGCGTGAGATCGGTTTCAACCGCGCCTCCATGGGCGTGCAGGATTTCAATCCGCAGGTGCAGGAGGCCATTCATCGCATTCAACCGCGCGAGATGACGCAGCAGGCGATGGATTGGATGCGCGAGCTGGGTTACGGTTCCATCAATCTGGACCTGATCTATGGCCTGCCGCATCAGACCGTCGGAACGTTCACCGAGACGCTGGATACCGTGTTGGAGATGAAGCCGGACCGGCTCGCGGTGTTCAGCTACGCGCACGTGCCGTGGATCAAGCCGTCGCAGAAAATTCTGGAGACAAAAATTTTGCCGCCGCCGGAAACGAAGCTGCAGGTGCTCAAGCTCGTGATCGAAAAATTGACCGCCGGCGATCAATACGTCTATATCGGCATGGACCATTTTGCGCGGCCGAACGACGAACTCGCGGTGGCGCAACGTAACAAGCAATTGCAGCGGAATTTCCAGGGCTACAGCACCCGCGCCGGTTCGGATATCTACGCGTTCGGCATGTCGAGCATCTCGCAGATTCCGGAGGCCTATTGGCAAAATGAGAAGGAATTGCCGAAATACCAGGAGGCGGTGGATGCCGGACGGGTGCCGTTGCACCGGGCTTATTTTCTAAGCGCCGAGGACAAAATTCGCCGCGAAACCATCATGCGGACTATGTGCGACCTCTCGCTGGATTTCGCGGCCATGTCGCAAAGCCTGGGAATTAATTTCGAGGAACACTTTGCGGCCGAACTGGCGTCGTTGGCGCCGTACGAAGCCGATGGTTTGGTGCGACGGACGCCTGGCGGCATCGAGGTCACGGATGCCGGGCGGCTGTTCATCCGCAACATTGCGATGTGTTTTGACAACCTGCTCGTGCCGGGAAATGAACGGCGGCATTCGAAGACGATTTAGCCGCAGCGCTGGCGCGGCGGACATGTTCCTATCTAAATGAAAACCGTCGAACTCTTTAGTTATGATGATAGCTGGGACGCCGGTGCGAAATGCGATGCCGCAAGAATGTCCAATTTCCGACACCGCACTGGGGAGCAAGATCAAAATGGTCTTTCTCTGTGTCTCCGTGCCTCGGTGGTTAAGTCCCAAACGATATGAACCACGGAGACACGGAGGCACAGAGAAAAAGACTGAATGAGCTATCGGGGCGGACCATTGGTGCCTGCATCGAGATTCATCGCGAACTGGGGCCGGGATTGCTGGAAAGCGCGTACGAGGAGTGCCTGGCTTATGAATTGGCCCGGACTGGTTTGCGTTTTGCGCGCCAAGTACCGCTTTCCGTGCGTTACAAAGAAGTGCAGCTCGATTGCAGCTACCGGCTGGATTTTGTCATCGAGGACTGCCTGCTCGTCGAACTAAAAGCGGTGACCGAATTGCACCCGATCCATGAGGCGCAATTGCTGACGTACCTGAAACTTGAGAAGAAAGCCTTGGGACTTTTGATCAATTTTAATGTGCCGACGCTCAAACACGGTGTCAAACGTGTCGTGTGCGGTAACTTGTTCCGCCCCGAAGCGGACGGACTGAGCTAGTTTAATTCCCAAACTCCTTCTTGGTCCCCGTTCTCCGTGGCGCTGGGTTATTTCAAAAGATCTACCTGAATGTGAGTGAGATCACTGACGCCGAGTTCCAGCAGCGAGGCATTGTAATAAAGATCGAAGTTGGGGCGGATGTAGGGGGCGTGCGCGGCGCGGCGTTGGCGGTCGAGTTCCTTCACGGAAAGCATGTCCAAGGCGACGGGATCGCGGCTCAGGCGCAATTGATTCAATACCGTCGAGTAGTGGAGCAGGCCGCGTTGCGCGCCTTCATACTGGCAGATGAGGGCATCGGTAATGCTGAGGACGACTTTGTCGCCGATGGAGGGCAGGGCGTACAGTTCGGGGATGGACTTGGCGAGGCGGAGGGCTTCGGCTTCGAAACGCAGGGTGTTGTCCACGCTGCCCATGGTCAGGCCATACAGGTTTCCTGAAACACCGGCGAGGTTATGGTTGAGCAGCGGTGAGACGTTGATGATTTTGGTGATCTCGTGGCTGACCAGTTTCGACACGAAGGATTTCCGCCCGATGCCTTCACCGGTGCGGCCGAACTCAAGATCGCCCCAGCCGAGATTTCCGAGCAGAGGGGTGTCATAAAAGTCCGACGGATCGTAACCGGCGGTTTCGGCGCCTTCCACCCGGATTCCTAGCGTGTCAGCCAGTTGAAAAAATTCCGCCTGCCGCAGGTCGGCTTCCGATTTGTCCCAGACGATGATTTGTCGGGCGGGAATGCCGGCGGCGATCAACCCCCGGGCGACGGCTTCAGCCACGGCGGGCCGCGTGCCGCTGTTCGGGCCGGGCAGGGAATAAACCTTGATGCCGATGATATCCTGCGTGGAAACGAGGCTCAACCAGGCTTCCTTTTGGGTGAACTGGCCGGTCAGGCTGCGGAGGGAGCGGTCGAGCATGGCTTGAACGCGTTCGAGGTTCGGGCGGAAGGCCTCGGTCGCGCGCGGGTCCTGGGCGATGACGACGCGGGCGCGTGGAGTCTTGGATTCGCCGGTGCTGAAGCGCTCCGCGGCAAAGGAAGTGACGGTCAGAAGAGTCAGCAGCAGAAGGCCGCCAATGAAGGCGGCCCCGGTGCGATGACTCGTTGGCGCTGGTGCGTTTCTTGACACGTCAGGGGTTGGATGGTACCACGAGCCGCAATGCTGGCGATAAAAAACCGGGGCGGCCTCACGGGAGTCGTGTTCACCGGATTTCTTGCGATCTTCCTGGCGGCTTGCACCCCGCAGGGCCCGCGGGCTTTTCAAAAGGGTCGGGAGGCGCTGGAAGCGGGGGATTATGCGAGAGCGGTGTCGGAATTGACGTGGGCCTCGGGCTTCCTCTCGACCAATGCCGAGGTGTGGAATTATCTCGGCCTGGCCTGCCACAAAGCGGGCGACGCCCAACGGGCGGCGGAGGCGTACCAGCAGGCGTTGCGACTGGACCGCGATTTGTTGGAGGCGCACTTTAATCTGGGCAGCCTGTGGTTGGAACAAGGCCGTCCCGACGCGGCCAAGAGCGAATTCACCATCTACACCATGCGTCAGGCGGATTCCTTTGAGGCCTGGCTCAACCTGGGGCTGGCACAATATCGGTCGGGTGAAGCGGTCGCCGCCGAGGAAAGTTTTCAGAAGGCGCGGCGGCTGAATGGGAACAATCCGGAAGTGCTGAATGGCCTGGGTTTGGTAAGCGCGCAACGGCGTCGGCCCCGCGACGCGGTCCAGTATTTCAATGCGGCGTTAAAGGCGCAGCCGGGTTATCGTCCGGCGCTGTTGAACCTGGCCACCGTGTTGCGTCGCGATCTCGGCGACCACGCGGGCGCGGCACAACGGTATCGGGAATATGTTGCGCAGGATCCGCTCGCTCCCGAGGCCGCCACGATTAACGCGATCCTGCAATCATTGGAGGCGAAACCGGTGGCCACGGCCCCAGTCGTTTCACCTCCGCCCAATCTTACGGTCGCGAATGTCGTGAAACCGCAGGTGACCAATCAACCGCCGCCGCCCGCGGTGAGGACCAATCCGGCGGTGGCGGAGAAAGTCGCGCCTCCCAAGCTGATTGAATCGCCGAAACCACAGACAACAACGCAAGCCGTCGTGCGGACAGCCGCGCCGAACGAGGTCGCGAAACCGGTGATTACCGCGCCTACACCCACGCCGACACCCACGCCGCCGCCAACCGTCACCGCGACCGCCGCCCCGCCGGTGACGGCAATTGCGGAGCCGCCGCCTGAAAAAAAGAGCTTTTTAGCACGGCTCAATCCGTTTCGCGGTGGGAACAATCCGCCGCCGAAGTCCGATGTCGTGGCCACGGGTGCGGAGACCACGGCAACCGCCACCCGCCCGGTTGCTGCCGCGGCGCGAAGTTTTGCGCGTTATCATTATTTGGCGCCGTCGGCGCCGCAGGCAGGAAATCGGGCCGAGGCGGTGGCGGCGATGGAGCGTGGCCGGCAGGCGGAGCAGGCCGGCAAGGCCGCCGAGACGTTGCAAGCGTATCGGCAGGCGGCGCAGGCGGACCCGGCGTATTATGAGGCACAATATCGCCTGGGCCTGGTGCTTTATGGGCAGCGGGATTACACGGCGGCCTTGGCGGCCTGGGAAAACACGTTGGCGATTCGTCCAGAGGCCACCGACGCAAGGTATAATCTCGCTTTGACGCTGCAGGCTGCGGGCTTTGTTCCCGACGCGGCGGCGGAGTTGGAGAAAATCCTGGCGGCCAACCCCAATGACGTGCGGGCGCATCTGATCGTCGGCAATCTTTATGCTGAACAATTGCGGGACAAGGCCCAAGCCCGTGTCCATTACCAGCGCATTCTGGAACTGGATTCCCGACACCCCCAGGCCACGGCCATACGTTATTGGTTGGTAGCCAATCCCGGCTGATAATGGCACGGTTTTGGCTTCGCATGAGGCATGAATTGGGCTTCCGCCGGGCGGAGGCTTGGATTGCCAAACATGAAACTCGATAAATTGCCCTTCAACTGGTTCGACATTTTCGTACTGGTCTGGCTGGTGATGGGTATTTTCCGCGGGCGCAAACGGGGGATGTCGGAAGAGTTGCTGACCTTGTTGCAATGGATCGGGATCGTGTTGGTGAGCGCGCTCTTGTACAAGCCACTCGGGGATTTCCTGCATTCCATGATGAAGGCCTCCTTGAGCTTGCTGACGACCTACATCATCACGTATTTGCTGCTGGCGGGGGTGATCACGGGCATCTTTTTGCTGATCCAGCGCGGCATCGGCGGCAAATTGATCGGGAGCGATATTTTTGGCAAATCCGAATATTACCTGGGCATGCCGGCGGGAATGCTGCGCTTCGCGCTGATGTTGATCTTCGGCCTGGCGCTTTTGAATGCCCGGCTCTATTCCCGGGAGGAAATTCTGGCCTACCATAAGTTCCAGCAGGAAAACTATGGCAGTGACTTTTTTCCCGGTTTGCAGGAGTTGCAAGCCACGGTTTTCGAAAAATCCATCGTCGGCCCGCCGATTCATAAATATCTCAACATCCTGTTGATTCGGGCCACGCCGCCGGAAGGCGCGGGACGATTCAAGCAGAAAGAATGGAACGCCACGCCGTGAAGGTGGGATGAGTCTTTTTCGTCGTCGTCCTCCTCCTCGTCCTCGAAACCGCCAAACCGGAAAGAATCGAGGACGAGGAGGACGAGGAGGATTCAAAGAACGGTCGGTTTGCGCGGCATGGCCGGTAACCAGGTCACAATTTTTTCAGGGCTGAAAGCCCGTCCGGTTATAGCCCGGGCTGGAGCAAGCGCAGGCCCGGGAACCGCACCCAATAACATAATTATCAGCCCTGAAAGGCGCCACCTACAGTGGAACGGTGGGACGTATGCCGGCCTTACAGGCCTTGCATGAATCTGCCGCTTCGTCCGGGCCTCCGCTCGCGTTGCTCGCTTTTGCCCGGGCTATGACATTACGCGCTTTCAGCCCTGTCGGATTGATTCGTGGACTCACCTCCCAACCGAAAACGAATTCCTTTCGTGGCGTCCTGTCGAGGTCGGGGCTTGAAACTTGAAACTTGAAACTTCCGATGCAGAAATAAATTTGCCTCGACGCGTCGGAAACTTTCCCTTTGATTGAACTGGTGGCCGGCTTTTTATCCGAGGCATTGCGCGAACAGATCCGTGCCGCCAGTGACATAGTAGATGTTATCGGCGGGTACGTGCCGTTGAAGCGGGCCGGGGCCAATTTCACGGCGCTGTGCCCCTTTCACAAGGAGCGCTCGCCCAGCTTCAACGTCAACCCGCAGAAACAAATCTTCCATTGTTTTGGCTGCCATAAGGGCGGGGACGTGTTCACGTTCGTCAAGGAATACGAAAACATCGGTTTTATGGACGCCGTCCGGCGTTTGGCGGAGCGCGCTAAAATCGTGATTGAACTGGACGCCACTCCCGGCGCGAAAGAAGCACGGCACGTCAAGGACCAGTTGCTTCAAATTCACGAGCAAATCGCTCAACGCTGGCAGAATGCCCTTGCTTCTGAGGCGGCCGGACAACTTGGGCGTGAATATTTGGCCAAACGAAAGGTTTCGCAAGAGGGCATAAAACTATTTCGAATCGGCGCGGCGCCGGACTCTTGGGATGACACTGTCAATTGGGCGAAGAGCAAAGGTTATGATCTGGCAGTGGTGGAAAAGGCGGGACTAATTATTCGCAGAGAAGGAGCGGATGGCTTTTATGATCGTTTTCGGGGGCGTTTGATGTTTCCCATTTGCGATGAACAAGGCCGAGTGATTGGATTCAGCGGCCGTGTTCTCTCCGGCGACGAGAAGGTGGCTAAATATGTCAATTCTCCAGAAACCCCTATTTTTACCAAGAGCAAGGTGTTTTTCGGCTTAGACAAATCAAAACGTGCGATCTTAGAAGCGGGCTACGCGATTGTGTGCGAAGGGCAACTAGATTTGATCACCTGTTACACAGCAGGAGTTCAAAATGTAGTAGCGCCGCAAGGAACTGCCTTTACTGACCAACATGCACGTATCCTTAAACGGTATGCCGAAACAATTGTCCTTTGTTTCGACTCGGACACCGCAGGACAGAATGCAGCAGTCCGTTCACTCGATACGATTCTCGCGTCGGACCCTAACCTCTCGGTGAGGAAAAGAGATAATGATCCCAACACGGTAGGGCGATTTAGCAATCAAGCCGTTGGTAATGCACTTCCAGAAGGTTTTGCCATCAAAGTTGCTGTGATGCCACCACCACACGACCCGGATAGTTTCATAAAGGCGAATGGTGGCGAAGCCTTTCGGAAGCTGGTCGAGAGCGCAGAGGGCTTTTTTGATTATCTTCTAAACCGGCTGTGTGTGACCGAGGATGTCACTACGGATGGAGGGCGGATCGCCATTGTGCACTCTATGGCCGAAGCCGTTCACAAAACGGGCAACAATGTCTTGGTCGACAAATACGCTCAAAAAACCGCATTGCGATTGGGTGTCTCACCGGACGCTGTACGGGCTGAATTTAGAAAACCCCCAACGACAAGAAAACCTATACCGCCCGAAGAAAGATTCGAGGAATCGGAGGGCGAGGCGGTGGAGATTGTTCGTCCGTCGAACCACGAGCTGCGGTTGCTGAAATTGATGCTGAAGCACGAAGCGGCAATGGATTGGCTGCTGGGGCATCTCAATACGGAATGGATTCCCCATGCGACCGTCCGGGAAATCGTCACCCGGAGATTGTCCGCGCACGGGGAAGGCTCGTGGCAGAATCTGGGTTCATTTTTGGATGCGTTTGAATCGGCCGAGGCGCGCGGCCTGATCACGGAAGCGGCGTCGGAACATCGCGAGCTGCCGAATCCGGACCAGCAACTGGCGGATGTGACCCTGTGGTTTCGCAATCAATTCCTGGATCGCGAGATGGCGGAATTGAATCTGCGCCTGTCCCAGCCGGAAACCAGCGAGGCGGAGAAATTGGATCTGATGCGGCAGCAGCAACAATTGCGGATCTTGAAGCGTCAGCCGCTCCAGCCGCTGGCGGATGAGTTTTGAGGATGGGGAGCACCGGTCTCCGACCCGGCTCGTCGCGGCTCGTATTTTTACAAACTTGCCGGGTCGGAGACCGGCGCTCCGAGAAATCCATTTGACCGCGAGGGGCTCGGTTCTTACGGTGGTCAAATACCAACCAGCATTACCCATGAAATGTGATTCGATTCGATTGCGGTTTCCTCTAGCCGCTGCCATGGCTCTCCTGGCGGTGATCCTGGCCTCAATCCAACCCGGCTTTGCCGCCGAGAAGAAATGGTGGCGGGGTAATATGCACACGCACACGTTATGGAGCGACGGCAATGATTACCCCGACATGGTGGTCGCGTGGTACAAAGAGCATGGCTACAACTTTCTCTCCATTTCCGACCACAACGTGCTGCTGACGGGGGACAAGTGGGTCAACGCGGAATCGAATCGCGCTGGGGGCGTGGCGCTCCAAAAATATCTGGCGCGGTTCGGCGCCGACTGGGTCACAACGCGCACGAACGGAGGGAAACAGCAGGTCAAACTCAAGACTCTGGAGGAGTTCCGTGGAAAGTTTGAGCAGCCGGGCAATTTTCTGCTCATCCCGGGTGAAGAAATCACGGACAAATATCAGTCCGCGCCGATTCATCTGGTGGGAAGCAATCTGCGCGAGTTGATCAAACCACAGGGCGGTAAGAGCATTACTGAGGTGTTGCAGAACGACATCAACGCGGTGCTGGAACAACGCCGGCGCACCGGGCAGCCGATGATTCCGCACATCAATCATCCGAATTTTCAATGGGCGTTTACGGCGGAAGACATGGTGGGGGTGCAAGGCGAACGGTTTTTCGAGGTGTACAATGGCCACTCCGGTGTGCGCAACTATGGTGACAAATATCACGCGAGCACGGAGCGGATTTGGGATATCATTCTGACGCGGCGGGCGGTGGAATTGGGCTTGGAGCCCATCTGGGGCACGGCGGTGGACGATTCGCATGACTACCATCAATTCAAAGTGGGCCAGACTAATCCGGGTCGCGGTTGGATCATGGTACGGGCGGGGGAACTGACCCCGGCGGCGTTGATCGAGGCGATGGAGCGGGGGGATTTCTATGCGTCCAGCGGCGTGCGGCTGAAGGACGTTCAGCGTAGTTCGCGTGAATTGCGCGTGGAGATGGAACCGGAGCCGGGCGTAACTTTTACGACCCAGTTCATCGGGTCGCTCAAAGGGTGCGATTTGAAGAGCGAACCGATGCGGGACGAGCAGGGCAAGGAGCTGCCGGTGACGCGGCGTTATAGCGCGGAATTGGGGCAGGTGCTCGCGGAGGTCAAGGGCAACTCGGCGGTTTATCCGTTAAAGGGCAACGAAATTTACGTCCGGGCGAAAGTGGTTTCCTCCAGGCTCAAGGTGAATCCCTACGCCGAGGGAGATTTTGAGACGGCATGGGTGCAGCCGGTGGTGCTGCCGGTGAAATAGAGTTTTAGGGTGAAAAACCCTCACCCCGGCCCTCTCCCATCCGATGGGAGAGGGAGAATGCCTTCGCCATCATCGGTGAATCTTCATACTCCAAATGACTTGCTGGTTTGCTAGGCGAGCAAAACAGGAGTGATGGGGATGGAATCGTTCGAATCTCCTGAACCATTCAACGGTTCTCCCTCTCCGCTGGGGAGAGGGTCGGGGTGAGGGCGAGATTCCTATCGAGCGCAGCGAGCCACCACTACCCGGCTCACCCCAGGTTCTTAGGAAAAGTCTTACTTCGCGCCTTGGTCAATCCAAGCGCGAATCAACCCCACCTCTTCCTTGGTCAATTGGGGGATCTTGGCCTTGTTGCCCTTGGGCGGCATCCAGAAATCTTCCTCGCCCAGCCAGGCCACGCTATGGACCATGGGGCTGTCCGCGCTCTTGCCGGCTTCGAGAATCTTGCCGTTTTCACTGCCCTTGAGAATTCCATCCAAGGTGGTCAGGTTCAATTTCGCCTTGGGACGCTCGTTGCCGTGGCATTTGACGCACGATTTTTCCATGATCGGCTTGATGTCCTTGGCATAAGTGACGTCCTTTTTGTCGGAGGCCGGGGGCAATTTACTGATGTCCACTTTGGTTTCCGCTTTTTTGTCCTGGGCCAGCAGGGTGACGGAAGCGAGGGCGGCGACGGTCAAGGTCGCCAGAAATCGGTGAGAGATCAGGGTCTTCATACGCATAGTTGATTCAGCTTTTCAGCATTGGAACGATTGACGTTAATAATGTCAAAACCATTCAATATTCCGGTCATTTGCCGACCGCTTTGACTTTTTTCCACGTCCCGGATTTGGCGGAGGCCAGGACGGCGTCGCAGACGTATTGGGTTTCCAAGGCGTCGCGGAAGGTCGGGCCGGCGGGTTTCCCGGTGGAAAGGCTTTCCAGAAAGTCCGCCACTTGATGAACAAAGCTGTGTTCGTAACCGATCTGGAGACCGGGCACCCACCACTTGTCCATGTAAGGATGTTCGCCGCCGTGATCCGTCACATGGATGGAACGCCAGCCGCGCAATTTGCCTTCGTCTTTGTGATCGAAGTATTGGAGGCGGTGGAGGTCATGCAGGTCCCAGAAAATGCTGGCGTGTTCGCCGTTGATTTCAAAAGTGTAGAGGGCCTTGTGGCCGCGCGCGTAGCGGGTGCTCTCAAAGGTGGCGAGGGAGCCGTTTTTGAAACGCCCGAGGAACGCGCAGGCGTCGTCAATGCCCACTTTTTCCACTTTGCCAGTGGCGGTGTGTTTGCGTTGTTTGATGAACGTTTCGGTCATGGCGCTGACGCTGTCCATGCTGCCGTTGAGCCAGAGCGCGGTATCAATGCAGTGGGCGAGGAGGTCGCCGGTGACGCCGCTGCCGGCGGCTTTGACATCGAGCCGCCACAAACCCGCGCCGCCTTGCGGCAGTTCGGGGCTGATGGTCCAGTCCTGGAGGAATTTGGCGCGGTAATGAAAAATCTTTCCGAGGCGGCCTTCGTCAATCAATTGCTTGGCCATCGTCACGGCGGGCACCCGGCGGTAATTGTACCAGACAATGTTCGGGACTTTAGCCTTCTCAACGGCCTTGACCATCTTGACGCCTTCGGGGCCGTCCATCGAGAGCGGTTTCTCGCAGAGAATGATCTTGCCGGCCTTGGCGGCGGCGATGGCGATTTCGGCGTGGGAATTGTTCGGCGTGCAGATGTCAATGGCGTCAATGTCCTCGCGTTCGATGACGCGGCGCCAATCCGTCTCGACGGATTCGTAGCCCCATTTTTTGGCAAACGCAGCCGCTTTATCCGCGCTCCGAGCGCAAATGGCCTTAAGGACCGGCTGGTATTCGAGGTCGAAAAAGTTGTTGACCTTGCGGTAGGCGTTCGAGTGGGCGCGGCCCATGAAGCCGTAACCGATCAATCCGATGCGTAATTGTTTCATAGCGTGAACTTGCTGCGGCGATAGAGAATCGGTTTGCGATTCCGCTGGCAAGCGGAAAGGAAGGCCAATCCGGGGCACCGGGAAACTCGGTCCAGCGCGGCGACGTCAAGGACGGCGCAGCCGGAAGTAGCGCTGGTTTCCGTCCGGGAAAAGCGGGACCGCAACGCTGTCGTCCATGAGAATGGGTAGTTCTGCAACGGGCGACCAATTGGTGCTGGTCAGGGAGTCCGCGGCCTCAAGCAGGAAGTCTGACCACCCTCCCAGCCAACTCAAAGTGGGCTGGCCTTCGAATCGAGCGTCGAGGGAAAGTGTCAGAGGAGGCAATGGCGGCGGAGGCAAAGGTTCAGCGAGGAACAGCAGTTGAACGATTCCGTTCAAGTTCGAGAGGGTGATGGCGGGCGGATCAAATGAGAATCCGGAGCACCGCGGGGTGATCGTGTACGTGACATTCGTTGCCAGGTTCGGGAACAGAAAGGCGCCGTCCGCCAGTGTTTGGACCTCATTGGTATTGCCGTCGCCGGTGATTTGCACAACCACGTCCGGGAAAGGCACCTCGTTGGTAACGAGCACGACGCCGATGGCTTGCGGGAGGTTTGTTTCCACCAGTTCGGCCATCACAAAAGGGGACAGCGAGTTGACGCGGGCGCAGATGGTCCGTTGTTCGAATTGGGGCGGTGGCGAATCTGGCGCCAGGATGGTCCGATCCCGCAGAGCTAGGAAACCGGTGTTGGGATCGGTTTCACCGTGAAAAACTCGCAGGCGGTCAAATTGCTGCCGACTAGCGACGGAGGGCACTTTGAAGCAGAGCGTGATGGGGCCAGCGAATTGGGCCGTGGTGGTGACTTCATAGGCGATCGCACCGTTGAGTTGAAAGTAGCCGGACGGTTGCTCGATCGCTTGGGGTGACAATGAACTGATCGTCGTTGTGCCGGCCCCGGTCACCGACGAAAAGCTGACCGAAGCATTGCCCACGCTTACCGTTACCTGGCTGCCCGCAGCGGTGGGCCGGCTAGGATGATTTCCCCAGCTATGCGAGGAGAGAATTCCGAAGATGCCGCTCCGCAGATTTCGTTCATCACTGCCATCGAGCTGAACCGTACGGATTTGGTCCTCCTGTTGTGCCCCTCGTTTGGCGAAAGCGATCCGGCTGCCGTCCGGAGCCCAAGTCGGAGTGTTAATGCCGGCGAGTGGCAGCAAGCGGCGTGCGGTTGAGGCTGCGGTATCGGCGATGTAAATCCCGCTGCCCCGTATGTCGTGTAGCGCCAATTGCCGACTGTCGGGCGACCAGGATGGGAAAGCTTGATACACGATGGGACCGCCCGCACCCGGGATGATGCCCGTTAGACTTCCGAGGCTTTCACCATGGGGGCCGATTTTTTGCAATCTTCCTGCTTCGCCGCGCGCGGCGAATTTGGTCCCATCTGGAGTCCAGGAAATCGTGTTTGGCCATGGGCTCAACAATGAGAGCTGCGATTGTGCTCCACCAGCCGTTGTCACTATCATCAGCTTACTGGTTGGCGCGCGGCGCGACGCATAGGCAATCTGGATCCCATCCGGCGACCAGGTCGGTGAGGTATTCTCAAACTGGTCGGAGGTGAGTTGCCGCTTGTTACTACCGTCGGCGTTCATGACCCAGATGTTGTTGGTCATGACGAAAGCGATCTTGGTGCCGTCCGGGGAGATGGCGTGGGAACGATGCGTCTCAGTGCCCGGTCCGAGCCAGATATAGCCGGAGCCGTCCCCATTGATCAGCGCGGTGCCGCCTTCGTCGCCAGTCGGAAGGCGCGCGGGGATTCCGTCCGGCCTTTGCTTGGGGGCAAAAGCAATGCGCCCGGCCGCGATATGCGCCGGCACGGCGGCGAAATTCGCCGTGTAGCTGCCAGCCACGGTGGTGAGCGCGCGGCTGGCTGGAGTGGACACGTAAGGGTCGGTTTCCGGTGTCACGGTATAGGTTCCGGGTTCGATGCCTTTGAACTCATAGTTCCCGGCGACGTCGGTGAATGTTTCCCGCTTTCCGTGCAACGACGCGTTTCCCTCCAGTTTCACCACGGCACGGGCCAAACCCAGGCCGCGTCCATCGATGATGCGCCCCCGGATCAGGCTTCCGCCTTCAAGTCGAAAATTGTATTCGTAGTCGGCGCACCGAAAAATTCCCGAGGGTGGGCGAAGGAATGGCGAGTCGAGGAGATTGATGAACAAGCCCGACACCGGATAGGGTCTTCCGTAATCTTGCCCGGAATCAGGAAGCGAATAGTTTCCCTCGGCGTCGGTCGTCGTCCGTTGAATTTCGACTCCGTTTCGCACCAGCACGAGGGGGATGCCTGACAAAGGTTCGCCGCTGCCCTGTTTTCGCACTTTTCCGTACCAGCGAAAGGTGGGCACTTCCGGTCTCACGGCGACATTCAATGGGGGCAGGGAATTATTCGCCGCGTCTGAGATTGTCAGGCGCAGAACCGGATGCTCCTGGGGCGTGGCGATGGTGCCTGCCGGCGGATCCTGGACTATGGTTACCGGCCCACATAAATCCAGTGCGCTGATGATTGCCGAAACGTCTGGCACCACCGGCTGACAAAACCCGATTTGATTGGGCCAGGGTTGGAAATTCAAGCTGACACTCTCGGGGGCCGAGAGAACGACCGGCGGGGTCGTGTCGCGAACGGTGACGGTGAAGGTGCAAACGGCCTCATTGTTCGCCGTGTCTTTCGCGCTCATCGTTATGGTGTGCGCGCCGAGAGTCAGCGGTGTGCCGGGTGGAGGCGATTGGCTGGTGCTCAACAGGCTGCAGGTGTCAGCAGCGATCAGCAAACCGGTCAGATCGGGCAATAGGGCCTGACAGTTCAAGCCCGCCTCCAGTGTTTGATCCGAAACGCAGGCCGAGATAATGGGCGGCGTAGAGTCGGTTACGGTAATCGTGGTTGCACAGGTTGAGAAGTTTCCAGCGGCATCCGTTGCTCGAAAGGTGACGGTGTGGACGCCAAGCTGGAGCAATGTGCCGGCGGTGGGCGTTTGGGTGATTCCCGGCGTTGCACAAACGTCGGTCGCGGTGACTTGGGCGGTCAAATCCGGTAGAGCCGCTTTGCAGTTGGCCCCGGCGGACAAGGTTCGCGCGGATGGGCAGACCGTAATAAGTGGTTTAGTCGTGTCACGCACCGTGACTTTAAACGAACAAGAAGTGCTTTTGCCACTGGCGTCGGTAGCAGTGCAGTTCACAGTCGTCACGCCAGAGGGGAACGCGGCGCCACTGGCGGGCGTGCAAACTACCGTGGGCGGTGTCGCACAATCATCCGTGGCCGTCACGTTGAAAGAAACGGTCGTGCCACCAGGTCCGGCACATTCCGCCACGATGTCTGACGGACAGTTGATGGTCGGCGGCGAGCCATCCACGATCTGCACAGTGGCGTCGGCCGTGTGGTTGGCGAAATCAGTGACCCGAATCGTATCGGTGACCCCACATTGGTTTCCCGCGTGGTATGCGCCCGTGCCGGCATTGATGCTACCGCCGGAATTGTTTTGGAGGATCGTGTAAGCCAACGATCCGTCGCCGAATGCGGTGAAGTTCACCACCCCGCCGGGCGCCACCGTCGCCGTGGCGGGGATGATCGTGAGAGGAAGACACAGGCTGGCGCTGCCCGCGCTGTAGATAGAGAGAATCTCCGGTGCGGAAAGCGCGCGATTGCAGATCAGCACCTCGTCCATCAGCCCGTTGTAATATCGGCCGTCAAGGACGTTGCCGCCGAAGTCAATGGACGATTGGGCGTTTAACGGAGCGCTGATGCGCGTATCGCGTGCCGCTTCCTCAACGCCATTGACATAGACTCGGATGACGGTTCCGTTGCGCACGGCAGCGACATGGATCCACTCACCAGAATTGACCGTGGTCGCGGACTGAATGGTCTGGTCGGGTTGATTGGGTTGCCCGATGCCGAACGCAAACTTCCCGTTCAGGATGGTCGTGCCGAAGTCATGGTTGAATCCGGGGAAATCGGAGTAGATCAGGCCATTTCCCTCATAGAACCGCGAGCCAGTCAGGGACGGGGCGGACGATTTTATCCAGGCCGCGAGGGTGAAATCATTCTCCACCGGTCGTTGAACCCGGATGGAACTGGTGGCGCCGTCGAAACGGAAAGCCCGGCCAACTCGTCCAATGGCATAGGTGAGTGCGCCGCTGGCGATGCCGTCGTTATCGCCCTGTTCATCCAACGCGTTGTCTTCACCGCGCCACCAAGAAATCAAACCGCCGGGCGGAGGCAGACAAGCCCCGTTCAGTCTCACCGTGACGGTGAAACTGCACGAGGCGGACTGGTTGGCCGCGTTGGTGGCGCTGCAATTCACCAAGGTCGTGCCGACGGGGAAGACTGAGCCCGAGCCGGGCGTGCAGACGACGGTCACACTGCCGTTAGGGTTGGAAACGGTCGGAGCGAAGGTTACCAACTGGCCGAGCGGATCGGTGGTTTGCGCGACGATGGGGGTCGGGCAGGTGATGGTAAGAGGCTGCAAGCTGCAGTTGCCGATCAGCCCGGCCATGTAACGTGCGTTCACGTCGGAGGGTGAAAGCGCCCGCTGATACACCACCATGTTCTCGATCCTGCCGTTGAAGAAATACGAAGGAATTGTGGCTCCCGTACCGAAATAGGCGCCGAGACACACCGGCGGCTTGAAGTCCGTCTCGTCGCTAATCCGGCGTGAGGATCCAGGATTGGCCACCACGAAGGTCTCCTCCGTGCCATCCACGTACAGAGTGTTGCGTCCGGCCTCCAGATCGCGGACCAGCGCGAAGTGATGCCACTGGCCATCAGCGACGACCCGGTGGCCGTCAAGGGTTTGGCCAGTGTGGGGATCGCCTGGCCCACCGGTTTCTGATGAGCGCAAGTAGCCATACAGTTTCAAGTCCGGTGTGGTTTCGACTGCGACGAGCGAGGCCCCACAATCACCACCGCCCGAACACTCGTTGAAGCTGAAGATCGTGCCGCCGCTCGTGGTGTGAAACCATCCTTCGAGCGTGTATGAACTGATGCCCGGCAGCAAATTTGCCGCATACGGCAACGTCGCGTAACCGTCGCTGCCGTTAAAATTCACCGCGCGATCGTTCAATCCGGAAAGGTAGGAGACCCCGCCGTGTGGCACGCCAATATTCCCACCTAGATTGTCTTTTAAGTCGCCGTCGAAACGCCACCAACCGTAGGCGTTGTTCGGTTCAAAAACCGGTGTGGAAATCGTCACGGTCACAGTCGCAGTCACGCTGTCACCCATTTGGTCGGTCAAACGAACCGTGTCCACTCCGGCGACGCTGCCAGCCGTGTAAACGCCCTCCGCGGTGATGCTGCCACCGGAGTTCATTGTGACCGCGGAGAAGGTATAGGGAGGGGTGCCGCTACTGAACGTGAACGTCAACGAGGCAAGCCGGGGCACGCTGGTGCTCGCGGGCGCGATTCGCAGCGGTGCGAGCGTTGCCGTGACATGGTCCAATTGCGGATACGAAACCGCTGGCACACCCGCATTGCGGAAGGTGAGCGTGGTCTGCGCGTCGCTGGCGGTAAACGTCAGGGCGTGCCGCGTGAAAGCCGAACTGGTCGCCGTGAAGGTCGCGGAAGCGCCACCGGCCAGCACCGTCAGTACTCCGCCGCCCGCGTCGAATGACGACAGGTCGAAGCTCACTTCGTACTGCCGCCCGGGTGAGGTGGCGAAGGTTTGCGAAATCGTGTCGCCACTCGTTTCGAACTGGACGGCCTGCTGGCCTTCCGAGACCGGTCGGTAGCCGGCGTTGAATTGCACCGCGCCGCGAAAGCTGGTAGCCACAATCCAGGACTCCAAAGAATTGGCGACCCGAAACTCGAAGTTGTTACCCGGCGCGAGGACGGGAAGTTCGAAGCTCCCATTCATGAGAAGATTGGGCGCGGGTGGGAGACAGAAACCAACGGCACCAGCCTGAAAGATTTCCCCAATCTCGTTTGCGGTCAGCGCCCGGCTATAAATAGTTGCCTCGTCCAAATCGCCGAGAAAGTAGTTGGTTTGGTTCACGAACCGGGCCCCGATGAAATCCGGCTGCCCGGCGTTGTAACTGCCATTGGGGATCCAATCGGCTGGCGATTGACTCATCACGGTTGGGATCGGCTGACCGTTGACATACATCGCGCGCGCTTTGGCGGCGAAATCCACGCTCACCGCCAGATGAACCCATTCGCCGCTGGGAATCGTGATGCCATCCGCTGAGTCAATGCCGGTGTCCGAGTTGGGAGAAGTGGGAGTCCAGTTGAAGGCGATGCCGTTTGGCCCGACGCGCAAGCCCCCAAACCCACTGCCGCCAACCGTTCCCGCTCCCATAACCGTGCCGCCGCCATTGGCGGGGAAGCGAGCCCAGAACGAGTAGGTGATGGCGGACGACTGGCGGAATGGGGAAGTGTTTCCCAGGGCCACAAGTCCGCTGGCGCCATCGAAGTGGAAGGCCGTGCCAACCTTGCCTGCGACATAGGTTAGATTCCCTTGCGTTGTGCCGGAGTTCCCCCCTTGCCGGTCCAGTGCATTGTTCTCACCGCGCCACCAGGCGACGAGACCGGAAGGCGTGGGTATGCAATAGGGTTGCCCCGAAGCCAGACCTAGGGAGAGGCAAAGCAGGACACTGGAAAACACCCAATGACACGAGCCACCGCGCAGCTTTATCCATGGTGCGAGCCGGTAAAAGGATTTGTCCTTGTTGAATGGGTCAGTCTTTTGCAACGGCGTGCTCATAATGTCTCGCCTAAGGCAGGCGCAGGCGATAGAGCCGGCCCGGCACGCCGGGATCGTGCGTGACGGTATAAGACTTGATGCCCCCGCTCGCGATGATTCCGTTGGTGACCTCCTGCCAAATCGTGGGCGGGCTCAGGCTCTCGGTGGCTTCGAGGATGTAACCGGCGGCGTTGGCGGGCCAGGCGAGGGTGAACAGTCCGCCCCCAGTTTCGACCGTGGAGATGGATAACTCGGGCGGGTTGACGGGGCCGTCATCGTTCAGGATGGTTGCCAGGGCCTCGGAGCGCGTGATCTGGCCGATAACCGGGGAGGAGAGCACCAGTTTGAAGGTTTCATCGGTTTCGGGAGTGGCATCGGGCAGGATCGGAACCTGAACGATTTTGCTGGTTTCGCCGACCGCAAAGACCAACGTTCCCGAAGTGGCCTGGTAGTCCTCTCCGGCCGTGGCGGAACCATTGACGGTTGCGTAGTGAACGGAAACTTCCGTGTTCGAGGGCAGGGATAGGCGCACTTCCAGCGACAGCACCTGCGCCGCCGCCGTGCCCTCGGTGACATTGGTGTCGAGCACCGAAATGCCGGGCACGATGGGATCCACAAAATGAATCGGAACGGTGGTCTGTCGGGCGTAACCGGCGATTCCCACGCAGCCGGGGAATTGGTTGGTGTTAATGCGCGTTACATTAAAGAACGTCACGGTGGCGAAAGCGCCGTCCGCCGCGGTGCCGAGGTTGGTTTGGGGCACCATGTAGTTGGTGGCGGTGCCCGGGATCGCATTCGATTCACCGGCGAGCGGAGAAACCAATCGCGTGAAGGCGCCGCCGAGGGATGCGTAAGGGCGTTGCACCAACACCTGGACGAAATCAGCCGGGCCGGCGCCGGTGAATGTCGCCCACTGAAGCTCCAAGGGTTCATTGCGGGGCCACGCCTGGAGCTTGGTGAAATTAGCCAGCACAGGTCCCGAGGCCGGATAGGCGTCACCCGCCAGGTCCAGGTCCACAGTACCCAACGGATACGTCTGAGTCGTCGATGCACAGTCCGGGCAATCGAACACACCGTTGAGATAAAACCGGTAGGTGCGATCCGGCCAGGCGGCATCCAACGCGGCCCGCGTGGCGAATTCAACCGCGGGTGGAGGAGGGAACTGGATCGGTCCCGAACCGAAGTATTGGCGGCGTTCCTCAAAATCATTGATCGGTTCAATCGTCTGAAGCGCCACGGAAGTCAGGTCCCAGCCGGAGAACGGCTCGTTTGCGGAGCCAAAGATGCCGTACCACCCGTTCGTGTGCGGGGGTAGAACGTGTTCCGGCCAGCCGAAGGCGTAGGCCTCCAGCCTGGCGGCGGTCGGAGCGGACACCACGCCCGGCGCGGACTGGGTAAATTTTTCCAGCTTGAACACGCCGACCGAGTGAACTTCATTCGTTCCCAGTGGCAGGGCGAAATTTTGTTCGGTCGCCGGCGCCACATCCTCCCACGTCGTGCCAATCCGGAGTTCGTCCATGCTCACGGTCGTCGTGGAAGTTCCGGTTTGGAAGCGGATTACCGTGAATTGAATATCGCCGCCGCTCCGTGTGGCGGAGGGCGTCGTGGGTGACGCCGTGGGGCTGGGATTCACGAACAAATCCACGCGATCCGAGGCGCCCGAGATCCCGAAGGTGAGCTTGACCACCAGCCAGACGGTGGTGCCGTTGACAATGGGCGTCGCGGAAAGGCCTGGTGCGTTCGCTCCCAGATCGTGGAAGTGGATGCCCCAGTTTGCCGCTTCCCACGGGATGCCGATGAGCAGTTCTTCCGCGCCGCCGTTATGAAAAAAGGAGAGGCCCCCATAGCGGCCGGAGCCGACGGCCGTGGTGGCGTCGCGCCGCATCAAGCAGCTCAACCAGAGCGTCGTGCCCTCTTTCCCGAACTCTCCGGCCGGGGTCAGCAGGTTCGCGTGGCCGGCAGTTGCCAGCAACCGGTAGGAGCCCGCATCATTGCCATCCGTGGTAAACCGGTTGCCCAACGTCGGCACTGAAGGCCGGCTCAAGCTGCCGGCAACGATGTTATTGTTGCCCGTCCAAGCCGAACCCCAACCGAAGCCGCCATTGAGGTTGGCGATGGCTGTGGTGGCCGCGTAGTCGGCGCGATCCACGGCGATGACTTCAGCGTGGGCAAAATCGGCGCCGCTGCCGGCCAGGATTGCGGCCACGCAAAATCCGGAAATGGCCCCCCACGCGGTTCGTGGCACGCCGGCGCGCCGCAGCCGGGAGGGTAATCCTAGGACCCGACGTGGTTCGGCCGGGGCAATGGTGAAGTTTTCGATGAATGTAACGGGTGTGAGTCGGCGGGTTCTCATGGCGCGAGCAGGTTTTACCCCCTCCACAAAGAATTCCCGGCGAAAAGTTACAGGAAAAATTGACTCTGCCTAATCTTCCCAGTCCAGTCCGAGCCTGGCGAGTTCCTGGCGCAGAACGGCCAGGTTCCACTCGTAAATCCGGTGGCCGCGACCGAGCAGCCACAACCGTTGGCCGTCCGGGCGCAAGCAAATCTGGTGGAATTGCAGGTGTTGCGGCGGTCGCAGCCGGATCAGCACGCGCCCTTCCGGCATTTTAAGAAGTTGCACTTCGTCATAACTGGTATCCAGCGCCATCAGCCGTCCGCCTTGCGCAAAGCCAATTTCGCGGGCGCTCTCGTTTGAAAAATGGAAAGCCTGCCGCCACGAACCGACTTCCCACACGTGATGTCCGTCATGCGCCGCGCCCACCAACCACCGCCCATCCGGCGAAAAACGCGCCTGCGAAACGCGGTGGCCTTTTTGAGGATGGTGACGGGATGGGGATTCGCCACGTCCCACACTTCCACGTCTCCGGGAGGGAGAACGGTGGCCGCCGACCAACGGGCGTCCGGGCTGAGTGAAACATCCTGGCGCGCCGCCATCCGGTTGGCAATGCGTCGCTGTGCGGGGTTACCGTCCGGCCAGATTTCGCTGTCCGGGCTGGCGTTTAGAATGAGCCAGGTCCGGTCATCGGAGCCCAGCGAAAGCAACACCGTGGCTTTCGGGACCTCGGTGGTTTGCCGAGGGCCCAGATTGACGGTCGCTGGTCCGCCCCGCTCGCCCTCCTGCCAGGAAAACGGGTAACGAAACGTGCCCACCGGTTCCCGGCTGTAAATGATTTCCCGGTCCGCGGGACCAAAGAAAACCTTGGTGGTGCGAAAATGTTTCCGCGTCTCCACCACTGCCACCTCGCGTCCCGCTTGCGTATCCCAGATCCGGAAATCCGAATACGCCGCCGAAACCAAAAATCGTCCATTGTGGCTCGCGGTCAGCGCATTCACGATTTCCGTGCTGGTTCCGGTGCCTTGGAACTCGCGGAAAACCTCGGAGCCGCTCAACTCGGAAATCCCGATTTGATCCGTTCCCGCGCCGGTGGCGAGGCGTTTGCCGTCCGGGGAGAATTGCAGCGTCCCGAAAAAGCCGGTGGTCGCCTCAAAGAGGAGCTGGCCGTTGCGGTGATCCCAAAGCCGGATCGTGCTGTCGCGGGCCGAAGACGCGAGCCACTGACCGTCCGGATGAAATTCAAACCGGAAGGGCGCCGCCAGGTGGCCGGCCAGACGAGCGACTGGAACTCCGGTTGCGGCCGCGAACAACACGATATCTGAATCGAGTTCCTTCCCCGCGGCGATGAGGCGGCCATCCGGACTCCAGGCCGCCCAAGGGACCGGCTGAACGACCGGGGCCGACCAGAGGCGCTTGCCGGCCTTGAAATCCAGGAGTTCCACCGTGTTGGAACAGACGGCTACCAGCCGGGTGCCGCTCGGATCCAAGCGGAGCATCGTGACTCCGCCGGTCGGGTTTTCCAACGTGCGTCGCCGGCCATCCACCAGCGAATGCACAAACAGGCCGTCCTTTTTGGTGTAACAGATGATCTCGGTTCCATCGGGAGTGAATTCCACATTGGGCGTGGAAAAGCTGTCGCCCCCGTCGGCCGCGCCGATATGCAACGTGAGCAGCGGCGCCTCGCCCTCGAGGTCCCAAACGTCCGCGTACTGATCGCTGAATTGCGCGACGAAACGGCGGTCATCCCGGCTGAATACCACGTTGCGCAGGGTTAGGTCCCGATGCACCTTGCGTTGATCCTGGTGGGGAAAAAAGCGCACGAGCGATTGATCCCGGGACCGACGGAATTCACAGCCTGTCGGGTGGCCGACGACGTAAGTTTCGAGGTCGGATGAAAAGGTGACTTTTACGGTGGCGCCCAGGACGGGCCAACGTGACAGCAGCCGGGCGTCCGGCCGGGCTAGCGCGGCAGCGGCTTCATTACGCACATCGAGTGTCTTGGCGATTTGCGCCGCCTGGCGCAGGGCCTGCATCGCTTCGAAGCGTTGGCCCACCTGCTTGCCGGCCAGTTGGGCCCGGACCTGGGTGATCAACGAAGCGTGTAAAGCAGTTTCCGCCTGACGGTAGGCCACCGTCAGCATCACGGCCCCGAGCGCCAACGAAAAAACCAACGCGGATGATACGGCGGCCAGCACGGGATTGCGCCGGGCCCAGCGGCCAAATCGCTCCGTGGCTGAAGTGGGCCGGGCCAGGATGGGACGGCCCGCCCGCCAGCGTTCCAATTCGTCCGCCAGTTCCGCCGCGGAGCCGTAGCGGCGGGCGGGGTCTTTCGCCAGGCATTTCAGGCAGATGGTTTCGAGGTCCGCATCCACGGCGGCATTATGCTTTCGCGGCGACGTCGGGTCCGTTTCCACGACCTGTCGCAACACAGCGGTGGTGGTGGTGCCGGTGAATGGGGGGCGTCCGCTCAGGAGTTCGTAGAGCACCGCACCGAGACTATAAATATCGCCAGCAGTGGTGAGGTCCCTGGTTTGGCCCGCCGCCTGTTCGGGTGACATGTAGGCCGGGGTACCTAGCACGGCCAGTGTCAGCGTCAGGTCACTCTCCGATTCGAGCAGTTTGGCGAGGCCGAAATCGGTGACGTGGGGGCGGCCTTCCGCATCCAGCAGGATATTGGTGGGCTTGAGATCGCGATGAAGGATGCCGCGTTGGTGCGCGAAATGCACCGCTCGGGCCACGGTGGCCATCAGTTCCGCCGTCGCGCGCGAATCTAGGCGTTGGCGCTTTACGGCGTCCAGCAACGTGCCGCCTTCCACCAGGCGCATGCTGAAGTACGGCTGGCCGTCATGCTCGCCCACCTCGTAAATGGGCACAATGTTGGGATGGTCGAGGCGCGCCACGGCTTCGGCTTCCAGTTTGAAGCGCTTGACGTGGTTGGGCGTGGCAAAGACCCCGCCATGGAGCAGCTTGATCGCCACAGTGCGATTCAGGCTGATTTGCCGGGCGCGAAAGACGGCGCCCATGCCGCCGCGGGCCAGTTCCTCAATCAATTCATAATCGCCGAACGAACGGTTGAACGGCGTCCGGGAGTCTTGCGGATTTTTGGGGTCACCGGGGCAATCCCGTGGCGCCGCCGCGACGCCGAGTTGCAACAGGCAGTTCGGGCACAGATCGGCGGGAGCACCGAACGGCAATTCCCGATTGCATTCTGGGCAGACGCGAAGCGCCATGATTACTGATTCACAAAGTAAAACTTTGGAAAGGTTACAGCCTGCGTTGGTGGCGGTGTTCCGCCGGAACCATTCGGTTGACCCAGGGCAGGGGCACTGACCTGGGTCCACTTCAACGCGCCGAAACCGCAATGAGGTGGCGTAGTTCCTGATCCACTTCTTCCGCACTGCTCACGGTGCGGGCGATTTCCTCGCGCAACAGTTCCCCATAACGCTGGCGGAGGCGGTGGACGGCCACCTTGATCGCGCCTTCGCTCATGCCTTGGCGCGCGGCCACTTCGGCGTAGGTGACACCTTGGCGGTCGCCTTGCAAATGCGGTCGCAGCTCGGCAAACAGTTTGGCTTTGCCCGCGGCGGCGCTTTCCGCGGCCAGGTTTTCCAGCACCAGGGCGAGCAGCGCGAACACCCATTGTCGTTCAAACAGGGTTTCGGGCGTGTCCCGGCTCTGTGGTTCCCGCGAAAACCGGGCTTCGCCCGCGGCTACGTCCAGCGATAGCGAAGGGCGGCCGCCACCACGCTTTTGGGCCTGCGCGCGATCCCATTCGTTCGCCAGGAAATTGTCCAGCAGTCGCAACAGGAAGCTGCGGAACTTGCCGCCCTCCCGTTGCAGGCCCTGCAGGCAATGGTATTCAATCAGGCGCAGAAAGAAGCTTTGGGTGACGTCCTCTGCGTCGGCCGGGGCAAATCCCCGCCGTCGGATATAGGCGTAAAGTGGGTACCAGTAGTCGGAATAAATCCGGGCGAACGCCTCGGTCGTATCGTTGGGCGATGGGGAAGCCGCTTCCAGCACGACCGACCAGTGGGTCGTGAAGAATGCGGCGCGATTCGTTTTGGCATCCTGGTCAGAATCCATGCCCCACCCCAATCCCGCCGTCCACAAAGCCTGCAATATTCGACTGCGCCGCCGCGAATGAATCCGGAGCGCGGTTAACCCCGCCAGCCGTGGTTTTCACGGACCTGGATCATGGAGGCGAGAATGTTGTTCCAGGTTTCAGGCTTCATCAAAGTTTCGTTCGGGAACATGCAGCCATCCCAACAGATATGCTTGAACTTTTTGGTGACCTTGCCGGCGTCATCGCGCAGCCAGTAGCCGGAGTCGCGCGGGATGTTCAACTTGCCGTTGGGATCCGTGGCGAGACAATGCTTGCCGGTCTTGTCGTGCGAGCCGCTGCCTTTGACCGTGGCGTCGTTTTGGGCGACGTGGAAATCAATCGTCCAAGGACGCAATGCCTTGGTGAGTTTCTTCATCGCGGCGTGGAACTTTTCCGGTTCCCAATTGAATTTCTCCGGGACGAGACGATGTTCGGGCGCGTTGTAGCCCAAGGTGTAGAGAAGGGTGTGCGCCATGTCGGCCTGAAAGCCGACGTATTTGGGCTGGCCAACTTCTTCGAGCAGGTTGAGCATCCATTTCCAGGAGTGCATGCCGCCCCAGCAGATTTCGCCTTCCGCGGCAAGCCGCTCGCCATGGTCTCTGGCCACTTTCGCGGCTTCCTTGAAGGTCTTGGCAATCAGCTTCGTGTTGCCCTTGGGATCTTTGTCCCAATCCGTCACGCTGGCGGCCGAGTCAATCCGCACGATGCCATAAGGGCGGATGCCCAGTTCGCGAAGTTTTTTGGCGATACGACAGGCTTTGGTGACGGCGGTGACCCAGCCTTTGCGCTTGGCCTCGTCACCCATGGCCGAGCCGTCGAACCAGACCGGTGCGACGACCGAGCCGACGACAAAGCCTTTGGCACGGATTTTATCCGCCAACGCCTTGATGCCGTCGTCGTTGATATCAATGCTGGTGTGTGGGTCGTAGAGGAACAAATCCACGCCATCGAACTTGACGCCATTGACCTCCGCCTTGGCGGTGAGGTCCAGCATGGTGTCCAGATCAATGAAAGGCTCGGCGCCGGGGCTGCCCTTGCCAACCAGACCCGGCCACATGGCGTTATGCAGCTTGGGAAAATTATTGCTCGCGCTGGTGCTCATAGACGTTTTTTGGGGAAGGTTCAATAAACCAGCACGCGATAGAAGACGGCGGGAACCAAAGGAATGTAGCGATGATCCACCACCGTGATATCGCCACCGGTGCCCGGAATGTTGTCCTCAACCGTTTCCCAGGTGCTCAGGTCTGAGGTGGATTCCAGCCGGTATTGCCGGTTGGGCGCGGAACTGAAGGTGATTTCGTTGCGCCCAAAGACATCGCTGGAAATAGCGCGCACGACGAGCCGCGAATTGGCATTCTGGGGATCCGTATTGGCGCGATATTCCTGCCAGGTCAACATTCCATCGCCATCCGGATCGAGCAATTCCGCGGCGGCGAAGTTGTTGTTGATGCCGTGGCTCATCAGCCATGGTATGGGCGTCCCCAAGGGCAAATTGGTATAGACGGTGACGAAGGCATTGGTGTTCTGAAACACGAAGGACTGCCCGCCGCTGTACGTGGGCAGAGTGTTATCCACTTCCATCAGACTGAATGCGGAGGCGGGATTGATATTATCCTCGAAATTGAAATACACCAGATCGCCAAAAGCCGCGAACGGAATGCTGTTGGAGACGCTTTGCGGATAGGCGGACGAGAGCAGCAGCCATTTGCCGCCCGCGCCATCGTTGGTTTCCGTCATGGTCCAGTTATAAAGGATATCCACGCCACCGGGGAAATTGGTGGGGGCCAGCATCGCGGTGACGGGCCAGTTGGCGCGGTAATGGATGCGAATCTGCCGGATGAAGCGCGGCGTATAAGCCGAGCGCAAGGTGATGAGGGTATTGGGCAGCCCGCCATTGGTCGCCAGTTTCAAGGAGCCCAAGGACACGCTGCCGGCATGTTCGGTCGGAACATAAGGGGGAATGAAAACCAGATTCGTCTTGGTGACCTTCACGATCGGAGGATTGGTAGTGTCATCCACCTCCACGATGTCGGGAAGCTTGATCTTGGTAACGGCGGTGGCCATCAAGGTGCCGTATTTGATGATGAAGGTCGGCTGGTTCGTGCCGGCCCGCTTCAACGTTGCCCAACGCAAGGAGAACAGACTGGAGAGGTCTTTGCTGACCTGCCCGAACTGTTTGGGTAGATCGCTGCTGGTCAGGGCCTCATAATAATGTCCATGCGTTTGCGTGGTGATGTTGGTCAAAGCGTCGGTGTTGATCTGTCCCTCCGAGCCCGCGAAACCGATGCAGTAAATTTTTACCCCCGCGGCGAGAGCCTGCTCGATGACGTTGGTGATGGTCAGGGCACTGGATTCATCGCTGCCATCGGAGACAAACACGATGTATTTCCGTTCGTCCTTGTTGGTGGCGCCGAGACCCGTGATGGCTGCACCCAGCGCATCCCAGCAGCGGGAGGACGCGGAGAAATTCTTGACGTAATTGGTCCAGATTCCCTCAATGGAATCGTTCAATAACCGCTTGTCCGTGGTCAGCGGAACCACCTGCTGCGGATCCTGGTCTTCACGATGGAATTCGTAGGCCCCAATCAAGGCATCATGCGGTTGGTCGTTTACGAAGCGTTGCGCGCCCGAAACGATGCCCTCGATCGCATCTGAAATGCCGTCAAAGTCTGCGTCCCCGTTGCCGAGGTCCGCGAGGCTCGCGGTGAAATCGAGCACGAGATTCACCTTCAATTGTTTCGGACTCCCCAGAATGAGCCGGGCTCCGGTTTCCGTGGGGCTGACGGGCACGCCGTCTTCGGTCGCCGTGACGATCAGGTTGGTAACGTCCTCGCGGCTGAACGCGACGCTGTCGCCCAGGTTGGGATCGAGATTATCCCGCAAGGCGAATTCAAAATCGAGGAGGTAAGGCGTGGAATAGGAAGCCGCAACATCCGTGATGGAAAGATCACTGATGAGGCGATAGGCAATGGTGAAAGCCAGCGGGACAGAATTCGTGCCGTAAGCGTTCGCGGCGGAAATCACGGCGGTCTTGGTGCCGCCGAACACCGGCGCTCCGCTGATCTTGCCGGTGACGGGATCCAGGATCAATCCCAGCGGCAGGTTTTCCGCAAAGTACAACGTGGGCGATTCCGTGGCCACGATTTGATAATTAAAATTGGCGGATTCGGTGGCGTTGGCGGTCGTTGGGCTGGTAATGACCGGAGCGCCCGAATCAATCACAAACGTCAGGGTTTCGGTTTGGGAAGTGCAGGCATTGATGGCCGTGATGTCTGCCAGGAAGGTGCCCACTTCTTGAGGGATTCCGGAGATCACTCCGGTGTCCGGGTTCAGACTCAAACCAAAGGGCAGGGCTGGTGCCGCAAATTTAGTCGGATTATGCTGGGCGTGAATGGTGTAGGAAAGGAAATGGCCCTGCCGACCGGTCTTGGTCAAAGGGCTGGTGATCAGGGGAGGATCCACGGTGACGCTGACCTGGGCAACTGTGCTGGTGGTCACCCCGACGGTATTGGTCACGACCACGGTGTAATTACCCGCCTGGGCGGGCGTGACATTGGCCAGTTGCAAAATGGAGCGGGTCGCGCCAGCAACGGGACTGCCTTCAAATTGCCATTGATAACTGAATGGCTTGAGGCCCTGCGCCGTAACGGTCAAAACGGCAGTCTCGCCGCAGGATCTGGTGACGTTCTGCGGTTGAATGGTGATGTTGGGCGGATCAAAGGCAGGGATCAGAATGGCGTCCGCGCTGACTGTGCCGCCGTTAAGGTTGGTAATGAGCACCGAGTAGGCGCCACCGTTATTCGTTTGAATATTCGCAATGGTCAGCGTGCTGTTGGTGGCGCCGGCCACATTGGTGCCGTTAAAGCGCCACTGGTAGGCCATCGGCTGGGCGCCCGCCGCCATCACGAAGAACGTGGCGTCGTTGGCAATCGGCACCGACTGGCTGGCCGGTTGCACGGTGATTCCGGGAGCGCCATCCCCGAGCGACGCCAGGTTATGATAACCGCCGGCAGTCACACGGAAGAAACCGGGATAGGTGGGAACATTGGTTTGATTATAGAGCGAACTACCCCAGGCGGTCAGGGTGCCGTTGAGTCGCAAGGCGACGTTGTGAAAGGCGCCCGCGCCGATTCCCACAACATTGACCAGACCCGCGGGGACGACGCCCTGGCCATTGGAGTTGTTGCCCCAGGCGACAACGCTTCCGTTGATTCTCAGGGCCAGGCAATGATCCTTGCCCGCGACAATGGCGGCGACGTTTGTCGCCGTGGCGGGGACGGTGGTCTTGCCGAAACTGGAGTCACCCCAAGCCCGCACGGAGCGATCTTTCAAAAGCGCCAGGCTATGGCCGTCGCCAGCGGCAATGGCGATCACATTGCTCAATCCCGCCGGCACGGAATTGGTATCGCCCCAACTCACCACTGTGCCGTCCTGTTTCAGGGCGAGGCAATGATGCCAGCCGGCGGCAATGGCGGTGACGTTGCTCAATCCGACGGGCGGTGCGACCTGAGTGCCGCGGACGACCACCGTGCCGTTGCTCAAAAGCGCCATGGTGAAAGTGTCGCCGCCCGCAATTGCGGCCACGCTGGCGAGACCGGTCACGTTGGTTTGCCCGAACAGATTATCGCCCCACGCGGCGACCGTGCCATCGGGCCGGATGGCGAGGCTATGGATGGTGCCAGCGGCCAAAGCATTGACGGCCGTCAATCCGGTGGGGACGTTGCACTGGAAATTGTTGTTGTTCCCCCAGGCGACGATGCTGGTGGCCGCGGGGCTGGAAGCTCCGGCGAAACAACTGATGATGACGGCGAGCTTAAGCGCCTTGGTGGCCAGGTCCAGTGAGAGGCGGCGGGCGGGCGGCGTGGAAGATTTCATCTTATGAGCAGGATCTTTTCGATCAACTGGTGCAACTTGGTAATGCTGGTACGTGTTAATGCGCCAAGCCTGGCGCCACGGTCAAACTCAAGTCATTGCCCCTGAGCCGACCGTTGCGAACGCTGGCTGGCAGACGATAACGTGCGCAAGCCGGGTAAACTTGACAAGTCCATTTGTTAAAAACCGGACGGAATTGGTCTGGCGCGGACGCGTTGACGCCAAACAGTGGAAAAACGGGCTTGAGGGAGGGTGGAATGATGGAACGGGGGCGGGAACGCGGCACGATTGGGACCACGTGGGGGCGTGCGAAACCCGACGCGCCAGATTGTCGGACGTTGAAGCGGACTAAAGTCCGCGCCCCTACACCATCTCCATTCCTGCCGCTCAATAAATCACCGCACGATAGAACACGGCGGGGACCCAGGGAATATAACGCTGATCCTGGACGGTCACATCCGCATTCACGCCGGTGATATTGGTTTCCACCACCTCCCAATTAACCAGGTCGGTGGAGGTTTCGACACGATAGCGGCGGTTGAGGGCGGTGCGGAAGGTGATTTGATAGCGGCCAAATTCATCCGTGGTCAAGGTACGGACCGCGAAGTGAGAATTGGGGTCCAGAGGGTCCGTATTAGCCAGATATTCCTGCCAGGTGGGGATGCCGTCCCCGTCCGGGTCCTCCAACTCCGCCGCCACCTGATTGTTGGTAATGCCGTAACTCAGGAGCCAGGGCACGGGGGTGCCATAGGGTAGGTTGGTGAAGATGGTGATGAATTCGTTGGTGTTCTCAAAGGTGAACTTTTGACCACCAGTGTAGGTGGGCAGGGCATTATCCACTTCCAGCAATTGGAAGGCATTGGTCGGATTCACCACATCCTGAAAATCGAAATGGACCAGGCCGCCGAAAGCCGCAAAAGGGATGCTGCTGGCCAGGCTGGTGGTGTTGGAAGAGGAGAGCAACAGCCACTTGCCGCCGCTGCCATCGTTGGTTTCGGTCATGGACCAGCCATAGAGAATCTCATTGCGATTGGTGGACAGCAGCGAGGTCACGCAGGGCCAGTTGGCGTGGTAGTGCAGTCGGAGCTGCCGGACAAAGCGCGGCGTGTACGCCGTGCGCAGGGTAATGGCAGTGGGCAGGATGGCGGCGTCCGCGGACATGCGCAACGCGCCCAAGGTGACGGTCCCCGTGTGTTCCGTGGGAATGTAGGGCGCCATGAAAAAATTGGTGGAATAAACGATATTCGTTTTTGGAGGCATGACGGTATCATCCACGTTGGTCGCCGTGGGGAATCGTTCATTGATTCTGGCCAGATAGGTGAAGGGCTGGCCGTAATTGGTGTACGAGATGCGCAGGTACGGTTGGAATGGGGTGGCCGTTCGTTTGAGCGTGGCCCAACGCACGATATACTGGCCGTAAAGATCCTTGCTGATCTGGGAAAATTGTTCGGCGAGTTGGGAACTCTGGGTCGCTTCATAATAGCGACCGTGGGTCTGGGTGGTGATGTTCGCCAGATCGGTCATGTTGGGCGGGCCGTCGCTGCCGCCAAATCCAATGCAATAGATTTTCACGCCGGCCGCCAACGCGGCGTCAATGACGTTGGTGACGGTGCCGAGGCTCGATTCATCGTAACCATCCGAAATGAAAACGACGTAATGTTGTTCGTCCCGGTTCGAGGTGCCCAGATCGGTGATCGCGGCGAGCAAGGCATCCCAACACCGTGACGAGGCGGGAAAACCCTGCACGTAGTTCGTCCAGATTCCCGCGATGGAATCATTCAGGAGCGTCTTGTCGGTGGTGAGGGGCACGACTTGTTGCGGATCAAAATCCTCCCGGTGGAATTCAAAAACTCCGATCTGGGCGCTGGCCGCCTGCTGGTTGACGAAGGTGTGCGCGCCCGAAACCAGGCTGTCCACGGAGTCCGGGGTGTCATTGTGGTTGGTATCGTTCTGGTCGGCCAAGGCCAGGCTCGACGTGAAATCCAGCACCAGATTGACTTTCAAACTCTTACTGCTCCCGATGGCGAGCCGCACGCCGGTTTCGCTGGCGCTGATCTTACTGGTAGGAGTTCCTTCATAAGCCTCGACCGTCAGGTTTGACAGATCCGGCGGCGCAAAAACAATGGCGTTACCCAGGTCCGGGTCATCGTTATCGCGAACGGAGAACTCGAAATCCAGGAGATACGGTGGGGAATAGGTGAAGGTCATGTTGGCGATGGACAGACCAAAGATCTGGCGGTAGCCAATGTCAAAAAAGAGGGTCATCGTGGTGGTACCGAATTCGTTGGAAGCGAAGATCGTGGCGGTGTTGGTGCCGCCATAGATGACGCTGCCGCTGATCAGGCCATTGGTGGGATCCACGGACAGACCGGGGGGAAGATTGTAGGCGCCAAAGCTTGTGGCGTTCGTGGCTTCAATCTGGAAGCTGAAAGGTTGATCTTCGATGCCGGGGGCATGATCCGGACTCGTGATGACCGGCGCGCTCGAAACCACCGTGAGCGTCAGGACGGCCGTATGGGACGTGCAAGCATTGACCGCGGTAATCAGCGGATAAAAAGTTCCGGCGAAATGGGGCACGCCGGAAATCTCCGCGTTTGTGGAATTGAACGACAAACCGTAGGGGAGATGCGCTGCGGCGAACTGGATCGGACTATGTTCCGCCGTGATGGTATAACTGAAAAACTGGCCCTGGGTGGCCGTCGCGGACACAGCACTGGAGACAAGGTTGCTGGGGATGCTTACCGTCAGCACGGCCACCGAACTGGTGAGGGACATGCATTGATCATAGACCAGCACGGAATAGTGGCCGGCATTGGTGGTGGTCAGGCCGAACAGGTTCAGGCCCGTATTGGTGGCGTTCGGAATGGGTGCGCCTTCGTATAGCCATTGATAACTCAAAGGATTCAACCCGTACGCCGCAATTTGGAAGCTCGCATTGTCGCCGCAATTTGTGACGACATCCTGCGGTTGCTGGAGAATGAACGTCGGCGCGATCAGGACGGTCAGGACCGCCACGGAACTGGTGATGGAGGCGCATTGATCCACCAGCAGCACGGAATAGCGGCCGGCCTGGCTTACCATTACATTGGACAGGTTCAGGCTAGTGTTGGTCGCGCCCGGAATCGGCGCGCCTTCGTAGAGCCATTGATAACTCAAAGGATTCCGACTGAACGCGGTGACTTGAAACGTGGCTTGCTGCCCGCAAAAGATGGTGGCGTCCTGCGGTGGCGAAGTGACTTCCGGCGGCACCACCACCACGGTCAAGGTGGCGACGGCGCTGGTAATGGAGGAGCATTGTTCCGTCAAGAGCACGGAGTAATGCCCGGCCGCATCGGTCAGAACATTGGTCATGACGAGGCTGGTATTGGTGGCATTCGCAATCGGCGCGCCTTCATAGAGCCACTGATAGCTCAGCGGATTCTGGCTGTGCGCGGTCACGTGAAATTCCGCGCCTTCGCCGCAGATCGTCACGACGTCCTCGGGTTGCTCAGTGATGTCCGGTGGTACGACCGTGACTGTTAATGTGGCCACGGCGCTGGTGACCACGCCGGCGATATTGGTCACCTCGACCGAGTAGGCTCCGGCGTTGTCCGGCAAGACGTTGGTCAGGCTGAGACTCGATTTGGTGGCCCCGCTCAAGGGCGTTCCGCCGAACGACCATTGATAGCTTAACGGTTGGAAACCTTGCGCGGTCACGGCGAAGGTCGCGTTCTCGCCGCACAGTTTGGTGACGTCCTGTGGTTCCGCCGTGATGGAGGGCGGCTCATAGAAAGGCGTCAAGATGGCGCCGGTGCTGACAACGACCCCGTTCGCGTTGGTGATGACAACGGTGTAGGTCCCGGCGTTGGCTGGCTGGACATTGGGTAGGCTGAGGATGTTGCTGGTTTTGCCAATCAGATTTGTCCCGTTGCGCTGCCATTGGTAGCTCAGCGGAGGAGCGCCAACCGCCATGACGCTGAAACTCGCGTCCTTGGAAATAGGCGCCGCCTGGCTGTAAGGCTGCACAAGAATTACCGGAGGATTGTCCCCAACGGGTGCGACCACTCCCAGGTTGTGGTAACCACCGGCGGCGATGCGAATGAAGCCGCTATATGTGGGGCTGTTGGTTTGATTGAACAGTGAACTGCCCCACGCGAAGACTTTGCCTTCCGGCAGCAGGCCCACATTATGAAAGGCGCCGGCACTGACCGCCACGTAGGTATTGGTCGTCGCGGGAATGACGCCCTGGCCATCGGAATTATTTCCCCACGCGACCAGAGTGCCGTTTTGCCGTAACGCGACGCAATGGTCTTTGCCCGCCGTGATCGCCACCACGTTCGTCGCGGCGGCGGGAACAATGGTTTTTCCGAAACTCGTGTTGCCCCAGGCGCGCACGGTCCGATTACCCAGGAGCGCCAGGCTGTGGCCGTCACCGGCGGCGATGGCAATGACATTGGTCAATCCGGCCGGAACGGAATTGGAATCCCCCCAGCTCACAACCGTCCCGTTCTGCCGGAGCGCGAGGGCATGGTGCCAACCGGCGGCGATGGCGACGACGTTCGACAAACCCGCCGGAGGTGCCGACAGGGTGCCGCGCACCACGACGGTGCCGTTGCTCAACAAAGCCAGGCTGAAAGTATCGCCGCCCGCGATCGCGGCCACGCCGGAAAGGCCGGTGACATTGGTTTGCCCGAAGAGATTATCGCCCCAACCGGCGACGGTCCCATCGGCCCGGAGCGCGAGGCTGTGGATGGTGCCCGCCGCCACGAGCGTCACATTGCTCAACCCGGAAGGGATGGTGCTTTGAAAATTATTGTTATTGCCCCAAGCCACAGTGCTGGAGGCTGCCGGGCTGGAGACCCAGGCAAAGCAAGCGCAAAGGAAGGCAAGGAGGATGGCTCTTGGGGAGGAAGCCAGGGAGGAGCGATAGTCCGGCTGGGTGCGGGAGTTCATGGTCGGTACAGAGCTATTGGTCAAATGATCGGACTCATTCGGACTGGTATGCGTTTGGGCGCGACGGCAATCGCCACCGCCAGACTCAGATCATGGCTGACGAGTCATATTGCGATTGCAGGCAGGCCGCTCCAGCCTGCGCAAGCCAAAGAAACTTGACAAGCCCATTTCTTGTCGCCGTGGTTGCGGTTAATCACTCACTTCCGACCCAAATCCGATGCTTCGCGTTCTCGGAATGGAACTTTCGGTCCATTTACAAGAAGCCGGCCGAGCCATTTTAATGCAGGCCATCGAAAGGATCGTTGTGAGACGGCTGAAACCGGGGTGGTGGCCATTCGCAACGCGCTGGCGTTTTTAGTCCGCAGTAGAAAAACCACCTTGAGGCGGCCCTTGTCTCCGGGGCCGCCTCATTGTTGTACTCTCCCGTGAGCCACGGGGCGTTTCAAATGCCTGATACCCAAGGCCGCAACCTTCCAAAATGAGTTAATGCGCCTGGCCGGAAAAATCGCTCCCATGCGCAATTCATTACCTTGCTTTCCCGAATGGGAGAATTATTCGCGCGCTTGCGTGGTTCCAAAATGCCCGTTAAAACGAGGGTGTCTCAGCCGTCCAATTCGCCCGATTATATTGCTTTACACCCGGCCTTTCGGAGCCTACCCTATCGGCTCTATTTTTAGGAAAGCCAGTATGGAAGCCAAAACAAAGACCATTGAACAATTTAAGTTGCACGAAAAAGACACCGGCTCCGCCGACGTGCAAATCGCCCTGCTCACCGAGCGCATCAACCATTTGACGGGACATCTGCAAGGCAATGCCAAGGATCATAGCTCCCGTCGCGGGCTTCTGATGATGGTGGGCCAGCGCCGTCGTTTGCTGGACTATCTGCATGATACGGATGTCAACCGGTATCAGGCGGTCACCAAAAAGCTTAAATTACGTCATTGATTTTCCCGGGAGTCTCCCGGGATTTTTCATTTGTCCCGTGCGGCTACCCGTTTCCCGGTGAACCGGGCCAATTGCGAGCGGCCCGTTTCCCAACCCAAAATCGCTCGCAGCAATAACTCCGTTGCCGCTGGGTAATTTCAATCAGCTCCGAAAAAACTGGATTCGGAGTTCACTGAAGTTTCTCGGCGGGCAGCGTGGATAAAACAGCACTATGCCAGAGAAAATAACCGCCTCGGTAGGCGACAAACAGATTACCATCGAAACCGGCAAACTCGCCAAGCAGGCCGACGGCGCCGTCACCATCCAACTTGGAGAAACCATCGTCCTCGTCGCCGCTGTCGCGGCGATCAAGGCGAAACCCGGCCAGGACTTCTTCCCGCTCACCGTGGATTATCGCGAGAAGGCCGCGGCCGCGGGCAAGTTCCCCGGCGGCTACTTCAAACGCGAAGGCCGTCCCACGGAAAAGGAAATTCTGACCTGCCGCCTCACGGATCGTCCGATCCGCCCCTTGTTTCCGAAGGGCTATTACAACGAAGTGCAGGTGCAAACCGTCGTGCTCAGCGCGGACGGTGAAAATGATCCCGATATCCTGAGCATCATCGGCGCCAGCGCGGCGTTGATGGTAAGTGATATTCCTTGGGAGGGACCGCTGGGCGCCGTGCGCGTCGGGCGCGTCGGCGGCAAATTCATCGCCAATCCCACCCACGCCGAGCAGGCGGAAAGCGACCTGGACCTCGTCTATGTTGGTAATTCCAAGGACGTGGTGATGTATGAAGGCGCGGCGAAGGAAATTACCGAAGCTGATTTCGTGGCCGCGTTGAAGTTCGGCCAGGAATGCTGCCAGCCGTTGATCGCGGCGCAAAACGCGCTCGCCGCCAAGGTCGGCAAGGCCAAGCGCCAGATTACGCTGAACATCGTCCCCGAGGAAATTCTCGAGGCCGCCAAGGCGCTTGCCGGCGACCGGATCGTGCCGGCGTTGCTGATCCCCGGTAAACTCGCCCGTGAAGCGGCGGTGAATGCCATCTTCGCGGAAGTGGGCAAAAGCCTCGTTGAAAAATTCGGCGCGGAAAAGGTCACGGAGTTCGTGCTCAAGGATGCGCAATATTACATCCAAAAAGAAGCGGTTCGCGGCCTCGTCTTGAATGAGGTCAAACGCCTCGATGGTCGCGGTCTCGATCAGGTCCGCCCGATCAGCAGCGAAGTGGGCATTCTGCCGCGCGCGCACGGTTCGGCGCTGTTCGCCCGGGGTGAAACCCAGGCGGTCACGCTGACCACCCTTGGCACCGGCGACGACGTGCAGGAATTCGATTCCTACACTGGCGGTGAGAACGAGAAGCGCTTCCTGTTGCATTACAACTTCCCGAACTTCTCCGTCGGTGAAACCGGACGCATCAGCGGTCCAGGCCGTCGTGAAATCGGCCACGGCGCGCTGGCGGAACGCAGCATCGAACCCATGCTGCCGTTGGACACGTATCCCTACGCGATCCGGGTGGTGAGCGAGATCATGGAATCAAACGGTTCCACTTCCATGGCGTCGGTTTGCGGTGGCACGTTGGCCTTGTTGGACGCCGGGGTTCCGATGATCCGTCCGGTGGCTGGCATCAGTGTCGGCATCTGCACCGAATACGGCGGGGACAAGAATATTTCCCGTTACCAACTTCTTACTGACATCATCGGTTGGGAAGACGCGTTCTGCGACATGGATTGCAAGATCGCCGGCACGTCCCAAGGCATCACGGGTTTCCAACTGGACCTCAAACTGAAGGGCCTGCCGCTCGACATCATGACGCAAGCCATTGAAAAGGCACGCGTCGCCCGCTTGGGCATCCTCGCGGAAATGGCGAAGACCATCTCCGAGCCGCGCAAGGACATCAGCAAGTACGCCCCGCGCATCCAGACCTTGAAGATCAACCCCGAGAAAATCGGCGCGTTGATTGGACCGGGTGGCAAGAACATCAAGAAGCTCGTCGAAGAATCGGGCTGCGAAATTGACATCGAGGACGATGGCACGGTGAACATTTTCTCCGTTTCGGCGGAGGGAATGAAGATCGCCGTGGAGGCCATCAGCGGCATGAGCGCCGAGGCCGAGATTGGCAAGATCTATCGCGGCAAGGTTGTTACGATCAAGGAATTCGGCGCCTTCGTCGAGTTTCTGCCCGGCAAGGACGGCCTCGTTCACATCAGCGAACTGGCCAACTTCCGCGTGAAGAAGACCGAAGACATCGTCAAGATGGGCGATGAAATCTGGGTCAAATGCCTGGGCGTGGATGAAAAAGGCCGCGTCCGTCTTTCGCGCAAAGCCGCGATGGAAGACCGCGACAAGGAACTCGGCGGCAAGACCGAGAAGACGGAACAGCCCGCCACCCCGCAGTAAGCGGCGGATTCAAAATTCCCAGGCGAGCCGGCAACGGCTCGCCTTTTTTGTTTTTGGCGATGAGTTGCAGCGCGTTGTATTTGGGACGGACTCATTGCAAATGATTCATTGAGCACTGGGCATTGCAAATTGAAGCTCAGACGAAACGACACCGACCAGAAATTTAAAAAATCTTTTCGCTCGGACAGTCATTGTCTGACCTCTTGTTGGAGAATGTCGCCAATAAAACGAAAGGCGAACAATGACAAACCTACAATTGGAACTGAGTCTGGTCGGCGGGCAAACCCAAACACCGCCACCCCAGCGCGAACAACGGCGCCATCGCGCCACGTGGTGGTTCACGCAGATGCGGCAGATCGTCAGCCAGGCGATTGACTGGGAGGCCGCCCCGCCGCAATCCCGCCCGGAACAACCGTGGCTTGGAATTTCCCACCCCAGGCAGTCCACCTAAAAGCCCCCTACTGAGGACACCCGACCGCGCCCGCGGTCACCACAACACCCAAGCTCCGGCGCGGCCGCCCGCGCCGGACCCGAGAAACGAAACGCCCCGCAAATGCGGGGCGTTTTTTTTGGAAGGAAATGGGACGAAGGCGATTTATACGGCTTACGATTACAGTCCAACCACTGACGATGGACGACTGACTACTGACCATTAGCATATCCGGCTTTCACAAAATTCCGGATCAAACTGATTTCCTCCCGTGCAATGGTGTGCGCCTTCACCACTTCGTGCCACTGGATCTGAAGACCGGCGGCCTGCAATTGTAACATCTGCGCCCGGGTGCGCGCGAAGGGCACGAGAGGATCCTGCGTGCCGTGGGTCACCAGCACTCGCTGTTGTTTTGCCACGGGCGAGAGTTCGGCCAGCAGCTGGTCCGGGTCGCTGACGTAGCCGCTGATGCCCACGATGCCCGCGAACCGATGCGGGTAACGCAGACCGCACTCCAGCGACATCAAACAGCCTTGGGAAAAACCGCCCAACGTCGTTTGCCCGGTGGGGAAACCGCGGGCGCGAAATTCATCCAGCACCTCCGCGAGCAGTTTTCGGCTCCGCGCGATGCCCGGCAACGGATCCCGCGCGAAGTCGTACCAGGAAAAGCCGTCGTGATATTCGTCGGGCGCGTTGACCAGCGCGTAATTGAGCCAGGGCCATTGCATCACGTCGGGCAGCCAGCGATAGCCTTCGATGCTGTCGCCCAGTCCATGCAGCATCACCAGCAGGCGTTGGGAGTTTTTTTCCTCCGCCCGGATCAACTCAAAATGAAGCATGATTCAATCACCTTTTTGCCCTTCCATCTCCTTGGTAAGGCGCGCCGCCTGAATGTCCGCCCATTTGCATAGTTCCTCGCGGTCCGTTTCGGAAAGAATCGCATCGCGGTGGATCAGGGTATAGCTCTTGAGCGGCATGGTGCCGCCCTCGACTTCATCCCGGATGTTTTGCCAGTAGGAACGCGCCCGGCGCGCGTTGTCATGCGGCCACTCGGAAAAATTCAACTGATCGCGGCCTTCCTGGATGTGATTCATCAGCCACCATGAAACCGGGACCACGCGGCTGTACCAAGGCCACCGGGTTTCATGCGAATGACAATCATAGCAGGCCGTTCGGAGCACTGCGGCCAGATGCTGGGGCGGCGCGTTGGCCGCCAGCATGTCCTGCCCCGCGACGACTTTGGGATTGGTCAACGATGGGCCGAAAAACTGCGCCAGCCCAAAGATCACCGCCGCGCCGATCAATACCTTTTTGTAGTGCTTAGTCACAACTCATTCCAAATACATGACTGTCGAAAGCCCAATAGGTTCCCTGAATTGTGTCGCATCCTGAGACTTTCGCGCTGTGCTATTTGCTGATGCCGCGCTCACTGGTCCGGACAAAATTCAGCAGATGGAGGACTTCCGGCAAGGGCGGCGCTTCTTTTTCAATCCGAATCAGGGCGTTGGAGATGGTCAGGCCTTCGCGAAACAGAATCCGATAGCATTGTTTGAGCGCGGCGATGGCGGCCTCGGAAACCCCATTGCGCTCCAGGCCCACCTTGTTGATGGTCCGGGTTTCCGCCGGGTGGCCGTCGGCCATCATGAACGGCGGCACATCCTGCACCACTTTGGAACATCCGCCGATCATCGCAAATTTTCCGATCCGGCAAAACTGATGCACCGCCGCCAACCCGGCGATCACCGCGTGGTCTTCCACGGTAACATGGCCCCCGAGAGTGGCGACGTTGGACATGATGATCTGGTTGCCCAGCGTGACATTATGCGCGATATGACAATAGGCGAGGATATGGTTGCGCGAGCCAATTGTGGTGACTTCGCCATCGCTGGTCGCGCTATGCACGGTCACGTATTCGCGGAAGGTGTTGCCATCCCCGATTTCCGTGCGCGTCACTCCGCCCTTCCACTTCAAGTCCTGCGTCTTGAGGCCGATGCTGGCGAAAGGGAAAATTTCGTTCTGTTGCCCCAGGCGGGTATGGCCGTCAATGACCACGTGGGAATGAAGCTTGCAACCCGCGCCCAAGGTCACGTGCTCGCCGATAACGCAATAGGGACCGATGTCGCAATCCGCGCCGACCTGGGCCTGGGGATGAATGATCGCGGTGGAATGAATCATGCGTCGCGCAACATGAAGGTGACTTCGGCCTCGCTGACCACTTCCCCGGCGACCTTGCAAACGCCCTTGGCTTTGCCGATCTTGCCGCGCGCCTTGGTGAGTTCGATGTCAATGACGAGCACGTCGCCGGGCAGCACCGGCTTGCGCCACTTCACGTCCTCCGCCGCCATGAAATAGGCCAGTTGATGGGACGATTCCGCGCGCCGGATCATGAGAATTCCCGCGACCTGCGCCATGGCTTCCAATTGCAGTACGCCGGGCATGATCGGATGGCCAGGGAAATGGCCCTGAAAGTACGGTTCGTTCATCGTCACATTTTTCACGCCCATGATCCGATTACCGGCAATCTTAAGAATGCGATCCACCATCAGAAAAGGATACCGATGCGGCAACCATTTCATGATTTCATGAATGTCCATGGCGCCTTCGCCCGCCATTTCACCTTCCGTGCCTTGGGTCGCTGGCTGCGGCGGTGGGGCAAAAGATTGGGCGGCGCGCGCCGGTTTTTGCATCTGCGCGATGATCTGCCGGACCAGTTCGCAATTTCCCGCGTGACCCGGCTTCACCGCCACGATGTGCCCGTGAATCGGCCGCCCGAGCAACGACAAATCACCAATGATATCCAGCATCTTGTGCCGGACGAATTCCTCCACGTAACGCAGCGGTTCGGTGGTGAGCACGGCGTCATCGCGAATGACCACCGCGTTTTCAAGACTGCCGCCCTTGATCAGCCCGTTTTTGATCAGGAACTCAATCTCCTCGTAAAAGCAAAAGGTGCGCGCGTGCGCGAGTTCCCGCTCCCAGGTCTTGGGGTTGACTTCAGTGCTGTAAAATTGCGTGAAGCGACCCCGCTTGTCGGCGCTGGTGCAACTGATCTTGAACGCCTCATCGGGAAACAACGTCATCGTCGTCTCGCCGAGTTCCAGTTTGATCGGTTCGGTGACGACGTACGGCTCGCGTTTCTCGCTCAAGGAGACCACGCCGGCCGCCTGGATGATCCGGCAAAACTCCCGGGAACTGCCGTCGGCGATGGGTGGTTCGTTCGAATCCAGTTCGATGACGGCGTTATCAATCCCGTAACCCGCAAAGGCCGCCAGCACATGTTCGACCGTGTGAATCTTGACGTTCCCGCGCGCCAGGGTGGTGGAACGATTGGTTTCGGAAACGTTTTCCACCCGCGCCTCGATTTCGGGTTTGCCATCCAGGTCCACCCGCCGAAAACGCATGCCTGACCCGGCCGGAGCGGGGAGAAACTTCATGTTCACCCGGTTGCCGCTGTGCAGGCCAATGCCCGAATACTCAGCGGAACGGTTCAGGGTCTGTTGCTGTAACACCTGTGCATTAGACCAAATCAGCCTCGCGCGGGCAAGCGGCGCGTTGGCAGAGCCAGGCATTCGTTCAATTGACGTCCAACTTGAGTCCTTTCGTCCTCGTCCTCGAAACCGGTGGAAATCGAGGACGAGGACGACGACGAGGACGAATAAAAAAATTGGTTTTGAAAGAGCTGTAAGCCGAGTTTTGTCTGCGGCCCTTGCGAGCCGGAGAGAATCATTTGTCTTAGCAGCCGATACCCGGGACCCACCCGCTTTCGCGGATTCGAAGCGAGCCGCTTCCAGGTCCCCTATTTGGCCTTGCACCCGATGGGGTTTTCCGTGCCCCAACGATTGCTCGTTGGGCGGTGGTCTCTTACACCACCTTTTCACCCTTACCCCGGCGGCGTTGCCGCAACCGGGGCGGTATTTTCTCTGTGGCACTGTCCGTCGGGACGATTCACACCGTCACCGCCCGCGTGTATCCGCGAGTCCGCCTTTCGGCAGCCCTTGGTTACGCGGCATCGCGCCCTGTGGTGCTCGGACTTTCCTCCCTCCCGCAAACGGGAAAGCGATCCTCCGCTCTTCCAAAACCAAAACCATCCTACCTCGAAAAAATGCAGCTGACAAGCCACCAAGGTCGTTGGCCGTTTCTCATTTAAAGATCACACAATTGGAAGAACCACAGAGACACAGAGGCACAGAGCAGGAGGACGGGTCCCATCTTCCTCAGTGTTTCTGTGCCTCTGTGGTTGGCTTGCTCGTCAATCCCCTGCGACATTCCCTTTACCCGTTTTTGATTTGCGCCGACCGGCGTGAACCCGGGTTACCGCGGCGCCGAAGAATAAAATTTGCGCCGAATAATAAACCCACAAAAGGATGATCACCAACGAGCCGGCGGCGCCAAAGGAAGCCGATGCCTCACTTCTTCCCAGATAGGAACTTAACAAAAATTTCCCAAAATTGAAAAGCAAGGCGGTGAGAAACCCGCCGAACCAGACATCCCGCCAGCCAATTTTGATGTCGGGAAGAAATTTGAAAATCATTGCAAAAAGAAGGGTGATGACCAAAAGCGAAATCCCAAAATTGGCCCCCTTCCAAAACATTTCGTAACCGCCGAACTTGGTGCTGATCATGCCGCCAAAGGCGGCCAAAGCGGCGCTTAATACCAGTGATACCAGGAGCAAAAAACCCACGCCCAAGACCATCCCGAAGGAAATCAACCGGTTTCGAATGAATTGGAACAGGCCCGAGTTTTTGGAAGGTTTGGCGTCCCAGACGGTATTGAGGGCGTCCTGAAGCTCAACAAATACTCCGGTGGTCGTCACCAGGATCGTAACGGTGGCCACCACCGTGGCCCACAGACCCGCCTTGGGCCGTTCCGCCCCGGCGGAAATCATTTCCTCAATGGCCTTCCCGCTGGCCGTGCCGATCAAACCGTGAAGCTGCCCGAACAATTCTTTACGCGCCGTTTGTTCATCAAACCAGATGCTCGAAACACCCAACGCAATCAGGAACAACGGCGGAATGGCAAAAACAGTATAATATGCCAGTGCCGCGCCCAAGCGCGGCGTCTTGCTTGCGGCGCAAATGCTGAATGTCTCCTGTCCGAAACGGACGACTTGATTCTTTCCAAACCACCGCTTCAGCCCGCTTTTCCACGTGGCTTTCAAATCAAATCGGATTAAGCCATAAAAATGCCACCGGCATTCAAGGTCACAATGGGCTGGAATCACGCGAATCGGGGAGACAGATAAGTTTATCCACCGTGCAAGACGCATGGAATCGTTTGAGACGATTGCAATGTGCGCGAATCAGCTTGGAGTTGCCCGTCTCGGGTTGCGCCTTGCCGCTCCGAGCCGTAGCCATGCAGTCGGAGTGCGCCCGTCCCGGGCGCAGCAAGGCAAGCAGGCGCTGGCGCGCACGATTAGCGCTCAATGAAGCCCGCGCCAATTAGAGCAATTTCAATAAAAAATATAGCCACGAAGAAGCGCAAAAATCGCAAAAAGAAAGGCGTTTTTGAGCCTTTTGTGCCTTTTTGGGGCTATATCATTTGGAAATGCTGTAGTGCGTTGCTCCGTGCCAACGAAGCTCCTGAACTTTCTCGACTCACATTCATTCGGACGTTGCTGCGCCCGAGGACGGGCGCACTCCTATTGAATCGTTCCTCAGATGTTGGCTGAGCCCTCCAGCGCCTCCGTCCGATGGATCCGGTCAATCCACCGCCGCCAAACTCATATCGCGCGTGTAGTAAAGAATCCGCCCGCAATTGTTGCAGGTGGTGATCTCCTGGTTGCCCTGGCAGGCCACCAGCGTTTGCGCGGGCAATTTCATGTGGCAACCGCCACAGACGCCATGATTCACACCGACAATGACGTTCTCGCCCTTGCTTTTGAACAGGCGCTCATAGCGTCCCCGCACGCCCGGCTCCACGGCGCCAGCCAATTCCTCGCGATTGCCTTTTAATTCCGCCAACTCCTTCTTCAGGTTTTGCTCCCGAATCCCGAGCTGACTCACCTGTTCATCCGCCAGTTTTTTTGCCGCGTCGTGGATCTTCGTGGCACTGGCCACGTCCTTGACCCCTTGCTCGGCCCGTTCCATCAAGTCAATTTCCTGGTCCTCAATCTTGTGGATGTCCGCTTTGCAATTGTCGATTTCGTGGGCCAGGGCACGATACTCCTCGTTCTTGCGCGTCTGCAATTGTTGATTGGCGTAGCGTTCGATTTGGGTCTTCTTGGCTTCGACCTCCAGTTCCAGCCGCTTGCGATCAGACTCAATCTGTTTCATCCGGTGTTTGGCCGCCTCCAACTGGGTTAGAGCCGTTGAAGTCTTGCCCTTCAACGCCTGGCGCTCGGGTTCGATGTGGGACAGTTCCGCCTCCGTGCGGCCAATCTTCCGGTCGCGATCCTGCAAAACGAGAAGTTTTTCGATGACATCCAGCATGTTGGCGGCAAAATACCGGGCGTGACACACCAAGTCAATGCAGCCCTCGGGCCGACGCAACCAAATCATTTGCGGCTGCCTTCTTTATTGGCGCTATTTTTGATTCTGGCGCTTTGTCCCGCAACCGCCGGCATTTGGGGACTGGACTCCGCGCATCAATTGAACCGGGCTTTCGTGAAGGTCGTCGCAAAAGTTTCTCCCTCCGTCGTGGTGATCACCGTCACGGGAAAACCGGGCCGCAGCATGTCGGAGCCCAATGAGGGCGACGAATCCTTTTCACCTCACGGGTTCTCCCTGAGCCAGGCTTCGGGAGTAATCATCCGGGAAGACGGTTATATTGTTACCAATCGCCATGTTATTGAAGACGGCGAAAAAATCGAGGTGCGGCTTCAAGATGGCCGTCGCTTCCAGGCCGAAGTCCGCGGCAAAGACGCTGAATCCGATCTCGCGGTCCTCAAAATCGAAGCTCAGGGTCTGCGCCCCGCCCGCCTGGCCAACTCCGACCGCACCCGCGTGGGTGAATTCGCCGTGGCCATTGGCGTGCCGTATCACCTCGACTATTCGGTCACCTTCGGCCACGTGAGCGCCAAGGGCCGGGCCAATATCGTCCCCAACTTTTTAGGCAATCCCATGATGGACCAGGATTTCATCCAGACCGACGCCAACATCAACCCCGGCAACAGCGGCGGTCCGCTCGTGAACCTCGACGGCGAGGTCATCGGCATCAACACCTTGATCCGCGGCCTGCATACGGGCATTGGTTTTGCCATTCCGAGCAACATTGCCCGCGAAATCTCCGACCAGATCGTCGCCACCGGACGCTTCGCCCGGCCGTGGCTGGGCGTCAGCATCCACGATGTGCGGGAGGATCCGCATTACGAACAGTTGCTCAAAGCCGCCGGCGACGGCGTCGTCATTGCCCGGATTCTGCCCAAAGGTCCGACCGCGAATTCCGAATTACGCGAGAACGACATCATCACAAAAGTGGACGGTCGCCGGACCCGCACCGCCCGGGAACTGCGCAACGAAATTCGCACCAAAAAAATCGGGCGTTCGATTCCTTTGGAAATAGTCCGGGCCGGACGGCGGCAAACGATTCACGTGGCCCCCGGAGAGTATGTGCCCCCGGAACCGGTTTTCGCCGCGACGCCTCCGCCCAGCAGTGTCCGCCCGGCGGACCTCGGCCTGATGGTTCATTCGCTGACGGAAGAACTTGCTGAACGTTACGGGGCGACCAAAACGAACGGCGTGCTGGTCATTGCCGTGGACGAAGAGGGTCCTGCGGACCACAGTGGCATCAAGCCGGGCGACGTGATCAGCGCCGTCAATGACCAGACCACAGCCACCCCTTACGAATTCCGCGCGGCCCTCGATGCCGCTGATTGGAACCAAGGCGTGCGCGTTCATTTGAATCGCCACGGTACCAATCACGTCGAAACCATTACGCTGGCGAAAGAAGCGTTGGCGCCCAAGACGCCGCATTGAATGACGGTTGCGTGGTGGAAATACCCAATTACCCAAGGACCCAAATATCCAACTGCCGTGATTTGGACGGCTTCTAAATTCTAAATTCTAACTCCTGACCGGAATTGCAAATTGCAAATTTAGGATTGAAAATTTCAAATTACGGTCCATGTCCACGACGAGATACATTCTGGGTAGCATCCTGGCCGCGAGTCTTTTTTTTGATGGCATGGGCCGGTGTATTATTCGCAAGATGGAAGGGTGGATTGTGGGTGGCTCTTGGCTTTCCCGTTTTGGCGACTGGCTCTTTGTGCATGCTTATCTTTCTGAATGGTTGGAAGAAACGCCTGCTGGGATTCTCCTGTTGGGTGTTGCTCTGGCCTTTCGCTGACCGAGCGGGCCGATGGGAGTGGCAGCATTACTTTTGGTCCGCAGCATCTGTTGGCACAAAGGTTTTCTTCTGGCCGGCTTGGCGCGGGGCGATATGCGGCGCCTGCTTTCGATCTGGTTGACGGTGTCAAAGAGATTTACGAGCTTATCAGGCAAAAGGGCGCATTTTGACACTGCCCCAACTCGACTGGCGCAACGGAACGCCGAACTCCGATTCGGCCTGTTTCCTGGTGTCTTCGATACGAGCCGGGTCTGAGACCGGCGTTCCGGGGACAGTGTCAGGATGCGCCCCAGGCAAAACCAAAAACGGCCGCAGGAACAATAATCCCCTGCGTATTCCCTATGTCACGTAGCATTTCGGAAAGAGACTGGAAAGTGTTCGGCGAGCTTCGGAAAATCGCCTTGGACCGGCTGTGCGACCGAGTGTTAAGCGAGGCCGGTCGTGAGATCGGGCGAACCGGAAAAACCGCACACGAAAGATACCTGAGTCTCTACAAACTGATTCAAAAACGAGATGATGACATTGCCCGGGGCTTCAACGATTTTCGTCGTTCAACGGCGCTGACACAGATCGGTACGATTCACTCGATGGGATTATTTTCGGGCGAGGAGTTGCGACGATTCAGCCCCGAGATCATTCCAGTGATCGAGCTTTATGGGCCAATACCAGATGCCTGACCATGCGCTGCAGCGAGCCCGGCGTGTGCGTCGTGGTGGCCATCGTCGCCTCCCTGCCTGTTGCGCCGTAGCGCTTGGCGAAGGCGGATGCGCCGGGTCTCCCGCGAGGGCGGGATTGGGGCGTTAGGCTTATGAGTGCATTAGCCGAGAACACTGCCAATCCAAAAAAACGAGGGTGGAAGCGGGTCGTTTTTATCAGCGCGTGCGCAGCAATAGCGGTGGCTGGAGCGATTATCGCGCTCTGCTACGCCACACCGCTTTCATACCTTTACTGCCTCGATCGAGAGAAATCTTGGCTGGCTGCGAAGACCGAAGCGGAGTTAGATGGCAGGATGTGGGCGTTCTATAGCAAGCGGTCGATTGCGCCGTCGAACTCGATGTGGGGACGGGATTACGTTCTGAAGCCGGACGAGCGCATGATTCAGTATCTCATATTCTCCAAAGAACCACTGGATGTGGTATTCGACCGTGAGTCCCGAGTCGTCGCGGCTTTCACCTCATACGAATGACACTAAATACGTGTAGAGCCTGAGGTCGCCGGCAAGGTGGCCGGGCGGACCCAAGTCCACTGAACATTTTATGACACGGCGCAAAGCGCAATGGCCATTCTCCCCGGCAGCGGGCCGTCGCGGTTGTGATCGGCGCATCTCGTGGCCGCCGCCTTCCGCCATTGCGGGATTGGGTCGTTAGGCAAACCGTTCGTCGCACCCCAAGAAGCCATTCAATTACGCGCGAATCTTGGCGTGCGGTCTATTGGCCGGCGGCTTGTGGACTCTGTTCTCGGTCGCGCTCGTTAGTTTGGCCGGCGGCGAGTTTATGTCCGAGTTGAATCAGCGCGGGGCCGGCCGGAGCGGTAACCCGCATTTTTTCTAATCCTGGCGAATCTCGGGGCGGGCATTTGGGATGTTTGGCTTTATGCGGTGCGGCGCGTGTTTTATGGGAAAGGCCTGAAGAGCGCGGTTATTTCAGGTTTGGCCTGGTGGGCGATAGCGACGTTGCAGTCCGCGAAATGGGTGTTGCTTCTTGGGATTCGGCCTTCGGCAACGCTCGGTCTCGTGGTGACGACCCTCCTCGCCATTGTCGTTGCGAACGTGGTGGCCGCGTGGTGCTACGAAAGGTGAATGGGTGACATTTTGCCATGACGGGCTTTCCTCGGTGGCTCTGTGGCTCTGTGGTTGTCTTGCTTGACCACCGAGGCGCAGAGGCGCAGAGTTCTGTCCACGATTTATGCGAGTCATTGCGGTACTTGCGCTGGTTTTCGGATTCGGGCAGCAACTGCTTTTGGACGGCCAGGTTTTTACGCGCGCTGTGCTTGGCATCGGCTCTATGAGCTTGATTCTGACAGCTGGGGTTCGACGATCCACAATGAATTCGACAGATGCGTTTAACCTTGCGTTGCGGGGGCAGGCCGCGTTTTCCGCCTTTGCGGGAATGGGCCGTTAGCCATCGGCGTGCAACCGTATGCGAATTCAACCGTGGAATCTGGTTTTTCTCGTCGGTTTCCTTGTTTATATCAGCATTCGCGGGGTATTCGGGCAGCGTACGAAAAGCAATGAGAAGGCAGTCAACCGCACGGACATGATGGAAAAAACTCTAATGGCCATCGTTATTCCAGGTGGACTTCTCCTGCCGGTCATCTATCTGTTCACACCATGGCTCGCATTCGCAGACTATCACCTCCCGGCGCTCGCTCCGTGGTGTGGCGCGGGGTTGATGTTTTTTGCGCTCTGGCTTTTCTACCGTTCTCATGCCGATTTGGGCCTGAACTGGTCGGTCACGCTTGTGTTGCGCAAAGGTCACCAACTGGTCAAGCACGGCGTTTACCGCTCGATTCGTCATCCCATGTATGCTTCCATCTGGCTGTGGTCGCTCGCGCAAGGGCTGCTGTTGGAGAACTGGCTGGCCGGGTGGTATGCCCTGCTTGCGTTTGCCTTGATGTATTTTATTCGCACGCCTCGCGAAGAGCAGATGATGCGCGAAACCTTCGGGCGAGAGTATCAGGAATATATGCAGCAGACGGGACGACTTTTCCCACATTTACACACGAAAAACGATGCCTAACCATACGCTGCAGCGCTGTGAAACCATTGAATCAATGGCATCGCTGGCCTCACCAATTTTCCAGGGCGCGCTCTGCTGGCGGTTTTTACCAGCGATAGCGAGCCGAGCGCTCCGGTGCCAGTTCAGCTTGATTTTGCGATCGTCGGCACTAATTTTCTGAGGCTCGCGCCACGGCTGGCGCAGATCTTCTTTATTGGGGACGGGCGGGCCATGCCGGGCAACATCCCCCAGGTAATTCAAATTCCGGCTGGTGCGACCAAGCTTTATTTCGGCATGGTTGACGGCACTACTTACGATAACACTCCTGATTGGTATGAGGACAATTCCGGCGCCTTCACCGTTACCATCTCGGCGGCGCTTTTTCTTTTATTTTCCAGAGATGGATTTCACGAGAGGCAAATCGGACGTTTGCGCGGTGGATGGGGTGCAGATGTCTCGCCGAGTTGTTCCCATCGTTTACGGAACGCCTCTCTCGTCAGCGGAGCTTGAGACACAGCGGAAATTCGCGTTGGCGCATTTCCCGAACGCGAAGACGAATTACTGGCTGGGTTGTGTGGATATGGGTTACAAGAAGGCTCGTGTTTTCGTTGGCCCTGAATGCAAGCAGAAGGAAAAAGCTTGGATTGCGTCAGAGCGATAGCGCGGTCACTAATCTCAGTGCATTTTCTCTGTGTCTCGGTGGCCCTGTGGTTCTCTTGCTTGACCACCGAGGCGCCGAGGCACAGAGTTCGGACCATCATTTATGCGAGTCATTGCGGTACTTGCGCTGGTTTTCGGATTTGGTCAGCAATTGCTTTTGGACGGCCAGGTTTTTGCGCACGCCGTGTATGGCATTGTCTGCGGCGCTGTCGCGGTTGCGTGCGGTCTGGCGTCAGCCCGTAGGAATCCTCTGCACCGCTGGGAGGGACGGCTGATGGCTGGTTTCGGTTTTGCCCTTGGAGTCTGGTGCATGGTCATGCTGCCATCGGCATATCGTTTTCAGGAGAAGTTCAACGGCAGACGGGAGGAAAGACAACGTTCGTGGAACGTCAGTCCGCCGCCTCCAAATTCATCGCAGCAGATTTTGCTGGTGGATTTTACCGAGGGCGAGAAACACATTTATGGCTTGCTTCACGAAATACAAGGTTACGCAATCTTGACCGAGAGCCTCGTTCGCGAGAGCGGAGACGCGAAGGTTCGGTTGACCCTGGACACAAATAAGACGTCGGTGGCGAGTCTGAATATCAATTTGATGAGCCTCGCGAGAAAACAGGACTTTCGGACGGAGCAGTGAAGAGAGCGTTCAGGTTTTGACAAATGAGTTCGACTAATGCGCACAACCCTGCTTGGCAGTCCGGTCGCGAAATCAAGCGCACAACCATGATGAAACGGCTTGGCTTACTGGTCGCAGGCAGTCTCCTGGCGATACCGGCGTTTGCGCACCGGCCTTACGAGGTTGCCGCAGGCAGTTTCACGCGGAGCGACGGGGTCAAGATTTCCGGGGTTGAACATTACATTGATGGCATTTTTGGCACTGACCCGGTATCGGTCCAGTTTCGTCTGGCTGACGGCACCGTGGTGGCGCAGACCGAGCGCACTGCGGACAGCGTTGTCGTGCGCAGCACCGGGCTCGGATTCGAGGTTTATCGCTTTTACAGCGACTGGATTCCTTTTGCCAGCAGGGTGCAGCAGTTCGACGGATTTTCACTTGTTGATGTTTCATCACAGCGGAGTGGTTGGCATTCGCTTTTGGTTCACACCCGTGCGCACTCGCGGGATTATGCGATTGTTCTCGCCTTTGCGGGAGTGGTGATCGGTGGATGGGTTATTGCGCGAAGGATCCCGCGACGGGATGGGCTGGCGGCTTTGAGAATTTTCGGCTTTCTCGCCGTTGCGTTGGCGTCTGCGCTCTTTGTGTTGGTGCTTTTTGTTGTTCCAGTTTCACCTTTCATTGTGGGCGGTTTCGGTGGTGCCGTCGGCGTCGTTTGGTTTGCGGTGAGGCGATTTGTTTTGCCTGCAAGAGCCTGACTCATGGCTGCGGCCAGTGGAATCGGACCGTGGCACCTTTCGGGTGCCGTTTTTGCGCCTTTGCAACTTTGCGCCTTTGCGTTTCATCTTTTACCGTCCAAACGCCGTGACGCAGGGAGATTTTGGCGGGCGAAAGGGGGGGCGACAATGCGAATTCCTCCGAACCGGTTCGCGCGGACAAAGCTGTCCCCGCTCCGGGCCCCACCGCGCCAAACGCCACTTGTTTTTTTCCCGGTTCGCACCTAAAGTATCGCCATGAAGAACGACGTGTTGCCGGTGCAGATACGCGGCATCCTTCCCGCCAACAGCGGCTGCGCGCTGTTCGTCGGCAATGACGAAAAGGTCTTCGTCATCAACGTCGAACCCCAGATGGGGGCGGTCATTGGCATGTTCCTGCGCGATCAGCCCAAGGAACGGCCCCTGACCCACGACCTGATGCAGAGCATTTTCAAGGGGTTCAATATCACGGTGGACCGGGTCGTCATCACCGAACTCAAGAACTCGACCTACTTCGCCCGCCTGATCCTCCAGCAGCAGAATGAGATCGCCCGAAAAATCGTGGAAATTGACGCCCGGCCCAGCGATTGCCTGGCCATCGCCGCGGCGCAGAAGAAACAAATTTACGTCACCCAGGCCTTGTTCGACCAGGTCGAAGACATGAGCGAAGTGCTCGACAAGATCAACGAGGGCGGGACGGAACCGGACTGAGCAGATGCCTGCCTCTGCCGTCAAGACGGGCGGCCCCGTCGCCTTGATCTGTGGTGACGATGAATTTGCGGTCAAGGAACGCGCCCGCCAACTTTACGATGCCTGGTCCCAGGAACTTGGCGGCATGGACCATGAGATCATTGACGCCTCGGTTTCCAACAGCGGCGAAGCCCTGCGCGCCCTCGGCCGGTTGAATGAGGCGCTCCAAACCCTCCCCTTTTTCGGCAGCGGCAAAGTCATCTGGCTGCGGGATTGCAATTTCCTGGGGGACGAACGCGCGGCGCAGACGCAGGCGGTGGAGGCGGCGCTGGGTGATCTGGGCCGGGAATTGAAGAGCTTCCAATGGCAGACGGTGCGGTTGCTGGTCAGCGCGGGCAAGGTGGACAAGCGGAAGGTGTTTTACAAAACCCTGGAGAAATTGGGACCGGTGGAGACATTCGAGGAGCTTTCGGTCGAGGACAAGGATTGGGCTTCGCAATGTGAATTCCGGGTCCGCCATGCGGTCAAGGAGCGGGCCAAAGGAATTGAGGAGGAGGCGCTGGCGGAATTGGTGGCGCGCGTTGGCCCGAATGCCCGGTTGCTGGATTCGGAAGTTGAAAAGCTGACCCTCTACGTCGGCAGTCGCCCGGAAATTACTTCAGCGGACGTGGCGGCGGTTTGCACGCGAAACAAGCAGGCCAAAGCCTTCGCGCTGGCGGACGCGCTGGGCGACCGGAATTTGCGCACGTTGCTCCAGCGGTTGGACGAGGAATTGTGGGACATGCAGTTCAACAAGGATAAGTCTGAGATCGGCATGCTCTACGGCCTCATCAGCAAGGTGCGGGCGATGTTGCTGCTCAAGGAAATGACGCGGGAAGGCTGGATCAAGGCGGACGCGCAGTACGCCGCGTTCAAGTCCCAGCTCGAACGCGTGCCGCGCGACCGGTTTCCCGCGGACAAAAAGTTCAATCCGCTGGCCATGCACCCCTTCATGCTGCACCGGGCGCTGGGGCAGGCGAAAAACTACTCCAGCGCGGAACTGATCCGGGCGATGGACCTGCTGCTCGGTTGCAATCAGAAACTGGTCACCAGCAGTCTGGATGAAGCGCTGGTGTTGCAGCAGACTTTGGTGCAGATTATGGGCACGGCGGGAATGGCCGCAGAGAAGACCAGAGGCCCGGCCCGCAGCTATTAAGAGGAAAAGCGCAACATGACGACGCCTACGGCACAAGTTTTGGTTCTCACAGGGCGGCAGTTTGCCTGCATCAAGGTCGCGGGGCGCGCCAATTTCACCGCGAGCCTGGATTTCAATCTTTTGCTCAAACAGCTTTTTGAGCGTGGCATCACCTACTTTGTCATCGAGCTTTCGGAATGTTCCCTGATGGACAGCACGTTTCTGGGGGTGCTGGCGGGCTTCGGCCTGAAACTGGCGCCGGATGGGGGCTATCCGAAGCGGGGTTGCGTGGAATTGCGCAACGCCAATACGCGCATTGCGGAATTGCTGGAAAACATCGGCGTGCTGCATCTCTTCTCCACGGCGCAAGGCCCGTTGGAATCTCCGGAGGCGCTCGAAGCCTGCGCGCACGAGTGTGGCAACGCCAGCAAACAGGAAATCACGCGAACCTGTCTGGAGGCGCATGAAACCCTGATGGCCCTCAATCCCGACAATGTGGCGCGCTTCAAGGACGTGACGAAATTTCTCGCCGAAGACCTCGCGCGAATGACCAAGACGAATTGAGCGGGAGGTTTGCGGTGAGATTGTTTGGCTCTCCTATTTGATGGGGGAAAACCCTCACCCCGGCCCTCTCCCATCCGATGGGAGAGGGGGAAGCGTTCGGATGACATAACTGATTTGAATGTGACGGAGGTCTTTACTCCTGCTTGGTGTTTCAATGAACGAGTCATTTGAGACTCGAAACATTACCGCAGGCGGCGAAGTAATTCTTCCTCTCCCATCCGATGGGAGAGGGCAGGGGTGAGGGCTTTCTCTCTACAGCCCTTATCACGTCACCGGCGTCAGGTCCGTTGCATCCAGACATTCGCGGACCGCTTTGGCCAGCCGCTTGGGCTGATAAGGCTTCTGCACGTAGCGGAACCCGCGGCGTAGCACCCAATCCTTGCCCACGACATCGGGACTGTAGCCGCTGGTAAAGATCACCTTCAGCGAGGGCTGCTCCAGCCACAGCAATTCCGCCAGTTCGCGTCCGTTCAACCGGTCGGGCATGATGACGTCTGTCAGCAGCAGCGCGATTTCATCTTTGTGCCGTTTCCAGACTTCCAGGGCCCGCACCCCGGTTTCGGCTTCGAGCACGCGATAGCCGTGCCCTTGCAGCAGGCTGCACAGGAGTTCGCGCACCGGTTGCTCGTCCTCAACGACCAGGATCGTCTCCTTGCCGCCACGCACCACGAAATCCGTGGTACATTCCTCGCTGCGCTCCATGGCTTCCGTGCCTTCGGGCAGATACACTCGAAACGTCGTGCCTCGTCCCAACTGGCTCTCCACTTCGATCCAGCCTTGATGCTGTTTGATGATTCCATAGACCGTCGCCAATCCCAAGCCCGTGCCTTTGCCGACTTCCTTGGTCGTGAAGAAGGGCTCGAAAATGCGGCGCAAGATTTCCGGCGCAATGCCGCAACCGGTGTCGCTGACGATCAGGCAGACGAATTGGCCGGGGCGCGCTTCGGCGTGTTGTTGGGGCCGGTGGCGGCCCACTTCCTCGCACCCGATGCGGATGCTCAATTGTCCGCCGCGCGGCATGGCGTCGCGCGCGTTGACGGCCAGGTTCAGCAGCACCTGCTCCATCATGCCGGCGTCCGCCACGACCTGGGCCGGCTCGGGCCAATAGCTCATCTGCAACGCAATATCCTCGCCCAGAATGCGTCCGAGCATCTTGGTCATGTTGACGACGACCTCGTTGAAATCCAGGGGCCGCGGCTGCATGACCTGGCGCCGGCTGAACGTGAGCAATTGGCGCGTAAGCGCGGCCGCGCGTTCCGCCGACTGCACCACCTGTTGGGCCGAACGGGCGGCCGGCCCGATGAGTTCTCCGGCTGCCAGCAGCAAAGACGCGTGACCGTGGATCACGGTGAGGATGTTGTTGAAATCGTGCGCCACGCCGCCGGCCAGTTGCCCGATGGCGTCCATTTTTTGCGACTGCCGCAACTGGTCCTCCAGCTTCTTCTGCCCGGTGACGTCACGGAACAGACCCAGCAGCAACGGCGGCTGGCCGCGCAATTCCACGAAGGAATTTGTGTCCTCCATCACCACCGTGTTGCCATTACGCAGAGTGAGGCGGCGTTCGATCTGACGCTCGATCACGCGCTCCCGGAAACGTTGCTGGTATTTTTTCAGGATGCGGTCGGGCTGTTCGGATTCCGCGTAGATCACGGTGAAGGGCTTGCCCTCGAGTTCCGCGCGGGCGAGGCCAACCAGTTTGCAAAATGCCTCGTTCACGGCCACCACGAAACCATGCTCGTCCGTGAGCCTCATGCCATCCACGGAATTGGCCCACACGGAATGAAACAACATCTCGGAACTGCGCAACGCGCTTTCCGCGTGCTTGCGGTCGCTGATATCCCGCACGTGCAGCAGCAGCGCGGGCTCGTGGTTGAACTCGATCCGGGTCGAGCGGATCTCCACGGGTGTCACCCGGCCATCGGCGGCGATGCATTCGCTCTCCAGCCGCGTCACCGAGCCATCCACCAGCCGTTGAAAATCGCGCGCCACGTCGCGCCGGTTTTCCATCGGCACCAGGTCCATCACGTTGCGCGCCACCAGCTCCGCGCGGCTGACCCCATGCAGGCGGCAACCCGCCGGGTTGACATCCAGGATGTTGCCCTGGACGTCTTCGACAAAAATGGCATCGGGCGAGTTGGCGAAGATTTCCCGGAACCGCAATTCATTCTCGCGCGAGGCCTGCTCGGCGGCGAGGCGTTCCAGTGCGCCGCCGCAGTGATCCGCCAGCACCTGCAACGATTCGAGATCGTGTTCGTTAAACGCGCCCGGTTTGTAACTTTGCACGGACAGGATACCGATCACCTTGTGCCGGTTTCGGATGGGCGCGAACATGAGCGAAGCCGAAGGCCGGGTGACGTCGCCAAACGCGCGGCCATCCGGCTGCATGCGCCCGGGTTCCTTGACGAGGATCAATTCCGCGCCGTTTTGGAGCACGCGCTTGGCCAGCTTGCTGGTGACCCGGACTCCGCCCGGGGCTTCCACGACCTTCTTCTGCCCGTTGACGGTGTCCACGTTGAGCAGGGGGCGGGTGAAATCAGGGTGGTCCGTTTGCAGGTCGAGGGAAAAAACCTCCCCGGCAAACAGTTGCTCGGCCACGTCGCGAATCGTTTTGGCGGCTTCCAGTGGTTCGCTCACTGAACTGAGATTGCGAACAAGGTTGTATAACGTTTGATGCCGGCGTTCGGCGCGTTTGCGCTCGGAGGCGTCGCGGAGGTTCAAGACAAAGGCCGCGATCTGGGAATCCTCCAGCCGATTCTGCCCCACGGCTTCCAGCGGCACCCAATGGCCATTCTGATGGCGGAGCCGCAATTCCAACCGCAGGGTCTGGCTCGGGTTGGCAAAAGCCAGCTCAAACGCCTCTTGCGCGCAGGACGCGTCCTCCGGATGAATTAGGTCCAGGAATTTGGTGCGAACCAATTCTTCCGGGGCGTAGCCCAGGACTTTTTGCACCGCCGGATTGGTGTAAAGGAACTGGCTGGTGCTGTCCAAAAGCGAGACGATATCGAGGGAATTTTCGGTGAGCGCGCCGAAGTAATGTTCCTTGCGGAGCAGTTCGGCCTCGGCGCGGCGACGTTTCTCGCGCTCGCGGGTTTCTCCGACGGCGCGCCGGATCGCGGGGACGAGCCGTTCCGGCCACTGTTTGAGGACGTAGTCGGTTGCGCCGGAACGCAGGCTTTCGATGGCGGCGTATTCGCCGATGGTGCCCGAAACCAATAAAAAGGGAGTTTCGGCGGAGTGCTGGCGCGCAAAACGGAGCGCCTCCAGGCCGGTGTAGCCTGGCAGCGAAAAATCCCCCAGGATCACATCGAAGCGATCCGCGCGCAACGCCGCTTCAAACGCCTCGCGTCCTGACACCTCCACGACATCGGCGACACACTTTTCCAACAGCAGAAGGTCGCGGACGAGTTTGCAATAGTCCGCATTATCCTCCAGATGCAGGATTTTTAGTGGCGGTACGCAAGATGACATAGTGACCCCGATGAAACGACAAGACTGTAATAGCACGGGGGATGCCATTGAATTGGACTTCCCTCTGGTTCGCGTGTCGCAAACCATTCGCAGGGCCAAAACCCTTTATGGCGAGACTTTGAGGCCGGCCGCCGCCGCAAGAACTCGCTGACGAGCATCGAATGAAACAAAATCCGTCGCACGCAGTGATTTCGCGGTTGCGACATGTAGAATATCCAGGCTGCGCGATCCGGTGACGGTCGAGTGGCTTTCGCTCAGGTGAGCAGCGACACGAAAGGCGAGCGGCCATTTTACTGATGTTTTAATCAATCGTGCGGCGCGCAGGTCCGATTCCACCGTGCTCCAGGCAACTGCGGCATCAGCAGTGGAAAACAAGCGCCGAAAAACACCGAGCTCGAAGGCATTGCGTGCCTCCAAGGCATGTAGGGAGGTGAATAACAGCGGCGCACCCGTACGGGATAGCCATACTGTGGCCGTGGCGGTGTTCGCGTCCCGGATGTAACACGAAACCAAAAAGCTACTGTCGGCGTAAAAGCTCATTCCTTTCAGAATGAAGTTTCATCGCGTTCCGCTAAAACCAAATTGGGCAATACGCGATCACCAAAGAGGCGCTTGGACCGGGCCTCGACGTCCGGCCACTTTACACGCTTGGTTTGTCCGGGGGGCCGGGTGACTGGTTCGTTCTCGATTGCCAGTGCCGCCAGAAGGAACTTTTGGCGTTCCCGGTCAGGCAGGGCTTTGACTTGTTTGAGAAGCTCAACCGCGCTCATGTCCGCACTTTACCCGGTTTGTGGCAGGGTGACAAGTGAGATGCGCCTTGGTCCCATACACATCTAAATCATTGAGGATCAGAATTCGGTCCCGCGTCGTCTTTGTTCCTAATTTATCCGGTTGCCAGGGCGAGGGCGAAACCCCAAAAGCACAAGTTTTTGGGGAATGTTATTCGATGCCGCCCGTGGCAATCGAAAATACCGCCATTGACATTCGCCCGCATTTCGCTACTGTTCCGGCCCTTGATTTAATTAACGAAGATCTATGCCGAATACGAAGTCAGCCGAACGCCGCATGCGCAACAGCGAGCGCAAGCATTTGCACAACCGCAGCATCATTTCCAAACTGCGCAATCTCGAAAAGGGCTATCGCCAGCTCGTGACCGCGGGCAAGAAGGACGACGCCTCCAAGGCGCTGACCAACGTGACCTCGGCCATTGACAAGGCGGTCAAATCCGGCGTCGTGCCTCGCGCCACCGCCAACCGCAAAAAGAGCCGGTTGACGCTCGCTTTTAATCGCGTCAAGTAACTTGCCGCGCGGTTTCCTTTTGGGAATCCCTATGGTGTGACGGCCCCTCCCGGGGCCGTTTTTTTGTTCGGGAAGAGCGGGGAAATCATCAGCCCCCACCGGCACAGCCGGAACTTGATCCCGATGGACAGGCAGCCGAAGCCATACTTGATGCTCCGGCGCAAATTGATGGAGGAGGCTTCGGGAAAGTATTTCGTGGGACAACTCACCTCGCCGATGCTGAACCCGTGCCACCAGATTTGCGCAAGCATCTGGTTGTCGAACACGAAATCGTTCGAGTTTGCGCTCAGGTCGAGTGTCTCGAGAATCCGGCGCGAAAACGCGCGATAGCCGGTGTGATATTCGGAAAGCTTCGCGCCGATGAGAATATTTTCCGCAAAGGTTAGAAAACGGTTCGCGACGTACTTCCACAGGGGCATGCCGCCCCGCAACGCGTAGCCGCCCAGAATCCGGCTTCCCAGCACACAGGGATGCAATCCGTTGGCGACCATCGAAACCATGGCGGGCAACAGCTTCGGCGTGTATTGATAATCCGGATGGATCATCACGACGATGTCCGCTCCGGCCGCCGCTGCCAGCCGGTAGCAGGTCTTTTGGTTGCCGCCGTAGCCCAGGTTCTTTTCGTGAACATGGACCTGCACTCCTTCCAAGGTGCGCGCAATGGTCACCGTGTCGTCCTTGCTGCCGTCATCCACGAGGATGATGAGGTCCGCCACGCCTTGGGCGCGGACTTCCTCATAGGTACGGCGCAAAGTCCTGGCCGCATTGTAAGCGGGCATGACGACCACGACTTTCTGGCTTTGGTACACCGCTGAAAAGAGCTGGGAATGGGCGCGGACAATCCGTCCAAAAAACAAGCCGTCCCCGAGGGACGGCTTGCAAAACGGCGAGGGGCGTTAAGCGCCCGGTTTGGTGGCGGCGCCAGCTTTGGCGGCGGCGGGCTTTGCCGCCAGCTTGGCTTTGACCGCGGTTTTCTTGCGTTTCAAATACGCCATGCGGCGTTTCTTCTTGATCGTCTTGTTGTATTGTTTGCCCATATCAGTTATTTACTTCGCTACCGTGTTAGGTTTGTATTCACTATGGTAATTCGCCTTATGCGATTCAACTTCTATTTGCTGCTGTTTGCCGTGGTGCTGTGCGGTTGCGCCACCACGGGCTCGTCTTCGAAATCGTCGGCAGACTCTGCCAAATCGTCCAAGTCCAAGAAGATTCTGGCCCGGCTGACCGTCAACGTGGAATCCTCGCGGGAGCCGGATGGAAAAAGCGAGACCATCATGGTGCCGCGTTCCAACCCGATCAAGCTGACCGTCCAAAGCTCGTCGGTGGTCAATGAAACCCACGTGGCTGAGGCGCGTCTGGTGGATTCCTTTGCTGGCTTTACGATGCTCATCCAATTCACGCCCATGGGCACGCATCTGTTGGAACAGTACACGGCCATGAACCCCGGACGGCATTTTGCTGTTGCCGTGCAATTCGGCGAAGATCAGGTGCAAAACCGCTGGATCGCCGCCCCGGTCATCAAACGTCGCATCACCGACGGCATTTTGGCGTTCACTCCGGACGCGTCGCGCGAGGAGGCCGAATTGATTGTGCGCGGCTTGAACAACATGGCCATCAAGCTGGAGAACCAGAAAAAGAAGAAAATCGAAAATAACGGGAGAGATGAGCTGTAGGGCCTCCGTTTTTCACGGGCTGCTGGCTTTTCTGCTGCCAGTGGCCGGCCTGGCGGCTCCGGCTGCACCGGCGTTTCAACTGCCCACCGCCAATGCGGCGTTGTTTGAAAAGGGCGGGGAAGAGCGCTTCTTCGTTGGCACCGTCGGCAAACCCTGGACCAGTGGCACGTTTGGTTGTGTGCGGAGCGAAGGCTGGCAGGTTCATGAGGGTTTGGATATCCGTTGCCGGCAACGCGACAAGAAAAACGAACCCACCGACCCCGTCGCCGCCACCGCTGACGGCACGGTCGCCTATTTTAACGCCAAGCCGTCGCTTTCCAATTACGGCCGTTACGTCATCCTGCGGCACCTGGTTGACGGGTGGGAAATCTATTCGCTCTATGCGCATCTCAGCGAGATCCGCGCCGATCTCAAGCCGGGCCTGGCGGTGAAGTCCGGCGAAACCATTGCCACCATGGGCCGCAGCACCAACACCCGCGAGGGCATTTCCAAGGACCGCGCGCATGTGCATTTTGAATTGGACTTATTGATCAACGACCGCTTCGCGACGTGGTATCAAAAGACCCTGCCCGGCCAGCGCAACGATCATGGGCTCTGGAACGGACAGAACCTGGTGGGCTTGGATCCGCGGCTGATTCTGTTGGAGCAGCACGCGCAGGGCGCCAAGTTCAAGCTGCTCCAGCATCTCGGTCATCAGACCGAACTTTGCCGGGTCACGGTTCGCGCCACAAACTTTCCGTGGCTCAAGCGTTACCCGCAACTCATCCAGCCAAACCCGCGCGCGACCCAGGAAGGCATTGCCGGTTACGAAATCGCGCTCAACTTCAATGGCTTGCCGTTTGTGCTGATTCCTCGCGCCGCTTCCGAATTGAAGGGCAAAGCGAAGGTGCAACTGCTCTCCGTCAACGAAGCCGAGCAAAAGAAAAATCCCGGTCGCCGACTCGTCACGCAACGCAACGGTCGCTGGGAACTCACCACGCGCGGCCAAAACGCCCTCGACCTGCTCTCGTTTTAGTTCATGAAAGCTGTTCGCCTCGTTCAAACCCATCAACCGCTGGAATTGCACGAAATCCCGCGTCCCGAGCCCGGCCCGGATGAAGTTCTGATCCGCATCAAGGCGGCCGGTATCTGCCACTCGGATGCCCACTATCGCGCGGGCAAGTCCCGGGTGCATCCGCTGCCGATGACGCTCGGCCACGAAGTCGCGGGGGTGGTGGAGAGCGCCGGCGCCGGCGTGAAAGATCTTCAGCCCGGCGACCGCGTCTGCGTTCATTACCTGGCCACGTGTGGCACCTGCGACTATTGCGCGCGCGAAAACGAACAATTCTGCGCCTCGGGCGCGATGATCGGCAAATACCGCGACGGTGGTTACGCCCAGTTCATGGTCATGCCGGCGCGCAGTGTGTTCCGGCTGCCGGAGGAAATTCCGTTTGCGCATGGCGCCATCATGATGTGTTCCTCCGCGACGTCGCTTCACGCGCTGAAAAAGGCGCGCCTGCAAACTGGGGAATCGGTTGCGGTATTCGGAGTGGGGGGGCTGGGCATTTCCGCGATCCAACTAGCCCGGGCTCTGGGTGCGCGCCAGGTTTTCGCCGTGGACATTCAACCCCGCAAACTCGAGCTGGCGCGGCAACTCGGTGCCGTGGCGATCAACGCCACGCTTGCCGATCCGGTTGAAGTCATTCGGGAACAGACCCATGGTCGCGGTGTGGATGTCGCCTTGGAACTCATTGGCCTGCCGCTCACGATGCAGCACGCGGTGCGGGCGCTCGCGATCCAGGGTCGCGCCGCGCTGGCTGGCATCACGCCACAGAGCTTCGAAGTCTCGCCCTACCACGAATTGATCAATCGCGAAGCCGAAGTCATCGGTGTGTCCGACCATCTCGCGAATGAAATTCCCTTCCTGCTGGACCTCGCGCGCACCGGCAAATTGAACTTCACCGATGTCGTTACCCGCACCGTTCCGTTGGAGGCGCAGCCCATCAATGACACCCTGGATCGCCTCGAACAATTCGGCGAAGACGTGCGCGTAGTGATCCAGCCGTAAGATTCAGCCTTAGGTTTAGTGCGGATTTCCAACTGGCAATGCGCTTGGTTTCAACGTTGATCCTTTCCCTGCGAAACGATTTGTCCCCAGGATGGTCTGCCGCTGATGGGGTTTAATTCCTTCCTGAAAACTGAAAACTGAAAACTGAAAACCTTTTTTGGCAACTTCAATTGAACCTTTTACCCGTGAACCCATTCTACTGGACGTAAATGCTGGCTGTGGCTGAACGCGAACAACTGCCGGTCGCCGCGGCCCGCGCCGGGTCGCCGGAGGCGTGGAACATCCTGTTCCGGCGTTACCAATTGCCGTTGTATGCCTATGTCTTTGAACTGGTTCAGCAGGAGCAGGTCAGCCTGGACCTTGTGCAGGAGGCTTTCATCGCAGCGGCCCGGCACGTCGGCAGTTTGCGTAACGATGATCGTTTCGGCAGTTGGCTGTTCGGCATTGCGCACCAAAAATGCCTGCAACATTGGCGGCGATCCGGCCGCGAGGAGCCGCTCTCTGAAGCCGCCGCTGAGGCCCTGGTCGGCGAGGAAGACGACCCGCGGGAGTTCCTCATTCGTAGTGAGCAGGAGACACGCTTCATGAACCTGCTGGAAAAACTGCCCGTGCCGCAACGTTCGGTCCTGCTGCTGCATTTTGTGGAAGATTTTTCGCTCGAAGAAATCGCTGAGGTCACTGGCGCCCAACTCGGCACGGTGAAATCGCGAATTCACTACGCCAAGAAAGCCCTGCGAAAATTGTTGGAGAATGATGTGGCATGAGAACTCCCCGTGAAATCCTGCTCGCCCGGCATCGCCGTCTTGAGCCAAAACTGGATCAACTCCGTGAACAGGCCATCGCCGCGCTGCGCGATCAGTCAAATTTGGAAACACATCCCTCCCGGGATGTGAGTCGCAATTCGCGAAGCTTTTTGGCAGAACTTCTAGGATTCAGTCCTAAATTCTGGATCGGTCTGGCTTCCGCCTGGATGGTGATTCTGGCCCTTAAGCTTTCCACTGCGGAAGAATCCCCCGTCACTTGGAGACCGCAGGTGTCAGTACCGCAGGCAAACCTGCAACTGCGACCGCGACCGTTGCTGCTGGCAGAGTTGATCGGGTTTCCCCTGGGGGCGGAAACCAAGCCGACCCCGTTGCCGCCACCCCGTCCCCACGGTTCGCGCCAACCCTATTTCTTCAAAACCTGATGTATGAATAATCTGGACGAAAAAAAAGCCGTTCACCGGACCTCCGTTTGGCCCACGCCGCGCGATACAGTGCTGCGACTGCTGTTGATCACGGCGTTCCTGTTTCCAGTTTCCTGGGCCGTCAACGCGTTGCTTATCGGCAGTTGGCGGGTCACGGTCGGTGACCCGGAATCCTTGCGCCATTGGATTGAATGGATGGTGATCCTGGCCGGCGCGGTCAGCGTCGTCTTCCTGGTCAGCTTGCGGCCTGCCTGCGCCGGCATTTTTAATCGCCGCAACGCGCGCCGGCTTTGGATTGGATTGCTTTCCGTCACGACGCTCGCCGTGCTGTTTTACACCGAGGAAAAATGGCGCGGGTCGCGGGCGTGGCATGGTTACTTGCGTGAACTCGCCGCGAAAGGCGCGACGGTGGATTTTGCGACATTGATTCCCAAACCGATTCCAGATGACCAGAATTTTGCCGCCGCTCCGGTGGTCCAATCATGGTTTGCTCCCGCGGACGACGCGAAAGACGTCCGGCCCGGCATGCAGTTCAAGGAACCATGGAAGGACGATTACGCCGCGGCGCAGGGGAGGGTTAATTCGCCCAAGGAAAAAAACCGGCGTCAATTCATGGATCTGGTGGCCTGGAGTGTCGCCTTCAGCACGCCAGCGACCAATGAAGTCCCGGAATTTGGCTCGGGCAAGCTGGATCGCGCCTCCCGCGCCGGCTGGCCGGGTTGAAAGCGGATGAACCCGTGCTGGCGGCGCTGCGTGAAGCGAGCCGGCGACCTCATGCGCGCTATCCCATCAAATACAACCTGGACGATCCGTGGGGGATTCTGCTGCCCCACATCAGCAATCTGCGCGAAGCCTCCAAACGGCTGCAACTCCGCGCCTGTGCCAGTCTGGCTGCCGGTCGAAATGAAGACGCGCTGGCGGACATTGAGTTGATCTTTCATCTGGCCGATACCTTGCGGCATGAGCCCATCCTGGTTTCGTACCTCGTGCGCATCGCGTGCGTTGACCTGGCCGCGCAACCGATCTGGGAGGGCCTGGCTGATCATGCGTGGACGGACGCCCAACTATTGCGGATCGAAGCGGGCTTGCGCGGGTTCGATTTTGTTCGCGACCTGGCGGTTGGCCTGGATGGCGAACGCGCGGCGGGAATTCTGACCGCAAATCTGGTTCGCCAAAAAGGCCTGGCCTATTTTATGGCATTGAGTGGCACGGCCTCACCGTCTTCCGAGCAGCGAAAGTTTTATAACTGGATCAGTGGGTTCGTTCCTCAAGGGTGGTATTATCTTGAAGGTGTTAATTATGGCCGGGTTTATGAACTGCAATTAGAAGGGACTTATGACCCCGGAAAACAAATAGTTTCCCCCGCGCGGATCCGGGCCAACACAGCGGCCATGGAACGCGAGATCGTCGCGGGCGGTCTGGGCCACGCGGTGGGCGCGGTGGTTCACCATCGGCTCCTGGCGGCGATATTTTTGCCCGCTTTGAATCGCGTGGCAATTCGCGGGGCCGTGGGAAAAACTCTCGTTGATGAAGCGTTGCTGGCCTGTGCGCTGGAGCGCTTCCGGATCGCGAAGGGAGAACTTCCCGAAGACCTCGATCATCTGGCGCCCGGGTTCCTGTCTCAATTGCCCCGCGATGTGATCACCGGACGCCCTTACAAATATGATCGCCTCGCCGACGACCGCTTCCTGCTCTACTCGGTGGGTTGGAACGAGCAGGACGATGCCGGCACGCCCGGCAAGAAGCCGTTCGATGAGCAGGCAGGGGACTGGGTCTGGTGAGCGTCAGTCGTTCACCGGGGCCATGCGCCGCAATTCTTCCAACACCTTGGCGGGATGCACCGGCTTGCGGAGCAACGGGACTTTCAGCCGGTTGAGAAACGGCTGATAGAGGGGATTGTCGCCCACGCCGGTGATGAAAATAAAACGGTTCGCGAGGTGCGGCTTGGTGCGTTCCACCGCTTGGTAAAACAAGTCCCCGTCCAGTTCCGGCATTTGCAGGTCGCACAGGATGGCATCGAAGTCCTGCGCAGTGATGGCGGTGAGCGCCAGCTTGCCATCCGAGGCGGTGACGACGTCATAATGGAAGCCCTCCAGCAGCATCTCGTAAATATGCACCAATTCCAGATCGTCCTCGACGATCAGGACACGTTTGCGCTGAGTCTCGACAGAATTAGTTTCCATGGGTTTCGTCGCACGTTACTCCGCGCTCCGTCATAAATGCAAGCCATGCGTGGTGGCTTGCGGGGCTGACGCAACCGATTTTTCGACGGCTGTGGCCAACGGCCAGATCGAAAAGCATGGAGAAAACCTGCCGAGAACGGCCGCGAAAAAACGCAAAAGAACACAAAATCGGACGGCTCGCGGCGGCTGGGTTAAATGCGATATCAACCAAGGAATCTGTATTCTCGATTGTCGCCTCAGAGTAACTCGCCCGAATGAGGTCGGAGTTCCTTGGAGGGTGAAGAGTGCTCAACTAATGGTATTCAGTTTTTTACGCTTTTATACTTTTTACAACAATACAAGGGACTTGACAAAACAATCCGGCGTAACTAAAATCCAAATACCCCAATTGAAGGCGGCAATTGGGGTATTTGATGTTAAGCTCAGTTTGTCAAAAAAGAAGGTGACTTGAAAGCGGCTAACCAAAATGAACACCTGCTCCTCGTTTGCTTTCCCATCGCTGGGCGGCGGCGCTTCACTTTGGATGTGTCGGCTCATGGATGTGTCGGCTCAATTGGAGCAGTTGGGTATTCAGGTCCTTGGGTATTTATTTTCCCATTCCTGCAACATTTTCTCCACCTCCGCCAGCGTTCCAATCGGCACCAACATCCGATACGTATAATCGCCCGGCGGGATTCTTTCGCCGGTGCGGCGCACGCGGAACACGCAGTTCCATTTCACGACGTGCTCCGCCTGAAACCGCCAACGACCATAGCCCGGGCCGCTGGTATCCGGTTGCGATTGCGGCGGCGCAAAAATACCCATCGCAAAACGGCCGTCGGCGGTGGCCAGCACGACCGGGTTGATGATCTCGCCCGGGCCGTCGTCCAGCGGCACCAACTTTTTCGTACCGGGATCATACTGCCAGAACATATTAAAATCCGGCGGCAGATAACCGGTCAACGCCTCAAATTGCGCCGACGTATGCGCCGCATTCGTGGGCACGGTAAAGGTCACGCGGTAATCCAGCGCCTGTGGCCAGCGTTCGTAGCCGATCCGCACGTCCTTGGTGAGCACGTAATCTGACCGGGCGGTGGTATTGCGAGCCAGTTGTCCGGCGGAACGTTCGCCCGGTGCCAGCCAGAACGCCATTTGCGTGCGTGTGCGCAAGTGATTGCCCGTCGCGGACAATTCCAGCAGGTGGCTCGTGGAAGTCGGACCCGCCCCGTCGCGCCGCGAGCCGGCTTCCGTGGGATTGAAGGTTTCCGCGCTGGCCGTCGGTGAATTGTCGAACGAAACCGCCGATTGCAATTGCCGGCCGTGATCCGCGCTATTGATGAATTCCTTTCCATTCCAACGCAGCGAATGAATCGCCCCGGCCAGGCGTTTGGTGGTGGTGATGATGATTTCCGAGTCGCCCGCGCCGGCGCGGATTTCCGCATCGCCATTCGGCGCGGCCGGGGCGGTCAGAGTGCCAAGGCACAATGTAAACAGGAGGGGAAGTTTCAAGTTCTCAGTTTTCAGTTTTCAGCCCCGCATAATCCAATGCGCGCCCCTGCGAGGAACGCGGACCGCTTTGTCCGCAAGTTTCCCTAGACGCGATCGTACAGCGGACCACGGACCAGTTCAAAATAACAGGATGGTCCGCGGTGCGCTCCAAAAACTTCATCCTGTAAATCGTGTTCATCCTGTCCCATAAATCTTCCCAGCGTGCTTCAGGCCATGCCGGAAGTGATTTCGACAGGATGAACAGGATGGACAGGATGCGGAAAATGAGAGATATGGCGGCAGGGCAATTTGTATGAGCAATTTATTAAACCGAACCCTATTTTGCATCATTGTCTTCGGGGTCACTTACGGATGCACTCCAAAGCCGGGACCGGTTAGCAACGGGAACTTTGGGAAACTGGTTCGACTGCCTCCGGTTTTTTATGAAGGCGATTGGATTGGCTTTGCCGAAGCCGGCTCCGAGTGGTACTTGATGCGGCTCTCGGCCTCAACCGGTTCACTCATGTGCGCCCAGAGTGGCGATCTTGAGAGTTTTGAAATTATTCATTGGCAGGCTACGACCAACGCAAGCCGTAATTACATCGTCTGTCGTTTTGCGGATTCCGCGGATGATTTGGCACCGAGCAACATGGTCGGAACGGTCAATCGGTTTGGACTTTCGGCGGTGTTCAAGTCGTTTGGTGGTTATTCTGACACTTGTGAGTTCGTAGGCTGACCAATGTGATTGACGACTTCAAACTTCTCGGCCTGAAAATTGACTCGGCACAGCAATCAAGCCCATGAAATCTGCGCTGCGTTTATGAAACTTTCCGGCTGGGAAAATTCAACGACCTCGGAGGGCGCGGGCGGATGGACTTCCCAAGCCCGGCAAGATAGTTGCCCCAAACGGATTATTCGCTTCGCGAAACGCGGTGTTGGCCTTCTGGCGCGTTCGCCTAAATTCGCCAATTACAGCATCCAATGAACATTGCGTTTCCATTGATCCTTTTTTTCATGATTATCGGCGTATGGTTTGCCACCGTTTTACAGGGTGGTTTATTATGGCGCACTTTTTCAGAGCGATTTCCGAAAGAGGCTTTGAGTCAAATTCCCTGTTCGGGAACAAATATGCGGCATCCAGAAAAACTCTTCTTCTTTTTTAGGAAACGCGCCATTCCCCTTTTGAAAGCGGATCATTCTATCTGGAAACTAAGGCAAAGATTGAAATGGCTGCTGATCCTTTCAGTTTTGATCCCGTTCGTTGGTTGTTTGGTGCTTTCATACTTCTGTTTTTCTGCGTTAAGATAGCGGGCCAAGAAGCTCAATTACATTTACGACGGGATGCGCGTGATCGAGGAACGTGACGGCAACTGGCGCGAGCGGAATAATTAGTCCGTTCCGACGTTATGATATGAAGCATCTTTCTGATCTGGCTTTCGCTTTGCTGAAAATTCCCGGTTGGTGCGCCCCGGCCTGCATCGTTATTTCGCTGTGCGCGGATTTTGCGCGGGCAAGCTCGAATGAAGTGGTGAATTTCGGTCCTTCCCAAATGTCTCAAGCAAAAAGGGACGAATTGGAATCGCGGGTGAAGGCTCATTTGAGCCAGGGCGAGTATAGGCTGGCGATAGCGGTTGGCACGGAAGCTATTGAGCTTCGTCCCTCTGATGGTTTTGGTTACGAAATGCGTGGCAGCGTGTATTTCGTAAAAGGCAATACCAACGAAGCCATCTCTGATTACACCCGTGCGGCAGAGCTTGGCCGGAGAACCTCCAGCCTGTATTTGAATCGCGGGAATCTTTATCGAACCAGGAATAACTTCACGGCTGCCCTGGCGGATTTTGACGAATCCATCCGGCTGGAGTCAAAAAACGAAGGCGCCTACCTCTGTCGTAGTTCCGTCTATGAGAAACGCGGCCAATTTGCCCAGGCCGTGGCGGATGCCAGTCGCGTTCTGGCCCTCAACCCCACCAATTTCCACGCGCTCAGACTGCGGGCTTATTGCCATTATTTGGGGGGCGATTTCACGCCAGCCGCAGCGGATTGGCGGGCGGCCCTGGCGCTTGCGCCCCGCGACGCAGAATCATTAAATGCGCTGGCTTGGCTGCTGGCGGCGGTGGAATCACCGTTTAGGAACCCCAAGGAGGCGATTGGGCTGTCACTGAAAGCGTGCGAAGTGAGTCAATGGAAGGACGGGCGGTATGTTGACACGCTGGCAGTCGCATACGCCGGCGCGGGTGATTTTGAGAACGCCATCGCGTTCGAGCGTCAGGGTTTGGAAATTGTGGGAATAACCAAGTCCCTGCGGGATGAAATGAATGGTCGTTTGCAGTTATTCAAGCAACACGAACGATATGTGCAAAGCCGGGAGGTTTTACGCGAATTACGAAAGCATCCATAGGTATCGCTCCAAGCCGCCGTTAGTTTCTATCTGGGCGATAATGCGCACGATCGTGGACGGGACGGCAATCACCGGTACAGACCCGGCGCCGAAAAGCAGAAGAACCGCGAACCACGCAAAATACGCGAAAAGCTTCGCGAGGTTCGTGTATCTCGGTTATTTCGCGGTTAAAAATTCTTTGGTTGGAGGTTGTTGAAAGACTTCATCCTGTAAATCCTGTTCATCCTGTCTGATGCATCTTCCCCAGAATGCTTCAGGACATGCCGAAGAGGAATGATTTCGACAGGATTAACAGGATGGACAGGATGCGGAAAATGAGCAGGTTGGTTACGCTTTCACCATTTCAATTCCTGCAAGCGGCGCGCCACCTCTTCGGCATTGGCGCGGCTGTTGAAGGCGCTGATGCGGAAATAGCCTTCGCCTTTGGAGCCAAAACCGGAGCCGGGCGTGATCACCACGTTGGCTTCGCCCAGGATTTTATCGAAGGCCTGCCAGCTCGTGAAATCCTTCGGGGTGCGCACCCAGATATACGGCGCGTTGACGCCGCCAAAGACTTTCAGCCCGGCCTTCTTCGCGCCCCGACGCAGCACTTCGGCATTGCCGAGATAATGCGCGATCAAGGCCGCCACCTGCGTCTTGCCTGCCGGTGAGTAGAGCGCCTCGGCGGCCCGCTGGACGATATAGCTCACGCCGTTGAACTTCGTGGTCATGCGACGCGACCAAAGCGGGTGCAGCGGTTTGGTTTCGCCGGATTTCGTCTGGGCCTGGAGCGACTTGGGCACAACCGTAAAGGCACATCGCAGGCCGGTGAAACCGCCGTTCTTGGAAAAACTGCGGAACTCAATGGCGCACTCGCGCGCGCCGGGAATCTCGTAGATGGAATGCGGAATCTCCGGGTCGGTGATATACGCTTCGTAGGCGGCATCGAACAGCAGGATGGCGCGATGTCCGAGCGCATATTTCACCCAGGCTTCCAGTTGCGCCCGCGTTGCGACCGCGCCTGTCGGATTGTTCGGCGAGCAGAGATAAACCACGTCCACCGGGCGCTTGGGCGGGTCCGGAATAAAACCGTTGCTGGGCCGGCAGGGCAGATAGACAATTTTCCCGTACGCGCCCGCTTCGTTCGCCGGGCCGGTGTGGCCCGCCATCACATTCGTATCCACATAGACGGGGTACACGGGATCGCTGATGGCGATGCGGTTCTTGTTGCCGAGGATGTCGAGGATGCTGCCGCAATCACACTTCGAACCGTCGCTGACAAAAATTTCATCGTCGGCCACGTCGAGGCCGCGCGCACGAAAATCATGCGTGGCGATGGCGGCGCGCAACCACTCATAGCCTTGTTCCGGGCCATAGCCTTTGAACGTATCCCGCACGCCCATTTGATCCACGGCGCGATGCAGCGCGGTAATGACCGCGTCCGGCAGCGGTTCGGTGACATCACCAATGCCGCAACGGATCAGGCGTTTGGCGGCTTCCGGGTTGGCCTCGCAAAAAGCTTTCACGCGCCGGCCGATTTCGGGAAAGAGGTAGCCGGCTTTGAGTTTCAGGTAATTGTCGTTAAGAAATGCCATGTAAGTATTGGTTTGGAAAAATTCCCAGTCGCCAGAGCGTAGTCGAAGATCCTGCTTCGCCGCAAGTCGGCGAGATTCTTAAATACCCAAATACCTAAGGACCCAAATACCCAAATTGTGATGGCGAGAGTGCCGGTGATGGCTGGCTGATTAAAATGGGTAAGGGGAATTTACGATATGCGATTTAGGATTTACGAGCCGCTGGGCGGGATCGGTTGGACTGGGTATCGCCTGGTCATCGCGCGTCGAAAGAGGCTTTGGGTATTTGGGTGTTTGGGTGATTGGGTATTTGCGACGGGTCTTTTACGCTGCGAAACGCTCGAAATCACGGACACCATTCAACGCTCTTCCCATCAACATGTTCCGTTAAATCCGCTCAATGGGGACATTCGGCCCTTCTTAACTTGTGCATTATCAGATTTGAAGACTGAAAATTTGCGGCAAAATAAGTAAAAATTGACTTGTGAAATTTTTCACGTCAGGCAATGTCACGGGGCTTCCGGCGGAATAGACCGGTGTTTCGTACCGAGGGAAGTCGTTTTCCTCGGGCTGTAAAAGAGTCTCATTGTCTGATGCAACTATTCAGAATCATTGTCGCCATCGCGCTCATGGCTTGGGTGAATCCAACCCAGGTGCTCCGGGCGGCCGAGCCGAATGCCGCAACCTTGACCCAGGAAATTCACGCCGCCGCGGCTGAAGCTGGCCACGAGGCAGCGGCTCACGAGGGCGCCGCCCATGAGGAACACTCGGAAGGTCTGCCCGCTGCGGCGCCGCAGATCCAATTAGGCCCTCTCACGGTGACCAATTCCATGATCCTGACCTGGATTGTGGCTTTGGGAATTATCATTTTTGCCCAGATTGCAACGCGCAATATCAAGGCCGTTCCCACGGGCGCGCAAAACTTCTGGGAATGGCTGGTCGAAAGCCTGCACGACTTTCTCGAGGGAATTATCGGGCACGACCTCGTGAAGAAGACCTTTTGGTTCTTTGCCACGATTTTCATTTTCATTCTATTTACCAATTGGGCGGGTCTCTTTCCGGGCGTCGGCACGATCGGGTGGGGGACCCCGGCTGCGGATGGCACGTTGCATCATATTTCACGTCCTTTGCTTCGTGGTGTGAATGCGGACCTGAATATGACATTGGCCATGTCCATGATTTTCTTCGTGTGCTGGACGGTGTGGGCGTTGCAAGCCAACGGTCCGGGCGGGTTTATCCTTCACTTGTTTGGCCCCAAGGGCGACACAGCCGGTTTGCTGAAGTTGATGATGATTGTTGTATTTTTGGGTGTTGGGGTGTTGGAAGTGGTTTCCATCCTGTTCCGCCCAGTGTCTTTGAGCTTCCGGCTTTACGGTAATATTTTCGCCGGCGAGAACATGCTGGAGACGATGTCGCTGATGGGCGGCGCCGTGTTTGGTCCGTTGCTGGCGTTGCCGTTTTACGCCATGGAACTTTTGGTCGGCGTGGTTCAAGCCTTGGTCTTCATGCTGTTAACCGCCGTTTTCACCCTCCTGATTTGCAGCCACGAAGAGGGGCACGAAGCGGCGCATCATTAAACAATTTCGCCGTTTTGACCGTGTTCAATCGCGGGAGACGGTGAGAAAACGAAAGGTAATATAATGACTGGTAGTATTCATATCGGTTTGGCGGCGCTGGGCGCGGCCATCGGCGTGGGTCTGATCGGTGCCAAGGCTTCGGAAGCGGTCGGGCGTAATCCCGGCGCGGCCACGAAGATCCTAGTGCAAGCGATTCTCAGCACCGCGTTCGCTGAAGGAATTGTCTTCTTCGCCATCTTTCTGGCGAAAAAAAGTGTTCACTTCTGAAACTGTTACTGGCGTGAAGGCGACTTCACGCCAGTCAATTTTTGCAAAGATTAAGTCATGAATCCATTTTTTGCGGCCGCCGAAGGCGGTAGTTTGCTCGACACGGCCCGTGGCATCGGGGAGCAATTCGGTTTTCAAAAGGGGCTGTTTATCACCCAGGTGATCAGCTTTGCGATCGTCTGCTTTCTGCTCCAGCGCTTTGCCTACAAGCCGATCCTGACGATTCTCGAAGAGCGTCGGAAGAAGATCGCCGAAGGCCTGGCCAACGCGGAAAAGATCAAAACGGAACTGGCCAACGCCCAGGCGAGGTCCCAGGAAATTCTGGCCCAGGCCAGCGCGACGGGTAACAAGCTCATCGAAGAAGCCCGCGCTTCCGCTGCAAAAGTTTTGGAGCAGGAAACCCAGAAAGCCATTGCGACGGCCAATGATATCGTGACCAAGTCACGCCAGGCTGGCGAAGCTGAATTGGTCCGCATGAAGGCGGAACTCCGCAAGGAAGTCGGTCGGCTCGTCGTCGCCACCAGTGCGAAGGTGACCGGAAACATTTTGACGCCCGAACAGCAAAACCGGCTCGCGGAAGACACGAGCAAGCAGCTCTCAGCCAACTAGCCGGTCCGGGTCACGCAAGGCGCGCCATGGCGCGCACCGTTTCATTAGAAAATGAAGATTACGAAGCAAGCTCGTCGCGATGGCAAATCGCTGTTCAACACCTGCAAGGTGAACGGTGTGTTGGATGAAGCCCGCGTGCGCGCCACGGTGAGCGCGGTGATTGCGCAGAAGCCGCGTGGTTTCGTGGGCATCCTGTCGCACTTTCAGCGGCTCGTGAAGCTCGACATTGAGCGCCGCACCGCCCGGGTGGAAAGCGCCGTGCCGTTGACCGAAGCCTTGGTGGCATCGGTCAAGGCGAGTCTGGCGCAACGTTACGGCCAGGGCTTGACGGTGGGCTTCTCGGTGAACCCGGCATTGATCGGCGGCTTACGGGTCAAGGTGGGCAGCGATGTTTTTGATGGCAGCGTGCGGGCGCGGTTGAACGAGTTGGAAGCAGGTTTTTGATCGGTAAACGGATTTGATATTTTGATATGAGCAATCTACTCCAGGAAATTGAAGCGCAAATCAGCGGCGTCAAAACGTCCGTGTCGAAGCAGAACGTCGGCACCGTTCGCGAAATCTCCGACGGCGTCGCCAAGATCGAAGGCCTGACCGATTGCATGGCCAACGAAATGTTGGACTTTGGCAACGGGGTCATCGGCCTCGCGCTCAACCTCGAAGAAACCGAAGTCGGCGCGATCATCCTGGGTGATTACCTCGGCGTCGCGGAAGGTTCCGAGGTCAAGACCACGGGCAAACTGCTCTCCGTGCCGGTCGGCAAAGGCCTGCTCGGTCGCGTTGTGGATTGCCTGGGCCGTCCGGTGGACGGCAAGGGGCCGATCAAAGAAAGCGCATTTTATCCGGTGGAAAAAATTGCGCCCGGCATCGTGAAGCGAAAATCCGTCAGCCAGCCGGTGCAGACCGGCATCATGGCGATTGACGCGATGATCCCGATTGGCCGCGGCCAGCGCGAGTTGATCATCGGTGACCGTTCGACGGGCAAGACGACCATCGGCGTGGATGCGATGATCAATCAGTCCCGCATCAACAAGGTCGGTCGGGAATCGGGCGACAAGGCGTTCCGCCCGATGTATAACATTTACGTCGCCGTCGGTCAGAAGCAATCGAACATCGCGCGCGTGATCGCGGAACTCGAAAAGGCCGGCGCGATGGAAGACTCCATTGTCGTTGTGGCCGCCGCTTCTGACTCCGCCGCCAACCAATATCTCGCTCCGTTCGCGGGCGCGGCCATTGGCGAATGGTTCATGGATAACGGGATGGATGCCCTGATCATTTATGATGATCTGTCCAAACAAGCGGTGGCCTACCGTCAGGTTTCGCTCGTCTTGAAACGCCCTTCCGGTCGCGAAGCGTATCCCGGTGACGTGTTCTATTTGCATAGCCGTCTGCTCGAACGTTCCGCGCGCGTTTCGGAACGTTATGGCAATGGTTCGTTGACCGCGCTGCCGATCATTGAAACCCAGGCGGGTGACGTTTCGGCTTACATTCCGACGAACGTGATTTCGATCACGGACGGGCAGATTTATCTGGAAACCGATTTGTTTTATCAAGGCGTTCGTCCCGCTGTGTCCGTCGGTCTTTCCGTGAGCCGCGTCGGTTCCGCGGCGCAGATCAAGGCGATCAAGCAGGTGGCCGGCCGTATCAAGGGCGACCTGGCCCAGTATCGCGAACTCGCGGCGTTCGCGCAGTTTGGCTCCGACCTGGATGCGAAGACGCAGGGCATTCTGGAGCGCGGCAAGCGCGTCGTGGAAATCTTCAAGCAACCGCAGTTCAATCCCATTCCGGTGGAAGTCCAGGTGGCGATCCTGTGGGCGGTGCAAAACAATTTCTTTGACGATGTGGCCGTGGAAAAGGTCAAGGATTTCCAAAACAAACTCACGGACTTCCTGGGCACGCGCAAAGCGGCGCTGCTCGGCAAGATTCGCACGGAAAAAGCGATCAATGACGCCCTGACGGCCGAGTTGAAGGCGGCCGTGACCGAGTTCAAGCAGACCTACCGCTAAGGCAATGCCCAGCACACGCGACATCCGCCGACGCATCAAGTCGGTCAAGAACACGGCGCAAATCACGAAGGCCATGCAAATGGTGGCTTCGTCGAAGATGCGCAAGGCGCAGCTCGCCGCGCTCGCCGGTCGGCCGTACGCGAAGCTGATGAACACGATGCTCGCGGATGCCACGGCAACGGCCTCGGATTTCTCGCACCCGCTTCTGGAGCAGCGGCCCGTGCGCAAACGCGCGGTGTTGGTGGTGAGCACGGATAAAGGCCTGTGCGGGGCGTTGAATTCCAACCTGCTCCGCGAAGCGGCCCGCTTTGATAAGGATACGACGGTGTATGTGGCGGCGGGAAAAAAGGCCGGACAATTCGTTTCGCGCACGAAGCGCCAACTGGCCGCCGAATTTACTTATAAGGACGCCCCACTGTTTGCCGAGGCCCGGGCGATTTCCAAGTTTGTTCAGGAGTTGTTTCTGAAAGGGGAGGCGGATTCCGTGGAGGTCCTGTTCACGAACTTCGTCAGCACTTTGGTCCAAAAGCCAGAAACCAAGGCGTTGCTGCCGATTGGTGAAATCAAGGGTGTGCAAGCCGGGGTCCACGGTCAAGAAACGCACACCGAGCTGGAAAAGTCCGGCACTGAATTTCAGTTCGAGCCGAACGCCAACCAGGTGCTGGGCGAATTGCTCCCGCACTATCTGAACTTCCAGATTTTCCAGATTTTGCTCGAGGCGAAAGCCAGCGAACATAGTTCCCGCATGGTGGCGATGAAAAATGCGACGGACAACGCGAAGCAACTGATCAAGGACTTGACGCTCGAATACAACAAGCTGCGCCAGGCGAACATTACGAAGGAACTTTTGGAAATCACCACCGCCCAGATGGCGTTGGGTTGATGCATTGCCAGAATGCGGTGGCAGGTTTAGAATCGGGAAATGAATGCGAAAGAACGAGCGATCGGAGCGATTCAAAGGTTGCCGGAGCGCGCCAGTTTCTCGGACATTTCTTATGAGATCGAATTGCTGGCGGCGCTTCGCGAGGCCGAGGAAGATATCGCTCACGGCCGCACGTATACCATTGAGCAGGTGAGACGGATGATCCCAAAATGGGCTTCAAAGTCATCATCACAGAAAGTGCGACGGAAGACCTGAGCCAGATTGTTAGCTATGCAGCACGGAACAATTCCGCGGCTGCGATGCGATTGGGCTATGCGTTGCTGGCCCGGTTTCAGGTCCTTGAGCGGTATCCGTTCTTTGGTCGAGTTCTGCCGGAGCACGATGGGGTGGAGTGGCGCGAGTTGATTTATAAAAAATGGCGGTTGATTTACCGCGTGGATGAGCGCAACAAGATAATTCACGCTGCGAGAATATGGCACGGAGCGCGCGGCCTACCGGAACTGCCGGACTGCTGAACAATAAAAGACAGTTACGAATTTAAACAAATGAACAAAGGCAAAATCGTTCAAATCATCGGCCCCGTCGTGGACATCGAGTTCCCTGACAAATTGCCGGCCATCTATAACGCGCTGACGGTCGAGTTCACCCCCCCGGGTGCGGCGGGCAAAACCAAGCTGACGCTCGAAGTGCAACAGCATTTGGGCGACAACTGGATTCGCGCCGTGGCCATGAGCAGCACCGAAGGTCTCCGGCGCGGCATGGAAATCACCGACGCGGGACAGCCGATCTCCATGCCCGTGGGTGAAGCCGTGATGGGGCGCGTGTTTGACGTGACCGGCCAGGCCGTGGACGAGCAAGGCCCGGTGAAAGCCGATAAATTCCTGCCCATTCATCGTAATGCACCGCTCCTGGTGGACCAATCCACCAGCCCGCAAATCCTGACCACCGGGATCAAGGTCATTGATTTGATCTGTCCGTTTTTGAAGGGCGGCAAGGTCGGGGCGTTCGGCGGCGCCGGCGTCGGCAAGACCGTCGTCATCATGGAATTGATCAACAACATCGCGAAGCTCCATGGCGGTGTTTCGATGTTCGCGGGCGTGGGTGAACGCACCCGCGAAGGCAACGATCTTTACAACGAAATGATCGAAGCCGACGTCATCAAGGTGGAGAAGGACGAAAAGGGTCATCCGAAAATTGGGGAGAATGGCCTGCCGATCATCAAGCCGGGCTCTCGGATCGGTCTGGTGTATGGCCAGATGAACGAACCCCCTGGCGCGCGTTTGCGCGTGGCGCTTTCCGCGCTGGCGGTCACGGAATATTTCCGCGACGAGAAAAACCAGGATGTGCTGCTCTTCGTGGATAACGTGTTCCGCTTCTCGCAGGCCGGCTCTGAAGTGTCCGCGCTGCTGGGCCGCACGCCGAGCGCCGTCGGTTACCAACCGACGCTCGCCGCGGAAATGGGCAATTTGCAGGAACGCATCACTTCGACCAAGAAGGGTTCCATCACCTCGTTCCAGGCCGTGTATGTGCCGGCGGACGACTTGACCGATCCCGCTCCGGCGACGACGTTCGCGCATTTGGACGCCACCATCGTCTTGGAACGTTCCATCGCGGAACTGGGCATTTATCCCGCCGTGGATCCGCTGGCTTCCAATTCACGCGCCCTGTCGGCGGACATCGTGGGCCAGGAACATTATGACGTGGCGCGCGGCGTGCAAAAAGTGCTGCAACGCTACAAGGATCTGCAGGACATCATTGCGATTCTGGGCATGGATGAATTGTCGCCGGAAGACAAGTTGACCGTCTTCCGGGCGCGCAAGATCCAGCGCTTCCTGAGCCAGCCGTTTACCGTGGCGCAAATCTTCACGGGTATCGAAGGCAAGCAGGTCCCGGTGGCTGAAACCGTCCGCGGTTTCAAGGAAATCCTGGAAGGCAAGCATGACGACGTCAATGAAGTGAACTTCTACATGAAGGGCAGCATTGACGAGATCAAAGAGAAGTGAGTTGCAAATTGCGGTTTCAAGTTCCGGCGGTAAAAACGCTGAAAACTAAAACTAAAAACGGAAAACCTTAAGATGGCCACACTGAAACTCGAAATCGTCACCCCGGAAGCCAAGGTGTATTCCGAAGACGTGGACATGGTCACGCTGCCGGGCGTTGAGGGCGAAATGGGCATCTTTCCGATGCACGTTCCGTTGATGACCCAGCTTGCCTCCGGCGAAATCAGTCTGCGCAAAGGCGGGCAGGATTTTTTCCTGGCGGTGGGCGATGGTTTCGTGGAAGTGACGGGCGCAAGTGTCTCCATTCTCACGGACATGGCGATCAAGGCCGAGAATATTGACGAGGCGAAGGCCGAGGAAGCGCGCCGCCGCGCCGAAGCCCGCCTGGCCGAGAAACTGGACGATGCGGATCTGGCCTCGGTCAACGCCGCCCTGGCCCATTCCCTGGCGCAGTTGAAGGTCAAGCGCCGGCAGAAATAGGCGGCGCCGCAATCGTGCGATTCTGATCCCGGGCCCGCGGTTTCCGCGGGCCTTTTTTGTTGTAATTTCCCGGCGAGACGAGGACTTGACTTCACGTCGGATCGAATCGCAGTATCGCCGTCAAAAGCAGGGTTTCTGCGTCCAGGCATGAAATGGCGATTTATCAAAAGACATGTTTTGCCGCCAAATCGAGAGATTGGGATTTGGTTGGTTGGCGCGATTTTGACCGCGGCTGGCATGCAAACGGGCCGGGGATTTGACGATGCCAACTGGACGGCGCTCGGCTCGGGGATGAACGACCAGGTGTACGCGCTGGCAGTGTCCGGTAGCAATGTGTACGCGGGTGGCAAATTCACGATGGCCGGTGGCGTGTCCGTCGGGTGTGTGGCCAGATGGGACGGGAAGAGTTGGTCCGCCCTGGGCTCCGGCTTGAATGGGTACGTTTATTCGTTGGCCGTGTCCGGCACCAATCTTTACGTGGGAGGTTCCTTTTCGACGGCGGGAGGTTCATCCGCCCACAACGTCGCCAAGTGGAACGGAACGGCCTGGAGCGCGCTGGGTTCCGGAATTGGAGAATCCCCTTTCTACTCCGGGCAGGTGATGGCCCTCGCCGTGGCGGGGACGAATTTGTACGTCGGTGGCAGTTTCGGCCATGCCGGATTTGCCACCGCCTATAACATTGCCAGATGGGATGGAATTACCTGGTCAGCGCTGAGCGCGGGCACTTCTGGCAATGCGCCATCCCCCACCGTGTATGCGCTGGCGACGTCGGGCAGCAATGTTTACGTCGGTGGTGATTTCATCACGGCGGGCGGCTTTCCGGCCAATCATATTGCGAGGTGGGACGGCAGTTTATGGCATAATCTCGGCGAAGGCATGTCCGGCGCCAACTCGTGTTCGGTGTATTCCTTGGCGGTAGCCGGTACGAACTTGTACGCGGTGGGATTATTCCCCAACGCCGGCGCCAGCACGAACGCGAACACGGACGTGGCACGGTGGAATGGCAGCAGTTGGTCGCCCCTGGGCTTGGGGGTTTATGCCGGCACCAATTATTATCCGTCGGTGCATGCGGCGGCGGTCTATGGCAACGACCTTATTATTGGCGGTGATTTTACGAAGGCTGGTGGGAGCGGGACCAATCGCAACGCGGCCAGTCGAATTGCCCGGTGGAACGGCGTCGCCTGGTCGGGACTGGGTTCCGGAATGAACACCAATGTGCAGGCGCTGGCGATTTCCGGGAACGACTTGTACGTTGGAGGCAAATTTACCACTGCCGGCGGGAAGAGCGCCGCCTATGTGGCGCGTGCCGATCTCCGGGAATTGCCGGCGCTCGCGCTCACTCCATCCGAGGCCGGCCTCACCCTCAGTTGGCCGGTGAAAGATACGGCAGATTTTGTGTTGGAGACAGCCAGCAATCTGGCCGTTGGGACGTATTGGAGCTTAAGTTCTGATGGCGTCATGGATGATGGCACCAACAAATTCGTCAGTCTGCCGGCCACAAATGGCACCCAATTCTTTCGACTGCGCCGGCCTTGAAGGCAAGTTGGGTTCGGCCAATCCGCGCACTTGGGGCGAAGTTGGGCATAGCTGCGATTTGATGAATGATCAGCGGTTTCCGAAAGCAGATTCCGCCCACGTCTGGAAGGATTTTGCCACACGGTGGTCAATTTCTTGTTCCATTGCCTCAAGAGATAATTGGCGATCCACGTGGTTGAATTGGCCATCAGTTCCAATTTCCAGCACCAACCACTCGCCTGAGTCGCGTTTGATGAGGTCAACGCAGCCGAAAGAATTCAGCAGGCCGGCGAGTTCAAGCGCTTGATGGGCAATTTCCAGGGCCTTTGGCGGAGCTTCTCCCGCCGGCTCGTAGCGCGCCCCGCGCGCATGCGCAACCCACGGTGACGGCGGGATGCTCGGTGGAAACTTGCGCGCCACCCAGCCAAATAAATTGCCACCGGCACCATAAAGGCGAAATACTCCCGGGACCTTCAGGTGAACGAATTCCTGAATGATGTACGGGCGCGGCCAATCCTCTGGCAATTTTGTTTGATGGTCCAAGCAGCGATGACCGGAAGCACCGCAGCCAATGGGGTATTTTAAGCACCATGAGATGTCAGTTCGATTTTTGAGAAATGCTTCTGCCTCGTTTCGATCGGGAATCAAATGAGTTTCGGGGCAGGACACATTGTGGCCCCGAAACATTTCGGCCTGATGGCGTTTGTCGGACGCCAGGACCAGGGATGTCCACGGGATAAAGAGACTGGCGGGATCGAGTTGTTCGGGCCCGGGAAAAATGAAGGAGATAATTCAACCGCCGCGGCCGGTCAGACACTTCGATTCAGAGAAGAGCGGCGAGTTTTGCAGCCAATGGCTCAAAAGCCCAACCCGCCGCCCCTTCAAGCAAGATACAGCATTCTTCAGAATGCGTTGGTGCGTCAACCCGCAATCGTACCAATCTCCACCGGCTCCACGTTCACGCCCGATCTCTCCAGCCACTTGATGGCGGCTTTCACTTCGGCGCGTGGACCATCCAGTTCGAGGCACACGATGCCGATTTCATCCGTCACGCTGGCCTGCCGGATGTTGGTGACGAGTTTGAACTTTTGCCCAATCTGCCAGATGAGCGGCTTGGTGATGAGCTTCGGCGGGTACATCAACCACAAGCGGGTTTGCTGTACCGTGCTTTGCGTTGTGGGTGTTGCTTTCTTTGACTTAGCCATGATGATGCCCTGTTAACCGCCGGCGATGGCGGGAATAATGCTGATTTCGTCGCCATCCTTGAGCGGCGTGTCCTGGTTTTTGAGGAAGCGGATATCCTCCTCATTCACGTACACATTTACGAAACGACGGACTTCGCCTTTTTCGTCCACGAGCCGTTCCTGGATGCCGGGATAACGGGACTGCAGTTCCACAATCGCGTCCGCGATGGTCGCGCCGTTGACCTCGACGAGTTCCTCGTTGTTGGTCAGCTTGCGCAATGGGGTTGGGATCCGAACTTTTTTTGCCATAAATTCCAATCAGGTCAGTAAATCAATTACACCGCGACTTTTCCCGTAGCGGAAAGCAAGGCCTCAAACTCGCGGAGGCTGGGCTTGATTTCGCGCGGCGCGCCGCAATGGCCTTGCACGGCATCGAGCGTCTTCAGGCCGTTGCCGGTGATGCACAATACCGCCGAATCATTCGCCGGAATTTTGCCGCAGGCAATGAGTTTCTTGGCCACGCCCACGGTCACGCCGCCGGCGGTCTCCGTGAAAATGCCCTCATATTCAGCCAGCAGCTTCATGCCTTCGCGGATTTCGTCGTCGGTGACGTCATCAGCCGCCGCCGCGGTTTCCTTCATGACGCGCAAGGCGTAGAAGCCATCCGCCGGGGTGCCAATCGCGAGTGATTTCGCAATCGTGTTCGGCTTGACCGGTTTGAAGAAATCCAAACCGGCCTTTTGCGCCACCGAAATGGGGGAGCAACCCGAGGGTTGCGCGCCGTGAACGTGATGCTCGGATTCACTGACCAATCCCACCTTGATGGCTTCCTGGTAAGCTTTATGGATTTTGGTGAGCAGCGAACCGGAGGCCATGGGGACGACGGTGTGCTGGGGAATTCGCCAGCCTAACTGTTCGAGGATTTCGAAGCCCATGCTTTTCGAGCCTTCGGCATAGTAGGGGCGCATATTGACGTTCACGAAAGCCCAGCCGAATTTGCCGGCAATCTCCGCACAGAGGCGGTTCACCTCGTCGTAATGCCCCTTGATGCTGATCACATTGGCCCCGTAAATGAGCGAGTTGAGAATTTTGCCCTGCTCCAAATCGGACGGAATAAACACGTAGGATTTGAGGCCCACTGAGGCGGCATTGGCGGCGACGGAATTGGCCAGATTGCCGGTCGAGGCGCACGCCACGGTGTCGAAGCCCAGCTCGCGCGAGCGGCTCAGGGCCACGCTCACCACGCGATCCTTGAAGGACAGGGTGGGGTAATTGACGGCGTCGTTCTTGATCCAAAGCTCGCGGATGCCGAGATGCTTGGCGAGGCGGTCCGCCTTGACCAAGGGGGTGAAGCCGACCTGCGTTCCCACCGTGGGCTCGCCGGCGACGGGCAGCAGCTCGCGATAGCGCCACATGGATTTGGACCGGGAAGCGATGGCCGTCCGAGTGAGCGACTTTTTGATGCGGTCGTAGTCGTACGCCACTTCGAGCGGGCCAAAGTCAAATTCGCAGACGTGGTTGGCGGTGAGCGGATATTCGCGGCCACACTCGCGGCACTTCAGCGCTTTCATGAACCCTTCGTGTTTTTCCATAAAATCTCTCTGCTGGAACGGTTGCCACCCGTCCCGAACTTCATTTTCTCACAGTCTCGGAACGTGGTGGAACACGCTCTCCGGGCAACAAAAAAGCCCCGACTCATGGAGAGAAGGGGCGGCAAAGTTGCATCGTCTTCTCATTTTCCCCGGAACAAACCGTGTCCGGGCTGGATTTGGCACCTGCATTGAAACTTGCGTTTCAACCGGTTGCCGTGGCGTCGTCGGGCCAGTCCCTCAGCCACTCTGCATGAGACCGTTGTATCAACGGATGCGGATAGGATGATATTAAACAACTAAACTGTCAAATGGATTTTTCACGTTGGATTGTAATTCAGCCACGGTCCCAACCAGCGTTCCATTTCGGCCAGTGGCTTGTCTTTGCGCTGCGACAGGTCGGCAACCTGGTCTTTCCCCAATTTGCCCACCGCGAAATATTTTGACTCCGGATGAGCGAAGTACAAGCCGCTTACCGAGCTGCCCGGCCACATCGCGAAGCTTTCCGTGAGCTGGATGCCACTGCGCGATTCCGCATCGAGCAATTTCCAGAGCGCGCCTTTTTCGGTGTGATCGGGGCAGGCGGGATAGCCCGCTGCCGGGCGGATGCCGCGATATTTTTCCTCGATCAAATCGTCAGCGGAGAATTGTTCCGCCCGGCCGAAACCCCACTCATTGCGAACTTGTTTATGCAGGTATTCGGCGAACGCCTCGGCCAATCGGTCCGCCAGCGCTTCCGCCATGATGGCGTTGTAATCGTCATGGTCGGCTTTGAACTTCTCGATGATTTCCTTCAGACCATGACCGCTGGTGACCGCAAAGGCGCCGAGGTAATCCGGCCGGGCCACGGGATTGCTTGCGGCGGGCGCTACGAAATCAGCCAGGCACCAGTTTGGCGAGCCATCCCCCTTGTCCATTTGCTGGCGTAGGAAATGAAAGGTGGTCAGGACCCGCTGGCGTGATTCGTCGGTATAAAGGACCACGTCATCGCCGACCGAATTGGCCGGGAAGAAACCATATACGGCCCGCAGTTGCAGTGACTTGTTGGCGACGATTTCGGCGAGGAGCTTCTGCGCATCGGCAAACAGTTTGCGCGCCTCCTCGCCGTGTTTCTCGTGCTGGAAAATTTTCGGATAAACGCCGCGCAGTTCCCAGGTGTGGAAAAACGGCGTCCAGTCAATGAAGGGGATTACGTCTTCGAGTGAGACGGAGACCTGACCTTGCGACTGAAGCACCCGCACTCCCGTAAACTCCGGCTTGGGCAAATCATCGTATTTTAGTTTCGGCGCATTTGCCCGCGCGGCTTCGAGTGAGAGAAGTTTCACCGCCTGCCCGGCATGGGTGGCTCGCAGCTTTTCATAATCCGCCCGCAATTGTTTTACGAAGGCCGCCTTGCCGTCCTTGCTGAGCAGACTGCTGGTCACCGGAACGGCGCGGCTGGCATCCAGCACATGCACGACGGCCTCGCTATAATGTGGGGCCAGTTTGACCGCGGTATGAGCCCGGCTTGTGGTGGCGCCGCCGATGAGCAGGGGAAGCTTGCAACCGGTGCGTTCCATTTCGCGCGCCACGTGCGCCATCTCGTCCAACGAGGGAGTGATAAGTCCGCTGAGGCCGATGATATCGGCGTTTTCCTTCCGGGCGGTTTCGAGGATTTTTTCGCAGGGGACCATTACGCCGAGGTCCACCACGCGATAGCCATTGCAGCCCAGGACAACACCCACAATATTTTTGCCGATGTCATGAACATCCCCTTTAACGGTGGCGAGGACGATGCACCCGGCGCTGTCGTTATCGGCTAATGGGTTTTCTCCGCCAGTTCGGCCTGCTCCCGCTGTTTGCGGGCCAGTCCCGCTTGCCGGAGCGCCTGCAACGTCGCCTCGTTCAACCGACGAAACCGTTCCTGGGCCCGTTGGCGTTTGGAAGAATCCGTTGCGAACGGGCCCGGCTCGGAAGTCTGGATCGTCGCTGTTTTCATTGAGGTAACCTTCGGCGGTAATTCTACCGGATTCAAGTAGTTTTTCGATGGATTCATAAAGCCTTTCACCCAGCCAGGCCAGATCGCGCTGGACCGGATGTTCGAAATCAGAGTTGTCAAAAACGAAAATATTGTCCTGGGACTTCAGCACAAACTCCCCAAGAGAAAGGACCGTCCGGGCCGCTTGAAAATGTCCTCCCGCCGCGCGCGTGAGTGGCACGATCCGCCCGGTTTCCTTGGCGCCCCGCTTCAGAATATTGACAACGGCCTTTTCCCAGGGGCAGTAAACAAACCGAATTTGCACGATATGCCCCTGTGCGAGCGCAGCTTGGATATGCGTCCGGCTTCGGGCTCCGTCCTGTAAGGTTCCGTCCATCAGGATATCGGCCGCATGCTGGACTTCGGCCTGCCGGGTGGCGGTGGTCTTGCCGCTGCCTTGCCCGCCGGCGTTGAACGCAATCAGGCTCTCCGGAGGCAATTCCTTAAGTTTCTTTTCGTAAAGCCAGTCAATGAAACCTCCCGCCGGCCCCAGCGTGGCCATGCTCCAACGCTGGCGTGTGTCGCGACTGGCGGCGTAATCCAAACTTAGTTCCTGCGCGTTGTTGCGGTCCAGGATGTTCGCAAACTGTGCCTCGTAGTTCCTCGCGGCGTCAGCCAAATCCGCGGCGAGTTCCGCGGCAAATTTCTGTTCGATAACGCGCTCTTCCGCGGTCAGTCCGGGAAACGGCGCGTAACTGAAGCCTTCAACCAAGGTGATCGTTTCACCCTCGGCTTGGGCGGCCTGGGCGCGCAACTCCCGGATGCGCCGCTGGAGGAGTTTTTCCGCTTCCATGAACGGCGTGAGGTACGCCACCGATTTTTTCATGACCCGCGCGGATTTCACCACCTGCGGCAAAAACATCTTCCCGGCGCCGAATAAATCGCCGACCACACCCATGCCGGCCATCAGTGGACCTTCGATCACCAGCAGGGGCTTGCGGTATTTCGCGCGTGCTTCCTCGGTGTCGGCATCAATGTAGGCATCGATGCCCCGGACCAGCGCATGCGACAGACGTTCCTCCACTGTTCCTTTGCGCCACTCTTCCTCGATTTTTTGATCGGTCGCGGTGGTGCCCGCGCTGGCGGCCTTCAATTTTTCGCCGTGAGTCACCAGCCGTTCGGTGGCATCGGGGCGCCGGTTGAGCAGGACATCTTCGACCAGTTCCTTCAATTCCGGCTCAATCTCCTCGTACACTTCGAGCATGCCGGCATTAACGATGCCCATGTCCATTCCCGCCCGGATGGCGTGGAAAAGAAACGCGCTGTGCATGGCCTCGCGCACGGGATTGTTGCCGCGAAAACCAAACGACACGTTGGACACGCCGCCGCTGACTTTGGCGTGCGGCAGGTTCTGTTTGATCCAACGCGTGGCCTCGATGAAATCCACCGCGTAGTTGTTATGCTCCTCAATGCCCGTGCCGACCGTGAGAATGTTCGGGTCAAAAATGATGTCTTCCGGGGGAAAACCGACTTCCTCCACAAGGATGCGGTAGGCCCGTTCGCAAATGCGGATCTTTTCCGCGTACGTCGCCGCCTGGCCTTTTTCATCAAATGCCATTACGACCACCGCGGCGCCGTAGCGCAACACCGTGGCCGCGCATTCGCGAAACTTCGCTTCACCTTCCTTCAAGGAAATGGAATTGACGATGCCTTTGCCCTGGAGACATTTCAGCCCCGCTTCGATGACTTCAAATTTGGAGGAATCCACCATGAAGGGCACCTTCGTGACCTCCGGTTCGCTGCCGAGCAACAAGAGGAAACGCGTCATGGCGGCAACGCCGTCAATCATCCCTTCGTCCATGCAGACATCAATAATGTTCGCGCCGTTCTCGACCTGCTGCCGCGCGATGGCAACGGCTTCCTCGTATTTGTTGTCCTTGATCAGCTTCGCGAATTTGGGCGACCCGGCCACATTGGTCCGCTCGCCGATCATGATGAAGCTGCCGATTTGCTGCGTGAAGGGCTGGGAGCCGGAGAGTCGCAAAGGGCGGGGCGACTCGGAAGCCAATGGCGGAACGGCGGCAGATGATGTTCCGTTTGCAGTGGCCGGCTCCGGGCTTTTCGGCCCGGTTGGAATTACGCGCAACCCGCGTTTGGGCTTTTCCGCAAATTCCCGGGGATTCCGTCCTTCCAGCGCCTTCGCAATCGCCGCAATGTGTTCCGGTGTGTTCCCGCAGCAACCGCCCGCGATGTTGAGCAGATTGCTTTCGGCAAAATCGCCCAGGTATTGGGCCATATCCTTGGGCTCCAAATCGAAACCCGTCGGGGACAGCGGATTCGGCAGGCCGGCGTTCGGATAGCAGGAGATAGCAGTGTCGGACTTGGCCGCGAGTTCCGCGAGGAACGGTCTCATCAAATCCGGTCCCAGGGAGCAGTTCAGCCCGATGGCAATGGGCTTCACGTGCTTCATCGCGTTCCAATAGGCCTCGATGGTCTGCGCGGAAATCATGGTTTCGCCGCCCCGGCCGACCGCGGCCGAAATCATGATGGGCAATACCTGATTGTCCTGCGCAAAGACTTCCTGGATGGCCACGAGCGCAGCCTTGGCGTTCAGCGAATCAAAAATCGTTTCGACGAGCAGCAGGTCCGAACCGCCCGCAATCAAGGCGCGCACCTGGTTTTTGTACGCGGTCTTGACCTGGTCAAAGGTGCAAACGCGAAAGCCCGCGTCATCCGCGTCCGGGGAATTGGACAGTGAAACCGTGAGCGGACCGATGGCGCCGGCCACAAAGCGCTGCCGTCCGGTCTGGTTGGCGATGCGGTCGGCCCACTCGCGGCATTGTCTGGCGGATTGCTCGTTGACCTCCCAGGCCAGGTCGTCGAGAAATTTGTTTTCAATGACCTGCTGATAAAACGCCGGGTCCTTGCGCCCGCCGTGCTCGCGCGGGTCATCCACGAAAAATTCACTCTGGCCGATGCTTGTCGCCGAAAAAGTGTTGGTCTCGATGATGTCCGCGCCGGCTTCGAGAAAGCGCCGGTGAATGTCGCAAATGGTGCCGGGCTGGGTGAGGGAGTAGAGGTCGCCGTTGTTCTTGAGGTCCTTCTTTGAGTCTTTGAACCGCTCGCCGCGAATCTCCGCCTCGCCCAAGCCATAGGCGCGAATCGTCGTTCCCATGGCGCCGTCAATAATGGCAATGCGATTGCGCAACAGCTTGGCGAGTTCGTCGCCGCGCGTCAGTGGGCTGCTATGTTGTTCGCTCACGGTCAGCAACTTAATCCAAGCCAGGCCTCATGCCAAGAAATAAAATCAACATATCTGGATATGAAGATATGTTTTAAAAATACCCAACGACCTAAATACCAAAATACCCAACCAGCGAGTTCACGCCCCCACATATCGGTTTAAAAGCATAACTCTTAAGCGTGCTCAAATTGCCCAAATGCAAGAATCGAGATTGGAAAATCCTAACATGCCCCATGATCACAACGGTTGGCTGAATATGGACTACTGACCACGAACCACGAACCACGGACTAAACCTAACCCTTTGCTTGATTCTGGCGCACCGAAACCTAAACTCCTTGAAATGTTTGGTGAGGGCATCGTCAAAGGCATGGCGGAGACTGCGAAGAACTTCTTCGGCAGCTACGTCAGCGAGGAGCGTTTGACGACGGTGCAGTATCCCGAGGAGCGGATTCCCCAGATCGAAAATGCGCGGCAGTTTCCCTTCCTGGTCTATGATGGCGATGACTGGCATGGGGGCATGCGTTGTGTCGCCTGCCAGATTTGCGAAAAGGAATGTCCGCCCAAGTGCATTTACATCGAGAAGAGCAAGGACAAGAAGCCGGATTACGTGGGTAAACCGCAATTTTACCCGGCGACCTTCGACATTGATGTCTCGGTGTGCATGAGTTGCCAGATTTGCGTGGAAGTCTGCCCTTTCGAGGCCATCAAGATGGACACGGAGTACGAGTTGAGCACGACCGACCGGTTTGGGGGGTTGTTGCTGGATAAGCAGAAGTTGGCGCGGCCCAATTCACATTTTCATAAAATTCATCCGACCGAGGCCACTGAAGTGGACACCCGGTTGGCGGCGGAAAAGGCCAAGGCGGAAGCCAAAGCCAAGGCTGACGCGGAAGCCAAGGCCAAGGCTGCGGCGGCATCAAAACCAGCACCGCAACCGGTGGCTGCGGGTGCTTAACAATATTGGATCAGGGCAAAACGGGATTCGTTAACCGATGGTTGAATCATTGGACCAGATTTTTGTTTTGTTGAAGCAAGCTGTGCTCGGACTTGTTCCGGCGGAATGGCAGGCGCTGGCTTCCCCCATTCTCTCTCTGATTCCCATCTTTATTGCATTTCCCACGTTGTTCGCGCTCACCACGCTGCTGGAGCGCAAAGGCCTGGGCCGGATTCAAAATCGTTACGGCCCAAATCGGGTCGGACCGCTGGGCCTGTTGCAACCCGCGGCGGATGGCCTCAAGGCCTTGACCAAGGAAGACTTGGTCCCTTTTGCGGCGGATAAGATCGTTCATTTTCTTGCGCCGGTGGTGCTGGTGATCCCGGTTTTCCTTTCCTTCGCCGTCTTGCCGGTGGGGCGGAACATGGTGGCGGTTGATCTGGATGCCGGCTTGTTGTTTTTCTTCGCGGTCGGCGCGGCGACGGAACTCAGCGTCTTCATGGCGGGGTGGTCGAGCCGGAACAAATACGCGCTGCTGGGGGCAATGCGGGCCATTGCGCAGATGGTGAGTTACGAAATCCCGCTGATCCTCTCCGCCGTTGGCGTGGTGATGATCACGGGCACTCTATCTCCCGTAAAGATCGTCGAGGCCCAGGGGACGTATAACGGTTTGCTGCCGGACTGGTTTGTGTTCACCCCATGGGGATTGGTAGGGTTCATTATTTTCATGATCGCGGCGGCGGCGGAATCCAATCGCTCGCCCTTTGACCTGCCCGAAGGCGAATCGGAAATTATCGCGGGCTATTTCATCGAATATTCCGGCTTCAAGTTTGCGCTGTTCTTTCTGGCGGAATATCTCGGGATGTTTGCGATCAGTGGCTTGGGCATCACTTTATTCCTGGGCGGATGGCACGCACCGGCGCCGTGGCTCACGTGGATTCCCTCGTGGGTGTGGTTCTTCACCAAACTTCTGGCGATCATTCTGGGGTTCATCTGGATTCGCGGCACCGTGCCGCGACTGCGGATGGATCAGTTGATGAACCTGGCGTGGAAATTTATGATTCCGATGGTGCTGATCAACCTGGTAGGCGCGGCGGTGTGGCATTTCATGCCTCCCGGAATCACGCGCTGGGCGGTCTGTTTTATTTCAGTTTTAGGCCCCTATTTCGGATTGGGCAAAATCTTGTTTGAACAAAAACACCTGGCGAAACGCCAATACCGCTTCGCCGAATGACGCTGCCATTTGCCATTATTGCCATCCTGACCATCGCCGCTGCGGTGGCAGCGATGAGTTTGCGCAATCTGATCCATTGCGCGCTGGCCATGGCGGTCGCTTTCGGCGGGATTGCGATGCTCTATTTGCAACTGGACGCGCAATTCGTTGGCTTTGCGCAGATCCTCGTTTATATCGGCGCGGTCGCCATTCTGATTGTTTTTGCCACCTTGCTTACGCGCGGTGGGGAAGAGCCGGAGCAGTCCGCGTTTTCGGCCTCGTGGATTTGGGGCGCGGCGGTAACCGTCGGAGTTTTCGCGCTGCTTGCCTGGGCCATCAAAAATAGTTTCGTGGCACAAAAGGAGCCGGCGGCAAACGTGGCGGTCACCGTCAAACAAATCGGCGATTCGCTGATGACGAAATACGTGCTGCCATTGGAGGTCATTGGGTTGTTGCTGACCGCCGCCTTGATTGGCGCCGTGATCATCGCCCTGCGTGAGACGCCACCGAATGCAACAGCAGCGGGCGGAGTATCCCCAGCGGATGAAAACACCAAGCCATCCTCCATCCTCCATCCTCCATCCTCGCCGTCATCTCCGGGAGGTCACTCATGACCCCGCTCGCCGGCTATCTCTTGCTGGGCGCTTTCCTTTTCGCCATCGGCCTGGCCGGGGCGTTGACGCGCCGCAATGCCATCATTGTCCTGATCGGCATTGAGCTGATGCTCAATGCGGCGAACCTGAATTTTATCGCGTTTTGGCGCTTCAGTGAACATCCGGAGGCGCTGACCGGAATCATGTTCGTGATCTTTGCCATCGGTGTTGCCGCCGCCGAGGCCGCGGTAGGTCTGGCCCTGATCATTGCGATCTACCGGCATTACCAGAGCACGAACGTGGATGGAATGAAATCGCTTAAGGGATGAATCGCGAAACCGAAAAATCAGAAGCTGAGGGTGCCTTGGAGGAAATGTTATTTGGCGGCGGCAGTCTCAATTTGAAGCTTCTGGGAGGAGACGTCAGCGAATGAGTTGGATCGTAAAAAACCTCTGGCTGATTCCCGCGCTGCCGATCCTGGCAGCGGGATTGAGCGCCGTGGCGCCGCAACGCTGCCGCAGGTTCTCGGCGTCGCTGGCCATTGGTTCGATGGTCCTGGCGTTTCTGCTTTCCCTGGCCGCGTTTGTCCACACGCTGCAACACGGCGGGCATGGCGCCGCCAAAGAAGTCTTTAATTTTGAATGGCTGCAATTTGCCGCCGGCGACGCCGGCGTTCTGAAACTCGGTTGGGTGCTTGACCCGCTGACGGCGGTCATGCTCGTGATGGTCACGTTCGTGGGCACGCTGATCTTTATCTATAGCGTCGGTTACATGGCGCATGATGAGAACTTCACCCGCTTCTTCACGTTTTTATCCCTGTTCGCGGGGGCGATGCTGGGGGTGGTGATCGCGAACAGCCTGTTGCTGCTGTTTATTTCCTGGGAATTGGTCGGCTTGACGTCGTATCTGCTGATTGGCTTTTGGTATCACAAGCCGAGCGCGGCGGCGGCAGCGAAAAAGGCTTTCATCACCACGCGCATCGGCGACGTGTTTTTCTTTCTCGGCATCGTCTGGCTCTATTCCCAGGCGGGCACGCTGTTGTTTTACGATGATGGCGCGGGCTGCATGGAGCAATCCAAACTCACCGCCATGGTGGCCAAAACCACCAGCATGGGCATGGCGGTTTCAACGGCAATCGGTCTATTAATTTTCGCCGGCGCGGTGGGCAAATCCGGCCAGGTGCCGTTGCATGTGTGGTTGCCGGATGCCATGGAAGGTCCCACGCCCGTGAGCGCACTGATTCACGCCGCGACCATGGTGGCGGCTGGCGTGTTCCTGGTGGCGCGTGTGTATCCCTTGATGAGCGCGCATCCGGATGGCGCGACGCTCGCCACGCCCGCGCTCCAGGTGGTGACCTGGGTGGGGGCCATAACGGCCATTTTCGCCGCCAGCATCGCCGTCGCGCAGAATGACATCAAACGCATCCTGGCGTACTCCACGGTTTCGCAATTGGGCTACATGATGATGGGGCTGGGCGTGGGTGGCGTGGCAGTGGGGATGTTTCATCTGATCACGCACGCGTTTTTCAAGGCGCTCTTATTCATGGGGGCCGGCTCGGTGATTCACGGTTGCCACGAGGAGCAGGATATTCGTCACATGGGCGGGCTGAAAAAATTCATGCCGATAACTTTTGCCACGTATGCCGTGGGCATGCTGGCGCTGGCGGGCTTCCCATTGTTGTTCTCCGGCTTTTGGAGCAAGGACGAAATCCTGCACTCGGCTCACCGGTGGCCGGTATCGCAGATTCCGTTTTGCCTCGGCGTGGCGGGGGCATTTCTCACGGCGTTTTATATGACGCGACAGGTGGTGTTGGTGTTTTTTGGGCGGAGGAGGGAAGGGGGAGCGTATTCGGGGGAGCAGGTGAAGGAAGCCGCTAAGGCGGTGCATGGGGATTTGAGACAGGCTGGAAGCATGTCCTACGAGCCGCATGAAAGTCCGGCGGTCATGACCACGCCGCTCGTCATTCTTGCAATTTGCGCGGTGCTGCTCGGAACCATCGGGACTCCGGCGTGGCCGTGGTTTCAGGAATTTCTGGGCAAGGCTCACGAAGCTAGCGAGGGAAGTGCGATACCTCTCATGATTGCATCGTCCGTGATCGTCATCTTTGGACTCAGCGTCGGGTGGTGGATTTATGGGCGCAAACCCATGGAGCGGGCCGACCAACCGGATCCGTTGGAACGATTGCCCTTGGATTCCTACACTTGGTTTTCGCGGAAGTATGGGTTTGACGAGCTGTATGAGATGACCGTGATCCGCTTTAATGCCTGGGCAGCGCGCGCCTGTAATTTTCTCGATGAATGGGTTTGGGGAATGTTGGTTCTGGTGGTTTCCTATCTGACCATCGGGCTCTCATTCGTGGGACGCACGTTCGATGAATTTGTCATCAACCTGGGTTTTGATCAAAGTTGCGATGGCGTCTCGCGGGGCGGCCGGATTTTGTCCCGCTTGCAAAACGGCCGGGTGCAAAACTATCTGAGGATTATTGGCATCGCGTTGGTGGGGCTGGCCTTGTTCCTGATCTGGGGAGGTGGCCGGTGAACGGATTGCCGGTGCTCACTCTCATCACGTTGCTCCCGCTTTTCGGCGGAATTGTCGTCGCTGGTTTGGGTGAACGGAAACCGCTCGCGCGTGGACTGGCGTTGATTTTCAGCCTGCTCGCGCTGGCCCTGACGGTGGGGCTTTGGCTCAGTTTTGATACCTCGTCCGGCACGCTGCAATTCGTCGAGAAGCACGAATGGATTCCGTCGCTGGGGGTGGGCTACTTCACGGGCATTGATGGCCTGGGGTTGCTCATGGTTCTCCTCACCGCGCTCATCGCACCGATGGCTTTGCTGGCGTCATGGAACATCGGGGGGACGCAAACTACCGCTGCCAACGCCGTTCCAAGGAATGCGCCAAGTTCATCGTTGTATTTCGCGCTGATCCTTTTTCTCCAGGCGGGTTTGTTTGGCGCGTTCACGGCATTGAATTTTTTCCATTGGTTCCTCTTTTGGGAACTGAGTTTGATCCCGGCTTTCTTCCTCGTCCGGCTTTGGGGCGGCCCGTTGCGTGGACCGGCGGCGACGCAATTTTTTATTTATACGATGGTGGGGAGTGTTGCGATGTTGCTGGCCTTCCTCGCCATCTTCCTCGCGACCGGTAAATTCGATTTCATGGAACTGGCCGAACTTGGCCGCAAAGGCACCCTGGCTCCCGCGCTCTCCGCCAAACTGGGCTGGTATTCGTTGAACACCCGGCCGCTGGCGCTGATTATTTTTGGCGGCGTGCTGTTGGGCTTTGCGGTGAAGGTGCCGCTCATGCCCTTCCACACCTGGCTGCCGGCGACCTACGCCGAGGCTCCCAGCGGCGTGACGATGCTGTTGACCGGCGCGATGTCCAAGATGGGAGTGTATGGCTTCGTTCGCATCCTGCTGCCCATCTTCGCGCCGCAATTGAACGAACCCAAAGTCCATGCGGCGTTGCTTGCCCTGGCGGTGGTGACCATTGTGTTTTCCGCGTGCGCGGCGTTTGCGCAACGCGACCTCAAGCGCATGCTCGCCTATTCCTCCATCAACCACCTGGGCTACTGTTTGCTCGGCATTTTTGCGGTGGCGCGCTATCCGGGCCATGACGCCGCCATGGCCACCGAGCAGTCCGCCGCGCTCAACGGCGTCTTTTTGCAAATGTTCAATCATGGGCTGACGGCGGCCGCCCTGTTCTGGTTCGTCAGCTTGATCGAGCAGCGGAGCGGCGGCTTGCGCGGGCTGAATGATTTCGGCGGCTTGCGCAAGGTCGCCCCGGTATTCTGCGGCTTCATGGGCATCGCCCTGTTTTCGTCGCTCGGGTTGCCCGGGCTGAATGGCTTCGTGGGTGAATTCCTGATCTTCAAAGGGGTATTCCCGCTGGCGCCCTGGGCGGCTGCGTTCTCGGTGTTGGGCCTGTTGGTCACGGCGGTTTTTATCCTCACCATTTTGCAACGCGTGTTCAACGGGCCGCTGAATGAGAAATGGTCGGAGTGGCCTGATCTGACGTTGGGCGAGGGCGCGCTGTTGTTTTTCCCGATCGCGTTGATGTTCGTGCTGGGGCTATATCCACGTTTCCTGTTAGATGTGATCAATTCCACAGCTATGCATATGGTGGAACAACTGAAATTCTAAACCCGGAGATCGTGGCAAAAAAATTAACCAAAGAAGCTCTGTTACTGGTGGCAAAGACATTTTGCCTCGACCACTCAAAGGCTTCGCATTCCGAATTGTTCGGTGTGACTGATGGCAAAGCCGTCGGAACTTACGTGGAACATCTCTTCCAAGCGTTAATTCTTGAGCAATTTGATATTGCGGGAGGCAGTTCGGCCAAAGGCATTGACCTGCCGGCAATCAATACGGATATCAAAGTTACCTCCATAAAACAGCCGCAATCCTCGTGCCCGTTCAAGTCCGCGCGCGAAAAGATTTATGGTTTGGGTTATGATCTTTTGTTGTTTGTCTATGATAAAAAGGATGATGCGAAGAAAAGGGTGGCGATGCTCAACTTTGTTTGTTGCGCGTTGATCGGGCAATCCCGTACTGCGGATTACCAAACCACTCGCGGTCTTATTGAAATGCTCCAGAAAAATGGCAATCGCGATGATGTTTTCGGGTTTCTAACGGAAAGAAATCTCCCGGCCGACGAAATCGTTCTAAATCAATTGACGGATGAAATAATGAAAAAGCCGCCAACTCAAGGTTATCTCACGGTTTCAAATGCTTTGCAATGGCGGTTGCAATATGGGCGCGTCGTGAGTCTTGAGTCGCCGGTTTCGGAAATCATTAGAATACTGTAAGCAATGTCTGGAACAATTTTTGAAAAGACGGTACGGGCCCTGAACGCCGATGAAAAGATAGCGTTGCGCAGAGCTTTGGGGCGGTCCAATTCCAGAAAGCAAGGCAATGAAGTGGTCGCCTCGCTTGCGGGAATTGCTGGCTTCTTCGCACGTGAGGTAGATTGGCGGGTATTTCACCAAGCAATTACCGCAAACGTTCCCGAATTTTTGCGGGACGTGCCACCAGAATACGGCGATTTTCAGACCCCGCCTTCGTTGGCTAAGGTGGTATGTCAAAGGTTGTTTGAGCTGGGCTATCGTCCCAAAGTTTTGATTGAGCCGACGTGCGGCAGGGGAAATTTCATTCTGGCCGCCCTCGAAGTCTTCCCAAGCATTCATACTGTGTTTGGGTTGGAGATTCAGGAAGACCATGTCCAAGCGGCCAAAACCCGCCTGCTGGCGATGTTGCTGGCCCGTCCGGAACCGAAAAGGGAGATTCACATCAAGCAGGGAAACATCTTTAGCGATGAAGCGGTGGTGGAAGCGCGACAAATTTCCAAACCGGGCGAGGTATTGATCTTGGGCAATCCGCCGTGGGTCACCAACACCGCCATGTCAACGTTGGTGGCAACTAATCTTCCGACAAAGTCAAACTTTAAGAAACATGCTGGTTTGGACGCGATTACCGGCAAGAGTAATTTTGACATCGCGGAATTTATCCTGCTAAAGCTCATTCGAGAGTTTTCCAAATCTGAGGCGTCAATCGCCATGCTCTGCAAGGATACTGTGGTCCGCAATCTGGTGGAGGCGACGAAAACTCAAGCGTTGCCCATCAGCAACCTTCGCGCATTTTCTTTCGATGCGGCAAAAGAGTTTGATGTGGCGTGCGATGCTTCGCTTTTTGTTGCGGATATTAGAAGTGAACCCGGCGCGAAGACCTGTCTGATGGCCGGGCTGCGCGACGCCGGACCGAATCGGGTATTTGGTTGGGTTGGCGATAATTTTGTGGCAGACGTCGCTCGATACAAAAAAAATCGCGATGTCGAAGGTGTCAGCTCGCTCGTCTGGCGCCAAGGAATCAAACACGACTGCGCCGAAGTTATGGAGTTGGTTGAAGAGGGTGGAGGATGGCGTAACGGCGGGGGCGAGTGGATCAACATAGAAAGTGACCTGGTTTTCCCTTTGGCAAAAAGCTCGGACTTGAAATTGCCCGTGGTCACAAGATTGCGGAAGGCCGTCATAATTCCACAGACCTCAGTTGGCGAAGACACGAACTGGCTGCGGGAATCGAAGCCCTTGCTTTGGAAATACCTATCAAGTCATTTTGCTGCTTTCAATGCGCGCAAATCCGTCATTTATCGAGATAAACCACCGTTCTCCATTTTTGGTATCGGCAATTATTCCTTCAAGCCGTACAAGGTGGCGATGAGTGGACTTTATAAGAGTTCGCATTTCTCATTGCTTCTTCCGGCGGGGGGAAAGCCGGTGATGCTTGATGACACCTGCTATCTTCTCGGTTTTGATTCCCCGGGGCAGGCAATGGTTGCATTGGGCCTGTTGAACAGCCAGCCAGTTCAGGATTTTCTGCGGTCTATTGTATTCTCCAATTCAAAACGGCCATACACCAAAGACATTCTAATGAGAATCGATCTGCAAAAGGTCGCGGCCCTGGTTTCGGCAAATGCCGTCCGTGAATACCTCGCAAAACTTGAAATTCCCAATTTGAATTTTCAAGCCGAAGACTATCAGTTTTTTTCCTCGCGCGTTTTGATTGAGGAGCAAACCATGTTGGTGATGGAGCACACTCCCATGCTTCGTCCGGAATACCATTAAGATGCTGGCCTGGACCGTTTATATTTCATTTATTGGCGTGCTGGCGCTGATGCTTCTGCCGCAGGGCAAAGCCGCGGCGGCGCGCAAGGTGGCCTTGTTCACGGCGGTGGCGGGTTTGGTCGTGGCGGTTGGGGGCTTCGTGGAATTCAAGGCGGGTGAAATCGTGACGGTGGCCAAAGTGCCGTGGGTTCGCTCATTGGGCATTGAATACCACCTCGCGGCGGATGGGATCAGCCTCACGCTCGTCTTGCTGACCGGTTTGGCGGCGGTCGGGGGGATTCTTTTTTCGTGGAACATCGCCCATCGGGCGAAGGAGTTTTTCGCGTTTTATCTCGCGCTCATCGGCGGTGTGTACGGCGTATTCCTGAGCTTCGATTTGTTCCTGCTGTTCGTGTTTTACGAAATCGCCATTGTGCCGAAATATTTCATCATCGCCATCTGGGGCTCGACGCGGCGCGAGTATGGGGCGATGAAACTGGCGCTGTATTCATTCGTGGGGAGCGCGCTCGTGTTGGTGGGATTGCTCGCCGCCTATGTCAAATCCGGCGCGCATACCTTCAACCTGCTGGAACTGGCCAAATTTCCGTTCCCGCACGAGTTTCAAATCTGGGTGTTTCCCCTGGTCTTCGTGGGCTTCGCGATTCTTGCGGGCCTATGGCCGTTTCACACCTGGGCGCCCACCGGCCACGTGGCGGCGCCGACGGCGGCTTCGATGCTTCTGGCCGGTGTCGTGATGAAACTGGGCGCTTATGGCTGCCTGCGCGTGGCGATGACCTTGTTCCCGGAAGGACTGGAGGAATGGAAGGGCTGGATCGCGGTGCTGGCGGTGATCGGTATCGTGTACGGCGCGCTGGTGGCGCTGGTGCAGAGTGATTTCAAATTCGTGATCGGTTATTCCAGCGTGAGCCACATGGGCTTTGTGTTGCTGGGGCTGGCAACCCTCAACCGGATTGGCCTGGCGGGAGCGGTGTTGCAAATGTTTTCGCACGGGGTCATCGCGGGGTTGTTGTTCGCGGTGGTGGGACGGATGGTTTACGAGCGGACGCACACGCGGGAACTCGCCAAGCTCGAAGGCATGAACCTCGTGAAGGCGATGCCCTTTGCGGCGGTCACGTTCGTGATCGCCAGCGCGGCTTCGATGGGGTTGCCGGGCTTCAGTGGGTTCATTGCGGAACTTCAGGTTCTCATCGGTGCGTGGCATGCGTTTCCGACGCTGGCGGTGATTTCGGGCGTAGGGATCGTGATTGGCGTGGCCTATACGTTGCGTGCGATGCAGAAGGCGTTTTTTGGGGAACCTCTCACCCCGGCCCTCTCCCCATCGGATGGGGAGAGGGAGACAGCTTCGCCGGAGGACCATCAACACGAAATGGATGTCGTTTCAGTTCCGGAGCGCATGGGCGCGGTGATGTTAATTGGGGCGGCGCTGCTCATCGGGCTGTTTCCGCGGCTGTTGCTCGATGTGATAATCCCGAGCTTCGATTCGCCACTCTTTAAATGGCTGGGGAAAGGAGGCACGCCGTGAGCTATCTCGAATTGCTCCGGCTGGCGGCGCCGGAAACGATCGTGGCCGTAGTGGCGTTGGCGGTGCTGGTCATTGATCTGACCACCATGCGGGAGTTGGAAACCCGCGTGCGCTTCGCGATCGGCGCGATGATCGCGGGCGTGGGATGCTTGGCCGCGATCATGTGGATGCTGGTGATGCCCGCGCACGAGAACGCGCTGGGCGGGATGCTGGTCGTGGATCCGCTCACGCAACTGGTGAAGATCGTTCTGTTGGCGTTGGCGCTGGGCACCGTCCTGATTTCCGTTGAATCCAGGTTCACCACCCACGTGGGCGAATACCTGGCGCTGATTCTCATGGCCACGGTCGGGATGATGTTCCTGGTAAGTTCCGAGGACATCCTCATGATCTTTGTCGCGTTGGAACTGGCGAGCCTCTCGCTCTATGTGCTCACAGCTTTCAACAAGAGCGACATCAAGTCCGCCGAGGCGGCTTTGAAATACTTTTTATTCGGCGGCATGTCCGCGGCGTTCATGCTGTTTGGCCTCAGCCTGATTTACGGTCTCTCCGGTTCAACCAATCTGGGCCGGATTGCGGCTGCGCTCGCCGGCAAGGGGCTCGATCCTCTGCTGATTGTGGCCATCGTGATGACCGTGGTCGGATTCGGCTTCAAGGTTGCCGCCGTGCCGTTTCATCTGTGGGCGCCGGATACGTATCAAGGCGCGCCGACGCCGAGCGCGGCGTTCATTGCGTCGGGTTCGAAACTGGCGAGCTTCTTTATTTTCGCGAAGGTGATGATGCTGGGGTTTGCCGGGGTGGAAGGCAGCGGCAACTATCGCGCGTTCGTCGCGGGCTGGGTGCCAGTCGTGGTGGTCATTGCCGTGCTCTCCATGATTTTGGGCAACTTGGTGGCCATCGTGCAGACCAGCGTGAAACGATTGCTGGCTTATTCGGCCATTGCCCACGCCGGTTATATGCTGCTCGTCGTCCTGTCGCACGACCAGCCCGCGGTGGCCTCGCTGATCTTCTACGCCGCCACGTACGGCCTAACGATCATTGGGGCTTTCGGCGTGGTCGCCGTGGTGGAGGAGCGGACCGGAAGCGACACCCTGGCGAGTTTTGCGGGGCTGAGCCGTTCCGCGCCGGTGGTGGCGTTATCCATGATGATTTTCATGTTGTCGCTGGCGGGAATTCCCCCGCTGGCGGGTTTCTTCGGCAAATTTTACATCTTCGCCGCCGTCCTTAAATCCGGTGGCGCCGCTCTTGGCTTGCTGTGGCTGGTGATTCTCGCCATCGCGATGAGCGCGGTGTCGCTTTATTATTATTTGCAGGTGCTCAAGCAAATCTACGTGGCCGACCCGAAACCGGGCACGAAGGAGTTGTCGGTATCCTGTGTTTCCCAGGCCGTGCTGGCGCTGCTCGCCGTGGCGGTGGTGCTGTTGGGTTGTTTTCCGGGGTGGCTGGTGGGTTTGATTGAGCGGGCGATGCAATAATTTGCATATTGGCAACGATGAGTGACCCGCAAGCCATATTTCGTCGGGCTTGGATCACCGCAGGCCACAGCGAACTCTGGAACTGTGGTAATACATATTGCACGGTGCCGTATGAAAATTTACCTCAAGTGCTTCGGGCGACTGACGATTTCCGATGGTTGGAGGCAGTGACCCCGGAACTTCGACGGGTCATTGATGGAAGCACTACCTTGGACAGCGGTGACAACATGCTTGCCAACTTGGAACGCATTGTCTCAAAAGCCCAAAGCCTCAGTCTGAACCTTCCTGAACCGTTCCTGCGTTTTATGCGGGACTTCGATTTGCAGAGCAAGGTTCCCACCTGCACATCCTGTTTTTTGGAGTTGTCAGACGATTTCGTGCCGGTCCCGGAAGCGGCGGGTCATTTTCTCCTTCGTTTTCTGAACGACTCCCAGAGCTGTGTTATGTGGTATTTGGTCCTCAGTCCAAAAGGGACTACTAGCGTCGTGGCGTCCGAGTACTTTTTTGAGCCGGATATTTTTGATGTGATGGAGTATCAAGAAGTGAAGCGCGAGGACGTTTTCCGGGAGGCATTCTTATGTGCTGACACATTTACAGAGTTCCTGTATCGCTTTTGGGTTGAGAACTCCATTTGGTATTCGCTGCATGAGCGATTGCCGCTCACATTTTTTCAGGAAGATTATCTGAGCCAAATCACAGAAAAATTATGAAGGGATGCGGCGGATAGCCCCCAAATGTGGGAGATTTAAAGACTCTTACGTCCATCAGCAAACTTGTTGTGAATAAATCACCTTAGCGTGGCCGGTGACAGAAGCTCTAATTCCGTTCGAATCCTTCTTGCCGATTGCAAACTCGAAGAACCCTCGTCCCCGATTCTACCTACCGACAGCAAATCGAGGACGACGACGAGGAGGAGGACGAGGACGGTTGTTTCTGATTTGGCATCCAGTTTTGCCTGATTGCGCCTGAACCCCTTCATGGTTAAGACTTCCTACGATGCATTTGGAAAAATTGCCTCGTTATCGCCTCGCGCAATTGCCCACGCCGGTCGAATCCTTGCCGGCATTGACGCGCGCTTTGGGCGGGCCGCAGCTGCTGATCAAACGCGATGACCAGACGGGGCTCGCGTTGGGCGGTAACAAGGCGCGAAAACTGGAATTCATCGTGGGCCGCGCTTTGGCAGAAGGCGCGGACACCCTGGTAACCGCCGGTGCGGCGCAATCCAATCATTGCCGGCAGACAGCGGCAGCGGCGGCGAAGGCGGGATTGAAGTGCGAGATCCTTCTGAATGGCAAACAACCGGAACTGGCCGGGGGCAATTTGTTGCTCGACCGGATTTTCGGCGCCACGGAACACTGGATTGACCGATCCCAACGCCCGGCCAAACTGAAGGAGATCCCGGAGCAACTTCGGGCCCAAGGCCGCACGCCGCACGTCATCCCGGTCGGCGGATCGAACGGGGTAGGGGCGACGGGTTATGTTTTGGCCATGATTGAGTTGACGGAGCAACTACGTGCGAGCGGCCAGCGTGTGGACCATATCGTCTTTGGTTCGAGTTCCGGTGGAACTCAGGCGGGGATCATTCTGGGCGCGCGAGTGACCGGGTTTGCCGGCCAGTTGCACGGTCTGTCCATAGATAAGAATGATCCCGAACACCTGGAGTATGAAATCGAGGTGGCGCAGATTGCCAATGACTGCGCGCAGTATATTGGCGCGGACGCCCGGTTTACCAAGGAAGACGTCAAAATGGTTTATGGTTACATGGGCGAGGGTTACGGCATGGTGGGCGACCTGGAGCGCGATGCGATCCGTATGATGGCGCGCACCGAGGGCATCCTGCTGGACCCGGTTTATGCGGGCCGCGCGTTCGGCGCCCTGGTGGATTTGATTCGCAAGGGTACGTTTCGGCGGGACGAAACGGTTTTGTTCTGGCACACCGGCGGCGCTCCGGCGCTGTTTGCGTACGCCCGGGAGTTGCTCTGATTTGAAACGTGTCATTCATTGGTTTCGGCGGGACCTGCGCGTGACGGACAATACGGCGTTGAGCGAAGCGGCGCGCCGGGCGGAGCGGGTGATTCCGGTGTTCGTGCTGGAGGACGCGTTTCGCACGAGTCCGGACGTGGGCGCGGCGCGATTGGTTTTCCTCCTGCAATCCCTCGAAGCCCTCCGGAAAAATCTCGGACAACTGGGCTACTCGTTGATTGTGCGCGCCGGGAAATCTGAGGAGGTTTTGCCGGCGCTCTGCCGCGAGATCGGGGCGGAGGCTGTGTTCGCCAACAAACGGTACGAGCCCTATGCGCAGGCCCGGGACAACCGGATCTTCAATGCGCTAAACGCGGCGGGCATCGGGTTCGAACTGTTCAAGGACGCGGTGATTTGGGAGGAACTGGAAATCCTGACGCAGGCGGGCCGGCCCTTCACGGTTTTTACTCCCTACGCTCGCGTGTGGAAGACGAAGACCATTCCAGCGCCACGACCAAAACTCGCGGCAGGACGCCCGGAGAAGATTCGCAGCGATGAGTTGCCCGCCAGTTCCGATGCCTTGGGCCACACGATGAAGCAATCGCTCACTCCCGCCGGGGAACGCGCCGGGCTGGAGGCGTTGCGAAAATTCATGGATGGGCCGGTGTTCGAATACGCCGCCCGGCGCAATCTTCCGGCGCTGGAAGGAACTTCGGGGCTTTCCCCGCATCTGCGTTGCGGCACCATTGGCATCCGCACCGTACTCGCGCATCTGGCCCGGTCGCGCGCCCGGGCGACGGCGGCGCAGCGACCCTCTTGCGAAGTGTTTCTCAATGAGTTGATCTGGCGCGAATTCTATCTCCAGGTGCTGCACAATTATCCCCATGTCACCAAGGGGGCGTTTCGCCCGGAATATGACCAGTTGAAGTGGTCCGAAAACCGGGAGCATTTTCAGGCCTGGGGCGCGGGGCAAACCGGTTATCCGATCGTGGACGCGGCCATGCGCTGCCTCAATGCGACGGGGAACATGCACAACCGTTTGCGAATGATCGTGGCGATGTTCCTGACCAAGGATTTGTTGATCAACTGGCAATGGGGCGAGCGCTATTTCATGCAACAACTCGTGGATGGCGATATGGCGGCCAATAACGGCGGTTGGCAATGCTTTCCAGCACAGTGGGATCCGAAGCTTGGAATTCACGTGACTTGAAGTCGCGGC
>JADMIO010848889.1_pt1 | contig 115035 bp, 95 predicted proteins | sample 8958161 | NCBI WGS metagenome assembly JADMIO01 (sample SAMN16585339, study PRJNA669376) | soil metagenome | isolation source: Crop rotation soil | place: USA: Cullars Rotation, Alabama | collected 2011
CGACAACTTGTCCACGTGGAATTCTAAGCTTAGGATCCCAATGTGCTGGAAAGTGGCCCATCAAAATAATTTAATGAATGAATAACATTCATAATGCTTGTGTTGGGCGGTTGCATTATAAAACGTATGCCATATTCAGTAATCATCATTAGTAACATTGAAAAGAAGCTCATATTTAGGGCGATTTTAAAAGCACCTTTCCAGGATTGTTGGTTTTGGTATTTTAATGAAATTGCAACAAACAGTATTGATATAACCAAGCCGGAAAGCATGTACAAACTAATGATTGAAATCATACTTAAATTTAATTCTTCACTCATTTGCATAGCCTTATCAGTATGATGCAGCATGGGTGTATTGTTCATCCTTGTCTGCGAAATAGCTAACATCCCCCAGTTGCCAGTTAGGCAACTTATTAAACAAATTAAAGTTGTACGGGCGGCATTTTTAAGTATAATGAAACCAACAGGCATTTGCATTTTTAAATTGAAGAAATTCAAAAAAAATCAGGTGCATTTAATAGCGCCTGACTTTAATTGTGATCAGATCAGGCGCAAGCAGTTGCACAAGCTTTACAAGCTTCTTCACATTTTTTGCAATCTTCGCTGTGGCTTGCATGTTTTGCGCACTCTTTAGCACAAGCATTACATGCTTCCACACAAATTTTACATAAAGCATCAGCATGGGCTGAATCTCTTGCACATAACTTTACGCAGAGGGCGCAAATGTCGGCACAATCGCGACAAAGATTAGCACAATTCACATGTTCTTTTTCTCCCATTTTGATACATGAGGTTGCACATTTTTCGCATGCTGCGAAGCAGGCAAGGCATGCCTTAATACATTCTTCTTTGTTCATTTTGAATTAGATTTTAATTATACCAGAATTGGTTTAACAAAGCTATGTTTGAACCAGTTTTAAAAATTACACAATTCTGTAATTGATTGGTATAATTTACAGTTGCTCAATCGGTATTCTTTTTTTCTCCTTTACCTGCTTAAAGTGAGAGGGCGTAAAACCAGTAACCTTTTTAAATTGCTTGCTTAAATAGGTGACGCTGCTATAATTCATTTGGAGTGCAATTTCGCTTAATGAAAGCTCATCGTATACCAATAGCTCCTTAACCCTCTCAATTTTTTGCGAAATAAAATACTGCTCAATAGTAGTGCCCTCAACCTCTGAAAAAAGATTACTGAGGTAATTATAGTCCTGGTGCAGCAAGTCAGCAATATGATCCGAAAGGTTAGTTTTTAGCTGCCGGTTAGAATAATGAACCAACTCAACAATAGCAGTTTTAATTTTTTCAATCATGCGGCTCTTTTTGTCATCAATCAAATCAAAACCGAAACCATTTAAAGCAGAATTCAAATTATTTTTTTGCTGTTGATTTAGCTCCTCCGAAATCACTACTTCGCCAAGTTCAACAGTTACAGGGTGCAGGCCAAATTTTATTAGTTCATCCCTCACCACCATTTTGCAACGGCTGCAAACCATATTTTTTATGTACAATTTCATCTATGCTAAATCTTTTCCAGATCCATTTTGCAAACCGGGCATTGTCCTTCAGTGGTATAGGCAGTATCTCCTTCACATTTCATGGGACATTGGTATTTTATTTCTGCCCTTGGTGATGCAACTTCCAGGCCCTTTGTACTTGTACTATTTGTATTGGCATTATTGCAGGAAATAAACGCGGCTGCGGCAAATATAAAGGATATGATAATCTTAAAGATTACGCTTTTTAGTTGAATGTTTAAACTCTTGTCTTTCATTGCTTGATGAATTTTTGAAGAAAAATTTTATTGTTTATTTCTGTGTGAAGAAAGTAAACACCATTGGCCAAATCGGAAACATCGATAGCTGAGGTGGTTGGGGATATTAAAACTACTTCTCCCAAGAGGTCAATGATGCTTGTTCTTGCACCGGTCAAATCAAATTTTGAAAACAAAGAAATTGTATTGGTAGCCGGATTAGGAAAAATATCAATTACAGAATTGTTTTCCTCCTTTATTCCGGTTGAGGTAAGAGAACCTATGTGTAAACTATCAATATAAAGATTGTTACCACCATCTGTTACGTTCACAATTTTGATCTGTACATTATTGTAAGTGATATAAGGGTTGAGGTTAATTTTAGCCTGTTTCCAAACCGTATTACTATCAGGGATATAAGGAGTTGTTTGCGTAGGGCCTGTACTCATTGTGGCCCCTGTTTTATAAAATACCTGGTTAAATGTTAAGCCGCAATTGGTAGAAAGCAAAACAATTAACTCATCAGAGTAGTTGGCATCGCTTCTTGCATAGGCCCAACGAAATCGCAGGGTAGGTGTACCCGGAAAACCGGTCAGGTCAAAATCTGGTAAAATTAATGCATCGCTTTGACCGTAATTGGTATTGATAAGGTTATTGATTTTTGCAGCAGCATAGCCATTATACATTATGGCAATGGTATCCCGCTCCCATGTAATTCCATTATCGGCATTGTCGATTACAATCCCATTTGCCGGAAAATTCCCCTGCTCAAATGTTTCATCATATGGAATAGCTTGTCCAGGTTGAGGTGGTGTTACATTAATATACCCCGGAAGTATAAGCGTATCGGTACCTAATGGGCCTGTCGCAATAAGTATGACATCATAACTACCAAGAGCATTATATGAAACTGAAGGATTGGTGAGCGTATCAGTTGACGGGTTTCCACCAGTAAAGATCCATTTGAAAGAAGTAGGATTGTTAAGTGTTTTATTGGTAAAAGTTACTGTGTTATTCAGGCAAATTTCTGTACCATTGGCAACAAAATCAGCCACTACATTGCATGGCGTTGATACAAATCCGCTATCACACCCTGTTGAAGTAATATTGGCCGGCTGCCAGATACCAGGTCGCAAAGCGTTTAAGGTTGCGTGCATACGGTCGCGCTGGCCTGCGGTAAACATATTTTTGCAGGCATCGTTTGTATAATCCATATAGTTTTGAACCTGGTCACTCACATCGGGAGAATCATTATGGCAAGAGTTAGTTACAGGGCAATTAAAGTTCGGATTGATAACCGGTGGGGTGTCACAAACCAGGTCTCCATCATTACAGGGATCAACACCGCACCCACCATTGAATGTATGATACAAACCAAACCAATGACCACTTTCATGTGAACAGGTTCTTCCTAAATTATTTGGTACCTGTGCAGTTCCCATTGTTCCAAAAGCCGTGTGTTCCATCACCATTCCATCCTGGTCAGTAGGGCCACCCGGAAAAGAGGCATAACCCAATACATTGCCCGCGATAGTTTTTACCACATAAATATTGAGATAGCGGGTTGGGTTCCAACTGCTTAATTGCGAAAGTAAGGGACGTTCATAACTATCATGATAAGTAAGCTGGGATTTAATACGTACAATTCCGTTGGTACAGTCCCCATCAGGATCGAGCTTGGCGAGCCTGAATTCGATTTCTGTATCAACCCCATTGCCAAAACCATTGGTGCCGGCAATTCTCCTGTAATCTTCATTCAATACATCTACCTGGCTTTGTACCTGCGCATCAGAAATATTTTCAACGCCACCGTTATGTATCACATGCACCACCACGGGGATGATATAAACCTGGCTGCTTTTGAGAGTTCCATCCTCCTTTTTTGCCCGGATTCTTTTTTCAACATCAATAACTGCATTCGATTTTACGTTTGTAATACGGTCAAATGCACAAGGTTCGCGATGCGTTTGTGAAATGCAAAAAGACGCATGAAAAAGTATTCCTATTAGAATTAACTTTCTAATTGCAATGCTACTTATTGTTCCTCTGTTGCCCATCATTAATAGTTGTGGTGGGGTGTTATTTTTTAATTAATCGGATAGTTTTAGAAGTAAACTCATTCTTAATTTTTAATAAATATACCCCACTTGCTAAGTTATAATTCGGGATTTTTATTGAAATATTATTGCCATTTACATTAGTTAAATTAGGCAGTTGAATACTCCCGCCTAAAATATCTGCAAGCGAAAAGTTTATTATTTTCGATTTACTATAGCATGTTATATTCCATTCGTCATTTGATGGGTTAGGAGAAACATTTAAGTTCATCATAAAGTCTTTCTCACTTATACTATTAGGAGAAAGGTCTACTCTCTTAACTTCATTAGTCAGATTATTCACATACCATATTTTTCCATCAGGCCCAATTTTAATCCCTTGGATTCCCGGTGCTCCGGTTACAATTCTTCCTTTTTCAACAGGAACTGTTCCTGAACAATCGTAAATGATTATATCGCCATTGGCATAATCGCCTACTATTAACCTGTCGCCTATAATATCAATGCCACAGGGTTGAGTAATGCCGCTTGAGATGTAAACGCTGTTGTTAGTTCCTGTATAAATAGAATGTTCCGCTAAAGTTTCAGCGTATGGAGTAAATGTCCCTGTTTGCGACCCGGTTGTAATATCCATACGGTAAACCATATTATCAGTTCCATTAACCACATAAAGCCATTGTTTGTTCTGATCCAGGGCCATGTGGCAGGGAACATCCAAATCGTTATAGCCAACGCTTAAGTCGTCATATGACCTTATTCTTCCATCACTGTGGTCGTCATTACCCGGGCCATGATCGTTTTGGAAATCGCATCGCATTAAATCCCCGTTATACCCATCGTAAACCCAGAATATATTTTCACTTTCCCAGGTTACACCCATTGCATATGGGCATTGATGCAGCATATCAATATGGCTTCCGTTACCGCCACTTGGCTGCGCATAAATTAAAGGATCACTATTCCATAGTGCAGGGCCTGTGAAATGTCCGGTACCATGATTGGCATCAAGCACACCCGGAGAGGTACAGAAATTTCCGTTGTCACTAAAGGCTATCCCTGTAGGTAAACTCATAAAATGCCAGGCATTGCCATCTTTTTGAACCAAAACAGTTTGGCTTGGAAGACCTGCGTTTGAAATTTTTGCAGTTTTACCACCAATGGCTTCAGTACTTTTTAAAACTACCCAAAGTTCGTTTCTTGACAATACAGGATGGAAATCCAAATCGCGGGGTTGTATAACTCCCTTTGAAGCATTGGCTATGGTTGTAATATAAGGAACCCCAGCAGTTAAATAATCGTCTATAATATTGGGTATTGGATCACCAATAACGATAGTGAAATTTTTATGATCGTTTGTTGTATTGGTATCACTATTTCCGCCATTTAAGTTAGTTGCCCACACATCAATATTGTACGTTCCGTTTGTGATTGCATTCCAGGGTGTAGGATGCACAAAGTTGTAACTTGTATAGCCAGGTATACTCACCCCTGAAATGGTTTGGGTAACATTCGCCCCACTATTCACACTGTAATTTAAATCAAAAGATGTAATGGTTGTTGAACCGTAATTAAATATGGTTCCGGTTATGTTATGATTTCCGGATTGGGCATACATAGGCAACACCAGTTTTGTAATTCCCAGGTCAAAAGCTGGGGGTGGTGTATTGTTAAAGGTAAAGGTGTGGAGTGATGCATCGCCTGAAAAACTATAGATTGGGAACCCATTTATTTTAACAGTAAAATTAAACCCGCCATCCCCATAATCATCAATGTATTTAATATCATAATTGGTTCCTGTAGGATAGCAGGTGGGTGTGGTAGTAACCGTAGTGCTATTCCCATATCCGTTTCCGGCTGTTGCTGTGGCAGGCAAACCCCCACCAGTACAACCAACCTGCACTGCATTACCCCCTGATAATATTGTACCAACACCACATGCATTACCCGAGGGTACCATTTCCCAGTAACCTTCGTAACCGTAGCCATCAGTTTCAATAATAATGGTAACTTCCGACTGTCCACCTGGACATTGCGCCATTGCACTTTTTGCAACACTAAGCATTAGAAGCATTACAAGAATGATGTAATTTTTTGATTTCATTTTGGTTTAAGTTTAAATTGTCGATTATAATTGTTAACAGTTATTGTTTGATGAATTTTTGAAGAAAAACTTCATTATCGTAGTTTGTCCTGATTAAATAGACACCGGGCGGGAAATTTGAAGTTTCAAGCTTCAAGTTTGCAGTTGTCTGGACTGAAAAGATACTTTCTCCTAATGTATTGAAGATATTGATAGTAGAACTTTTATTGCCTGGCGATATAATGTTCAAAATATCATTTGTCGGGTTAGGATAAATTGAAAAGGTGTTTTCTACCTTAGTTTCATTGGTTCGTGTACTTAATTGAGTATATGTACCGCTGCGGTATTTTACTGTTCCTGAATTATCATCCTGCCATACCACATAAAGCTTTCCATTGCTCATCGCTATATCTGCATTTGTAATGTCGTCCAGATCAACTGTATCGTAAACAGTCGAAAAACCGGTTGCAATATCCTGGGTAAATAAAATGGGAAGTTGAGAATTTCCACTTACCACTTGTTTCCATACAATCGCGGCTGCGGTTCCGTCAGTTGCAATTCTTGGATAGTTTTGTTGGGTTAAACCCGGAATACTTCCTCCTAAAAAAGCAGGCGAGGCCCCACCACTTAAAATATCAGATTCACTTAGAAAAGCTCTTGGGGTACCACTGGCACCATTCATAAAAACAGCATATAAAGAATTACCAATAATTATTCCATCAGGGCCCGTTGAAGGACAGGCATTTAAGTTCCAGTTACTTTGATCCACATTAAACCCATTGGTGAATGAATTCCCGCCATCGGTTGAAATACCTGCCCAAGAATCCCTGATATTGCTATTGTTGTCCCGGTACAACATTGCTACTTTATTTCCTGAACTTACAATCCCTCCGGGACAGCAATCACAAACGGTAGACATTCCACTGCTCCAGCCACTTGCTTTTGCGTTAGCTGAAAATGTATTCCCATAATCTGCTGACTTTGTTACTACCCATTGTGCATCACCAAAAGAGGAATTAAACCTCATAAAACCCACGATTGGATTTCCTGTAGCATCTATTGTAACTGTTGGAAACCGTGAAATACTATCAGCAATAAAGGCCAGTTCCACCGGAGTATTAAAAGAAAGTCCTCCATTAAATGAACTGATAATAAAAATACGGTTTGTATCAGATGCCTCGGGAGTACGCTTTACTACCACGTAAACTGTATCCCCCTTCGAGGCAATATCCGGGCCCATCCAACCGGCAGTTGCCACAGTGAGCCATGTTGGATTCAATTTAACTGGTGAAGTGAATATGGTGCCGTTCCATCTTGAAAAGAAGACAGATTCATCGGACATTCTTCCCCAGATCACCAAAGGGTTGCCCGCCCCATCTAAAGCAATCCTTGGGTGCATGTTACCGTGTGAATTGTTCGCTATGTTCATACCCATATTCCAGGTAATACCCTGCTGGGCAAAAACTATTGTTGCTGCGCACATTAAAACTATTAGTAGTATTCTTTTCATTGTTTGATTATTTTTTTTGTGAATGATTGTTTGTTTGATCCGGCAACTACCGATGATAATTGAATAAAATAAATGCCTTTTGCATAGTCTAAAGATTCGATTTTAAGTTGTGAAATATTGGTAGAATTATCCGTAATGGAAAAGATACTTTCTCCTAAAACATTAAAGATATTAAGCGTATAATTATTAGTCTCAGGAAAAGTGATAGTAATTAAATCATTAATAGGATTTGGATAAACAGAAAACCCATCGTCATAAGCATTTCGCACTTCTGTTAAAATGCTGGAGTTCATTAGGATCGTTCCAGTATCACCAATAGCAATAGCTGTATGTGAGTTGGTAAAAATAATTTTATTTAGTTTGTTTGTCGTACCAGAGATTTCTGTAGTCCATGTAGTACCGGCATCATTGGTTTTGGCGATCCCACCGGAATATCCTACCCCATATATTGTATAAGAATCTCTATAACGTATACAATTTATATTAAAGCCAAGGGTGCTGTCAATCTTTACCCAATTCATGCCCCCGTCAGTTGATTTTAAAATGCGTGAGTTACCTGTTGCAAATCCTGTTAATGCATCAGTAAAACAAACAGACCAGATACTACCCGAACCCATTGGAACGAAATAGCTCAGATCGGCCCAATGCAATCCCTTATCATGAGAAATAATTGTTTTTGGGGCATACCAACCAACACTAATCACAGTAGAGTCATTCACAAATTGAAAATCGGTAGGGACAATCGGGACAGTTCCAAAAATGCTTCCAGAATTCCAGGTTATACCAGCGTCAGTGGTGTAAGATGTAATCTGCGCGGCAATGTAAAACCATTCATCAGCTGTATTCATGTGAAACATGATTGGCACACCCACACTTCCGCTATAAAACTGAGTCCAGGTATTTCCACCATCTGTGGTTTTATAAACAGTATCTTGGGCTAATACAACGCCTATGTCTTTTGTTAGAAAGTCAAAGCTTTTCATCACATGACCACTAAATATAATGTTCCAGGTATAACCACCATCCACAGTTTTTAAAATCTGTCCATCTATCGAAGTTGTGGTATTTGCAGTTAAAATATAGCCTGTGAGCGAATCAGGAAATACAATTTGCTTAAGGTTTGCGGTTGTTCCCGAAGTAATAGTAGTCCATTGACCACTTGCGTTAAGTGACATTGATAAAACCAGTACCAAGGTGGTTATTTGTGAATTTGTAAGTAACCTTATTAAAGCTCTCATTGCTTAATGAATTTGTGGCTATAAATTTTCGCACCCGATTTAATTTGAATGAAATAAAGACCATTAGTAAAACCAGATGTTTCTACCTTCATATTGGAAGTGGCTTGATTTGCAAAAATTAATTCCCCTAATGAATTGAAGATATTAACCATGAAATTCAGATCGTATTTTGAAACAACGTTCAAGAGATTCGTTGCAGGGTTGGGAAAAACCGAAACAGCATTTTTATCATTTATTTCCCTGGTTTTTGAAGCTAAAGTATCTATCACTAAAAAACTTGCCATCATGCCATCATCTTCGTGATGAAGCAGGTGACAATGGTACATATATGGGGTCATTGGGTCAGCAAAGGTCTCAAACCTCGTGATAAACTTTACGCTGTCATTTGGCATTACCAATATTACATCCTTCCAGCCCCTTTCAGTTGGGTGAGGTGGTAGCCCACTTTTTTCAATTACATTAAATTGTACATCATGAATATGAAAAGGATGTGCAACCAAAGTTTTGTTTATTAATGTCCAGATCTCCGTTGTATTTAGGTAAACGGTTTCATTAATACTGTCCATATCAAAAGTCCTGTTATTCATTCCGAAAGGCCCTTCAGCACGGTTAGGTGCCTCGAAAGATAGTAAACGGATGGTATCCATTACAATTGTCCTGAAATTGGTTGCAGTGGCTTGATTAAATGGTGTATATGGAATTAAAGCCGTTGGAATATTAGTAACAGGGGAGGCTGTTTGTGCAATCACATTTATTTGCAGCAAATTAAAATCAGCCCCATTCAAAAAATTACTTTCATATTCGGGAATAGTATCTGCACCATACCCAACAGAATCTGCACCATAAATTCCCATAGGCAGTTCAGAAGCAAAACTTTTGAGATAAAGTGTTTGGGATAACATACCCGAAAAATTGACTAATATTTCTACCCTTTCCCCAGGACTTAATTTCAACCGACTTAATGCAAGTGCAGTGTCAAGCAATCCACCGTCTGTTGCCACCTGGTAAAATGTTTGCCCGTTACTAAAACCAAAGTTATAGGTTCTTAAGCTGCTTCCATTTAGCAAACGAAAACGAACCACCTGTGCAGGTGCATTGAAATAAGGATTTAAAGTTCCATTGACGAATAAAGCTGTATCCATATCTGTTGCAATTGCAATTTGTTGCAATACATCAAATGCTTTGCTCTGTATAATTAATGGAATATCATCAACACCATAAGTTCGAGGTAGAGAAAGCGTATTCTCAGCACTGTCTTTTACAATCATCAATCCTGCAAGTCCTTTTGAGACCTGCTGCTCGGTTTGATTTGCCCCGTGCGGGTGATACCAAAATGTTCCGGCATTGTTTCTTACTTTGAATGAAGGGCTCCAGGTTGTTGCCTGGTTAATGATTTGATGCGGCCCACCATCATTCATTGCGGCCACGTGCAAACCATGCCAGTGCATAGTAGTTTTTACGGCTAAACTATTTGTTACATTTAAAGTGATGCTATCACCTTTGTTTACAATTATTGTTGGAGCCATCCAGTTGCCATTTATTCCGAATGTTGGTGTTGGTACTCCATTGTAAAATGTTTGGGTACCGCTTTGCACATTTAAATTAAATGTTGTGCCTGTAACGGAAGGTGGTATTACAAGCACATTTTGCGCTTGCAGGAACCATGATTGAAAAAGTAAAACAATACAGCCGAAAACTCTCATAACATTGTAAGAATAGTAGCCATTAATGAATCAGGGTTAGCTTCTGCGTAGTTGTTTTTCCATCCATTTGTAACCGGACAAAATAAATTCCACCTGGTAATGAGGAGGTATTGAATTGTTTTTTAATCAAACCATTTCGTTTTTCATCACAAATAATCGCAACCTGTTTGCCCGAAATATCAATAATATCAATCATCACTTTAGATGTTTCCCTGGTAGTTAAACTAATCTGAATATTATCATTTGCCGGATTGGGAGACACGCTAAATGAAGCAATTCCCTCATGCAGATCCGCAATTCCGGTTGAACCAGTAAGCAAAGCCAGTATAGAATCCCTCATTAAAGTGGTATCGCTGGTAGAAAAACTTTGCGTAGAGAACATCACCCTGTGATCAGTACCACCTAATAATACAACTGTTGGCATTCCAAATCCCCCATAATGTGCTACCTGGGCTGCACCGCTATCGTAAGGCATATATAAGGAAAGGCCGTTTGATGAAACCCAGGTTGACGTATAGGCACAGGTAGTAGTGTTTTCATACGGCATGGCGTAAGCAGTAATTTTACCGGGGTGAGCAGCTAATATACGATTTGCCATTGCCTGTATTTTTAATGCCGGAGGGGGGCAACTTCCGCAACTCGACATAAAAAAGTGAAGCAAAACTGCTTTTCCTGCATCCAGGTCTGCAAAAAGGTCATGAGAAACCCCATTGCAGTCGGGCCCGCTTAATTGCATAGCTGTTTGGGCCCTTGAAACAGTAACCAATAACATTAAAGCAAATAGTAATCTTGTAGTTAATTTTTTCATTGATATTTATTTTAATAATCTTAATTTGTATTAGTGATTAATCGTAATTTTTTGCACCCTTGTTTTTCCGTTTATCTGTAAACGAATCAAATAATTTCCACTTGACAGGTTAGCTATATTAAATTCTTTTCTAACTATACCGTATAGCTTTTCTTCAGAAATAATTGCGATCTGTTTTCCTTCAATATCTGCAATATCAATAATGGCTTTAGCCGATTCTTTTAAATTCAGGCTGATTGAAATATAATCCGTTGCAGGATTAGGAAACGCATCAAAGGAAGAAACCAAATCCGATAAGTGCTTAATCCCTGAAGTACCTGTAAGAAAACCAATAATTGAATCCCGCATGATGGTTGTATCGCTGGGGGTAAATGTGCCCGTTGAAAACATGATCCGGTGCCCCGTACCAGCTAATAATACTACCGTTGGCATTCCAAATGGCCCATAGTAGCTCCTCTGGGTTTCACCGCTATCCATTGGAAGGTAAAAATGGCTCAATCCACTATTAATCACCCATGACATGGAGGTAGCGCATGAAGTGGCATTATCATAAGGAAATGCATAACCCCTTATCTTGTTAGGATATATAGCATTGATTCGATTTGCCATCGCCATAATGTTTTGTGCCGGTGGGGGACAACCAAAACAACCTGCCATAAAAAAGTGTAGTAATATTACCTGGCCTGAATCTAAATCTTCAAATAAATGATGAGGATCTCCCCCACAATCATTGCGGGTAAAATCCATTGCTGTTGTTTGACATTTGGCTATTGTAATTACAAGCATTAGGCCCATAGTAATGGGCAGAATTAATTTTTTCATGTATTCGCAGGTTGAATGATAAATTCAGGTCAATATTATTCCTTTATAAATTTACTCGTGATCATTCCGTGCTTTGTAAGAATATTGATCACATAATTTCCTTTTGATAGGGTACTGATATCAAGGTTAATTTTAGAAGAGTTATTTATACTTTGCACTTCCATCACTTCTTTTCCTTGAATATCAATTATTTTAACTGATACTTTTTCATTATTTAATGAAGGTATGTCAATAGTCAGATAGGAAGATGATGGATTAGGGGAAACGGTAACTTTAGCTTCGGCATCAGTTTGTTTTAAACCTGTAACACTCCCTGTAAATGCTAACGCATCAACCCATAAATAATCATTATTTGCAGGGGCAGTTCCGCTGGCTGACATCGCAATTATACAACTGTCAGGTGCATTGGTCTCGTTATACGAAAGCGGTATAGAAAAATTAGCCCAGCTCATTGCCATGCCTGTTAAATTAACATGCCCTGTTGCAACAACAACCCTTGAATTAGATCCATTATCCCACCTGGTAAGTTTTACATCAATAAAACCCTGGCTTGAGCCAAAGATCATGTGTTGCCATTTGCCGGTAAGTGATTGCGGCTGTGCTGTAAATGGAAAACCTGACTTTGGCTGCATTGATACTACATCAAGTACCCCACACACCGCAACTCCGGGGACAACTCCTATTCCTGTAACCGTTTTAGAAGTAAGTTTAAGGTAAGAAGCACCAACTGATCCGGGCGTACCTTTTTCACAGGTACATACACTCATTGCCGAGGTCATTCCATTTAATTGATCCCAGCCATCAGGATTATTATAGGTGCCCATACTTGTCCAGTTTTCAAAACCAGCATTGGGTATTGTTGTTTGCGCTTTGGAAATCATAATAAGGAACATCAAAGCGGTTGAAATAAGTATTGATTTGGTCATAGATTAAATGATTTATGAGAATAAAAATTAATTATTTGAATAAGAATTATAAAAACAGGAAATTACACCCGGGATAGGGCACAAACAAGTATAGCCGTTCAGAGATGACGGCTAAAAATTAAAAAGAATCAAATGAGAAAAACCCTGTCCAATAAATAAATAGGAGCTTTAGGCTTAAATGGTGGCGGATGATAAAAATCAATGGCCGAATATTGAAAACAAACTTTCGGTACAATTGTGAATTGCTGTGCGCTAATGGCCAGCATTGGAGGTGAAACTTTAAAAACAACCGTATTGGACTTAACCAAATCATCCTTTACTTTAAATTGAACTTTTTTGTCCTTGCAGCAACCCGGCTTCATGGCTTTTTTGCCACAGGCGCATTTATTTTTACTGCATGAAAAAAAATCAACAGAACTTAATTTACCTCCACACCAGTGGATGGAAATAGCCATTCCTGAATTCGTAATAACGAATAAAAAAAGAAGAAGTATTGCTTTAAACTTTTTCATTCTACCTGCGAAGGTAAGTTTTTAATTCAGTATTAAAAACTATGTTTTAAATAAAATTGACCGCATTCTACTAAAATTTCACTTTTTGAACCCTTACCGCATTAAGAATTGCCAACAAAGCCACTCCTACATCAGCAAATACAGCTTCCCATAATGTGGCTATTCCAATAGCCCCCATAACCAAGACTATTACTTTAACCCCCATTGCGAGACCTATATTTTGCCAGACAATCTTCCTTGTAATTTTTCCGACTTTAATTGCGGTCACAATTTTTGAAGGCTGGTCGTTTTGAATTACAATATCGGCAGTTTCGATAGTGGCATCACTACCTAAACCACCCATTGCGATGCCGGCATCAGCTAAAGCAATCACCGGGGCATCATTTACACCATCGCCAACAAAAGCAATTATTCTTTTCTCATTCTTTAATGCCTGTACTTTTTCTACTTTATTTTCGGGCAGCAGATCACCAAAAGCATTATCTATATGTAGTGATTGAGCTACTTTATCTACCACACTTTGCTTATCACCTGACAGCATCACTGTTTTAATATTTAAGCCATGAAGAGCTTCTATTGCCTGGGCGGCATCTTCTTTTATTTCATCTGCTATAGTTATGTAACCTGTGTACTTGTTATTTACGGCAACAACAACAATAGTTTCACCAACAGCTTCAATGGCCCTGTCATATTCAATTTTAAATTTCTTCAGGAGTTTTAAATTACCGGCCAATACTTCCTTCCCATCAATATTACCTTTTAAACCATAACCGGCAATTTCTTCAATACTTTCAGCATTTACTTTGTCAATTGCTTTGCCTGCATGTTCAACTATGGCCAACGCAATGGGATGAGTAGATTTACTTTCGATGGAGGCGGTTAGTTTAAGTAATTCCTTTTCATCAATACCAACTGCTACTATTTTTTGAACTTTAAATACTCCCTTAGTAAGGGTTCCAGTTTTATCCATTACAACAGTATCTATTGTGGTCATCACATCTAAATAATTAGAACCCTTAAACAAAATCCCATTTTTTGATGCCAATCCAATTCCACCAAAATATCCCAACGGAATAGAGATCACCAATGCACAAGGACAAGAGATGACAAGGAAAACCAATGAACGATAAAGCCATTCAGTAAAAATATAATTGGAAATAAAAAAGTAAGGCAACAAACAAATTCCTAACGCTAAAAAAACAACTATTGGAGTATATATTTTAGCAAACTTTGAAATGAACAGTTGCGTTTGAGATTTGCGTGCAGTAGCATCCTGAACCATTTGCAGTATTTTGGACAGCTTGCTATCTTTAAAAAGTGTTGTAACTCTTATATCAGAAACAGAATTTAGATTGATCATCCCGGCTAAAACCTGTTCGCCTTTCCTTTTAGTGTCCGGCTTGCTTTCACCCGTTAAAGCTGCCGTGTTAAAAGAGGCAGAATCAGAGATCAGCTCCCCATCCAAAGCCACTTTTTCACCTGGTTTCACCTGTATTGTATCTCCCACCTGTATTTCAGCAGGTGATACCGTTTCTATTGATCCACTCCGAACAACATTAACAGTATCGGGGCGAATATCCAATAAGGCTTTAATGCTTCGCTTGGCCCGATTAACCGCTGCCGTTTGAAACAATTCGCCAACAGCATAAAACAACATTACAGCAACCCCTTCGGAATACTCTTTTATAAAAAAGGCACCTATTGTTGCAAGTGACATTAAGAAAAACTCAGAAAAGAAAGCCCCTTTAGCAATAGATTTAACAGCATCTTTCATTACTGGCACCCCTACGGGAATATAAGTTGCTATATACCAAACAAGACGAACATAATCTTTAAAGAAGTTTGGCTTAATAAAATAGTCAAACACAAGCCCGGTTACCAAAAGGATAAAACTGATAATTGCAGGGAGATACTCCCGCCAGGCCGTAACGCTCTCGTTATCATGATTATGTTCACTTTCATGCGAATGCGGATGGCCGGTTTTGGAATCAATCTTTTCTTCCAGGGAGCAACAGGTCATTCTACCCTGTGCATCATAAGTATGTTTGTGGTTTGGGTCTTTATTTATCATTTAAGATATCTATTTTGTTAAATGTTGATTAAAAAAATGTACTATCCTTTCAACTATCCCTATCAGCAGGATGGAACATACAATCACAATTAAAATTCCTCGAAGTATCGCTTTGAAGGTAAGTGGCCCTTTTACTAATTTTTTATTTCTTTTGGGTGTCATTAAATAATTTTTCAATGATAACTGCCAGCATTTCAGTTAGGATCAGCAGAAGGTTAAATATTAACTTGCTTTTTTATGTTCAAAGGCTTCGCACTCTGGATGTTCTTTACAGTCTTCTGATTTTGGACAATTTTCGTGCGCTTCACATTTAGGATGTTCAGGGCAGTTTTCAGCTTTGGGGCAATTTTTTGCATGTTCTTCACAAGCAGTTAAATCAAGATTGTTGCTGTTATTACATGAAGCAAGAAATAAGCTGCAAAGCAGCAGGATCGAAAAAATTGATTTTGTTTTCATAGATATTTGTCTTTACTGTTTTGATTAAACTGGTTAGATAATTTTATTTTTGTAATTGTTTGATTAATGTCCACAGGCATCCATTTGCCCGCTTGTTTTACTTTTGGATAAAAGGTAAAATGCTCCCTTAGTAACTATTGTTGCATCTTCAGGAACATCATCAATAAAAGCCACTTCAGTATAACCTAAATCGCTTACGCCCTTCTTTACTTCTTTCATAGTAAAATAATAAGCATCTGAGCTATCAAGCTCCCTGCATTTTTCATGTGCTTCACAATCCGGGTGTTTAGTACAAACTTCCTTTAAAAGGCTGTGTTCGTGTTGTTCACATTCCGGGTGCTCAGGGCAGTTTTCGGAAGGGGCACAAAACTCATGTGCAGCGCATAGTTTGTGTTTGGTACAACCTGTCATTTTATTACGGATAAATACAAATTCCTTTCCATCAGTTGTAAAAACTGCCTCACTTGGAACGGCTGTGGCTTTACTTCCACCCACATCAATCAATGCACTTACATACATACCTGGAATGAGTTCATGACTTTCATTTTTTATTAAGGCATGAACACTAATCGCCTTTGAATTATTTTCAAATGACTTATTTATTCCAAAAATTTCTCCTTCAATTGTTTTGCCTTCATGCTCTCCCTGGTGTTCGGGCATATTCGTAATAGTAAAATGAATCTTTTGTCCGATTTTCACCTTGAAAATATCCTTTTCATACACTAATAGGTCACAATGAATTTGAGTATTATCAATAATCTCAAAGAGCATTTTATTCGGTTCAGCATACCCTCCTGTGCTTGCACTGATATGCCCAATGTAACCACCTATTGGAGCAGTAAGGGCTATTGAAGAAGAAATGTTTCCCTTAGAGAGTTCTGTCAAATTAACTGATAGTAATTTAAGCTGACTTTCGAGAGAACTCAATTTTGCTTTCCCCATATTGTAATCGGTTTCGGCTTTTTGAAGGATCTTACCCGTTCCCGCATCCTGGTCAAATAATTCCTTTTGCCTTTGATACTCTTTTTCTGAAAAGGAAAGACTGCCTTTGGCTGTAATATATTCTTCCTGCAACTTTATTAAATCTGGATGCTCAAGAATAGCAATGGTCTGTCCTTTTTGAACCTTACTTCCTTCCAATACAGAGATAGATTTTATAATAGCTCCTATAAAAGTGGAAACCTGGGCCTTGTTTTGCGGAGGCACTTCCAGGTGTCCGCTCGCCTTTATTGAAGTGGTGAGATTTTGTTGCTCAATTTTGCCAAGTTTAATATCCACTGCTTCAAATTGTTCTTTGGTAATTTCTACAAATGTTACCAATTCTTCTTTTGGAACTTCCTCTGGTTTTGTTTCTTCTGGTTTTTGGTTGCAACCTGAGATCACCAATGAACTTAGAATTGCTATATATATTAGGTATTTCATACTTTATACATTTATTTGTTGATAATGAAATTGATGTTGATAATGGATTGATTTAAAGTATTTACAGATTGCAGGTAGCCTAACTGCACATCGGTAGCGGTTTGAAGGGCTTGCATGTATTCCATGTAGCCAATATCACCGCTTTTATAGCCTAATGAAGCTGAGTTTACAATTACCCTTCCATTTTGTAACCCGACTGTTTTATAAAAGTTATATTGAGAAAGGTATTGATTGTATTGTTGAATTTCATTCTGCAATTGCGATTTCAAAATTAACTTGCCATTTTCAGCTTCTTTCCGTATTGCCTGTTGATGGTACTTCAGTGATTTGATCTTTGCACTATTACTGAAAAAAGTGAGAGGAATACTTAGGCCAAGGTTAATGCCCTGGAAACGATTGCTCCGGTTGAAATAAACATCTTGCCCGTTAATATTTTGTATTCCCATAAGGGATTGATTGAAATAGCCTAATGAGAGATCAGGAAGGGATTGAGCTGTTTCCACCTTCTTATTTTGTTCCGCGATAACCGCATTTTGATGAAGTAATTTCAATGAAAGGTTATGCGTTAACTGGGAAGTATCTAATGAGGAAGTAAGTGTCAAAGGCTCAAATACAACCGGGTTTTCAATTTTAAAATCTTCATTAATGTTTAGTAAAGATTTTAGGGAATTGCGGGTTTCGAGCAAATTAGCATCATTTTGCTGCAACTGAATTTTTAGCTGTCCCTGCCTGGTTTCTGCTGTCATTTTTTCCAACAGATTTGTTTCTCCGGTGGTATAGCGCAATGTAGCAGCACGCACAAAGTTTGTGTAAGCACTATCCAGATGCAATAAGGCCTGCTTATTCTGCAATAAAAAAACATATTGGTAATAGAGTGCCTTTACTTGTGCTTTTATTTCATTGGAAGTGACCTGTTGCTTCAATTTGCTGCTTTGCAATTCGGCATCATATAAATTTGCTTTTGCAGAGTAGTATGTTGGAAAGGGGATGCTTTGTGAAAGTTGAAACCCAAGATCCTTATTGATACTATTATATTGACCATATTGCAGGTTAAAATTTGTTTTTGGTAATTCAAAAGCAGATTTTTTTAATGCCTGTGATGATTGTACATTAAATTCTTGCGATTGTAATTGCAGATTGTTTTTGAGTGCAACGCTAATTGCACTGTCGAGTGAAATCGTTTTTAATGATTGAGCATCAGCAAGGTTTGTAGAGAATATTCCAAATAATAGTAAAATTGCAATGTGTGAAAGATTGCTTTTACGATTGCCTGAAAACAAAACATATAATGCAGGAATAACTACCAGAGTAAGTAAAGTCGCGGATATTAATCCACCAATAACCACAGTTGCCAAAGGCTTTTGTACTTCAGCACCTGCACTTGTAGAAAATGCCATCGGAAAAAATCCAAGTGCAGCCACCGAAGCAGTCATTATTACAGGGCGCAATCTGTGTTTTGTCCCCTGTCGTACCCGTTTATAAATATCTTCAACGCCTTCATCCTTTAATGAATTAAATTCCCCGATCAGTACAATTCCATTTAAAACAGCTACTCCAAAAAGTGCAATAAAGCCAACCCCTGCGGAAATGCTGAATGGCATATCCCTCAACCATAATGCAAATATTCCACCGATTGCTGAAAGTGGAATAGCTGTGAAAATAAGTAGTGTTTGTTTGAGAGAATGAAATGTAAAAAACAGTAGAACAAGGATAAGCCCCAAGGCAATAGGTACTGAAATAGATAAACGCGCATTTGCTTCTTTCAAATTTTGAAATTGCCCACCGTAGGTTATAAAATAGCCGGTTGGAAGTTTTAGATTTTTATCAAGTTTGGTTTGAATTTCTTCTACCAGGCTTTCTACATCCCTGCCGCGAACATTGAAGCCAACGTAAACTCTTCGCTTGCCATTTTCCCTCGAAACCTGGGCAGGTGCATCGATGATCTTAATATCTGCTAACTGGCTCAAAGGAACCTTGCTGCCAGATGGAAGAGGTATGTAAAGATTTTCTATGTTTAGTATGTCCTCACGCAAATCACGTTGGAGGCGAACAACCATATCAAAACGCTTTTCTCCTTCAAAAACTACCCCGGCTACATTTCCTGCAAAAGCTGTGCTTAAGATCATGTTGACATCTGAAATATTTAAACCATACTGGGCTATTTTATCACGGTTATAGTCAACGACAATCTGTGGTAAGCCTGTAGATTTTTCAATCGAAGGTTCTGTAACACCTCTTACCGGAGCAATTAATGCCCCAACAATGTTGGCTTGCCTTGCCAGTTCATTCAGGTCATCACCGAATATCTTTATAGCCACATCCTGTTTTATCCCGGTCATTAATTCATTAAAGCGCATTTGCATAGGCTGAGTAACCTCCACATTGATACCAGGAATAATTGATAAAGCCTCCTCTATTTTTTCTTGCATTTCTTCACGCGTTTTTGCGCTTGTCCATCCCTCTTTCGGTTTCATTTGAATCATGATGTCTCCTCTTTCAATCGGCATAGGATCTGTTGGGATTTCTGCACTTCCAATGCGGGTAACGGCCTGCTTTATTTCAGGAAATTTTTGCTTAAGGATTCTTTCCGCTTCACTGAATGTTTTCACGACCTGTGAAAGTGAGGCACCCTGCATCATTGCAATTTCGGCAGTTAAATCGCCTTCTTCCAATGTAGGGATGAATTCCCCTCCTGTATTACTGAATATCCAAACACTAAAAAGAAACAAGGCCAGGAATATGAGTATTATTGATTTTTTAAACCTTAATGTAAAGTTGAGTACCGGAGTGTATAAGCGTTGAAAAAAATCCATTAACCGGTCAGAAATATTTCTTTTATGTTCCGTATTTCTGCTTAAGCATAGAGCCGACATCATCGGAACATAGGTAAGTGAAAGAATAAATGCACCCAGTATAGCAAAGGCTACTGTTTGAGCCATAGGAATAAACATTTTACCCTCAACACCTGCCAGCATTAATATGGGCAGGTAAACAATCATAATAATAATTTCCCCAAAGGATGCACTGGTTCTTATTTTGGAGGTGGCCGAATAAACCTCCTCATCCATTTGTACTTTACTCAGTTTTCTTACCCCATTTTTAGCCAGGTTGCTTGTGGCAACACGAAATACAATGGCCTCAACTATAATTACTGCGCCATCAACAATTAACCCAAAGTCGATAGCTCCTAAACTCATCAGGTTACCTGATACTCCAAACAAGCGCATCATACTGAGCGCAAAAAGTAAAGCCAGCGGTATAACCGAAGCAACTAATAGACCTGCTCTCAGGTTTCCAAGCAATAAAACGAGGATCAATAAAACAATTAATCCACCTTCAAGCAGGTTCTTTTCAACTGTATTAATAGCCCGGCCAACTAATTCTGAACGATCTATAAAAGGTTCAATCACAATGCCTTCAGGAAGGGTTTTCTGTATCTGAGTCATTCTTTCCCTCACATTTTTAATTACCTGGCTAAAATTTTCACCTTTTAGCATCAAGGTAAGCCCAGATACTACTTCACCCTCCCCGTTACGAGTTACTGCCCCATAACGTGTGGCATTTCCCAACTGAACTGTTGCTACATCACGAATAAGTACCGGTAATCCATTTATCGTTTTGACCACAACATTTTCAATGTCTTCAATGGATTTTATTTGTCCCAAACCCCTTATAAAATAGGCATTGCTTTGTTGTTCAATGTAGGAGCCACCTGTGTTCTGATTGTTTTTCTCCAGGGCATCATATATTTCAGGAATATTAATATCCATTGCATTCAATTTTTCATTGTCTAAGGCTATCTCAAATTGCTTTACAAAGCCCCCCCATCCGCTTACTTCTGCGATTCCTTCCACACCAGCCATCTGACGTTTAATAATCCAATCCTGGATGGTACGTAAATCTGTTGCCGAATACTTCTTTTCGTATCCTGGTTTCGCATGTACCACATAATGGTATATTTCTCCCAAACCGGTAGTGATAGGTGCCAGTATAGGATCTCCCATTCCCTTGGGAATTTGTGCCTCGGCCTCTTTCAGTTGTTCACTAACTTGTTGCCTTGCCCAGTAAATATCTGTTTCATCTTTAAACGCAAGGGTGATAACAGAAAGCCCTGAGCGGGAAATAGAACGCTTTTCAATTACATTGGCAATATTCGCTGTTGCCTGTTCTATTGGAGCGGTAATAAACTGTTCCACCTCTTGTGCACCCAAGGAAGGAGCAAGCGTAATTACCTGCACCTGGTTGCTACTGATGTCAGGAATAACATCAATCGGGAGTTTGATGGCACTCCATACCCCCATAATGATGAGGGCCAAGGTCATCATACCAATAATAATTTTGTTTTTTATGCTGTACGCAATTATTTTATCTAACATATTAGTCAGTTAATCAAATTAATAAAAACGATGTTTATGGTGCAAAACGCACCATAAGCAAGATTCACTCCGCTTGGTTGCGGAATCTCATAAATTAATTAGCTGATTTTTGGCGGCTGCCAAATAGAAAATAAAACCTCTGGAATAAAATAAGTTTTATCGAAAGCGATCTTTGGTGAGGCTGTCGGGAAATTTAATTCAAGATTAGGCTGATGATGTGTGGAGGTCAGCAATTGTCCACAACAAGCACACATACAAAAAGGCGAGCAATTTTCACTATCATCTTCATGTGATGAATGATCGGCCTTGGTTAATGGGGTTTGTTCAGTATTTGGGTAGCTACAGTCATCCTTATCGCTACACGGCTTAACGGTAATAGCTAAAAGATAAAAACTGAAAATTAGTATCAATAACCTCTTCACGGGGCCAAATTTAATCAAAAAAGTTTATGCTACAGGTGTTTTCCATCCTAATGAGCAATGATAAGTCTTCGGGTATATAATTTCCCAGCCGATTTCATGTGAACCAGATAACTTCCATTTGGTAAATTTGCTATCTTATACTGCTTAGTAATAATTCCCTTTGGCTCTTCAGCAATTATCGCATCAATTTTTCTTCCAATAAGATCGATAATATCAAATGAGACGTCACTTGCTTCTTTTAAATTAGCTGTAATTGTAATATTATCTTTTGCAGGGTTCGGAAAAACTGTGAATAAGGAAGCATCAATATTTGATTCTAAAATACCAGAAGTGCCGGTTAAGTAGTGAAAATTATAAATTTGAAGTTGGGTTTGCGTGGGGTAAGAAAGTGGTGGGGTTTGAAGGTTAGAAAGTTGTAAGGTTAAGCCTGCGCAAAGTATTTTTATCTTCTTGTTGAAAGTTCGTGTTAGCACGGTTTATTTTTGATCCCAACCCACTACAATTCCATTTTCCACAAATATTTTTAAAGCAAACCTATTGCTCCCTGTTCTCTGATATTTCCAGGTTTCCTTTGTTTTAGATTTCAAAACTTGTTGACCAATATCAGATGGTTTTCCCAATGAATCTATTAGCTGTCCGGTCGTTTGCCCCTGCCAAAATTGCCTCATCATTAATTTTTCAACTAAAGCTCCATCATTATATTTTTCCATTAATTTTTTTCTCCTTGCTTTATTTGCTAAATGCGAAAAGTAGAAAATCACTATGATAAATAAAAGAAAGAGAAAAAGCCATTTCATGTTTTTGGATTAAAATATTTGTTTTAAATTTATTTACAACATTTATTAGACTGTTAGTTGGCTTGAAGTTCGACTATTAATATTTGTTGTTTGAGTAGCCTGCAATTAGAAACCCCATATTTATTACCCCTAAAAATGCCTCAATTGATGTCAATATTCGCAAACCACCTAAAGGACTGAGGTCGCCATAGCCTAAAGTAGTATAGGTTGTCGTGCTAAAGTAAAAACCATCCCACAAGGTGAAATCTTTAATGCTTGTTGAATTTAGAGCTATGCAGTCCTTATTGAACCAGTATAAAAACCCGAAAACGAATATAATAGCCAAAGAATAATATATAATTCTATGCGGTTTTCGTCCGTATTCCCAATAATAATAGCTTAAGGATTTAGTCAAAAATTTCCATCCCTTTAATCTTTGTCTTAGATGCTCATTTTCCTTGATATAATAATATTTAGCTTTATCGTCTTCGCCTTGATTGGCATATATTTTTTTGAATGTCTTATATGCGTAAAAATTGTTGTCTGGAATTGGAGTATCAGTCTTAATCTCTATTTCAAATAAAGAACAATCTTGCATTATTGGATTAAAGCTACCGCCAAAAATTTGGATATTTGCTAACTTAACATTGGTAAAATCTCCCGACACGCTGGAATTGTAAAAGGCCCATTGTTGAAGTGCAGAATTCTTTAAATTAAAGTTGTGTACAGTGCAATGTTCAAAGCTCATCATTGGCATTGAGAAATTTGATGCTTCCCAATTGTCACAAGCGCAATAAGAGCAACTCAGATTCCCTAATTCTCCAAAATGAATGTCTCCTTTTAATTTTAAACCACATAGATTAACAAATTCCATTTTCTTCCCCCGGAATAAAAGACCGAAGCCATTAACGGGAATATCAATACCACCCATTTTCAGCAATTCGAAATTTGATTTAGAAGCGTAAATGTCTGCGTGGATAAATACTCTTTCATGTTGGGATTCGGGTGCATGTCTTAAATTTATAAACAGAATCTTTTGAGTCTTACCTTTGGCCTTTAACCAATCTAAGTAGGAAGTAAAGGATTGGATAATTTCATAACTGAAAGATTTGCCGAAGTCATTTTTTACACCCTCAATTTTTCCGTAGCTAACAAATGTTCGACTTTTGCCGTCCCCGGTTTGTTTTGTCAAATAAAGAGTTTTATCCTTTGATAATTTCTTATTTTCTATAAAGGGCGTTATTTCTCCATTTGCAATAATGATTTCATTGGTCAGTTTGAATTCATCCTTCCATTCCTCAAACAAAATGAATGTTTTGTCGAAATGCTTAAGAAGAATGGGGAAGTCATTAAGTCTTCTCCATTCCATAAATCGCTCCGATGATAGCGACCATAAATCGTGAATGTCAGGTGCAGAATTGTTTTTTATTTTTTCAAATAAAGTCAAGTCTATCTGTTCCTGTTCTTTTAACGTTTGTTCTCTTAAAGAATTCATTGCATTGTATTACTCTTTATTTAGTAGGCCATTTACTTTTCATCTGAAGTGATGTCGTTTAAACTTTGTATGATCGTTTGTTTCTTGCTCAGCCACCTCTGGTTCCATACAATTCTATATTTTCCAATTTGTTCAGGTGTCCCACCAAGTATATCAATTGTTTTTATACGCTTTGTTGTGTTAACTTCAATTGTTGCAATTAAGTTAACGATTAGCCCTGAATTGCGAAGGCTACGCACTCGTTTGTCTGTGTCGTAGATAAACACTCGTATGTACCTTACAGGTAAATATCTTGTTAAAGAAAATCTACTGCATTGCCTTCGTGAATATCTAATTGCAAGGTTCACGATTCTACTTTTATTTTTTCTGATCAGACCTTCAATATCAGTTTGAAAATTAGGCTTAATAATAACACTTGGGTCTTGAATAACGGTAAAATTTTTCTTTGAATGGATTTGCGTCTCGCGGACAAGAAAAGGGTTTGGGAAATAGGTGTCAATGTATTTTCTCCACACTAATGGGAAAGCAGTCTTCATTATACTTCTATATGTCCCAATTTTATAAATAAATTTTGGAAACTTAAATTTCGGAATGAAAAACACATAATTGTCTTCAAGAACACCCTTGAATGCCTCAAATCTCTTTTCGTCAATTTCTCTTAGATGCTTAAATTTTCTTGCATCATAAGCTGCCCATCCTGTTGGAGAAAGTTGATTGTGTGTTGAATGCAGAGAGAAAAAAATGCGGTCATAAGATTTTGTTAGCGCCTCTGCCCACATAGCAGTCGTGAAGGAATACCAGTGAACTTTGCCGTAATCCCAATTGTCGTTTTTGACATAAATCATTAGCTGTTTTTTGTCATGTACAGCAACGCTTTCAAGGCAATTGGTTATTGTCCATGCTGGTCCATTTGCCTTTGATTGCAACTCCTCTAAGAGAATTGATTGCGGAATTTGTATGCCACAACTTTCAAAGAAGTCGGGATTTGTAAAAGAAAAAACTTTCAAGGCAAGGCAAAAGCCGTTCGCAATATCAAGTGTACCGTCTAATGCATCAATAATTTTTCGGGTTGATATTTTTGCTTTACCACCTTTTTTGTCAAGGTAGGTAATGTCCACGTCTGTGAAAATTACCTTCCCATGTGCAATTCCGTTTCTCACATCGTGGAGGTAAAACCGGTCAACGAAATCAAAGCCCACTTTTTTAAGCTGTTCAATCGAATTGTAAAGGTCTAACCCATCAGTCGCTTTATTAGCTTTAATCCAATAATACTTTGCAACCACTCTTGATAGATTAAAGAGTGGTGTTTCATAAAGCTTCAATAAGTTGTAATGAATCTCCTTATCAATAAAGTTAATTAAGTCATTGTCATCTTTAGGCAAAAACGTGTCATGTATAGGTTTGTCATTTACCTCTGTCAAAATTCTGTTTGAAATATTCAAAAGAGGCTCAGCATCAATAAGGATATCTGCAAGGAGTTTTGGATCTGTTAGCTTTACATTCTCTAAAAATGTAAGATACTGTTTGAAAGCTTCTTTTGAATAAAACTTTTGAGGTGCTTTGTCAATGTAATGAATCAAGCATAAGTAGTCAGAACTATGAGAAAAGTCCGTGTTGGGAAATTCTTCTTTGATTCTAAATTGCCAATCCTCATGTAATTGTTTTGTTGCTGGATTGTTTTCTATTATCATGACTTATTAATCTTATTCTGGAGGGCTTTAAAGCTTTGCTGAGGCCTTATGTAGTTCAGTTCGTTAATTTTCATCAATTAGTCCAGTTCTTTTGAGGCAGTTAAGATAAGTTTTTTATGTTTTACGTAAAATCTTTAATAGAATTACCAAAAATCATCTTTAATTCAAACAAAATGCTTTATACAAATGCGAATTAGAGTGTATTTGGTATTTTCATTAGTAATGCAATAGCGATCTATTTCGATATATTTTGTTCCTTTTTGAGAAATAGTGATTTTTAAGGTGCAAATAAGAATCCCATGAGTGCAAATAAGGATTTGTTACGCATAAATAAGGTTCCAATAGAAATTATTAAGTGTAAAATACATTTTAGGAGGTGTTTTGTTAGTGCTGATACATGTTTTAAAGGTGCAATTTGTTAAAATTAGCTGTTATTAAGATTGCAATTACCGCAATTGGTGTTTTTAAACGTGCGAATTGCTTTGCATTTCATGAATTTTTAAGCAAGTATAAAACGGAATGAGGCTTGGTTGAATTATTAGGCTGAAACTTTATGAAACGAAGACTTTTGAAAGAGTATTTTGAATACTTTAATTGTGTCATACGGCATTCAATTCTAAATTTATATTGAATTATTAGAAAATTTAAAGGCAAACCTGATACTGAATCCAATTTTATGAAATACTCACGGGATTTTTGTTCTAAAAGAGTATTAAAATGAACCAAATTTACTATTGATACATAATTAAAAGGGAATTTAATCCGATGGCCCTGGTAAAAATATGGTTTTTAAGTAAAATTGAATTCTTAGTATGTTTGGAAAATTAAGTTGTCCAATGGCAGAAGAAAAAAAGAAGCTCTTAAGTAAAAGGTTTTCTATTCAAGAACTGATTGAGATTAAGGAAAGATTCAATCATCAAAATATGAATGCAACTATCCTATTGGGTATTATGCCGGTGGACAAAAATTTTCTTAAGCAATACTTATCAGGGAAGCATTTTCCACATACAAGTATTACTGAAGCTGTGGGTAAAGATTATTTACTAAGCAAATTTACGCTCAGGTATCCAGATATAACCGAGTTTGAAATAATAGTTTTTGATAAAGATGAGTTTTTTAAAAAGATGGGACTGCAACATTACGGTGTAACGTTGCAGGAATATATTAAACGAAATAATATTACTTTTTTAATGGAAGGGTGAAACCCTTCTGGGGTTAGACTAGACAAATCTAATTTTTCCGAAATAATTATTTACCCTTTTCAGATTTCTTTTTCAAAGCGTAGTTAGCTGCCTCAATTTGCAGTTCATAATTAGTCTTTACCTTACCGGCTTTAATCCAAGCCTCTAATTCAGACCTAAGGAAATACAATTTTCCACCTCTCTTATAGTGAGGTATTTCCTGGTAAGAGGTCTTTTCGTAAACAGTCGATTTTTTAAGCCCTACAAATTTAGCAGCCTGGTCAATGTTTAGAATTTCTGGCAAACTACTGTTATTAGGTAAGTTTTTTTCGCTTACAACTTCCTGTACTGCTATTTTTATAAGTTCTTTTAAATCGCTTTGGCTGAAATTGGTTAAGAATGATGGTTCCATGAAATTTATCTTTTAAAATACAAAGACAAAAATCCGAATATTTCTTCGGTTGGGTTGGGTTCATGAACCCAGGTGTAAGTCTGGAGATTAGCGGTAATCTTCCGTCAAACCCTTGTCAATATTGCCATACATACGATTCAAGATCAGCTTTACTTTATCTTTATTTTCCTTTGTTTCCATAAGCTCAGGTTTACCTAAATCTTGTCGAATTGTATCTACACTGTACCCAGTTAGAATATTAACCGCTTCCCCTGCTTCTAATAAATTGCAATTATCTCCTTTCAGAAATACATTGAATTGACGTAAATGAGCAACTAATAAAGCGGTTTGATCTTCATTTAAGAAGGTATAATTATCACCTTTGGTTCTCTTAATTTTACCCTTTGACTTCTTTACTTTAGTTCCATTTAATATCTCTGGCCTCTGGGGATTAATTCCAAGATATAAATTATCAAGACTATTTTGTAAAAGATTCCTTCCACCTATTAGAAAACCTTTTCTTTCCAAATCCTTTAAACTTTGAGGATTTAGCCTTAGGTATTCCTTGTCAGAATAAATCCCTTTTTCAGCAAGTATTATATCAAAAAGAAAATATTTATGGAATTGCGCATTTCTAAATGCTTTAAAATTCTGGCCGTATTTTTTCTTAATTGTATCCAATTCGTCATTGATCAACTTTAATTGTGATCGGGTTGGTTCCTTATCTTCCAGGTATGTATTAATAACATTAAGTAAGTATTTTGTTAATTCTATTTTTTCATCCAACCCATATAGCTTCATTACCTCAGTATAATCGTTGGAAAATTTTTTAATTAATGTAGTGGCAATCAAACTTCGTTTTTTCATAAATTTTTGTTTCTATCACAAACGTAGCAACCTGTAATGTTATTGTCAATAAAATGCGAAAGGCCCCGAATAAATTCGAGGCCTTTGAATAGCTTTTGTTTACAATTCAAATCTAAGCAACCCTTTTTAAATTAATTTTTGGTAAAGCCTTTACCGCTGCCAGCTTACGTTTGGTTCTTACGTGAGCATAAATCTGGGTGGAACTTATATCTTTATGTCCTAACAGCTTTGAAACCGTGAAAAGATCACCATCCTCGCTGCTTTCAAGAACATTTGTGGCAAATGTGTGGCGTCCACTATGGAAATGAAGTTCCTTTGGGTCAATTCCTGCTTTTTTTGCCCACTTTTTTAATTCTCTGCGAACTTTCTGATATACCTTTTTTGTGCCATCAACCTCCTTTACCTTTGGGAATACAAAGGGACTGCTGTCTTCGAGTAGAGAAGCCTCCTTTCTTTCTCTTAATATATCAATTGCATTGTCGGACAAGGGTAAATATTCTATATCCTCCGTTTTTTCCTGCTCAAAATAAATGAAGTACTGTTCAGTACCTTCAATTTCTTTAACTATTATTTCTTTCCATCTCAAAGGATTCACATCGCTCCACCTCAGTCCTGAAAAGCAGGAGAACAAATAAGCCTGTCTAATTTGATAGTCAATTTTACATTCTGTATTCACCAATAATTGGAGTTGATCTGTTGTAAAGGCATTTCTAAAAATATCCTGCATTTTAAGCCTTTGCTTGGGTGGGACATCATGCCAAGGATTTCTATTAATGAAACGTTGTCTAACTGCTTCGTTTATAGCTCCATTAAGGGCTTTTAAGTATCGAAGTGCAGTATTGTTACTTACATGCAAAAGAAGGTATCTTTCCAAATCCTTCATCCAACTGGCGTTCAACCTGGAAAAAGGAACTGGTTGTGTCCCTGCAAATTTCTGAAGCCTTTTTTGGATTCCATAGTATAGACCATTGTATTTGTGCTCCTTTACATATTCATCAAAGAATTTCACAAAGCAGGCAAGTTTCTTTTTCCGGTCATTTAAACCATTGTCATCAATTATTAATTCATGATGCCTTTTTGCACAGATTTCCTTTGCCAAACGTTTGTTTTCTTTATCTTTTTCAGTAAGACGGCTTTTTTGTATATGAATATCCAAAAATTCGTACCATCTCCTTTTGTTGTGGTAAATATCCAGATACAAAGATATTTGCCCATTACTCAATTGTTTTTCTCTTAAATTTACACCCATGATGTTATGGTTTTTTAGATTAATAAATACCGTTGTGCAATGTTCCGTAAATGGATACACTTCACTTGGGTTCATGAACTCACGTGTAAGTCAAATCGAGTTTTTGGGTAACAAGCGGGTAACAAGAATTGCAGAAATAGACCTAAAAAGACCTAATCAATCCAAAATCAACATTTACCAAAATAAGCGTGGTGCTGGGAGCTTTACGCCTTTATTTAGGTATAAATAAATTATGAAATTTAGACAGGCTCTTAATCCCGAAGGGAAATTATTATTACAGCAACGGGTAGATGATAAATATCATTCGGCAGGTTTATGGACCAATACCTGCTGTAGTCATCCCAGGTTTGGCGAAGAACTGAACATTGCAGGAAAAAGATGTTTAAAAGAGGAAATGGGGTTGACATTTAATGTCAATGCTGAATTCAGTTTTATTTACAAAACAAATTTTGATAATGGATTAATTGAATATGAATTTGATCATGTTTATTTTGGAATATCAAACCAGGTTCCGGAACCTGATAGCTCAGAAGTAAAAAACTATAAATACATCAGTCTGCAAAAGCTTAAGGATGATCTGTTATTGCAACCCCAAAACTATACTGAATGGTTAAAGATATGTTTCAATAAGATTGAAGAGCATCATAAAATGTTTTTTAGATTATGATATAATTTCGCACAATTTTAACCCTTTATCCGTTTTATTTCATTAGTGGGGTTACATTACTAAATTTGAAGAGTCAATAAATAACAGTCTAATTAATTAGTATGAAAATAAGTTTATCGATACTATTATTTCTTACTGTTAACATCTGTTCATTTGCTCAGAACAAGGGGATACCTGATGCTTTTGCAGCAAGTTATGCAAGTGAAACCAAAAAGGATTATGCGCAAGCTATCCAGGATATAATGGAAGTTTATGACCAGGATTCTTATGAGATAAACCTTCGCCTGGGATGGCTTTATTATTACAATTCCGGTTATGATGAATCATTAAAGTATTATAAGTTGGCCATTCAGAACAGGCCACGTTCTATTGAGAGCAGGTTGGGTTATGTACTTCCCGCTTCCGCGCTGGGCGATTGGAATAAGGTGATGGCACAATACATGGAAGTATTAAAAATAGATCCGCAAAATACTAACGTAAATTATTTTGTAGGCCTCATTTATTTCAACAGGCAGGATTATGTGAACGCTGAAAAATATTTTGAGTTGGTATTGGATCTATATCCTTTTAATTACGATAACACCATCATACTCGCAAATACCAAACTTAAATTAAATAAACGCAAAGAAGCAAAGGAGTTATATGGCAAGGCATTGATATTTTACCCTGGTGATGCTGCAGCCCTTGAAGGTATAAAGAATTCAGAGACCAATTAGGCACAAAACATGATAGCAGTAACAAAATATTTTTTAGCTATATGGTTTCAATTATCACTCGTTACTTTTATACATGCGCAGGACCCCGGGGCCTTAACTAAAAATTTGGCGAATGAACCTGATGATACTTTAAAATGTGCACATCTTTACGAGTTATCACAAAGCGCCATCAAACAAAACCCTTTGACCGGTATTGCTTATGCCGACCAGCTTGAACAATTATCATTGCGTTTAAACCATCGCCTTTACCTGGCCAAGGCTTATCATTTAAAAGGACTTAATTGTTACGAAAGCTATCGTTTTCCGGAAGCTTCAAAATATTATGATAAAGCAAAGTTGATCTATGAAGAACTTTCATACCAGCCAGGCATAAAAAAAGTGACAGAAGATATTGCGAAGGTACTTTCGAAACTTTCATATTTTCCAAAAGCTTCGGAGTACACCAAACGTTCCGATGAATACAAAACTTCGCTCGCACTTAAGGACAGCATTACCCAAACAGGTAAACAAAATGAAAAAGTAAAGCAGGAAATGATCACAGACTTTACTAAAAAGGAATCGCAGTTAAAATTAAAACAGCAACTTACTAAGGAACAGCTGGATCAAACAAATAAAGAATTAAAGGTGAAGCAAAATGAACTCGCACTCAGCAATAAAATAAAAGAGTTGCAGCGAATGGAATTGTTAAAGGAAAGCGCAGAAAAGAAAGAGAGGGAAAAGCAATTACAATTGGTAGAAAAAGAAAAAGCTTTACAGTCAACACAACTAGAAATATTAGCGAAGGACAAAAAAATACAGGAGGCGGCAATCGAAACACAAAAGAAGACCATTGAGTTAAACACCCTGCAAAGGAATGGAGTAATTGTAGTTTTAATATTACTCAGCATTACACTGTTCTTTATTTTCCGTAATTTCAGAAACCAGATCAGATCGAACAGGAAATTAAATATCACCAATACAAAATTGCAGGTCGAAAAACAAAAGACAGAAGACCTGTTACACAATATTTTGCCCATTGAAGTGGCCGATGAATTAAAATTAAGCGGCAGTGCCCAGGCCCGCCAGTTCGAAAATGTAACCGTTCTTTTTACCGATTTTGTAAACTTCACATTAATTACCGAAACGCTTACACCTAAACAGCTGGTATCTGAAATTGATAATTGTTTTAAAGCTTTTGATAACATCATTCAAAAGCATGGTCTGGAAAAGATAAAGACCATAGGGGATGCTTATATGGCTGTTTGCGGATTACCGCACGAGGATAAGAAGCATGCAACTAAAGCTATCAATGCTGCCCGCGAAATACTTGAATACATGAAGCAGGCAGATTCGGTATTTAATAATAATCCGAATTTTAAAGCCGGCATCAGGATTGGTGTGCATAGCGGGCCGGTAGTGGCGGGCATTGTAGGCCTCAGGAAATTTGCTTACGACATTTGGGGCGATACCGTAAATACAGCAGCACGTATGGAGCAGAACAGCGAACAAGGGAAAATAAATATCTCACAGAGTACATACGATCTTGTAAAAGAAGAATTTCATTTCGAAAATCGCGGTAAGCTGCAGGCTAAAAATAAGGGTGTAATTGAAATGTACTTTATAAAAGGGTGCTCTTAAATTATGGCATACCCTTTTTTTTATTATCGACACAAAGCCAAAATTGAAATGTCATTAACCTTATCAGATTATATAGCGGGTAAGCATTCATGATCTCTTTGGCCATTTCAAAAAAATAATTTTAATTTGGTATAAATTATTCACAACAAAATCAAGGTTCACTTTAGCAAGGTGTACTAATAAAAAAGGACCGTTGTGAAAGCTATAAATGAACAAATCGGTAAAAAATAAACTCCCTGGACTTTGGAAAACATAAGGCAGGAACGTGTTCATTTCCATAACCTGGATGTATTTAGGTTTATTGCTGCATTTTATGATCATTATAGCGCATGGTTATGAGGGATATACAGGGTGGTTTCATATACCAGAACCTTTGCAGGGACAATCTGCTACTTCGCTTAATTTAGCCGGTGAAACTGTTAAAACCATTAGCGGTAATTTGCCATTGGGGGTAGATTTTTTCTTTATTATTTCAGGGTTTTTGATCACCTACCTGCTCCTCAAAGAAAAACAAGTATCAGGGAAAATTCATATTGGGAAATTCTATATCCGAAGAATATTGCGGATTTGGCCCGTTTATGTGTTCATCGTAATTATTTCAAAATGGTGGTATGTTTATTTATTTGAGCCGCGGCCTGATTATTGGTGGACTGTTTGTTTTCTGAATAATTATCAGATAATTTTTACCGGAAAAGCTCAAATTCCATTTTTGCATTTTTGGTCGGTATGTATTGAAGAACATTTTTACCTTTTTTGGCCACTAATAATCAACTTTGTACCTGCAAAGAATCTTCAAAAAGTTTTTGTAGTAGTAATTCTAATGAGCATACTGTTCAAAGTATGTATTTTTCTTACCTCTCAAAACTGGCCTTTGCAAATAACGTACAATACTTTAAGCCGAATGGACACCTTAGCTATTGGTTCATGGATAGGATGGAAATATTTTGTAAGGCCGTTTGAGATAAAAATCCCTATATATGTGAGAATAATAGTGTATTTATTATTTGTGCTAAGTTTCATTTTTCCATTACCCTTTAGGGGTTATGGTTTTTTTGATGCAGTTTTCGGAAAATATATTTACCATGCCTTTTTCATTTTTTGGTTTGTTAATTATATGTTTAACAGTAAAGCGTTCTTCGTTTTTAAAACAAAAAACATAATACATTATTTTGGAAAAATATCTTACGGATTGTATATGTATCACAATATTTTAATTGTATTTATTGTAAAAATGATTCTTTGGCAATTGCAATTGGAATCGGGAGGTTTCTGGGTGTATTGGATCATATTTATTGGGTTAACAATTATCGTATCTGTTCTTTCTTATGAGCTTGTCGAAAAACATATTCTTAAGTTAAAAGATAGATTTGCCTACATTAAAACATACAGATAAAAAAATATTAAATAAAAATTGAGTAACAAAACAACCATCATTCGGGCCAATGAAGAGCATTACGGGCTCATTGTCGCTATTGGAAAAATAAGTGTGGCAGAAGCACACCGAAGAAGTTGTTCCTCAGCAGACCTGGATACTTTCTTACAAAACAATTATAATGATGAGGCCATTAAAAAGGAACTGGCCGATCCAAAAAATATTTACCACCTTATTTATTATAATGAACAACCGGCAGGCTTTTCCAAAATTATTTTAGGCGCCCCTCATCCCAATATCCAACAAACAAACGTCACCAAATTAGACCGCATTTATCTGCTCAAAGAATTTTACGGTTTAAAAATCGGGTATCAACTATTATCATACAACATTCAATTTTCAAAGGAATATGATCAATGTGGCATGTGGTTATTTACATGGACTGGAAATCACCGTGCAGTTGATTTTTATCTTAAAGCAGGATTTGAAATTATTGGCGACCATCTATTTAAGGTCAGTCAGAATCACTACAATCCTAATCACCATATGATGCTAAAGTATTGAAATGGGCATGGTTATTCATTTAAAATAATGCGGAAAATTGCTACCTTTGCGCCCTTAATTTTATATACGGTTTGAATGAAAAAACTTATTCTTTGCTTTTTTATAGCATTAGCCATTAACTCTTTTGCCCAGAATGAAGCCAATGTGCTTAAAATGGATGTTCCATCAATAGCAATGGGTGAGAGACAGGATTTCAGGGTGCTTACTTTTGAACCCTTATCGGCCGATCAGTTTTCTATCCTTTACATGCAGGAATTGCCCGCAACCATTATTGGCGAAAGAGAATACAGGGATGATAAGCGCCTTGGCGCATTTTTGGATCCTGAACATCACCAATCTGTTGCTTATAGTAATAGGGTGCTTATCCTGGTGAGGCAAACCTTTGGTAAATCAGGTGAACCTACTACTAACTTTTGGGTGGTAGCTATAAGGGAATTGCAATCGGAAATGAAATATACCATGTATTATACGCCAAACTTTGTTCATCCCATAATACCCGATGCCGTTGAAGTAAATTATAGTTTAAAAAACCTTGACCAGATCAAAGGACTTACAGACCGTGAATTTGAAGCCCTTACGCAATTGGGAAAAAGCACGTATGGCTTTTATACCTATCACGAAAGAAATTATAACTGGAAAAGAACAGACATTGTAGACGATATAAAATCACTGAAATCGGGTTTCAAAAGTTTAAGAGCACTTGGAAGGGGAGATATACCAAAGGATGAAAAGATTTTATTCAAAAGGCAGGTGGTAGAAAAAATAAGGATAGCTGCCACTAAAATTGAGAAGGGTGATAGCGTGCTGGTAAAATTATACTTAGCCAATAGTGATGATGCCAATTATGAGATGGTTAAAGCACAAACTTTTAAGGGAGAAATAAGCCCAAGTTTTGCAACTACACTTGTTTATGATCAGTCGCTTAAAGTGGCAGGAGCTTACGGGTATGTGCTTCTTAAATATAAAGATGCAAGTGGTGAATCAAAAGCTAACCCGCTTGCCATTGGAATTGATAATAATGGCGATCCGCAGTTTTGGAGAATTGATGCCGGAAAAAATAATTTGAGGTCATTTAGCCCCATGTTTTCATATATGGACCTGGATGGTATCTATGTGATCAGTTTTAACCAGGAAAAGATATTTAAGCCTTACTACCAACATCACCTGTTGAAAATGGATGGAACAGCTGTTACGCTTTATCCAACCAATGAAGCAGAGATCAACTCAGAAAAAACAGAATATGTGCAAACCAGCCAGGAAAAGAAAGCTTATGCCGGAGGTTCGGCTACAGGCACTTCCACCAAAGAAGAATTTCCGGTGGGGATTGTAAGTGTGAAAAACACAAAATTCTTACTTACAGCGATCAAAACAATGAAAACCGAAGGCTCAAATGTGATCACTTCCTTTGGAAATATTTCTGTGATGCGAATTGATGGCGATAAAAAAATAAAGCTTAATAATATACTCGCAGACAATCAGAGTATAGATCTTGTTTATCCAAGCCTGCTGGGGGAGTATAGCGACAAGGCTTATTTTATGGTAAACTATCCTAATAAATTCAAGTTGATATTTTCTGAAGATAAAATGGAAGTGGAATCATTGGAAAATAATGTTTACAGGTTGGTTTATACTGCCACAAAAGATTGTATAGTTACTAACCAGTTTGGCTCCATGCTGTTGACCAAAAGCATTATGGGTAATAAATATACCCTGGAATTTTTTCCACGTAATTAAGGTGGAGTGTTTACCTTAACGTGATTTCGTTAAGTGTGCTTAATCCCCAATAGATTGTTCTGTTTTTCTGGTATATTTGTCTGATTTGTCATTCATTAAATAATATTTTAATATATTATGAATGATTTATCATACAATGAATATATTTTATTAAAAAAATAATTATATTTGCATGAAATATCATTCAATACTGTTATTTTTAGTCAACTATGACTGATTTATCATACAAAAATTTACATTTAATGAGTGATTCTGCTATGGCGGAATACATAGGCGCTTTTATAAAACATCACCGGGTGGAGCAAAATAAAACGCAGGATGTATTGGCAAATGAGGCAGGTATCAGTCGTTCCACATTAAGTTTGCTCGAGCGTGGAGAGCCGGTAACATTGGCCACACTCATACAGGTATTGCGTGTATTGGACAAGTTGCAGGTATTGGAAACATTTTGGGTGGAGCAACCGGTAAGTCCTTTATTATTGGCCAAAATGGAAAAAGGAAAAAGGAAAAGGGCCGGTGGTAAGAAGAAGGAAGATGCGGATGAAAATAACTGGTAGTCTATGAATATTGCAGAGGTAAAAATATGGGGAGAGTTGGCCGGTGCGGTGGCCTGGGATGAAAGAACAGGCATGGCCGCTTTTGAATACGATCCCAAATTTAAAGCACTGCAATGGGATCTGGCCCCGTTAAAAATGCCACTGAACTCATCAAACAAAATATTTACATTCCCCGAATTAAGGAAACAGAAAGATGCAGAGTTTGACACCTTTAAAGGTTTGCCGGGGTTATTGGCTGATGTATTGCCTGATAGGTATGGAAATCAACTGATCAATTTATGGCTGGCGCAACAAGGCCGGCCACAAAACAGTATGAACCCGGTGGAAATGTTGTGCTTTACAGGATCAAGAGGAATAGGCGCACTGGAGTTTGAGCCTGCAAAATTCTTAGAAAATAAACATACTTTTTCCATTGAAATGGAAAGCCTTGTGGAGGTAGCACAAAAAATGCTCTCGAAAAAAAGGTCATTCTCTGCTAATCTGAAAAGAGATGAAGCCAATGCCATAATGGAGGTATTAAAGATAGGAACCTCTGCAGGGGGGGCAAGACCAAAGGCAGTAATAGCTTATAATCAAAAAACCGGGGAAGTAAGATCGGGCCAAACGAAAGCGCCTAATGGTTTTGCGCATTGGCTTATAAAGTTGGATGGTGTAAGTGATGTACAATTAGGCGCGAGCAAGGGGTATGGCCGCGTGGAAATGGCTTATTATAATATGGCCATAGCCTGTGGTATTCAAATGATGCCTTGCGAACTACTCGAAGAAAATAACCGGGCACATTTTATGACCAAACGTTTCGATCGTGAGGAAGGTGGTATAAAACATCATGTACAAACCTTTTGCGCCTTAAAGCATTTCGATTATAATTCCGTAAACAGTTTTAGCTATGAGCAATTATTCCAAACCATGCGCGAACTGAAGCTAACCTACCCCGAAGCTGAACAAATGTATAGGCGAATGGTGTTTAATGTAATTTCAAGGAATTGTGATGACCATACCAAAAATTTTTCGTTCAGGTTAAAAAAAGGTGAACGTTGGGAGTTGGCACCGGCCTATGACATTTGTCATGCCTATAAACCTGAGCATCGCTGGGTAAGTCAGCATGCATTAAGCATTAATGGTAAACGTACAGGGATCACTAAAGACGATCTTTTAGCAGTTGGCAGATCGATCAGCAATAAAAAGGCTGCAAATATTATCGAAGAAATAAATGATACGGTAAGCCAATGGAAAAAATTTGCTGACGATGTGCATGTATCATCAGCCTTAAGAAATGAGATTGCAAAAACCCTGGTGATGATGATGTAATAACCGGGTTGATAACATAGATGATCTGCTTTGTAATGATTTATTTTTTTTCAACAGGCCTGTCGGTTCTTGACCATTCGCTCCACGACCCTACATATAACTTAGGTATCTCAAGTCCTGCAGCAGCTATTGCCAATAGGGTATGACATGCGGTAACACCTGAGCCGCAGTGCACAATTATATTTTCTTTTTTTACGGTTTTAAAAGCTTGCTCGTATTTATGCTTTAGTTTATCAGGTGAAAGATAAGACCCATCATCATTGAGGTTTGAAATAAAAGGAATATTAACTGCATTCGGAATATGGCCTGCCACAAGGTCAATAGGTTCTTTTTCTCCGTTGTATCGTAATTCATCGCGAACATCAATGATCAAAAAATTTTTATCTTTTGATGCTTTCTCCGTTTCATTGATATCTGCAATAGGCAAATGCCACCTATCAATATTATAACTGGTAACACTTAAAGGTTCAACAGATTTATCATTGACAGGAAAACCTGCATTAATTGCTGCCTGGAATCCGCCATTGAGTACTTGCACCATTTGATGCCCGGCTGCTTTCATCATCCACCAGAATCTTGCTGCAGCATTCGAACCATTCTTGTCATCATATATGATCACATGGCTTTTCGGGTTAATACCAAGTGCAGATATCGTTTTAGAAAACTGCTGTGGAGTAGGCAACGGATGCCTTCCTCCCATTGAAGCATCACTTTTTATATCTGCCAGTTGGGTGTTAAGATCAATGTAGATAGCACCATCCAGGTGTTCATCTCTATATTTTTTTTCTGCGTCTGCTCCGCTACCGGCATCAATAATTATCACACTCTCTTTGTGGAACAAATCAAGTAATTCGGTTGCTGATATTAGAGGAAACAATTGCAAGGCTTTCCTATTTTACTTTATTCTCAAGTAGATATGCCTGATGTTATTTACACCGGTATCTCTTTCATCTATCTCGAAACGGTTGGTATTCTTTATCAATGGCAATAATTTAGGGAAACCATAATTCCTGGGATCAAAATCTGTTTTCTTTTTCAGGATAAAATTTCCTAGGTCTCCTAAAAATGTCCATCCGTTTTCATCTGCAAGATCGGAAACACTTGCAGTCAATAAAGAGATCAATGCAGGGGTAATTTTATTTAAAGGTTCTTTTCCTTTCTTAGCCTGGCTTTTATCTTTTTTCTCGATTGGTTCCTCTGTGGTAACTTTGGCAGGTTTTAATATTTCAATATAAACAAATTTATCGCAGGCTGTAATAAAGGGATGTGGCGTTTTCTTTTCGCCAAAGCCAAATACTTTCATTCCTGCTTCCCTCAGCCGGGTTGCCAGTCTTGTAAAATCGCTGTCGCTTGAAACTATGCAAAAGCCTTCTACTTTCCCTGAATACAAAATATCCATGGCATCAATTATCAATGCGCTGTCGCTTGAGTTCTTACCTGTGGTATAGCTATACTGCTGTATAGGCGTAATGGCATTTTCGAGCAGTACATTTTTCCAGCCCGTAGCATTCGGTCTTGTCCAGTCCGTATAAATTCTTTTAATAGTGGGTGTTCCATTCTTAGCTATTTCCTCCAGCATTTCCCGTACGTTGGCATAAGGAACATTGTCCGCATCTATTAATACAGCCAGTCTAAGATCTTTCATATTGATTATTGTTTAATTCACCAGTCAATAAACAGGTACAACGCTCAAAAGTACTTAATTAATAGTGAGTATCAATTTTCACCGGTATATTTGGTATAAAGTTTTTTCCACCCCAATACACTACCAACACCGTAAAACATATTGATCACCAATTTAAACACCGGAGCGGGGATGCTTGTCGGACGGGTGATACATTGTGCTTTCATCTTTTTTGTAAAGTAACACATCTTTGGAATATTGATCTGTCCTTTTTTATCAATGTCTTTATCAATGGTAAGCCCCCCAAAGCATTGAAAGAATTTATAATTATCAAGACCGGGTTTATATTCAACCACACAATGCAATATTTCCGGTTGATTGTTAAAGGCAATGTGCCGTTTACCTTTAGGAACTGTAATACTTTCACCGGCTTTAGCTATATGTTCCTTTCCTTCAATCAGGATGCGCATCTCACCTGAACGAATATGAAATATTTCATCCTGCCTATGGTGTATATGTTCAAAGGGGACATAACCTTTTGGCTGTACGATCCAGTCTATAACAAAAGCATCTTCGTTAAACGAGGTACAGGTAAATGTTTCTCCTGCAATTTCGTTGGTAAAACCATTGTAAAGATCTACAGCCATATTATTTCATTTTTAATATACTGAACGTATAAAAAATAAATATGGATTTTAGGGGAGTAAAAAATTTGGGTTTATTCCGCCTTATAATTCTATTTGAGATTATAATAGCAAGCTATATTGAACCCGCAATTCCATAAATGTGCTGACACAGGTGAATCAATAATTGGAAGAATTCCATATCGGAATGTTGGTTCTGCATATAATCTTAATTTATTGGTTACCCTGTAAACCAGACCCATACTAAGCAAAGGAGAAAAATTAAGCTTGTTAAAGGTAGAATAGTGTTTTTTTGTTTCATGCTTATTGTCATAGTAAACAAATGTGCGTGATGTACTAAGTAATATATTTGTTGTGATTCCGATCCCTGTAGTGAAACCAAGTTTTTTGTTGCCTGTTTCGCAACTGAATTTTATTGGGATATCTAAATAATTGAAATGATCGATCGTCTTCTCCAGCATGTATAACACAGTGCCACTTGTGTATTGTAACCCGTTACGGTCATTTAACTGGTCTGCAAAGGTGAGATTATCAATACCTGAAGTTTTGGACTGGTAACCTTTATCACTGTATTGAGCACCCAATTCAATTCCAAAACACTTCAAGATTTTATACTTTAAATTAACCCCTGTTGTATATGAAAACTTTATTGATTCGTATTTATTCTGGAGTTTTATTACATCAGCACTCGTGGTGCTTCCTTCATTGTTAATTAAAGAACGGTAACATAAATCAGGCGAAAAGTTAATACCGATAAGTAATTTATCTTCAACAGAATTTAATAAAGGTGTTTCGTTGTTTTGGGCCAGGCCACCAATTGTAAGAACCATTAATGAAAAAAATATGACAGCTTTCATGAATCACAACTTTATGTCAAAGGTAACGAATATAGATTTAAATAATCTAAGGGACTCTTGGGTATGAATTTTTTACCGCAAAGTGCGCAAAGTCTATTGCAAAGAATGCAAAGAAATGAAGGGCTATCTTAATATTTCTAACCTGGAAGAATCAAGCTTTAGCAAAATAAAAAGCAGGATGGTGAAACTCCATAGCGAGGAACCGCCATAACTGAAAAAGGGTAGGGGAATACCTATTACAGGAGCAAGCCCAATGGTCATACCAACATTTACCATTAAGTGAAAAAAGATTACGGAGGCCACACCATAGCCATATATACGGCTGAATTGTGAACGTTGACGTTCAGCTATAAACAGAATGCGTAACAGCAATACAATAAATAATATAATTACAACAGCAGAGCCCGCAAAACCCCATTCTTCACCCACCGTGCAAAAAATAAAATCTGTACTTTGTTCAGGCACAAAATCGTATTTGGTTTGGGTTCCGTTTAAAAATCCTTTACCTGTCAATCCGCCTGAGCCAATAGCGATCAATGATTGGTTAACATTATAACCGGCCTTTTTAATATCTGATTCTTTACCCAAAAAAACATCAATACGTTTGCGTTGATGTTTTTGTAGGTGATTATAGGCATAATCAACACTATAAATTACTGCACCGGATAGAACAAATAAAGAGGAAAGCAACAGAATATTTTGCCTGGTTTTACGCATAAATAAAAATAATACAGCGGAAATAGAGGCAAGAATAATTATGAGGATTATTTTATCCACAAGCAAAGCAAGGATAAACAAGATAACGGCTATTACCCCGAATAAAAGGAAGTTACCGGATAGACCTTCACGGTAAAGCACCAATATAAAAGAGAAAAAAACAAGTGCTACACCGGTTTCGTTTTCAAGAAGGATCAACAGCATAGGCACCAGCATAATTGCCGCTGAAACTATTTTTGTGCGGTTGTCAGTCATTTTTATGTCCAGGCGGCTAAGGTACTTTGCCAATGCCATACCCGTAGCAAACTTGGCAAACTCTGCAGGTTGTACACCTATTTCTCCAAACCTGAACCAGCTTTTACTGCCGGCAATTTCAGTCCCTAAAAATAAAACAGCAATTAACGATGCCAGGCTAATAATATATAATGGAAATGAGATTGCTGCAAAAAAACCCCCGTCAATAATTAATATGGTTATTGCCAATATCAACGAGGTGCTGATCCAGATCATCTGTTTGCCATATTTTTGAGTCAGATCTGTAATGAGCTGGTGTTTTTCATTATAGACAGAGGCATAAATATTTACCCAGCCAATAGCAACCAATACAATATATAAGGCTACGGTGAACCAGTCGATATTTTTGAATATACTGTCGCCTTGTTTACGCATGAGGTTTATGTAAAGGATTCTTCACATTGTAATGCTGAGGCACGAAGCATCTGAATATTTCATTATTCTTCACCATCGTCTTTACTTTTCTTTTCGGTACTCAATACAACACCTTCCAGCATTCGTTTTTCCATATCCGGTTTGCTTATGCTGTCACGTAAATATTTCTCTATCATTAAACCACCTATAGGTACAGCCCAGTTAGCTCCCCAGCCACCATTCTCCACCAATATGGCAATGGCAATCTTAGGATTTTCGCGCGGGGCAAATGCTACAAATACAGAGTGGTCCTTACCATGCGGATTTTGTGCAGTTCCCGTTTTACCGCAGACTATAATATCCTTTAACCTGGCCGAGGTGGAAGTACCATGATCAACTGCGCCTTGCATGCCATCAATAATATTATCGAAATATTCAGGCGCTACCTTGGTATAATTCTTTACTTTAAATTCAGGCTTAGGTTCCTTATTTTTACCAATCCCTTTAATGATATGGGGTGTATAATAATAACCCTTATTGGCAATGGAACAAATTATATTGGCCATTTGTAAAGGTGTTACACCAAGCTCACCCTGGCCTATTGAAAGCGAAACAATTGTAGATGATTTCCATCCGTTTTTACCAAAATATTTATTGTAATATTTTACTGTAGGAACATTTCCTGTAAGCTCCTGCGGCAGATCGCTGTTGATATGTTTACCCACACCAAAACTCAATACATATTCGCGCCAGGCATTAAAGCCGGTTTCAATATTCGGGTATTTTTTACGATTGTCCACTATGCTTCGGAACACATAGCAGAAATAAGAATTGCAGGAAGTGGATACCGCTCCCGGCAGGTCCATAGGGCTGGGGTGCGGATGGCATTTTGGTTTGCCACCCATTACCGGGTAGCCTCTTGCACAAGGGTATCGCGTTTCACGAAAGGTAACCTGTTCCTGTTCTCCTATCAATCCATTCAATAATTTAAAGGTTGAGCCGGGAGGATAATAGGCCATTAAGGCACGGTTAAATAATGGCAGGTTTGGATCGCTGAAGAGTTTCCCATAGTTTTTTGTGCGTTCCCTCCCCACAAGTAAATTGGGGTTATACGAAGGGCCGGAAATTGACGCTAAGATCTCCCCATTTGATGGGTCAATTGCTACAATTGCCCCTGTTTTATTTTGCATAAGCTGTTCGCCATATTTCTGCAACCTTGCGCTTAATGATGAAATCAGATCCGCACCACTCACTGCAGTAGTATCATACAAGCCATCCTGGAACCTTCCTTTGGGCCTGTTAAATACATCCACCATAATAATTTTTAAACCTTTTTTTCCACGCAGTTCTTTTTCGTATGATTTTTCGATGCCACTGATACCAATATAATCGCCAGATTTATAATACGGATTTTTATGCGTGATATTTTCCGATACCTCACCTACATAACCTAAGGTGTGGGCAGCAATTTCCTGCGGATATTTGCGCAATGTACGGGCCTGCACAAAGAAGCCTTTGAATTTGTATAATTTCTCCTGTAATGCGGCATAGGTTTCCTTTGATAATTGTTTTTCAAAGATCGATTCCTTATAAGGGGAATAAATAGTGACCGCTTTCATTTTTTTTATGAATTGCTCTTTCGTTATACCTATGGTATTACATAAGCTCATGGTATCGAGATCTTTTACCTGCCGTGGGGTTACCATCAGGTCATATGCTGCTTCATTATATACAAGCAACACTCCTTCGCGATCATAAACAAGACCACGTGCAGGGTATTCTGTAAGATAACGTAGTACATTATTGTTGGCAGACATTTTATAAGAATCGTTCAATACCTGGATATAAAACAACCTTAGGATAAATATCAGGCAAACCGCAATAAAAATGGTCATTATCACATATCTCCTGCCTGAAAGCGCGTTCATCTGAATGAATTATTTACAACAAAATTAGTTTGCTGAAACTGTTTCTTACAGTAAATTAAAAAGACTTATGCACAACTTTATTGACTATTAATCACAGTAATTTTTAGGTTCAGATAAATAGAGAGCATCTTTTTTGTTTCTTATTTTCTTGCCCATTTTATAATTAACAGAGCAATTTTATAATGTTAGGTAATACAACTTAAAAATGTTGGAATATTAAAATCATATAAATCTCGAATTAAGTTGTGTAACGCGTTGGGTGTATTTGCCGTGCATTTTTGCATTCGTAATTATAATTGAATTTTTACTTTGGCAGAGAGAGGATGGAAAAGAGGAAATGAAAAGTGAAAATAGACATAGAACAAATTTGATTAGTAGAGTTTCACAGTTATGTCAGGTTGGCGTTATGGATTATCAGGAACACGGTTATTTCCCAACCTTCTTACCGTGACCAACGAAAGGGTAGGCGAGCCTGTAGATCCATGTAAATGCGGAACTCTGCTAAACAAATTTATTTAAAGAGAAACAACATATAATTGCATAAAAAACCTGCCGGATATTTTACATACCGGCAGGTTTAATAAATTTTTTTAAGGAACACTCAATGTTGAAATCTGTTGATCCAACATTAATTTAGGTGAACATTATTACAAGGATTACCGCCTTTGCCGGGGTTGGTGTTTGGAAGTGATCAGCCTTTGTTTTAGTGTTTTTTTACTGATCTTTTTTAATCTACTCTTAGGTCATCAAAAATGTTTAGTTAATTAGTACTGAATTAACCGGATGAACTGTGGTGGATTTAAATGCGCTTCAAAGGAATGTAATAAAATAATACAATTTTCAAAAATTGTATAGGCGTGTCGTTTTATTGTATAGGCGTGTCATTTTTTTTAATTAACCAATTTAAAACGGTTATTTTGGTGTATGATTTTTTAAAAGTAGAAAATAAATTCATTCCCATACAAATTTTTTCACCTAAGTTTATTTAAATGAAACTTGAGCATAAAATAAAACAGTCGCCATTAATTGTATTTGAATATCTCACAGATATGCAAAGGTTTGTATCCATTCACCCTGTAATTTATAAGATAGAAAGGTTGAAGGATAATAGTTATAAAGTATTTGAAACGCTCAAATTAGCAGGCATTTCTTTTTCATTTACCTATAAGGCTACTGTAGAAAGCATTCCTCAAACTAAAATTATCATTAAGGCTACTGTGATGAAAATCACAAAGATTGAAATGATGTTTAATATCAGGCAGGATAATGATCATACGATCATTGACGAAGAGATATTTTTTGATAGCCCCCTTCCTGTTAAACCTATCATGCAAAAGATATTTAAGGAACAGCATACTGTGCTGTTTAAGAATATGGAAAAAGCAAACTAACACCTATTCCAGCACACGCATCACTTTAACAAAAGACTCGTGATAATATGATTCTGACAGGCTGCTTTCCGTTACGCCCAACGAATTACTGGCATGGATAAAATAAATAATGCCGCTCGGCTCTTTTTTACTTATAATACCCACATGGTTCACAGGGTTTTTATTTACTTTCCTGAAGCGGAAAAAAACAAGGTCACCCGCTTTGGCTTCTGTAAGTTTTATTTCTTTGCCTACCTTACTTTGTTCCATACTTGTTCGAGGAAGTGCAATACCGGCTTTTTTATAGCTTACCATCACCAGGCCCGAACAATCAATACCACTTTTAGATTCCCCACCAATTTTATAAGGTGCACCGTCATAATAGTGAGCTGTTTGAATTACCTGGCCAGACTTTGAAGGAAGGGATTCATTTTTGGAACTGCCTGTTGCTTTTTGATTTGTTTTACATCCGTTCCATACCAGAATGATGAAAATTACTGTAAAGTAACAGGTGGTCTTTAAACTCAAAGACATAATTTTTCCCATAATTCAAAATTGCTTTTTTTTCTTCCTCTGATTCCTGCATCTTACGGGAACATTTCAACAATCAATGGTTGATTTCAAAAAAAGCTTTCATATCTGGTGATAATTTTCCTTAAATTTTTACCATACTTGAATTCATCAATCGCCATTAAGTAATCGCCATTCTTAAATATCAGCATATTTATTACTTTTGCAGCTATGCCCGAAACCATACTTATTCTCGATTTTGGCTCGCAGTATACCCAACTGATCGCAAGAAGAGTGCGCGAGTTAAATGTTTATTGCGAAATACAACCTTACAATAAAAAAGTAGATGCCGGAACCGATGTTAAAGGAATTATTTTGTCAGGTAGCCCGGCTAGCGTTCGCGATAAGGATGCCCCCCAGGTTGATCTATCGGATGTATTTGGGAAAGTGCCGGTGCTGGCCATTTGTTATGGGGCCCAATATCTTGCACAACAATTTGGTGGCGAGGTAAAGGCTTCAGATTCAAGGGAATATGGCCGGGCAAGGCTCAGTCATATTCATAATAATAAGGGCCTTTTTTCCGGTATTCCTTTAGGTAGCCAGGTGTGGATGAGCCATGGTGATACTATTACAAAGCTTCCTGCAGGAGTAACCTTGCTGGCAGAAACTGATGATGTGAGGCATGCTGCCTATAAATTTAATGATCATCCTACTTTTGCCATTCAATTCCACCCGGAAGTTTTTCATTCCACCGATGGTAAAACGTTGATAAAGAACTTTGTTGTGAATACCTGCAAATCTTCACAAAATTGGACCCCGGAATCTTTTGTTGAAACCACAGTTAATGAATTGCAACAAAAACTTGGGAATGATAAGGTGGTACTGGGGCTTTCAGGTGGTGTTGACAGTTCAGTGGCCGCCATGCTTTTACATAAGGCAATTGGTAAGAATCTGCATTGTATTTTTGTGGACAATGGGTTGCTACGTAAAAACGAATTTGACCAGGTTTTGAATTCCTATCAGCATTTAGGTTTAAATGTGAAGGGCGTTAACGCCTCCGTGAAATTTTATAATGCTTTGAAAGGTCTTAATGACCCTGAATTAAAGAGGAAAGCCATAGGTAAAACCTTTATTGAGGTTTTTGATCATGAGGCTCACCTTATTAGTGATGTGCAATGGCTTGCTCAGGGCACTATTTATCCTGATGTAATTGAATCGGTATCTGTAAAGGGACCGTCTGCAACTATCAAATCGCACCATAATGTCGGGGGGCTGCCCGATTATATGAAGCTAAAAATAGTGGAACCGTTGCGTAGTTTGTTTAAAGATGAGGTGCGTAGGGCTGGTTCAGCCATGGGTATGGATGCTGATCTTTTAGGCCGTCATCCCTTCCCCGGTCCTGGTTTGGCTATAAGGATACTTGGTGAGATCACTGCTGAAAAAGTACATCTGTTGCAGGAGGCCGATCACATATTCATTTCGGGTCTTAAAAAGGAAAATTTGTATAAGGATGTCTGGCAGGCAGGAGTTATATTTTTACCCATCCAAAGCGTTGGTGTAATGGGTGATGAAAGAACCTATGAAAATGCCGTTGCGTTAAGGGCAGTTACCTCAACTGATGGTATGACAGCCGATTGGTGCCACTTGCCTTATGAATTTCTCGCCAAAGTAAGTAATGAAATAATCAATAAGGTGAAAGGCATCAACCGGGTAGTATATGATATTAGTTCCAAACCGCCTGCTACTATTGAGTGGGAATGATCAGAAGGTTTAAGATGAATTTTATAAATAAGTTAAAGGGGTATTGTTTCTTACTCTTTGTTTTTTATTCTTTAACAGCCATAGCACAGGACAAACCTAAAGAAGTAATCAAGAGTAATGAAAAGATAAATATTGATGGATCTGCTTATTTTATTCACAAAGTTGAGCAGGGGCAAACATTATACAGTATTTGCAAAGTATATAATTGTACAGTGGAGCAATTGCTCACCGCCAATCCTTCTTTGGTTGAAGGTTTGAAGGCAGGAATGGAATTGAGGGTCCCTGTTCTTTCGAAAAAAGAAAATAAAAAAATAAACCTTGATGTAAGCGGTAAATTCCTGATCCATAAAGTGGAAAAAAAACAAACTTTGTATGCAATTTCAAAAATGTACAATGTTTCGGCAGAAGATATCACAGCAGCTAATCCTGATGTTGCACAAGGGCTGAAAGAAGGAGCAGAGATCAAAATCCCGCAGAAGGAAATAAAAATGGTTGAAGAATTGCAAAAGGAAATCGTTAAAGAATTGCCAAAAGAAGTTGAAATTAAAAGCACCGGAAGTTTTGATATCAATATGTTCCTCCCCCTTTATCTGAAGCAGAATGATAGTATCCTTAACAAAGATGAACTTGTTGAAACAGATGAGTTGTATAATAAATCCGTTCCGGGAATAGAATTTTACAGTGGTTTCCGGTTGGCATGCGATTCATTGATAAAAACAGGAATGAACATACAGATCAATTTATATGATGTTCCTGCTGATTCGGCTGCATCATATAGTTTTTTTGAAAAGAAAAATTTCAGACCTTCACAACTTTGGGTCGGACCATTTCATTCTGACGCAGCCCAGGCAGCTGTTTTGGTAGCAAGGTCAACCAAAGTGCCGGTGCTTATTCCTTTTGCACAACAAAACAAATTACTTTTGGGAAATGAGAATGTAATAAAGCTTACACCATCGTTAACAACCGAAATGGAGCAGCTTGCCAATTATTTATTTACAGTTAATAAGGATTCAAAATTTATTGTTGTAAATAATGGCCTCAGCAAGGAAAAAACAATGGTGGATGCTTTAAAGAGAAAAGGCAGGGAATTATTGATTAGCGATTCTTTAAGTGAGGTTGTTTATAAAAACTCGGGTTTAAAGGGTGTTACTAATTTGCTGAATAAGACAAAGAACAATATAATAATTGTTGCTTCGAACGACCAGGCTTTTATTACAGACTTTATTAATAAAATAAAAGGGCTTGACGAGAAAGAGTTTAAGGTAAGTCTGGTAGGAACAGAGAGTTGGATAAATTATGATAATCTGGATATTAATACCATTCAGAAACTTAATCTGCAGATTCCTTCAAACACCTATATTAATTATAGTGATTCTATCACCAATATTTTTATAAAAAAATATCGTGACAGTTATCAAACCGAACCTGGTAAATATTCTTTTATAGGCTATGATGCTGCTATGTATTTTATTAAATTGATCCAGACAGATCCCACATTAAACAAATTAGCAGTAATGAAGAAAAATGGATTAAGCACTGGTTTCGATTTCAAAAAAACTGCTGTAGAAAGCGGCTATGAGAACCAAAGCCTGTACTTGTTGAAATACGAGAATTATGAGCTCAGATCTGTAAAATAAGTTTGGAAAATATGTTGGATAAAAATGAGATCACAGAGTGGTTCAAAAAGCTTCAGTTGAATATAATCGATGATCTGGAAAAGGCAGATGGGAATGTCAGGTTTATTGTTGATGAGTGGGAAAGACCTGAGGGTGGGGGAGGCCTGACAAGAGTGGCTACTGATGGCAATATCATTGAGAAAGGTGGAGTTAATTTTTCAGCGGTGCATGGCCCGGTCCCACTATTTATGATAAGGAATAATGAGGCACTTGAAGGCCATGATTTCTATGCCACCGGTGTATCAATAGTTATTCATCCTCATAATCCGATGGTACCTATCATTCACATGAACGTAAGGTATTTTGAGGCGGGCAATAACGCCTGCTGGTTTGGCGGAGGAATAGACCTTACCCCGCATTATATCAATTCAGGAGATGCCACTCAATTTCATTTACTGCTGAAAAAAATTTGTGACAGGCATCATGCTGATTATTACACTAAATTTAAAACCTGGGCCGATGATTATTTTTATATTCCGCACAGGAAGGAAACAAGAGGTGTAGGAGGAATATTTTTTGATTTTTTAAAGCCGGGGAATGAAGTTACATTAGAACACTTATTTAGTTTTGTTAAAGATGTTGGAGAATCGTTTGCTCCATTTTATACTTCAATAATGAAAAAGAATGGCAGGATGCCTTTTACTGAAAATGAAAAAAGGTGGCAGTATTTGAGAAGGGGGAGATATGCAGAATTTAACCTGGTATATGACAGGGGTACAAAATTTGGGCTGGAAACAAATGGAAGAACAGAATCTATACTGATGAGTTTGCCACCACAAGCCAATTGGGAGTATAATTACATTCCTGCAGAAAATACTCCTGAGAATAATACTTTACTGACCTTAAGAAAAGGAATAAATTGGATAGGGACAGTAAGTGAATAAAATTAATAAACTCATATTAAGGTCTTACCTGGGCCCATTTATACTCACTTTCCTTGTGGTGATGTTCATCCTGCTTATGCAGTTTGTATGGAAGTATATTGATGATTTTGTAGGAAAAGGTTTGGAATGGTATCTTATTGGTGAATTGATGTTTTACGTGTCGGCCACATTGGTTCCCATGGCGCTACCACTAGCTATTTTGCTGGCCTCTATTATGACCTTTGGCAATCTTGCTGAAAGTTATGAGTTAACGGCATTAAAATCTGCAGGCCATTCTTTGCAAAAAGTAATGAGACCTTTAATTATTACCACAATTTTAATGAGCATTGGGGCATTCTTTTTTTCCAATAATATTTTACCTATTGCCAATTTAAAAATGGGCTCGCTGCTCTATGACATTACTCACCAGAAACCTACGCTTGATATCAGGGAAGGTATTTTTTATAATGGCATCCAGGATTATACAATCAAGGTGGCAAGAAAAGATCCGAAGAGAAATATTTTGTACGAGGTTATGATCTATGACCATACACAACATGTAGGCTGCAATAAAGTGATTGTTGCCAGGGAGGGCAGAATGAAAATGAGCCAGGATAAAAGTTATTTGCTGATCACGCTTACCGATGGGTACAGCTATGAAGAAGTGATCAACAACACCAATAAAGGTTTTAAGCCCCTTACCAGGAGTTCATTTAAGGAACAGACAATTATGCTGGATATGAGCGATTTTAAAATGATAAGGTCTGATGAAGCCCTGTTTAAGGATAATTACCAGATGATGAACCTTGCTCAACTGAGCAAAGAACTGGATACTTTAAAAATGGATCAGTATAAGCAACGTGATGCAATTAATCTCCAGATCCAGAGAAATATTAATTTACTCTCAGACTCTCTTTACAATTCCAAACAGGATACATTGCCTGCATTGGGCAACCGGTCTGATATTCTTGCAGGTCTTGACCGGGCTGAAAAGCAGGTAATTTTAGAGAATGCGATAAATATTGCACGCAATAATGAAAGTTATGCCAATGTAAATAGCGCTAGTCTTGAAAATAAATTTGAGACTATGAACAGGTTTAAAATAGAATGGCATAAAAAATTTACATTTTCAATTGCCTGCCTTGTTTTGTTTTTTATCGGAGCCCCGTTGGGGGCTATTATCAGGAAAGGGGGATTAGGTATGCCGGCAGTTGTTTCAGTATGTTTTTTTCTGCTTTTTCATGTGCTTACCATTACAGGCGAAAAGTCCGCTAAAGAAGGTGTGTGGGAAGCATGGCAGGGCTCCTGGCTGGCAACGGCAGTATTACTTCCTATAGGAGTTTTTTTAACATATAAGGCAACCAGAGATTCAGCCTTATTTGAAATAGATTATTACGTAATGCCTTTTAAAAAACTTTTTGCGAAAAAAAATGAAGGTCCTTCAACTTTGCAGTAAAGTTCCCTTTCCGGCCATTGATGGTGGTTGCCTTGCCATGTACAATATGGCCATGATGCTCACCGGTGCAGGTTATAAAGTAAAAACATTCGCTATAGCTACACGAAAACATCCTGTTCCTGCTGAAGGATTTCCCTTGTGGTTATTTGAACAAACTCAAATAGAAGCTTTTAAAATAAACACCACCCCTAATTTCTTTAAAGGACTGATGAAAATTATTGCTTCTGACCAATCTTATGTCTATAGCAGGTTTTATAATAGGAACTTGGAAAAAAGATTGTTTGAAGTGCTAAATGAGTTTGATGCAGATGTTGTATTGCTGGAAAGCGCATTAATGTTCAATTATTTACCTGCAATACGAAAGTATAAACCCGGTACAAAAATTATTTACCGTTCACATAATATTGAACATCATATATGGAAATTACTTGCAGAACAGGCCGGTAATTTTTTCAGGAAAATCTATTTTAATATTGAAGCGAAGCGAATAGCTGCCCTTGAGGCAGAAGCAAACAAAAAAGTTGACGCAACAATCGCTATAACTGATCATGACAGGAAATTTTACCTGGATCAGCATTATAACAAGCCACTTATAACCATTCCTTTTACAATTGATATTGAAAAATATCCTGCCCGGCATTATAATAGTTACCGGAGAATTCTTCATATAGGTGCTATGGATTACCAGCCGAATGTTGAAGGCGTAAAATGGTTTATAAATGAAGTATGGGATAAATTATTTAAACAGAATAAACAAGCAAAATTCTTTATTGCAGGAAAGGCAATGCCAGATGATCCTGTTTTTTATCATGATGGGATAGTTAACAATGGTGAGGTGAATGATGCGATAGATTTTTTTGCAAACGCTTCGATTGTTATTGTGCCAATATGGAGCGGGGCGGGTATAAAAGTAAAAATTATTGAGGCCATGGCATTAGGCAAAACTGTGATTACTACACCACATGGATCGGAAGGGACAAATGCTTTACCGGGCCATGATATTTTGGTTGCCAATAACACCGTTGATTTTATTAGGCTTATTAATTCATGTTGGGATAATGCTGAATTTGCAAAGCAAATTGGAAAGAATGCAAGGAAATTTATAGAAGAAAATTTTTCATTTGATTCAAAAATAGTAGCATTGCAACAATTTATTGATCAGGTAGCCAAAACTTAAATATGAAAATACTGGTTGTATTGTCTCGTGTGCCCTATCCCCTGGAAAAAGGTGATAAGTTACGTGCGTTTCACCAGTTAAAAGACCTCTCAAAAAAGCACGAGGTTTACCTTTTTGCCGTCAATGATACCGCCCTGCATCCTGAGGCAATTAACGTTCTGAGCAGATACTGCAAGAAAATAGAAGTAGTTCCATTGTCAAAATGGCGTATTGCTTTGCAATTGTTTTTTGCTTTATGGAGTAATAAACCTTTTCAGGTGCATTATTTTTATAATAGAAAAGCACAGAGAAAGTTTAACGGTTTTTTTAATGAAATAAAACCTGACAGGATCTACTGCCAGTTAATTCGAACCGCAGAGTATGTTAAGAATTTACATCATATCAATAAAACAATAGATTACCAGGATGCTTTTGCAAAGGGAATGGAGAAAAGAATGAAGGCAGCTGCCTGGTATAACAGGTTTATTTTTAAATGGGAATATGAAAGACTAAGACACTATGAAAATATTGCCTATCACTATTTTGATAAACATGTTATAATTTCTGAACAGGACCGCGAAGGTATTGCACACGAAGAACACAAATCTATCCGGATCATTGCCAACGGGGTTGATATGGATTATTATAAGCCAATGGCGCATAATAAAGAGTTCGACCTCGTTTTTACAGGCAATATGAGTTACCCTCCGAATGTTGATTGTGCTGTTTATGTTGCTAAAAAAGTAATGCCTGTTTTGTGGCAATCAGACCCTAATATTAATTTATTGATTTCAGGTACATCCCCCGTTAAAGATGTAAGGGAGCTTGCACAAAGCAACATAACAATTACCGGTTGGGTGGACGACATGCGCATCAGTTTTGCAAGAGCAAAGGTTTTTATTGCACCAATGCAGATAGGCACTGGCCTTCAGAATAAATTGTTGGAGGCCATGGCAATGAAAATACCATGTATTACATCGCCATTGGCCAATGCAGCGTTAAAGGCAATGCCGGGTAAAGAAATATTAATAGGTAATACCCCGGGGGAATTGGCCCTTCATGTAATTGAACTCCTTCAAAATGATACACTGCAGGAGGATTTAGTGAATAATGGTTACCAATTTGTAAAAAAGAATTATAGCTGGCACGCCAATAATCTTTTACTCGAAAAAATAATAACTGAAAACTAAAGGAGAGCACTTTTAAGAGCCTGATTGAATTTTATTATTGAGAACCAGCGGAGTGCTCAATGATACCATTAAAACAAACACTTTCACTAATTGTTATAGTCATAATTTTTGTAATCCCGGACTTGATCGGGCATGGGCGTGTTTTGAAGTTGATAGTAGCGCACCTCTCAAACAAAAAACACAACGACAAATGACGGAAAATAGGACATAACAAAATTAATTGGTAAATTTTAAACGGACTCTTAAATTGTTATTTCACAACTATTATTTTGTGTGTCATAATATTATAGTTGCTTGTTGTGGTGCATAGGAAATAAAGTCCGCAAGCCAGGTTGTCTGTTTTGATCAAAATTTTTTCTTCACCGGATTGATAGTTTACCATTATCCGTTCACCATAAATATTAAACATCATAAATGAATCATCCCGTATTTGGTTTTTGGGAATGCGTATCTCATGTTGGGAAGGATCGTAAAATACAACAGGTGTTTCATGGTATGGTAAATCTTCATTAATAGAGGTTGCGGAACAGGCATCATAGGTAAGGATTTTTACCCCGGTCCAGTTTGAGGCAAAGGGAATTACAGCACAGATGTAGGATAAATATAATTGGTTTTGATAAAGATTAATTCCACACGTACCTATATTGTTTGAGGTTCCGCCATAAAAATTGCAAGAGTCGGGGTTTAAAGGATCTGCCACATCTATCACCATCATGTCACTTTTCCCGGTAGACATAAAGACTTTTTTACATGTGCTTTCATAATATATTTCATTACCATGTACCGCGCTTGTGAACCAGTTTGAATTAGGCGCACTGTAAGGATTCCACCATCCCAAAAGGGAGATGTTTGATGTGTCACTTATATTTAATACTTCCATTCCTGCATAATCAACGGCAACATATGCCAGTGTATCATTAAGCACAATATTGTTATACGCTTTAGGATGATCAAATGGCGTGTACATGGCTGGGTTACACCAATGGCCTGTTTCCACCGGCAACAATTTATCAGTACAATTAATTATCCTTATGCCACCTGCATCATAACACAGGTAAACAATACTGTTTTTAACCTCCATTCCTCTGGCATTTATTTTTGTTTGATCAGGATTCGCCACAGGCGGATAGTTAATACCGGGAATAAATTGTGAACTAAATATTATATTGTTTTTGTCTGTAATATCAAGTATTATTAATCCACTTTGCATGGCACCCAGGTAGGCATAATTGCCTTCCACTTTTACAATGCCGGCACCGCTTGATGAACTTTGAAGTACATAAAAATCTGTGATTGCAGGCAGCAAAGGATCTGTAACATCAACTATGGCCATTCCGGCTTTTTGAGGAGAAGTAAATGAATTGCCTAATGCAAGGTAAAGATAATTTCCATCCTGTGAAACATTCATTACATCTAAGGAGTCATATAAACTGATTGGAACAGAAGCAACAGGAAGAGGTGAAGCAATTGAAGTAATATCATAGATCTTTAGTCCTGCTTCCTTATTGGCAACATATAAATAAGGTCTTGCAAGATTATCATGCATCATGGTCATCACCATCATATTACAGGTAGAGGGCAGATCAGCCTGCAACTGAATGTTCAGGTTACCGCAACTTTGTGCAAAGGCACTCTGGTCCCAAATAATAAATGAAACAATTAAAACAACTTGTTTAAATAGCTTTTTCATTTAACACCATGTTTACAGTATTTCAAAATTAGTAATTATATATTTACAATATAAAAGGAGGAAAACGGAGAGCAATAACTAAACTCACGTCTCAATAACCATGAACCCGTTAAAAATATTTCTGCTTCTCTTATTCTTCAGCAAGGTTGCTACAGCTCAAATACCTGCTTTCCCGGGTGCTGAAGGATGGGGTGCTCTTTCGCAGGGTGGAAGAGGAGGGGTTGTATTAATGGTTACCAATCTTAATGATTCAGGGCCGGGAAGTTTTCGCGATGCGGTAAGCGCTGTTGGCGCACGTACTGTAATATTTCAGACAGGAGGTGTAATAGAATTACTTACAGAGATCCAGATCACCGATCCTTACATTTACATTGCCGGCCAAACAGCACCGGGCGATGGCATTGTATTGAAAAATTTTGGCCTGGCTGTTTTTACACATGATGTTACTATTCGCGGTTTACGTATAAGACTTGGTGACGATCTGCCTGCACTTAGTCCGGATAACCACGATTGTATTGCGGTTCAACCTAGTTCATATAATGTGATAGCGGACCACTGTTCATTCAGTTGGGGGATCGATGAAAACGTAAGTGTATTAGGAGCGGGTACACACAAGGTAACATTTCAATGGTGTATTATTTCGGAAGGGTTGTATGCCAATATTCACCCCAAAGGTTTTCACAGTATGGGTGTGTTGGTGGGTTACGATGCTGAAAAAGTAACGTTGCATCATAACCTGTTTGCACACAATGGAGGCCGAAACCCTTTGTTTTTGAGGCAAACAGACCATGAGTTTATAAATAATTTTGTTTATGACTGGCTTTATAAAGCAGAGCTTTTGCGGGAGGATACTTTATTTAAAATTGATTTTGCAGGAAATTATTACAAACCTTTTTCCAACAACCCTTACCCTGAACTTCCTATAGGTATTGATTTTGATTCAACTTCAGCCAACGGCAGTCAACTTTATATGACCGATAATTTTTATAGTGCCGGTATGCCTTTTATAACCCCACAGCAACTGAGCCAGATGGGAGGAAATGCCACGCTTTTTTCATCTTCTTCATTGCTTTCATCGCCTGGTACAGTTACTATACAAAACCCATTTGAAGCACGTAATAATGTAATGTCATGGGCAGGCGCCCTTCATCCGCAACGCGATGCTACTGACCTGCGCATACTGCAAACTGTTTCGGATAGTATTGGTGGAATGCTGGATTGTATCACTTCACCTATCCTGCTCGACTCAGGCAATGTGATTGGTGCTACCGATTCAACAATTATTTACAGCCAGTTTGGAAATGCTGACTATTATTCCACCGAATCCAGGAAAATAATGATCACCTCAGGTCCAGGTGCAGGTCAGATTCGTTATGGCGCTATGGGAATTAATGTTATAGATACAGCCAATGTTATTATTGAAGGAAAAATTACAATTAATTGGAATACCAAACCGGATTCAACTTCCACTTATAAATTTTATGCAGGGTGTAATAATACTTTAGGTGTTTATCCCAATTATGTTCAAGGTTCTCCACTGGCTGATTCAGATAATGATGGCATGCCCGATAGTTGGGAATCAAACACGGGCCTTAACCCCAATGATTCAACGGATCATAATGGAACCAATCTTGATACATCAGGTTTAGGGTATACTAATCTTGAAATTTACCTTAATGGATTTTATTCGCAGTTGCCCACAACTGATTTTGAAAATCGAATGGATGAATCTGCCTTGCAAATTTTTCCAAACCCTTTTTCCTCGGTTACTAATATAAAGATCAATTGCCCTTCCGCGAATTTAAAAATTACGGTTTTTAATTGCCTCGGACAAATGGTAAAACAAATTGGCCCGTTGAATATAAGATCGAGCCAACCTTTAATTTTATATAGGGAGGAACTTAAAGCGGGCCTTTATTTTATAAAGTTGTTTGACAATGAAAAAGTGTTAGGAACACAAAAATTGTTGGTAACAGAGAAATAAAACAGGCAGCTATGAATAGCTTATTTACGAATAACCAACTTTGATTTATAAATCTTTCCCCCGGTTTCAGCCTCGATAAAATACATACCGTTGCTATAATCATCAAGCACTATTGAGATAGAGTTGTTTGCTATTACAGACTCGTAATATATACACTCTCCAAGTGCGTTCATAATTTTTAAACTCACTTTATTTCCCCTAAAATCCGGTAGGTTTATAGATACAGATTCGCTGGCAGGGCTCGGATAAATGGATAATGAGTTATTATTTATTTCCACAGTACCCGTTGTTAATTCCGCCAATGGTCTTTTCCACACACCTTGTTGATAATCGGTTCCTGCAAAAATATTATTACCGCTGATCACCATTTTATTTACATAAGAACCCAAAGGCAAACCTGTGCCTACAAAAGTCCAGCTTGTACCATTGTTATCCGAAATATAGACTCCACCACCCCTGGTGCCTGCAATTACCCGGTTGCCGTCAAAAATAATGCTGAGTGTCCACTTGTTGTTAATTGATATTCCATTACTTACCTGCGTCCAGGTTGCCCCATTATTTGTTGATAGAAAAATAGTATCGGATGATGCGGCAAAAAGATTATTTCCATTCACAGCAAGGGCACGGATAGGGTAAGTGCTAAGCGTTGGAGCACTCCAGTTGGCACCATTATCACCTGAAACCGAAATCCCACCATCATTTGAAAAACCTGCGAATAAATTGGTGCTGTTGCCAACCAATTTGGTGGCATTAAATAAACCGGTACCTGAATAAGTCCAATTTGCACCGCCATCGCTTGTCTTATATACATTATTTAAAGTACCTGCAAAAATATCTGTTCCTATAAAGGCAAAATCATAAATGGCATAAATGCCCGCAAGGCCATTACTTATAGATGTCCATGTATCACCATTATCGGTTGATTTAAATACCCCCTGGCCTGCTCCGGCATATATTGTATTTCCGTTGACTGCCAGGCCATAAACATCTAGGTTTGTTAAGCCATTGTTTACCTGTGTCCACGTGGCACCATCATCTGCCGAGCGGTAAATACCATCCTGTGATGTGCCAGCGAAAATGCTGCCGTTAAGGGCCGTAAGGCTAATGATAGATTTATTGTTTAAAGTAGTCTGCTGCCATTGTGCATTGGCTAATAACGAAACAAATAAAATCAGGATTGTGAGGAGTAGTTTTGTTTTCATGTTTTTAGTTTAGGTTTTTACATAGTAAAGCAATTGAACATAAGAGCTTTTTGATGAGATAAAACTAACCTTTCACAATCTGATTTTTTTTCAGTACCAGTACTCAATTTTTATACGTGCTGGTTGGTATTTATCTTGAAATCCCTTAAAATTAAAGAGGGAACCAAATGACTCCCTATTTTAAATTTATGATCTGTTGCTGCCCACTTATAACCGGTCTTGTTCTAAAAAAACAAAAAGGGCTATCCTGCAACAGGATAGCCCTTTTTTAAATTTATAATCGGTTGCTGATCTTACATCATACCACCCATGCCGCCCATTCCCGGAGGCATTCCGCCACCTGCTGCACCGCCTTCTTCTTTCACTTCAGCTAAAACACATTCAGTAGTTAATAGCATGGAAGCAATTGAAGCAGCGTTTTCAAGCGCTACACGTGATACTTTGGTAGGATCTATAACACCTGCCTCGTACATACTTTCGTATTTATCAGTACGTGCATTGTAACCAAAATCTCCTTTACCTTCTTTCACTTTCTGAACCACGATTGAACCTTCGATGCCTGCATTGGCACAGATCTGGCGCAATGGCTCTTCAATGGCACGCTTTACAATAGCAATACCGGTTGTCTCATCTTCGTTATCACCTTTCAGTTTCTCTAACGATTCGATCGCACGGATATAAGCTACACCACCACCAGCGATGATACCCTCTTCAACTGCTGCACGGGTTGCATGTAACGCATCGTCCACGCGGTCTTTTTTCTCTTTCATTTCCACCTCAGTGGCAGCACCAATATAAAGTACAGCAACACCACCGGCCAACTTAGCCAAACGCTCCTGTAATTTTTCCCTGTCGTAATCAGATGTAGTGGTTTCCATTTGTGCTTTAATCTGGTTTACCCTTGCAGTGATATCAGCTTTTTTACCTGAGCCACCAACAATAGTCGTGTTGTCTTTATCAACAGTGATCTTTTCTGCAGAACCTAAATAACTTAGGTCAGCATTCTCCAATTTAAAGCCACGCTCTTCAGAAATTAAAGTTCCACCGGTTAAGATAGCGATATCTTCCAACATTGCTTTCCTCCGATCGCCAAAGCCCGGAGCTTTAACAGCACATATTTTTAATGAACCACGGATTTTATTTACAACTAAAGTTGCCAACGCTTCGCCATCAACTTCTTCAGAAATGATTAATAAAGGACGACCTGTCTGAACTGCTTTTTCAAGAATAGGAAGCAATTCTTTCATGTTAGATATCTTCTTATCGTAAATAAGGATCAACGGGTTATCCAATACAGCTTCCATTTTGTCAGCATTGGTTACAAAATAAGGAGAGATATAACCCCTGTCAAATTGCATACCTTCTACCACTTCTACGGTAGTTTCAGTACCTTTAGCTTCTTCAACGGTGATAACGCCTTCTTTTTTAACCTTAGCCATAGCACTGGCGATCAGTTTACCAATGGTAGCGTCATTGTTGGAAGAGATGGTAGCAACCTGCTCAATTTTCTGGTTATCGTCACCCACTTTTTTAGATTGTTTTGCAAGATTGGCAACAACAGCCTCAACCGCTTTGTCAATTCCTCTTTTAAGATCCATTGGATTAGCACCTGCAGCAACATTTTTTAAGCCTGCAGTAACAATAGCTTGCGCTAATACTGTAGCTGTGGTAGTTCCATCGCCTGCAATATCAGCAGTTTTTGAGGCCACTTCTTTTAAAAGCTGGGCACCCATGTTTTCTACTGCATCTTTTAATTCTATTTCCTTAGCCACGGTAACACCATCTTTGGTGATAATCGGTGCCCCGAATTTTTTATCGATAATTACATTACGGCCTTTTGGTCCTAATGTTACTTTAACCGCATTTGCCAAGGCGTCAACACCTTTTTTCATTGCATCGCGGGCTTCAAGGTTAAATGTGATATCCTTTGCCATTTTTTTAATTTTAGATTTTTAGAGTTATTAATTTTTTGAATTTAAAAGTTAGTTGACTATTGAATTGCAAATTCTGAAAATTTACAACTCAAAAAAATTCAACAATTGATTAGATTACTGCAAAAATGTCGCTTTCGCGCATAATAAGGTAATCTTTTCCTTCTACGCTTAATTCTGTACCGGCATATTTACCGTATAATACGGTATCACCCACTTTTACGGTCATCGGTTCATCTTTTTTACCTGCACCTACAGCAATTACTTTTCCACGTTGTGGTTTTTCTTTTGCAGTATCAGGAATAATAATTCCACCCGCAGTTTTTTCTTCAGCCGCAGCTGCTTCAACCAATACACGGTCGCCAATTGGCTTTACGTTCACTTTTGACATTTTATTTAAATTATTTTAAAGGTTAGAAAATTAATTTTTAACGGTTTGCCCATTGTCTAATTATATGCCAACTTGTTTATAACCCTGTTTTTTTGCCAAAATAACTGATTCAAGGTAAAAAAAGGGAAATCACTGTCACAGTGACATTTTTAAAGCGATAACAATGGCAAGGTTACATATTTTTTTGTCTAATTAAAAAAAAGCTTACATTTGCACCCCTAATTATAAAAATTATAAACATGTACGCAATTGTAGAAATAGCAGGGCAGCAGTTTAAAGTGCAGAAAGACCAAAAGCTATACGTTCATCGTTTGGAAGGAAAAGTGGATTCAAAAATTGATTTTGACCAGGTACTTTTAATAGATAATGAAGGTAAAGTAAATATTGGCGCCCCGGTTATCAGCGGAGCTAAAGTATCCGCAAAGATCTTGAGTCATCTGAAAGATGATAAGGTCATCGTTTTTAAAAAGAAACGAAGAAAAGGTTATCAAAAATCAAATGGTCACCGCCAGCAACTAACTCAGATATTGGTTGAGGGGATCAAAGGTTAATTATTCAAATTTAAAAATCTAAGAAATGGCTCATAAAAAAGGTGCGGGTAGTTCCAAGAACGGCCGCGAATCACATAGCAAAAGATTAGGCGTTAAAATTTATGGTAACCAGGCTGCTTTGGCCGGGAACATTATTGTTCGCCAAAGGGGTACAAAACATAATGCAGGCGAAAATGTAGGAATCGGAAAAGACCATACCTTATTTGCTTTAACTGATGGTATTGTACAGTTTACAAAAAGAAGAAACGATAAATCGTATGTTTCTGTTATGCCGGTAGACCTGGGGGCGGAAGCGTAAAAGTTTTAAGTATCAGATAAAACAAAAAAATCTCCCCAAAAGGAGATTTTTTTGTTTTACACAAGTTGCGTTTATGGTTAATAATATTAAAAACCATCAGATTTAAATCACGCCAATAATTTTTTTTCAAACAATAAATTACCTTTACCCTCAGCAGGCACAATAAAAGCAATATGTTACAGATCAATTTTATCCGTGATAACAAACAGGAAGTCATCACACGCTTACAAAAGAAAAATTTTAAAACCATCGAACTGGTTGATAAGGCCATTGAAAAAGATGCAGAGCGCAGAAAAACACAAAACTCGTTAGATGAAATTCTGAATAAATCTAAAAATCTTGCGGAAAAGATTGGTACATTAATGAAGGCTGGCAAAAAAGAGGAAGGAGATGGGCTAAAGGCTGAAACCGCGGTATTAAAAGAAAACGCGAAACAATTACAGGCTGATCTTGAAAAGTTTGAGGCCGAATTGCGCGAAATTTTGGTGTTAATGCCAAACATGCCGCACGATTCTGTTCCTCCTGGTAAAGTAGCAGAAGATAACGAAGTTGTAAATACAATTGGTAATATTCCTGATTTACCTCAATCTGCTCTGCCTCATTGGGAGCTATGCAATAAATATAATATTATTGATTTTGAGCTGGGTGTTAAGCTCACAGGTGCAGGTTTTCCTGTGTATAAAGGCAAAGGTGCAAAACTGCAAAGGGCCCTTATCAATTTTTTTCTTGATACTGCTACCCGTGCCGGTTATGCTGAAGTACAGCCCCCAATCCTGGTTAACGAGGATTCTGGCTATGGTACAGGCCAGTTGCCGGATAAAGAAGGCCAGATGTACTTTGTAGGTGAGGATAAATATTACCTCATTCCTACGGCAGAGGTGCCTATTACAAATATTTACCGCGATGTGATTTTAAAGGCTGAAGATTTTCCAATAAAAAATACAGGATATACACCTTGTTTCAGGCGCGAGGCTGGTTCTTATGGTAAAGATGTAAGAGGGCTTAACAGGTTACACCAGTTTGATAAAGTAGAGATCGTTCAGGTAGAACATCCTGAAAAATCTTATCAAACCCTTGAGCTGATGCGTGAATATGTGGGTGGCCTGATACAACAATTGGAATTACCTTACAGGACCCTGCGCTTATGTGGTGGAGATATGAGTTTTGCCTCTGCCTTAACTTATGATTTTGAAGTTTTTAGTGCGGCTCAGAAAAAATGGCTCGAGGTAAGTTCAGTTTCAAATTTTGAAAGTTTCCAGGCCAATAGGTTAAAGCTTAGGTTTAAAGATGCCAATGGCAAAACCCAGCTGGCTCATACATTAAATGGCAGTGCTTTGGCATTACCTCGTATAGTGGCTGCCATCCTGGAAAATAACCAAAGCGATGCAGGTGTGAGAATCCCCAAAGTACTTATACCATATACTGGTTTCGATATAATTAATTAAAGGTTATTTATTGTTATTATTTACATGTGCGCAAATAGAATAATATTTTCTGCATTACCGGTTTGCGCACTGACCTTATTACTGTATTCCTGTAGTGGAAAACAAGAGGAAAATAGCGGAACTTTATTAATAGATAGTCTGGTAACATCCATAGCAGAGGCGGAAAAAAAAGTAGAGAATATCAACTTCGCACAGGCAGAAACAAATCGTGATATAGCAAGTGAGCAAATGAATTTTGTTATGGATCACCTTGACGATACAGTCTATATCAATAACAACCTGCTCCTGAAAAACTACCGTCAATTTGTGCTTTCAGGCAATGATAAAAGCAACTATACCGACTCTCAAAGAAAATTATATATTTTAAAGGAGCTGAAATACAGCAAAAAGCAACTCAAAAACCTAAAGGCTGATTTTTTGAACGGACATTTGAATTTGAAAGAGTTTGAAAATTTTCTTCAGGTTGAAAAACAAAAATCAGTCCAGATAGTTTCTTTTGTTGTAAAAGAGCAGGAGATAATAGAAAAAAACCTTTCTACATTTGATTCCGTTAATTCCCATATTACATTATTAGTTGACAGCTTAAAAAACATTGGCATAAAAGAATGAATATTATGATAAAGAAAAAGGTTTTGCTGTTATTCTGCTTCACTACGGTACATTTGGCAATGGCCCAGGTGAGCGAGGATGAGCAGCTGGCTGTTCAATATCTGAACAATAAGGAATATGACAAGGCAGCCATTCTTTTCGAAAAACTATTTAATCATAACCAAGATAATACTTTTTATTATGGCTCCTTGCTTGAATCATGGCTTAAGGTGAATGATTACAGGAATGCAGAAAAACTTATCAAAAAACAAATAAAAAGGAATCCAAATAATGCCGGTGTGATTGTAGACCTTGGAAATGTTTACGCAATCCAGGGGCATAATGAAGATGCCGTGAAACAATTTGATCTGGCACTGGAAAAAATAGTTCCCGATCAATTACAGATCATCGAGGTATCACAAAAATTTGCTTCCATTGGAAAAGCCACTTACGCAATTAAATCATTGGCAAAGGGAAAAAAATTAATGAAGGGCATTTATTCTTTTAATATGGAGATGGCAGAAGTTTATACCTCCAATGGTGATTTTGCGAATGCAATAGGGGAATATCTTGATGCACTTTCATATAATACCGGTTACCTGGCACAGGTACAGAGCATTTTACAGAATATGGTTGGTGATGAGCTCAAAGGGCCTAAGGCCGAGGAATTGAGGATACAACTGCTAAAAAGGGTTCAGCAAAGTCCTGACCAGACCATTTTTGCTGAAATGATCATTTGGTTTTTTATTCAGCAGCGCGATTTTGAATCTGCCTTTACCCAATCGAAGTCTTATGATAAGAGAATGAACCAGCAAAATGGGAAACTTATCAACCTGGCACAGATCTGCGTTTCTAACCAGGAATATGATGTTGCTATTAAATGTTATGAATATGAAGTACAAAAAGGAACAACAAATCCTTTTTATGCTCATGCCAGAAACGAACTTGTTAATACGCTTAGCAAAAAAATAACTGAAAGTGGTTCATTTTCAATGGCCGATCTCAAAGGTCTCGAAAATACTTTCAATAATGCTATTAATGAATTGGGTAATAATTCCACTACCATAGGTTTGCTAAGAGGACTGGCTCATTTAAAAGCATTTTACCTTGAAGATACCGAAGGAGCACTTAAATTACTTGAAACTGCTTTATCATATGTTAATGCCGATCCCAGGCTGCTGGCAGAATGTAAGCTTGAACTTGGGGATATCAATGTATTTTTAGGGGAAATGTGGGAATCATCATTACTTTATTCGCAGGTTGACAAAGCATTTAAACAGGAACCAATAGGGCAGGAGGCAAAATTCAAAAATGCAAGGCTTTCATTTTATAAGGGTGAATTTGAATGGGCGCAGGCGCAATTGGATGTGCTAAAGGCAGCTACAAGTAAATTGATCGCTAATGATGCACTCAATCTTTCATTGTTGATCTCCGATAATACCATTGATTCAAACTACACACCACTTTCTATTTATGCAAGGGCATCATTACTCGCTTACCAGAATTATGATAGTCTTGCACTGCTTACCTTGGATTCTCTTTCAAAGGAATTTCCCGATCACACATTGAATGATGATATTTTATATAAAAAATATGAGATCGATATAAAGAAAAGAAAATATGTAGATGCTGCTGATAAGCTTCAGAACATAATTACATATTACAGTGATGGAATTCTTGGAGATGATGCTGTTTACAGACTTGCTGAGCTTAACGAGAACCAGTTTAAGCAGTTGGAAAAGGCTAAGGCGCTTTACCAGCAGATACTTATTGACTACCCCGGTAGTTTATACACAGTAGAGGCGAGGAAAAGATATAGAAAAATGCGCGGGGATGACTTTAACTGACATGCTTTTTTGATTAGAACCAGCCGGATTTATGATAATATATAATGTAACAATTAATATAGATAATGAAGTGAGCCACCGATGGGTAAAATGGATGAAAGAGGTTCACATCCCCGAAGTAATGGCTACCGGCTGTTTTACAGAATATAGAATGTGCAGAATATTGGTTGATGATGAGCAAGGTATTAGTTATTGTGTAATGTATACATCACCTGATATGGCCACTTATACAACCTATAAAAATGATCACGCCCCGGTTCTTCAAAAAAAAACCAACGAGTTGTTTGAAGGCAGATTTGTGGCCTTTCGCACGCTCCTGGAAATTCTTTAATCCTTTTATTGATTGAAACATTTTGTAAAACCCAAAAAATTTTTAGGGCAACATTTCTTAAAAGATGAGACTATTGCTGAAAAAATAACAAATGCCCTTCCTAAGGACCTGCATAGTTTTCATGTAAATGAGATTGGTCCAGGGATGGGTGTTTTAACAAAATACATTTCTATTATTCCCGGAATCGATTTTAGTGTTTGTGAATTGGATCGCGAGTCTGTAGCATACCTCAAAACTAACTTTCCATCCCTAAGGATCATTGAAGGAGATTTTTTACACCTTGACCTCGTTAAGGAATTCAACTCAAAGCCTTTGATTATTATTGGAAATTACCCATATAATATTTCATCGCAGATCATTTTTAAAGTAATTGAAAACAGGAACCAGGTAGAAGTTTGCATTGGAATGTTCCAGAAAGAAGTGGCAGAAAGAATAGCAGCTAAAGAAGGGAGTAAAGTATATGGTATATTGAGTGTTATAACACAATTGTTTTATGATGTTGAATACCTGTTTACCGTGGAACCAGGTGTTTTTATTCCACCTCCTAAGGTACGATCAGGTGTAATAAGAATAATAAAGAAAAAAAATGTGGTGATTGACTGTGATATCCCACTTCTGTTTAAAGTGATTAAAACAGGATTTAATCAACGAAGAAAAACATTAAGGAATGCATTAAGATCCCTTGTAAATACTCAGCTTATGCTTCCCGGAATTTACCTTGATAAACGTGCCGAGCAATTGAGTGTAGCCGATTTTATAAAATTAACACAGCAGGTAGCATCGGTTTTGAATATTAGTGATGATGACAATAAGAAATAACCTATAAGTATAAACTAAATACCAATAAAAAAAGTCCGGCTATTTTAGCCGGACTTTTTTATTATAAAGGATTGAATTGTATTCTACCTGATCAACTGGAAGAATCCTTTAGCAGGGGTAAATGCTTCACCATTAACTTTTACAGCATCAATGGTATAGTAATAGATACCGGCCGGATAATTGCCTCCATCCCATTTATCTTTTACACTGTTAAATTCACCACCCTTTACCTTTTTCCCCCACCTGTCAAAAATGATTGCATGGAACGATTTAAGCGAAGTTTCTGCTATTTTAAAGTAAAACTCATCGTTCTCATCTCCACCACCTGGGGTAAATATATTAGGGATTACAAGTTGTTCTTCAGAAATTACGGTAACACTTGCTGTATCCATACATCCGTTAGGACTGGTTATTGTTAAGACAGCAACAAATATTCCACTGTCAGCATAAACGTGAGAGGGATCAAGAGTTAAGCTGTCACCGGGGCTACCATCACCAAAATTCCACATAAATGCTGGCGAACCTGCATAAGTATGGGTAAAATTCACAGTCAAAGGAGAAACTCCGGTAGGTGTAGAAGGATCTGTAACGAATGAAGCCTGTACACCAGGATAAAACACAACATCAATATTAGAAACCGAACTTGTGCATCCATTTAATTGTACCTGTGCATATACCGTAGATGCGCTGGAAATTGTAGCATTAAGGGAGTTACCACTATTAAAAGTCTGAGTCAATCCTGCATCTCCATACCAGGTAATAACACCGCCTGAAGGGGAAGTACCATTGATAACATTAACGGGAAGGATATTTCCTTCACAAATTGTACTGCTTTGAGTTAAAACAGGCGCTAAAGGAATTTCGGTTACTACAATAACAATTGTATCTGATGCAGCACAAGGAGCAGGGAAAGAATAAATGATCTGGTTAGGACCTGTAAATGCTGTTGAAGGGTCGAATAAGCCATTGGCTGTAACACCGGTACCTGCAAATGTTCCTCCTGTTGTTACAGCTGTTATCTGAACAGGAGCATCGTTCTTACAGTAATTAAGATTAGCTAATGATATTGAAGGATCAGCAACGTTATTTACTACTATATTCATTGTTTGGGTACTAGAACATCCAGCACTGTTGGTAACTGTAAGTGTAATTGTGTGAGTACCTGCACCTGCTGTTGCAGGGCTGAATTGACCTGATGTCGCATTTAATATTCCGGTGCCGCTCCATGTTGTGATGGGTTGTGTTGGACTATAACTCAGGTTTACTGCAGGAGAAGTAGTACAAAAAGGGCCTGCAGCCTGCATTGCTACCACAGGTCCGCCCGTTACAGTTAAATTTATGCTTGATGAAGAAGGACATGGATCGGGAATGGTATAAGTAATGCTATGCACACCAGCTCCCGCTATTGCAGGATCAAATACACCTGTTGTTGCATCAACCCCAGGTCCTGACCATGTTCCACCAGGGTTTAATCCCGTCAAAGTAATTGTAGGATCAGAGGAACACATTGTTGTTTGGGAAGGAGGATTTATTGCACTGTTCAAAGGTGTTCCAACCACTAAATGCACTATAAGGCTGTCAAGGCAGGAAGTACCTTGCCCTACAGTATAAACTACCCGGAAAGTATCTATTCCCGCAGTTGCAGGATCAAATATTCCTTCAGGGGATATTTGTGCACCTGACCAGGTACCCCCAATAGGGAACGCAATCAACGTATCAATAGGGCTGGTCAGACAATAAGAAGTATCACTGTTAGCAAGTACCGGATTAAATGAATTTGTGTATAAAACATTTACCGTATCCGTGGCCACACAACCAACACTGTTGGTAACCTGTACAGAATATAAAGTATCGCCCGGAGGCACCGCAATAGGATCAAAAGAATTAAGATTCTGTAAAAAAGTATTTGGTGTCCATACTACGTTAAAGCTATTGATATTAGGTATAGAAGCACAATATGTAAAACGAACATTCGGCAGGTTAGTATGCGAACCTGAAACATTCATTGATGGGCAGGCATTGTAAACACTGCTTGAGTCGTAAACTACGCTGGTATAACCGGTAGATGAACATTCAGTTGCAGCACTCAGGAAACCTGAATTACCAAACCCTGTATTGTCAAAACATACTTCAACAAGCAGGTTGGACGATCCGTCCCATTCATATAAATTATCAAAAGGGTGATCTACATAACCGGTATTAATAGTAAAATCTTTTGGCAGATAAACAGTTTGTAAACCGGTAGTGTCAAAAGTACTACCCAGGTTAGTAGCACTGGTACATTTCATTTTTATGGTATAATTATGGAAGACCGGGCCGGCCCCATTCATACCAATATTATTAAAAGCAAGGGCATTGATCTTTCCACCTGCAAATCCGGAATTTATAATGTCAGATGCAAGATACAGGAATTGTAGTTTTGAAGATTTTTTGATTGATCCGTAAGGAGCAGCATCAATAATACTGTTTGTGCCGACACCGTTACCAACGATAACCTGGGTACTAACTCCTGTGCAGGTATCTGCAGTTATTCCGCAGGCATTTGTAACAGAACCATTCAATTGCAGGTGAAGTTGTACAGTATCGCCTGCACAGGCTGCATCGGAATAAGCATTTATGCTGAACCCTGCAGCGGATGTAACAGAAATGGCAAGGGTGTCATATCTGACACATCCTTGTGCGCTGGTTACCTGGAGATACACAGGAATTGTACCTGCATTATTAAAGGTCCCAATAGGTGTTGCTAAGGTCGCGTTATTAAATAAAGCAGCCGGTGCCCAATTGTATGAAAAAGTACTTGTGCCGCCATTGGTGATCTGTGCCGTAAACTGAACCTGTTGCTGAGAGCAAATGGTGGTATCGCTGGCAACAATTGCCGCCTGGTAGTTTGGTGCAATAACTACTGCTATGGTATCGCGGTTTCCACAAAAGGATGCCATATCACTTTCCACTATATAGGTCGTAGTTGTGTCAGGCGAGGCCACGGGATTCGCGCAAGGGTTACAGCTGAAGGTTGAATCTACCGGGACCTGGTTTCCTGCAAGGTCGTACCATGTAAATACAGTACCACCAAAAGCAAGCAGATTAACCGAGTCGCCACTGCAAAGGGTAACGGAGTCACCGGGAAGAATATTGGTTGATGGGGATACATCAATCACATAAGTAAAAGTTTGTATCCCGGGAATAGGACATGAAAGGTCGCTAACGGCAATGGTAAATGTAGTATTTAAATATGCGCTGCCCGGTGTAGCGGTCCAGCTTATTGTAGCGGTCAACGGATTAGAGCCTGATGTGGTAATAACCGATCCTGGCAGAACAACGTCAATATTTGAAGTTATTGTCAGAGAGTCTGTAACATCGGGATCGGTAAATACAGCGTTGAAAGTAAAACTCTGTCCTTCGCAAAGGGTAAGGCTATATCCGGTTGTAGCAGTTGCATTACCGGTTAAATTAGATATCTGGCCAACACCAAGATCAGGAGGAAAATTAACACAATTGATCACAACAAACTGAATATCACGTCTCACAACGCCTATAAGTATTCCATTGTCATTATATTCAGAAACTTCAACAACCAAAACAAAATTACCTAATTGGGTCGGTGTAAAAGTGATAATACCTGTTAATGAATCAATAGTTGCACCAGGTAGAGGTTGTTGGGTTGTGGCCCCTCCCTGCCAGTTTGTTCCTAAATTAGTGATATTTGCCACACTTCCCCCATATGGATCTGCAAAACGATAGATCAATGAATCACCATCCTGTTCAGTCACACTAAAATTGTAGTTAACAAGCTGGTTTATACACACATATGGGATAGGTTGTGCATTGAATACCGGTGAATTATCTTGTGGGGCTTTAACATTGTTAAGTTTTGCCGTAATTAAAAAATCAAGGGAGGCCGTAGGATCAAGGTTTACAGTCGTATTCCTGCAACACAGACCCCAACCCATGTTCCAGCTGTCACAATGAGGGGTCAACTCAACGATCGCCTGGAATACTTTTTGTTTCATTCCCGGCAAATTACCATTATTGCAGGTACTATTTACCTGTTGGGAAGGACAAAGCTGTGAAACTTCAATTTCAGAGATCTGGGGAAAGGTAACCGAAAAACTTTGACCACAATCACTCATAAAATCCACCGTTTCATTTGGTCCAACCGTGGTAGAACCACCGCAATCTTCAAATATTCTTAGGGTAACTAAAAAAGAGTCTCCGCTAAGATGTTGGTAAGTGATATCGGCCCCTGCCACGTGTGATGCAACAGATTTATTGACGTTTAATAATGCCGAAAGGATAACAAGAAAAAGTAATCTCGTAATTTTATTCATTGGGATTTGGTTTATTTTAAAGAGTCAAAGAAAATACAATAAATTTAATGCTGCAAATCTTAATAAAAGAAATATTTGTTTTAATGATTTGATACTAAGACGTCAGAGAAAACATAAGTGTTAGTAATACACTTCTTTTTTTTATTGTTTTCAATTAAATAGTTAAATCTCAGTATTTTGAAACAAAAAAGCAGATCTTTATGATCTGCTTTAAGTGGAGCCGAGGGGATTCGAACCCCTGTCCAAACAAGGAACCAAAAGGCTTTCTACATGCTTAGCAGGTTATTGTTTTTCGATAAGTTTTGGTTAACCGGCCAGCCATCAACTTACTTAGCTTCTTTAATTTCACTTTTCACCGAAGCTTTAAAAAGCTATCTCTTTATTTGTGATGCCGGGTTCAAAACGCCAAAGAGAAAAGCTTTTTGACCGACATTGCTTATTTAATACCTGGTATTAAGCAGCAAGGGAGTAGTTATACTCGCCAATTGAGATTTTGAGAATTATGTTTATCGTGTTATATTCACAACACACGGCATGCTTACCAATCAATTTCACCCGCTGTCGAAACCGTACGACCCCGATTGAGGGTCAAAATTACGTTTTTTTTGGTTAAGAGGTTCATAAATTTACTTAAACAACACAAAGTTTATCTTATGAATGATTACTTTGTAACCTGAAAAATCATTTATGATAAAAATAGGAATTTTAAAAGAAGGTAAAACCCCTCCTGATAAAAGGGTTGCTTTTACCCCGGATCAATGTAAAATGTTGCAAAAGCAATTCGATAATGTGCAGATTGTTGTCCAATCAAGCAATATAAGATGTTATAGTGATGATGAATACATAAGCAGTGGAATAGAGGTAAGCGAAAACATTGATGACTGTGACATCTTGCTTGGTGTTAAGGAAGTACCAATAGAGCAATTGATACCAGGGAAAAAATATATGTTTTTTTCTCATACCATTAAAAAGCAGCCTCATAATAAAAAATTGCTGCAGGCTATACTTAAAAAGAATATTCAGTTGATAGACTATGAATGCCTTACAGACATGGAATTTAACCGTATCATTGGATTTGGGCATTATGCAGGTATTGTTGGTACCTACAATGGATTGATGGGTTATGGAATGAAGTACAATCTTTACGACCTTAAAGCTGCCCATTTATGTCGTGACAGGAAGGAGATCATGATTGAATTGCAAAAAGCCCGGTTGCCGAATATAAAAATTATTGTGACCGGAAACGGAAGAGTTGCCAACGGGGCAATCGAACTGTTGGGTGCCATGCAATTGCGAAGGATCACACCTTATGAATTTATTAAATATTCTTACCGTGAACCTACCTATGTTCAGTTGCATAGCAATAATTATAATGAGCCTAAGGATGGTTCGGGCTGGAACAGTAATGATTTTTATAAAAATCCGAAGAACTACAGGTCTACATTTGGTAAATACACCAAATCGTGTGACCTGCTGATCCATTGCAGTTACTGGAATCCTTCTGCCCCAAGTCTCTTTACAAAAGAAGATATGAAAATGCCCGATTTCCATATAAGTGTGATAGCAGACGTTACCTGTGATATTGATGGTTCAATACCTTCCACAACAAAAGCAAGTACAATTGACGATAAGTTTTATGGATATAACCCCCTAACCGGAAACCTTGATGAACCATTCAATAAAAATACGATCACTGTAATGGCTGTAGATAATTTACCTTGCGAGCTGCCAAGAGATGCTTCGGAAGATTTTGGGAAGGAATTACTTGAAAAAGTAATGCCATCATTATTATCAAATGACAGCGAGGGTATTGTAGATCGTGCATCAATTACATTTAATGGCAAACTGACAGAACGTTTTAATTACTTAAGCGACTATGCTGAAGGCTAAAGCCGGGGAAATATCAATAACTTTTTAAGGTTTTAATGGCCTCCTCCGGGTTATGGTGCGAAAAAACGGTATTACCTGCTACCAGTATATCAGCCCCGGCCTCTTTTAAAAGAGGAGCATTGGTAAAATCAACCCCACCATCTATTTCAATTAAGGCAGATGAATTTCTGTCATTGATAAGTTGCTTTAATTGTTTTACCTTGTTAAATGTATTTGCAATAAATTTCTGGCCTCCAAACCCAGGGTTGACAGACATCAGGCAAACGACATCAATATCAACAATAACTTCTGAAAGAGTGGTTATTGGTGTATGAGGGTTAATGGCTACACCTGCTTTGATATTCAATGATTTAATCTGCTGAATACTTCTGTGCAAATGAGTTGAGGCTTCAATATGCACAGAAATTATATCTGCCCCATTAATTCCAAACTCATCAATATATCTTTGAGGCTCAACAATCATCAGGTGAACATCAAGGGGTTTTCTGGCATGTTTTTTTATCTCTTTAATAACCGGAAACCCAAAAGATATATTCGGTACAAAAACACCGTCCATAACATCCACATGAAACCAATCTGCGTCAGATCGGTTGATCATTTCAAGATCATTTTTCAGGTTGCCAAAATTGGCCGAAAGAATTGATGGGGCAATCAGCATAAAATTTTAGCCAAGGTAGGTCTTTAGAATTTTACTCCTTGAAGTATGCTTTAATCTTCTTATTCCTTTTTCTTTTATCTGGCGAACCCTTTCGCGCGTGAGATCGAACTGCTCTCCAATCTCCTCAAGGGTAAGGGCGGCTTTACCATCAAGCCCGAAAAAGCATTTAAGTATCTCGGCTTCTCTTGCAGTTAATGTAGTTAAAGCACGCTCAATCTCTCTACGGAGAGAATCATTTATCAATTCGTTTTCAGGACTTGGATTATCATTGCTTATAAGAAGGTCGTACATATTGCCTGAACCTTCGTCACTGGTTGAAAGCGGGGCATCCATCGACACATGCCTGCCTGTTGACCGCATTGATTCTTTTACATCCTGTTCGGTCATTTCAAGCAATTCACTTATTTCAGATGCGGTTGGCTCCCTTTCAAATTCCTGTTCAAGTTTAGAAAAGGTTTTGTTTATTTTATTAATGGTTCCTATTTTGTTTAAAGGCAACCTCACTATCCTGCTTTGCTCTGCCAATGCCTGTAATATACTTTGCCTGATCCACCAAACTGCGTAGGAAATAAATTTAAAACCCCTTGTCTCATCAAATCTTTGTGCAGCTTTAATTAAGCCAAGGTTACCTTCATTTATGAGGTCAGGTAAAGTTAGGCCTTGATTTTGATATTGTTTTGAAACTGAAACCACAAATCTTAAGTTGGCTTTTGTAAGTTTTTCAAGTGCCTGCTGATCACCTTGTTTTATTCTTTTTGCCAGTTCAACTTCTTCGTCTGCCGTGATCAATTCTACTCTGCCAATTTCGGATAGATATTTATCCAGCGAAGCAGTTTCTCTGTTAGTAACCTGTTTTGTAATTTTTAGTTGACGCATAGGCTTGGTTAAAATTTGGGTTGCCGTTTATACGGACAGAATTAAAAAGGGTTGCATTTTTAATTTAAATTAATAATATTTAAATTTTTTCCATCAAACTCAACATAGTTTTTGGACTTAAACCAGTCACCAAGATTAATATACCTGGAATCTTCATTCAGTTTAATATTTAGTAGCAAATGCCTGTGTCCGAAAATGAAAAAATTAATTTTTTTTGTTTTGAGTATCTCTTTACAATAAATAACCAGCCATTCCTTATCATCTCCTAAAAAGACCTCATCAACCGGTCCATTAACATTGCGACTTTTGCGGCTCCAGAAATTCGCCAATCCAATACCAAAATTAGGGTGAAGCCTGGCAAATAGCCATTGCGAAATCCTGGAGGCGAAGACCTTTTTAATGAACTTATACCCTTTATCCCCTGGCCCTAGACCATCACCATGACCAATATAAAAGACCTTATTGTTAAAGGTAATTTCAATTGGATCTCGGTGCAGGATAATTCCAATTTCCTTTTCAAGATAACCAAAGGTCCACATATCATGATTCCCTGTAAAGTAATGAATTTTAATACCATTATCAGTAAGCTCGGCAATTTTACCCAGCAGTCGGGTATAGCCTCTTGGAACAACAGTTTTGTACTCAAACCAGAAATCGAAAATATCTCCTGCAAGAAAAATTTCGAAAGCAGAATCCTTTATTGAATTTAGCCATGAAACAATATTTTTTTCCCTGGCTAAACTCAATTCCTCGTTAGGAACTCCTAAATGGAAGTCCGATGCAAAATAAATTTTTTTACCTTCAGGTATATTAATTGATCTCAAAAGTTATTAATTATAAATTTTAGCCAATTGAAGCATACTGTAAATCAATTCAGAATAATTTAAATCGGCATTAAATTTTGTTTCCCATGTATTATAAGCATTCCTGCAAAATTTATCATAATCATCATCATTTAGATGGTCAATCTTTTTAATATAACTTATAATTTCATCTGGACCCGGATCTGCCGACATTAAAAAGCCATTAACACTATTATCTATTATCTCCGAAACACCACCCACATTGGTTCCAAGAACAGGGATTCCAAACGACATGGCTTCCATCATTGAAACCGGTATTCCTTCAAACTGGCTTGTATTCACCAACAGGTTAAATTGGCCCTTACTAAGTTGCTCATAAACCTGTTTTTTTGTGAGATCGCCACTGATATTATATTTTATATTGCCCTTGTTAAATAACCTGTTAAAAGCATACTGTGTAATATTTAAATGATCGTTCCCTTCTCCTATATGATGCCACTCTATTTCAATATCCTGGATCTTTTCAAGTGCCATAATCAAAAGGTCAATTCTTTTTACTTTTCCGAGAAATGCAAGGGTCAGTATCTTCAGTTTTCCTTTAGTTTTTTTTTGTGACAGAAAAACGGCTTTTTCAACACCAAGTCTTGACACCAGCATTTTATCCTGGTTGAGGGAAGGCAATTTTTTTAAAAGATATTCCTTTGCCTGCAATGAAACCGGGAAAACACCATTAAGTAACGAGAATATATATTTTCGCAAAGGTAAATATCCGTGTTCGGCCCTTTCAAAATAAAGGTCCCAGTTATGTAAACGTGAGTAAGCCCCGGCAATTTTATATTTCCTGTTCAACAAACCAATTCCAAGTGAATACTCTGTACACCAATAGGTATATAATATTGTTCTCTTAAAAGGCAGGTGCATGGATTTTAAGAAGTTCTTAAGTTGATTTGAAAATGAATGGCCTTTTACAAAAGCAGCCAAAATGATCTTGATTATTTTCCAATTAAGCTTTAGATCATAGTTTTTCTTCAGTGCCTTAATCTCATTCCAGAAAGAATAATTAAGAAGGTATTTTAAAGCTGCAATTTTATTTCTGAAATTTATTTTCGAAGAAAAATTAACCACCATCACATTTGATGGTATTTCAAAGCTGATCTCGCTCCTGGCCCCTGAATCTGCATCCGGAACCAGAATATATATCTTCTGGAAGTGTTGGGCATGGTAAAACAACTCCGTTTCCAGAAATGGTTCGCGCAATCCGTAAGGGAAATTTGTGGTGATAATAACCAGGAATTTTTTTTTCAAGCCGAATTACTTTAGTTTAGCTGCCATCATAATGGACAAATATATGTATTGGTTTTATCTTAAAGATAAACCAACATAAAACTCTAATATACAAATTCCTTATAAATAGTTAATTTTGCATCCTCTCATCGTTGGTTTAAAGAATTGTGACTTGTAAAGGAGAAAACATAATTTATGACAAATAATAATATACTTATCCTGGCACCGCATACTGATGATGGTGAGCTGGGTTGTGGCGGAACAATTTCCAGATTGTTGGAGGAAGGGAATAATGTTTACTACCTGGCTTTTTCAATTTGTGAAGAGTCTGTTCCGGAGGGATTCCCAAAAAATGCACTGGAAACGGAAGTAAAAAAAGCCACCAAACATCTTGGTATAAAGGAATCAAACCTGATACTAAAGAATTACCCGGTTAGAAAGTTTCAAAGCTTCAGGCAGGAGATACTGGAAGACCTTGTAAATATAAGGTCGGAGATCTATCCGAAAACAATTTTTATGCCCTCCAGCCGCTCACTGCACCAGGACCATCAAACCATTTATGAAGAAGGAATGAGAGCGTTTAAACATTTTTCATGCTTTGGGTATGATCTGCCATGGGATACCATCAATTTCAGCACAACATCATTTTACAAACTTGATGAAAAACACATTGATAAAAAATGTGAGGCATTGACTTTTTATGAAACACAAAATTTCAGGACCTATTGCGATGCAGATTTTATAAGAGGGCTTGCAAGGGTGCGGGGTGCCCAAATAGCAGTTAAATATGCTGAAGCTTTTGAACTGCTGAGGAGTATTAATTGATTTACAAAAGATAATTGGGCGTTAGCATAACATTAATACCATTAAATGAAAGTCATTTTCCGTTACTTGAAAAATGGAACTTTGATGAGAAAGTGACCAGGTTCTTCAGTGAGCGCCCCATGTATGATATTGATCAACAAACAAAATGGTTTAACAAACAACTGGCTGATCCATCAAAAAAAAAATATATTATTAAAGATAATACTACGGCTACTTTGTTAGGATTGGTAAGTTTAATGAAAATTGACCTTATCAATAAGAATGCGGAGATAGGCATTACAATTGGTGAAGAAGATTTTCAAAAAAAGGGTTTTGCAAAAAAGGCAATGGAAAAGTTATTGGATATTGCTTTTAATGATATGGCACTGAAAACGATTTACCTGAGTGCCTTTGAAAATAATACTGCTGCGCTAAATCTTTTTGATCAACTTGGCTTTAAAAAAGAAGGGATCCTGAAAAACAGGGTATTTAAGAAGGGAAATTTTATTTCCCTTGTGAGCATGAGCATAAGTAAAATTTAAATGATAGCGGGTATTCATCAACCAAACTATATTCCCTGGTTAGGTTATTTTGATAAAATTTCAAAATGTGATAAATTTATTTTATTGGATCATGTGCTAATTCCTAAACAAAGCGTAGCTAACCGGAATTATATAAAGGGTAAAAACGGTAAAAAAGTTTTGCTTACGGTACCATTAAAAAAAAACAACGTTGCAAAAATGCTTTACAATAACACCAGGCCTGATTATGACTCGCTATGGCATCAAAAGCATTTGAACAAGATATCAGACGCTTATTATCATAGCCCTTTCTTTAAAGAGAACTTTGATTCCATATCAGCAATATTAATGAAAGAATATGATACCCTGGCTAAACTTAATGAGGAACTTATAAAATTCTGTCTTTCAGTTTTATCAATAAAAACCGAATTGGTGCGATCAAGTGAAATTGGAGTTTTATCCCTGAAGAATCAACAAAATATTGAACTATGTAAAGCTGTAAATGCTACTGTTTATCTTTCTGGCAAAGGTGCTCAAAAATACAATGATGAGGGATTATTTGAATCAAATAATATCAGGCTCGTTTACCAGGATTATGCCTCACCGTATTACGCGCAAACAAATGGAGATTTTATGAATGATCTGAGTTTTCTCGATTTCCTGTTTTGTGTCGGAAAGAAAGCAGGCAAAGAAATATTTTCCCAAAAAAATGATGATTCGGTTAATTTTGCCGGATGAAAAAAATAGTTACCATAGTTGGTGCAAGGCCCCAGTTTATAAAATGTGCCGCCCTGTCGAAAGAGATAAGGAAGTTTTTTGAAGAGGTAATTATTCATACCGGGCAGCATTATGATTATGAACTTTCTGCGCAATTTTTTGATGAATTAAAAATTCCAAAGCCTGATCATTTTTTGGATTGCGGAAGCCATAACAGCGTAAAGCAAATAGCAGAGATGATGGCTAAGCTTGATGACGTTATTAAAAAAGAAGATCCTGATTGTATCATTGTATTTGGGGATACCAACTCCACAGCCGCAGGAGCTATTGTTGCCGCAAAATCTAATATAAAACTGGCACATGTGGAAGCAGGGATGCGCGAGTTTGACAAATCTATACCGGAAGAAACGAATAAACTTATCACGGATATTTTAGCTGACTTTTTTTTCTGTCCTACACCAACCTCGGTAAAATGGTTAAAAGAAATGGGTATTGTAAAGAATGTTTATCATGTAGGGGATGTAATGATAGATATTATAGAACAATACCGTTCACGTGTACAAAGAGATACAGGTATCTTAAAGAAATTCAACCTGAAAAAAGGCGGATATGTATTTATGACGTGTCATAGAGCGGCCAATACAGAAAACAAAAGAAATCTTTCGGAAATATTAAAGGCAGCCGGGAAGATTGATATCCCTGTAGTTTTTACCATGCACCCGCGAACTAAAAAGGCGATCTCCAATTTTAATCTTGAGTCACTATTAGAAAAAGGTCAAATAATTGTGTGTGATCCTTTAGGGTATATTGATACCCAGGTATTGATCAAAAATGCAAGATTTGTTTTGACAGATTCTGGTGGAGTAACAAAAGAAACTTACTATTATAAAACGAGAGGTATTTTAACTGATAAGCAAACTGAGTGGGTAGAAACACTTAAAAATGGATGGAACGTACAGGCAGGACCTGATGCAAAAAAAATATTGAAGGTTTTTAATGAGAATACCATACCCAAAAAGCACGAGCAATTTTTGGGCAAGGGAAATGCCTCAGAAAAAATAGCGAAAAAATTAAATGAGCTTTTGAATTGATTGCTATATTTGGCAATTAAGTAACCGAACGACCGTAGATGGGAGATAAAAAGAAGATCATTATCCTGAGTTATTTTTTTCCTCCCTGCAACATAACAGCTTCTCAGCGTGCATTAAGCTGGGCAAAATACTTAGGTGAATTCGGGTTTTATCCGATTGTGATCACCCGGAACTGGGAAAGGCCCGTTAACTACCCAACTGATCTCCATCACGACACCCATCAAACTGTTATACACCAGAAATTCGGATCCTATGAAGTATATTACCTTCCATACAAACAATCAATAAGAGATAAACTTTATACAAAGGAAAATACTAAATTTAAAGGGGTAAGAAGGTTGCTTACATTTTGGGAACTGATCATGCAGAACTTTGTAGATCTTGTTATACCATTCAGGAATTTCTACTCTTTTACTTATCAATTCCTGAAAAAAAATAAGGATATTAAGTATATGATCGCCACAGCAAACCCATATACTATTTTTAAATTTGCTCATCGTTTAAAAAAGAATTTCCCTCACCTTTCTTGGATAGCCGATTACCGCGATGACTGGAATACAAGGAAGGATTCGCACTGGTATCATAACTTTCCTTTTATTAGCAAACTTGCTTCGGGAATTGAACGTAGATCGGAACTTAAATGGGTCTCTAACTGCAGTGCTATTTCATCTGTTTCAGAACTAAATACAAAAAAGATCAGTGCCTTTGTAAATAAGCCCGGGCATACCATTTATAACGGTTTTATTCCTGAAGATTTTGAGCAGTTTAAGAAGGTGAAACCATTTGACGAATTTACAGTTACCTTTAATGGTACAATGATAGAAATGCAGGAGATCAGCATTTTTATCAATTCCTTCAAGCGTATCATTAATGAATTTAAGAATATTTCATTCCGGATCAATTTTATAGGAACAGGCTACGATATTTACCAGGAGATGAAAATAAAAACACTGATGGAAGGATATGAAAAAAACCTGAACATTACTCACAGGATACCGCGAAAAAAAGTTATTGAAATTCAAATGCGGTCACAGGTATTGTTGCTGGTTGCCTATGGTTCGGTAAAAGGAATTACCGGTACAAAAACATTTGATTACCTGGCAACCGGCAAGCCAATAATATTGTGCCCTTCTGATGATGATATTCTTGCACGCATTATAACGGAAACAGAGCAGGGTATTATATGCAAGAATGAGGATGAAAGCTACAAGGCGTTAAAAAAGCTGGTGGAGGAATGGATCAAATCCAAAGAGATCAATATGGCTGTAAAGCAGGATGCGATAAGTTTTTACACCAGGAAAACACAAACTGAAATTCTTGCTGAGGCATTAAATAGCCTTAAGGATCAGAATTAACAAAGTTTTAATTTACTTCCTGTGCGCTTAAAGAGCATATAGTTTTATCTTTACAGAAAAATATTAATGATGAGAAAAGGCTACATTTATTTAATCTTTACTTTATTTACTTCTAACATCTGGGCTCAGTCAAGCCCAACCCCATTTGATCTTGGTACAGGAAATTTTTCCTTTACCCATTGGGATAGCCTTACAAATGCGGCCGGTACGTATCCTTCCAATATGATATTTCATACGGTGAGCCAGCAATCTCCTGATGAGAATACCCCTGCCAATGGTGATTGGAACTGTGCCTATAACCTAACTACCGGTTGCTATTTTAAAGGCCGTGATACTTTGGGTGTGAGCATAAGAAATATTGGTAACCCACAATCGGCTAACTGTATGGTAAATGGCACAGGTGCTATTTATGTAGGTGATGCCACCGTTGGCTTAAATACAACCAATAGGGAAAACGTAACGGTTTCCTGGGTAGGAAGAATGATCTCAAGTTTTAATTACGATACGGCTGCCCAGGTTACACGTTTCTGGGGTATTGCATGCCAATACAGGACCGGTGATACAGGTGTGTTTACCAACGTGCCCGGGAATTATTTATTCAAATGTAATTTGGATTCCGTTACCTACAGGCCACAATTTTCGTCTGATACATTAAATACAGTATTGCCTTCAAGCTGCAATAATTTACCTGTGGTGCAGGTGCGTTGGATTTATCACCAATTGTCCAGTGCCAATGGCGGGCCAAGACCTGAATTAGCAGTTGATGATATAAATGTGACATCAACATCAATTCCGACATCACTTAAAAAAATAAATATTATCAATAATAAAACATTAAGCGTTTATCCAAATCCTGTTTCGCAAGGGAATATTACCTTATCAAAAAACTGCAACTTTGCAGTCTATGATATTTTAGGGCACCAGCTAAGTCGCCTGCAAACAGCAAGAGATTATAACACAGATAATTTACCTAAAGGAGTTTATTTTGTAAGGACCTCGGAAGGCGAAACTGTTAGGTTTATAAAGCAATAAGGATCGCTATAAATATAAAAGCCCAAACGATCAGTTTGGGCTTTTTTTTTGATATTTTGGGCGCACCCTTCCATTTTTATCACTTAGTAATATTATTAAACCTCGGGGAGAAAATGGAAAGGCCGGGTTATTCGCTTCTATCTTTTTTCGCAATTGTTTGTCTTCCAATAACAACCCTGCCCCTCAAACAATTGCCTCAAAAAGGATATCCGCTGCTACCCCTTGCGCGGCTTACTGCATCTGATTAGCTTTATTATAAATGTTATGAATAGGTAGGGGAGGTCAACTAACCAATCAATTCAGGTAAATTAACTCCTGCATTTTCATTCCTTCACAAATTTACCAAGCAACCTCCTCTTTTTATTTTCTGTTTGAATAAAATATAAGCCATTTGTTAAGCTGCTGATATCTATCTCATTGTCGTGAGGTAGCTTAGCCTGAAACACCAGGTTACCGGTAATATCTAATACTTTTACAATCCCGTTAATGGAGCCTTTTTCTGCAGTCTCCATTATTTTTATTCTGCTATTTGCAGGATTAGGATAAATATTAATCAATGACAACTTATTTGTTTCTATACCGGAAACAGTATTATCTGCTGTAATAGGTTGTTCTGGGGTTCTTTCGTAGGCGCATTCATATACAACTATGAACGGGTTGGGAATAATTTGATAAAAACCTTTAATCCAACCATAATGATACTGGGATCCGATTTTAAATTTTACACCGATGTAAATTGTAGTATCCAACCAATATCCACCGGTATCAGTATCAACCAGTGATTGTCCGTTATTTAGAGTAGAATACCAGTTACATGTATCATTAATTGGGTATCCAAACGGAAGAGGATTTATATAATGACAACCGGCTGAATTAATTAGATTATTATTCTTTACAATCACAAAATTATCACTATCGGAATGAATTCTAATATATAATTGATAATTAATGCTGGCAGCTCCCGTATCCTGGTACCAATAACTGGAAAAGAAAAAATCTGTAATACCATCATTGTTTAAATCAACATTCCAGTTGCCCACCTGTATGCCTGCAACATATGTGTCAACATATAAATGAGGCACAATATATGTGTATTGCACTGATGCAGAACTGTACTCGGTTTTTGCCATTAATAAAATTGACAAAAACAAAGGAATTGATTTTTTCATGGTTTAATTTTGGTTATTCAAATTGAATTCTTAGAAGCTGTTCAAAATTTATTCAAATTAATTTTTAATGCCGCAATCTGTATGGCAGCTTCACTATTCTCGGTTAAAAATTCATAGTCTTTGCTTAATCTTCTATAGCCATTAAACCATGCGAATGTTCGTTCAACGACCCATCTTTTTGGTAAAATCTTAAAGCCTTTATTAAGATCGTTTCTCATAACAATATCCATTTTCAGATCGTGCTTCTCTTTAAGTATTTCACTGAGTTTGCCTCTGTATCCACCATCAGCTATCATTTTCTTAGCTTTATAAAACACCTCTCTAAATCTTCGTACAACAAGTTCTGCCATAGCCGTATCATGTAAATGAGCCGCATGAACTACTGTGGTTAATACATTGCCCATAGTATCAACAATAATGTGTCTTTTACGACCATTAATTTTTTTGTTCCCATCATAACCCCTAATACCACCTACAGACGTTGTTTTTACACTTTGGCAATCTATAATTACCATACTTGGCTGAGCATCTTTACCTGCTTTTATCCGAATTATCTCATTAACCCTATGCATTATATCTTCTATTACACCCATATCTACCCATTTACAGAAATAATAATAAACAATCTTCCACTTGGGGAATTCCTTAGGAAGCATGCGCCATTGACAACCTGTTTTGTTCCAATATAAAATGCCATTCCAGATGCTCCGTAATTCATATTTCCTCTTGCGTTCATTTTGTGGAATCATATTTTTTATACCTTGCCATTGGGTATCAGTTAGATCTGTTGAATACATTGGTGATCGGATTTGGTCATCCTCAAACCAACTATTTTATTCAGTTTCAATCTGATGCCCTTTATTTTTTATCTCAACAAAATTTTGAACAGCCTCTTAGAGTGCTTCATTCCTTTATAAACTTTCCCATTCTTCTTTCTTTTTTATTTTCCGTTAGTATAAAATATAAGCCGGGGCTTAACGGGCTTATATTTATTTCTTGATTGGAATGAAGGCTTTCATGTAAAACAACATTTCCGGTAACATCAGTAATTGTTATTAATGCACTTTTATCAATGTTTAATAAGCTAATACTTTCATTAGCAGGGTTAGGCACAACTTTTAACTCTAAACCCTCCATTCTTAATTCTTTTATTGCTAAAGCGCTATCTAAATCAATTAACGAAACATCATCTATATAATAGAAGGCGCCATTAATATGGTTTTGGCTTCCATAATATTGATAAAGAGTATCAATACTACTGTTATTAAAATTACCTAGAATTATGTATTGCTCTCCTCCATGCGCAATATAACTTCCGTTAAACTCAATCCAATTAATAGTATCTGTAATAAAATCACCAAAAGAATTTATTATTTGTGGCTGAAACGGTAAAATGTTTGCAGAAGGATCTAAAACAGAGTCGTTTGAAAAGTACGCCCCAAAATTATCAGTTGCGTACCTGAAATTCTCCGCTCTATTCAAATAACATTTAAAAAAGTAATGATGATTTGCTATTAAATTTCCATTTAATGAAATTTGAATGTATTCACTAAATATTATATTGATATCACATAGCCAAAGCCCAATACAACCATTTCCGGAAAGTGGAAATTGAGAGCCAGCAGCGTTATTAGGAATGCCATAAGAACTACTACAAATATTATAATAATCAGGTGAGCCAATTCCCAATGTCGGGTTAGAACATCCAATTAATGCTCCTTGGTTAATCCCTAAATATCCACATTGACAATTTATATTATCTTCGAAATCTCCATTAACAACTAAGTTAGTTTGTGCATAAATTTGATGTATGCACAAACTGAAAATCAAGAGATAAAAAAATCGTTGTTTCATTTATTTGCTTATAATTAGTTTCAATTTTTTAATATCGTCTTTACCCTGTAATGTTATTACGTAAATTCCATTAGACAAATCTGAAGTACTATATAATAGGCTTGTTTTTGCGGAACTTAAAATACCTCTTTCAATAATTTTACCGCTTAATTCCTCTATTAAATATGAATTATATTCCGATGTGTAATTAATTGTAAATGAAGTATGAGCAGGGTTGGGATTTAACGAAACCTCTTTTTCTGCTATAATATCTGCATAATGTTGACCATTACTTTCATTTGCGTGTTTTGAAGAATTTGAAGCAGAAGAGACTTTTTCACAATCATGCATAAATACAATTCTGTTTGCATCTTGCCCTCTCAGTAGGGCGCGGGCTGTATATACCCCGGCCCATATTCAAGCGGGCAAAGAGCAGCTATGTTTCTTAAACTCTCAATATCGCTTTCGGTAAGCCCTTTATTAATGTTCTTCTCCGGTTGAAGCTTAATAGTGGTTACCGATTTATTTATTTCTTCCATCTGGTGTTGGGGCACTAGACTGTCATTAGCAGCAATCAATGAGTCGATCTTATTACCCAGGCTGTCTTCAGCTAAAAAGTTACCCTTTCCAAAAATTTCTCCCCATACCATACCGTTTACACAGTGATCAAATATTGGCAACTAATTCTTTACTTATTCTTTTATAAACCTACCTCTTTGCAGCTTATTTCTGCTTTGCAAAAAAATAAAATACAAGCCGCTGTTTAAGCGGCTTATATATATTGTTTTATTATCATTTAAATCAGTTACCATTACCGTTTTGCCTGTAATGTCTTTAATAGTTACTACATCATTTTTATTCCCATTTAATAAAGTAATTGTTTCAGCGGCAGGGTTTGGCACAACTTTTAACTCTAAACTCTCCACGCTTAATTCCTTAATTGCCAAAGCGCTATCCAAATCAATTAACGAAACATCATCTATATAATAATAAGCATGGTTCTGATAATTGGTTCCTCCGTAATATTGGTATGCTGTATCAACCGGAATAGTGCCATCATTAAAGTTGCCTAAAATAATATACCGCTCTCCGCCTTGCGCCAAATACTCACCTGTAAATTCCATCCAGTTTAACGTATCCGTTAAATAATTATTTAAGGGATTGCTAATTTGTGGAGTAAAAGGTAAAATCTCTGCAGTTGACATTGATACAGAATCATTAGAAAAATACGCTCCAAAATCAGATACCGCATACCGGCATAAATTAGCGCTGCTTAAATAGCATTTAAATGTATAATGATGATTGACTTTTAATGAATCTGATAATCTCATTTGAATGTATTCCCTCCCTGGAAAATTTTTGCCCCATGGAAATATTCCAACGTAGGCATTACCTGTTTTAGCATTTTGATAACCCTTTGCATTTTTGGGAGCAGAAAAACCGCTCAAAGTATCAGAACAAATATTAAAATAATCAGGTGTATAGTTAGCGGGATTAGAAATTCCAAGAACCAATCCATTAGTAAGGGCAGTGTAGCCATAAGGACAGTTTATATTAATCTCAAAACTTGGATTTATAATTAAATTAGTTTGAGCATGAACTATATTCATGCTCAAACTAAAAATTAGCTGTAAATAAACTGTTTTTCTCATTTATTTAGTAACAACAAATTTTAGCTTCTTAAAGGTATTATTACCTTTTAGTGTCATTATATAAATTCCATTAGCATAACTTGAAACATCAATTAGCTGACTCACCTTTTCAGCAATCAAATTTCCATTTTCTATAATTCTGCCGCTCGCTTCCTCAATAGAATATGAGTTAAATGTTGGAGTATAATTGATTATTAATGCAGTTTGAGCAGGATTTGGGCTAATGGAAACTTCATTGTAAGTTAAGCTATTTGCATAGTTACTATTGTTATTTTCATTTGCTCTCCGGCTCGAATTCGAAGTTGGGTAAACCTTTTCACATTCATTCATGTATTCGGTTCTTCTATTGTCTTGCCCTCGCAATAAGGCCCTTGCAGTAAATACACCTGGCCCATACTCTAATGGACATAGCTCGGCAATAATTCTTAGACCTTCAATGTCTGAATCCGTTAAAGTTTTCTCATTATTCTTTTCGCGTTGGAGTTTAATGGCAGTTACGGTTTTATTTATTTCCTCCATCTGTTGCTGTGGGACTATACTATTATTAACATCAATCAATGAATCTGTGAGAATGTCTATACTATCATGGACCATCGCTTTATCCATTTCAAACATTTTACCCCATACGGCATTTGCTACACTATCCTTAAACACTACTAAACGGTAGTTTTGCGGCACAATACTGTCGTTCATTTTCAATTGAGTGTATGCACTTGTTTTAGCCCACCAGCCTGCTTCTATCGAAACACCTGTTGAATCACTTTTATTGATCTGGTTCATAATTTCTCTTTCGTTCAACGAATCTTCTGGCGCTATAATGTAATTCGCAGTAGTTAAACTATCCCTGTAATGTAGGCAATCAATGGTATCATTATTACTCACAATTGTCCAGGGGGCAGGCATACCAACATTCGAAGTAGCGACAAAAGGTTCCCAGGGATAACCTGATAAGGTGTAGAACCGAGACAGATTTCCATCAGCATTATAGGTAAAAGTATGGGAATAATCCGGATTAGCCATGCTGCCAATCCATTGGTTAGACAAGCTATAACCACCTGGTTCAATCTGTGGTCCTATCGCGGCATCAGCCTCAAGCACTATGCCCCAGAAATCTTTTAAAAATATATTTCTTCTCACTATGGCTGCAGCTATACTTGATCCTTGAAAAAATATCCCGCTTCCTGTTTTTACCATATAGTTGCAAAGTATGTGGGGAGCGTCCCCGAAGACGTTTCTTATAGCATCAACAAAAAATTCATCGCGGTCGGTGCCAAAAATATAATTGCCTATAATCTGCGACCTGAAGCAGTTAATGGGTTTTATGCCAAAAGAATATTCCCCCCAGGAGGTATGTTGTATATTTATCCAGTTGTTAGCAATATCAGGGCCGGTGCCCTGGGTAACGCTTATACCGTACTGCAGGTTGTCAAGTGTATCGCTATGTATTTTTATTAAGTAGGGTATGTTCGCAAATGATAGTTCATCAACCGCTATGCCGGTGCGCAAAAAAACATCATCTGTATTTTTTATTACATTACGGTGAATTTCTTGGCTTGTTAAAGGGTTGTTTAACCCATATATGCCTACCCATCCTACATTATCTATGTGATTGTCAAAAATCCTGAAAGATTTATGCTTATTGTCATGGTAAACTATGCCAAACTGTTTCATCTGTGTAATGGTATTATTCAATATGGCAGCGCTGTACCCGTTAAAAATCCTTATACCGGTTGTTCCGTTTTCAATAGTGTTATTCGTAAGTGAAGTATAATAATTAGTTGATCCGGTGTTTTCCACTGCAATGGCGGTACCTTTTGCAAAAGGGCCAATCTGGTATGTATTAATAGAGTTGCCATCTATGCCGGTAAAATAATTATGTGAAGCTGTCAGTCCCACCGCGCTTCCGGCAATGCCGTAATCGTGGTTCTTAAATGTATTTCCTGTAATTGCCGAACCGCCAATAGTTAACGTGTTAGTAGGGAATAAATCAGTAGCTCTTACGCCTGTAAAGCTTCTGTAACCAAATAATGGAGCCCTTAAGCCACTATAGGGAAAGGTTGCAGGTGCAATACCATTATCACAATCAAAGGTGCAATTGGTAACGATAGCAGTTTGGTTAAAACCACTTCCCCAGGCATCCACATCTAGATAGTTTTTATTAAAGGTGGTATGGTCTAATTTATAAACAGCGTTAAATATAGCCGTAACAGCAGTGTCAGCATCTTCAATAGTAGAACCTGTTATTTGCAAAGTTCCATTTCCACCGACAAGTATTCCCTGCCATAGCTGGCAGCAACCGTGCAGGTAACTATTGTTTATTTTTAGCACACCACCACCATACACATTTATTTTCGCATGCGGGCCAAGCACCACCTCTGTGTTTGATATTGCAAAGTTTGAAGTAACATTCACAATTCCGTCAATTGCAACTATAGGCCCGGGAAGCGAACTACCCCACGTTGCCCCTGCATTCATGGAAGTACTCACATAATGAGGGGTTATATTATTTATGCAAACCATTTCATTATTGGTTACAATAACTGTATCAGTATCCTCGTAAGTATAACCGCCCGTCCCGGCATGCGATACCGTAAGTATGTACATGGTAGTAGTTCCGGGCATGGCAGTCGGGTTGGGTATATTCGGGTCACTTAGTCCGGTAACAGGGCTCCACGAGTAAGTTAAATCAGGGTTTACACAATCCGGCCCTATAGTTAAAGGAACACAATCTGTAATTGTAATATCAGGCCCGGCATCAGCAAGGCAATTGCACGGAGGTACAGTAACCACCATAGTATCGGCATCTGTAACTATATTACCGTTCACTACATAGCTCACGTTCACAATATAGGTTGTTGTGGCTGCAGGCATGGCAAAAGGTTGGGCAATATTGGCGTTGCTCAGCCCTGCAGCAGGGCTCCAGGTATAAGTTGCGTTTGGTATGTTACAGGTGCCTATATGTGCAGGAAGGCAGGCGGTAATTGTTTGATCTGGTCCGGCATCAGCCAAACGGAAAAGCTCAATATCATCAGCAAAATAATAAGCCATCCAAATGTTTGAGTTGGGGTCAACAGTTACTATTGAGGTATTCATATTGTTTGGCTGTATGCTTGTATTACCTATTGTAATTGAATTTTCTGTGCCATTGCTTATAAAAGAGTTCTCCAGGTTGTTCCATACATTTGAATTTAAAAGCATGGGTGCTGCAATTTGAATGGTATTTCCAACCGTTACATCCATGTGATTAGAACTGTACCTAAGTGGAGCCAAGGCTATTTTTGCTTTCACCACATACCTTTTGGCATTGGTTAAGGTGGTAAAACCTTGTGTCATTGTTTCAGGGTATCCTGTGTTCCAGGCTCCATTCTGGTAGATAGCAGTGGCGCAACCTGCATAGCTGTTATTGGGTGTTGTAATTGAAGGAAAAGGTGGATTAGCCACTGTAGCACCGCCAAAAAGTATGCCGCTCGGAATACTTACCCCATTGGTAAATATATCAGGAGAATTTACCTGCGCCCAGTTTGCTAAGCCGCTTTCAAAACCGGGGTTAATAATAATATTGGGGCATGGGGTGCTTGTTGGCGGAGGCCAGGTAATAAGCAAACGATAATGGTTATCAATAGCCATTTTCAAATTATACGGATTGGCGCATGGAGGACAGCTAATCGTATCCATATTAATTATACGAAGATAATAATTTCCGGGTGACATACCGGTTAAGTTTATTGTAAGTTGGTTTGCTCCGTGGCTGATTGTAGTGTCAAACACTAAGCTCAATGAAGTGCAGCTGCCGGTATAAATCTTTACATGCTTAAACTTGCCATTATTTGGCGCGTTTGGAGATTTTTGTAGGTTAATGTTGATACTTAAAGAATCATTATGAAACACGTACCAGTTATCTGCCTGGTGTACCACTATATCCGAATCAGGAACATTAAACCAGTTTTGCACACTAATAGCCGTATGGCAGCTGTCACCGGTTTGTGCTGCTGCTTTCAAAAAGGAAAATACTACCAGCAAAACCACTATTTTTAAAGTTGTAAACGATTGAATATTTTTCATGTTATAAGGATTTAAAATTTAACCCCAAAACTAAATATATTTTGTACAAAATATAAATAAATCTCACGATGAATGATATGTTTTACCCGATTTAAACTTGTATTATTTATACTAAGACAGTATATAGTTAATTCCACAAAAGTGAATTTCAAGCTTTCAACAAGAATATAATCAACCAAAACCTAATTCATTGTTTCTTTTTCCAGACAGATATCTCCCGAATGCGAATGCGGATATTTTTGTGTTCCTTTAAAAAGTCTAAAATGAAAGTGTAAAAGTACATTAAGTTTATTGCATCGTTTCTATTTTCAAGCAGAATATAATCCGTGTCCACAGTACCAACCTCGTGGTGTAATTTAAGAAAATCTTCTAATATACCCCAGTCATTATCAAAATCTCGCTTCATTCTATTTTCCTTTAATGCTTTAAATCTTTGCAAGTTCGAATGATCAGCCTTTACCAAAAGCCCTGAATCAAGTATAAGAACCACTTCAGGTGGGCATCCTACTTTTTTTAATCTTTCCTTTAATTCCCACATTGTAAAACCCTTTCCAAGTTTAAATGCAGATAATGCGCTTAGAAAAGCTATTTTCCTGACAGTTCAAAACAGCCATATTAATAGCAGACAAAGGATACACAATTGGTCTTTAATTGCTAATCAATTTTTAATCCTTTATCCTGAAAGAGTCAATTTAAATTATCTACCTTTGAAATACTAAATCAAAAAACCTAAAATCCATTTACACACTTAAATGGACACTCTCCACTTAAATGGACACACTCTCTTCCATGAATCTCAAATCTATTTTCATAAACTTCAAATTCATTTTCTAACACATTAAATTCATTTCCGGCAATATCAAATTGCCTTCCGGAAACCTCAAATCTCTTTCCATAAATTTCAATTACATTATCAGCTCCCTTAAATTCATTTTCCGCCATTTCAAATTCATTTTCTATGAACTTAAAATCATTTTCGAAGGCATCAGTTTATCTTCCGGAAATCTCAAATCTATTTTCATAAACTTCAAATTCATTATCAACTCTCACGGATTCATTTTCTAAACCTATGGATTTATTTTCTAAGCGCAGGGATTTGTTTTCTAAAGGGAGGGATTCAATTTCTAAGCCAATGGGTTCAATTTCAAAAATTAAAATGACATTTTCTTTCTGCTTAAGTTTCTTTCCATGAAGTTTAATTTCATTATCCAGTCCCCGTGGATTCATTTCTTAGAGGATGGATTTGTATTCTAACAGGAGAAAATTTAAAAAGGAGGTATTGATTTTTTATGAGTTCTTGAATTGGCCCAATAATTTCTTTGCAATTTTTCCTTCTATTGAAAGCATTATAGCAGGCAACAGCAATAAGTTTGTGATCATTGCAATTATCAGGGTAAGTGAAAGTAAGATGCCTAAAGCTGCTGTACTGCCAAAATCGGATAAAGCAAAAATGGAGAACCCTGCAAATAAAATTATGTTGGTATAGATCATGCTTCTGCCGGTTTCCATGATGGTTATGGCTACCGAATCGGCATATGATCGTGTTCTTGCCTTTAATTCCTGCCTGAATTTTGAGAGAAAATAAATGGTGCCATCGGAAGTAATACCAAAGGCAATACTAAAAATTAAAATGGTTGATGCTTTGAACCTGATATCAAAAAAGCCCATGATACCAGCTGTAATAACTAATGGAATTAAACATGGTAATTTTGACAGCAAAATAATTCTTAATGAACGGAATAATGCCAGGCCTATAAGAATGATAAGTATTATTTCTATGATAAGACTTTCGAAAAGATTAGATAACAGATAGTCATTCCCTTTAAGAAAAATAAGGCTATGTCCTGTAAAATCAATCTTAAAACCAGTGCCGGAGAATAATGAATCTGCTTTAGGTTTTATTTCGTTCATTAACACTTTTATTTTTTCTGAACCCACATCCATCATCTGGTAACTGATGCGTGTATAACGCTTTGAATTATCAAGGAACAAATTAAAATTTGAAGTATTGCTCTTAAGTGGAAGGCTATATTCCGATAATTTCTTAAGTTCAGTAAACCCAGGTAAAATATAATACTTAGCATTCCCTCCTTTATAATATTGATAGGAGAATTTTATAGCCTCTGCAATTGAAAGCGGTTTTGAAAACTCAGGGTATTTTGCGAGCATTTTTTGCAAAACATTCACTTTATAAAGTGCCTTTGCATTATTGGCAAACACACCACCTTTTTCCTTGGTATCAATGATCACTTCAAATGGAAGCACCCCATTAAAATTACTTTCGAAAAACCTGAGGTCATTATACACTTTATCTTTTTGAGGAAAATCGTCTACCACGAATCCAACAACAGAGATCTTTAAAAGCCCTATCACAGAAATAATGGTGATAGCGGTTATTGACCAATAAATTGTTTTGCGTTTTTGTGTAACAAGATAAGTAATGAAGTCAAGTATTTTATTGATACCTTTCCCTTCAAGGTGTTTGGTATGCTTACCTTTAGGTGGGGCCAGGTAGCTTAATATAATTGGGATAAGAATAAGCGTTATAAAATAGGTTGCCATTACATTGATGGCGGCCACCACACCAAATTCAACCAATAATGCACTATTTGTAAAATAAAGAACCCCGAAACCTATAGCAGTTGTAACATTGGCAAGAAACAAAGTAATGCCCATAGTGTTGATCATGCGTGCTAACGCTTTGGTTTTATTGTTATGCTTTGTGTATTCCGCGTGATATTTATTAATTAAAAAGATACAATTCGGTACCCCTATGATGAGTATCAGTGGTGGAATAAGTGCAGAAAGCACAGTGATCTTATAATCCAATAACTCTATAAAGCCAACGGACCAGATCACCCCAATGATCACTACCAATAATGAAACAACAACAGATGAAAAGGATTTAAAAAAGAACCATAGGATAAGGAACATTACCCCTAAGGCAAGTCCAAGGAAAAGGCCCATCTCCTTTGATACTTTTTGCATAAATACGGTCCTGATATAAGGCATACCTGACAAATGCAGGTCAGTATGATATTTACCCGCATAATCATCAGCATACTTTTTTATCTGGTTTACGATTGCTATCCTGTTTTTGCTGTTAAGGTCATTTTGACCGAAGGTGACAGCCATCAGGTGCGCATTTGTTTTTTTATTAAAAATAAAACCATTGTAAAATGGTAATGAATCTAAAGACTCTTTAATAAGATCGACATCAGCCTGTGTTTCCGGAAGCCTGGTCAAAAATGGAGTAAACTCAACCAGGTGAATAGAATCATTAAAAGCTACTTTGCTTACTGTGGTTATACAAATTACATTGTCAACTCCCTGTATTGATTTAATATCATGAGAAAGATTATGCCAATCGTTGAACTTATCCAGTTTAAAGAAATCATCATCCTGCATTCCAATAACCATAATGTTGGCATCCTGGCCAAAAATGCTTTTAAAATTAGCATATTCAGTGTATGCGCTATCTGTGGAAGGAAGTATCTTGGCAAATTCATAAGACATTTCTATCTTACTTGCATGATATCCCATAAAACAGGTGATCATTAATAAAACTACAATGAAAGGAATTCTATTGCGAAGTATTTTTCGTGCTATAAATGGCCACATATAAGAGATAGGTGCGATTGAACCATGGCAAAAGTAACTTATTTTTGTTTAAAGTAAGTACCTGAGCAGGTCGTGAATATTAAATAAAATATCAATAAAACAGGGGGTATTCCCGGGGGTTTGCTTCGTGCATTACGGCATAAACTTTATCAAAAATATCATCTACAGATGGCTTGCTGAAATAATCTCCATCTGAGCCATAGGCGGGCCTGTGCGCTTTGGCAGTAAGTGTTACGGGTTTTGAATCAAGATGCTCATAAGCATTCTGGTGTTCCAATACCTGTTGCAGAATAAAGGCTGATGCACCACCCGGTACATCTTCATCAAGTACCAATAACCTGTTGGTTTTTGTCACTGATCCTTTAATAATATGATTCACATCAAAAGGTAACAGCGTTTGCACATCAATTACCTCAACATCAATATTTATCTCTGACAATCTTTCTGCTGCTTCTATGGCCAGCCTGCAGCAACTGCCATAAGTTACCAAAGTAATATCATTCCCGTACCTTAGAAATTCAGGGATACCCACAGGTGTTTTGAATTCACCCAGGTTAGAAGGCATCTTTTCTTTAAGCCTGTAACCATTCAAAGGTTCTACAATAACGGCTGGTTCATCTGTTTGTAAAAAAGTATTGTAGAATCCTGCAGCCTGTGTCATGTTTCTTGGAACACAAATATTTACACCTCTTAGCGAATGTATAATGGTACCCATTGGTGAACCGCTATGCCAGATCCCCTCCAGGCGATGCCCTCTTGTCCTGATGATCAATGGCGCTTTTTGTCCACCCTTGGTCCTGTATTGCAACGTGGCAAGATCATCGCTCAATATCTGCAGGGCATAAAGAAAATAATCAAGGTATTGTATCTCTGCAATGGGCCTGAGGCCGCGCATGGCCATACCAATTCCCTGGCCTATGATGCTGGCCTCCCTTATACCTGTATCACTTACTCTTAGCACACCATATTTCTCCTGCAGCTTTTCACAGCCCTGGTTCACATCCCCAATTCCACCAACATCTTCGCCAAAAATCAAGACCTCAGGTCTTGTAGCCAATAAATGATCAAAATTGTCGCGGATAATTTCCCTTGCATCTACCATTTTTGCACCAGGTGAATATGCCACTTCTTCAGGATCAGCAGAAGGAACATTTTGCCGCGAATTGCTTGTAAGGTAATTACTGTACTTGTCTGAGGCCGAGTTGACTGCCTGTGTATACCAATTTTTAAGTTCAACGGTAATGTTAGTGTCATCTTCACGACAAATAAACAATGCCTTGCGGGCTACAATATGTATATCTTTTCTTATCGCATCAGGGTTACTGTTGAACTGATCTTTTAATGCTGACAGGGCCTGGTTATTATTACTTTTTTCTATTAACTGATCAAGTAGTTTATTGAGTTCAGCCGCTTCTGTTTTTATAGGTTCAAGAAAAGCAGACCATGCATTTGACTTTGCTTCCTTTACCGTTTTTTTTGCGTTGCTCTCCAGTTCTGTAAGCTCTTCATCAGTAGCAATGGCAGTTTGAAGCATCCATTCGCGCATTTTTTTTATACAGTCAAAATCATGCTCCCATTGCAGGCGCTCTTTGCTTTTATAACGTTCGTGGCTACCGCTGGTACTATGTCCCTGTGGCTGGGTAATCTCTTCCACATGTATCAAACAAGGAATATGTTTTTCACGGGCTATTGAAGTGGCTTCTTCAAAAGTTTCGCATAAGGTGGGATAGTCCCATCCTTTAACCTTAAATATCTTAAACCCATTGGTGCCTTCCTCCATTTCAAAACCTTTCAACACTTCAGAAATATTTTCTTTTGTTGTCTGATATTTTTTTGGAACAGAAATACCGTGGCCATCATCCCATACACACATCACCATTGGCACCTGCAAAACACCTGCAGCATTGATGGTTTCCCAGAATAATCCTTCGGAGGTGCTGGCGTCACCAATGGTTCCAAATGCTATTTCGTTACCGGAATTGCTAAATTTATTAAAGTCCTCAAGACCGGGCACATTCCTGTATATTTTCGAAGCCTGTGCCAAACCAAGCAAACGTGGCATTTGTCCTGCTGTTGGCGAAATATCAGAAGAAGAGTTTTTTATTTTTGTAAGGTCTTTCCAATCTCCGTTTTCATCAAGACTTCTTGTTGCAAAATGTCCACCCATTTGTCTCCCGGCCGAAGTTGGATCTGCTTCCACGTCAGCATGTGCGTATAAACCTGCAAACCATTGTTGTATGGTTAAATTACCGGTAGCAAACATAAAGGTCTGGTCGCGGTAATAACCTGAACGGAAATCCCCTTCTTTAAAGCTGCGAGCCATGGCCAATTGCGGCACCTCCTTCCCATCGCCAAATATCCCGAATTTTGCTTTGCCCGTAAGCACTTCCTTCCTTCCGGTTAAGCTTGCTTCCCTGCTCTCCACTGCTACCCTGTAATCATTTATTACAGATTCTTTAAATGCTTCAAATGAAAGTGCAGTATCTGTTTTGGACATTGATCTTGCCATAATAACCCTTTGTTCTGTTTATACCTCTAAGTTTTACAAATATAAAAAAACCAATGAAAAAAATACCTCAATTCTCAAAAGATAAATTGTTAGCCTACTTCGTGCAATGCTATTAACTTTTAATACATTTGATTAACTATTTCACTTACAATGTATCACCATGAAAAGTTTTGTTTTTTTAATTTTATTTTTTGCCTGTTTTTTGATCAATTCATATGGCCAGGCAAATATTTATCACCCTTTTCCTGACTCTTTGGCTGTTTGGAGCGTTGATAATCATAATGTAATTACACAGCAAAACACTCATACAAGGTATGGTTTAAAAGGAGATACACTTTTGAACGGCCAGCAATACAAAAACATATATACTCTTTGGGCCTGGGATACAACTGTAACTTCTCCCTTTAATACTTATTATGCCGGCATAAGGGAGCAGGGAAAACGGGTCTATGTAATGTTGGATAATCCACCGGAACATTTATTATATGATTTTAATTTAAATGTGGGAGATACAATTTTTCATGACTATTCACTAATGACAAATGCACCGGATTCATTTTACCGCATAGTGACCGCAATAGATTCTTTTCTTTTGCAGGATGGGAATTACCGGAAAGCTTTTTACCTGGCACCGGGTCCGGGGATCCCGTTTAATGATACGGTAGTCGAGGGGATTGGGAGTATAACCTGGCGGGGATTATTCAACCCATTGATCAATACAATTTGTACCTGTGGCGATACTTATACATTTTCCTGTTTTAAAGAATTGGAAACGGTATTGTACCTTGAAAATACTTTTTGCAGTTATTGTTTTTGCGGGTTAGGTGTAGGTGTTGAAGAGGAGATGAATGAGCAGGTTAAGTTATCACCCAATCCTTTTTCATTTAGCGCAACCAACGCAGCTTTAAATTTTAGCCGGCAAGTAAATAATTCTTCAATAATTATCTATAACTCTTTGGGCCAGGTTGTGAAGAGAATTGGACACATATCAGGAAAAACTGTTGAACTTAATTTCAACCTGAATAATGGGTTGTATTTAATGTCAATTACGGAGGCTGATAAAACATACTTGGAAAAGCTATTGGTCAACAACTAAGTTTTTTATCGAATCAAAAATAAAAAAATAACCCCGGATCTTACTGACCCGGGGTTCTTCAAATTTATTATTTCAAATATTAAAGACCAAAACCATAGTAGGCCCTGAAGCCGTTGGGGTAGACACCTTCTATTAGTACACCACCTTTTTTGTTTTCAAGGAAACTCAGGTCAGAAAGATCACCTATGGGTTTTTTATCAATGCTTGTGATAATAAAGCCCTCTTTGATTCCGGAACTGCTTAACTTGCCATTGCCCAGGCTTGTAATTTTTAAGCCGTTTGAAATGCCCAGTGCCCTCTTTTCTTCGGCAGTGGCAGGAGTAAAAGTTGCGCCTAATGTATTTACCGTGCTTAATTTCTCGGTCTTCATAAGGTCAGTATTATTGAACTTGTTTTTTAATACAATGGCAAGATCTTTAGGCTCTCCATTCCTGCTTACCGTAATATTTACTTTATCACCCGGGCGATACTTGCTGATCTGCTCCTGCAATTCAGGAGAATTGTTTACATCATTACCCTCTACATTCGTAATTACATCACCTTCCTTAATACCTGCAAGGTCTGCAGCACCACCTTCACTAATGCCGGCCACATAAACTCCTTTAAATTGTTTGATATGTTTTTCATCTGCAAGTTTACTATCAATTTCACGCAGGCTTACACCTATGAATGCACGCTGTACAGTTCCGAATTCAAGCAGGTCGCCCATTACTTTCTTTACAATATTTACAGGCACTGCAAATGAATAGCCTGCATAAGAACCGGTGTTTGATGCTATAGCGGAATTTATTCCGATTAGCTCTCCACTTGTATTTACAAGCGCACCCCCACTGTTGCCGGGATTTACAGCCGCATCTGTTTGAATAAATGATTCTATGGGGTATTGTCCTTTGGAAGGATTACCTTCAAGTATATTGATACTGCGGCCTTTTGCGCTGATAATACCGGCTGTTACAGTACTTGTAAGGTTAAAGGGATTACCTACAGCAAGTGCCCATTGCCCCACTCGTACCTGGTCTGAATTACCGTAAGTTACATACGGCAGATTTTCCTCGTTTATCTTAATTAAAGCGAGGTCAGTTGTAGGATCTGTTCCTATTACTTCTGCCACATAGGTCTTATTATTATTTAAAGTTACTTCTACTTTAGTTGCATTGGCAATTACATGGTTATTGGTTGCAATATATCCGTTGTTGGAAATTATCACCCCCGAACCGGTTGCCATCTGTGGGGTGGGGTTTCTCCTGAATCCATTGTCGCCAAAGAAGAATTGGTGCCACGGATCGTTGTAAAGGTTATTGTTAAAGCTGTCTTCCTGCGATAATGTTTTAATATGCACTACTGCATGAACGGTAAGCTCAGCAGCCTTTTCAAAATTTGTGGCTGCATCGGGCAAGGCACTTGTGTAATTTACATAACGGCCATTTTTGGGTAATGAAGCATCAAGCACCTTAGTGTCAGATTCAAAATGATTAAACGTAGCAGCACCTGCAAACCCGGCAGCAACTGCTATAAGAATACCTGCTATTTTTTTCATAAAGAGTTAAATTTTTTAGTTAGTTATTAATGATGCACGTTTTTCCAAAAACTATGCCTGACATAACTGCGCTTTGTTAACATTTGTAAATCATTACGCCTGCAATTTTAAACTTATGTTAAAGCCCATTGGTATAGGTTGATACCGCTAATTTATTAAACAAAAATTTATCTGACAAATTTTCAATTATCAATTAAAACTACACTCATTTTTACTCAAATTCAAGTGATAATTTATTGCTTATTAGAATGATTAGTGTATTTTTGACACTTAAAATAATCAGCTAATACAAAATGAAAGTTTCTTTACTCCATTATCAAAGAACAGCAGCCATATTAATGCTATGGTTTGCAGGTTTAAATTTTACCCATGCCCAAAACTTTGTTTATCATGCAGAATTCGTAAATAGCTGGGCCGGGCCCGGATACAATTTTGTAACCGATATCAATGGTTATCCATCGGTAACAGTGCAGGCCACATCAACCGATGATGAGTTTATTATTGAATCGGACCTTTATTATAACAAATGGGATAATATGGGTACCTGCCCAATTAATGTACCTACCCCTTTTATATTTTATGGAAATACACCTTCCTTTGATCCGGGCAATTCATATTTGAGTGATAGCACAGTTATAGATAAGTACTATACCACAAGAATTCAAAATGTTGGTTACAGCTCTACCAATGTGGTGGTGATGGAAACTGATGCAGCGCCCGTGGCCTTTGCAACAAGCAATGCCGTAACACAGGCACCGTTAACCAATGCTGTATATGATGGGCAGTTTGTGACTGTAACAGTAAAACTTCAGAATGCCAGGTCACAACAGGAGAGGGTTTTTGTGCGCTACACCGACAATAATTATACAACCTCATTTATTTCGGAAGTGAATTTCAGCTCTTTAGCCGACACTATAGGAACGGCAGTGATACAGGCCTTTAATGCCGGGACCACGGTTAACTATTATGTTTTCTCTTCCACTTATAACGCAACTTTGGCAGGAGTTAATTATGACCTTGTAACCTTGAGGCAGGCCAATAACAATGGTTCAAATTACGAATATACAGTAACCAATGCGGCCATTACCAGCCAGGTGGTTTTCCGGGTGAATATGTCCACACAGTTTGTAGCACAAGGTGTATATCTTGCAGGAAGCTTTAATGGGTTCAGTACAACAGCCAACCCTATGACCGGAATAGGTAATAATATTTACGTGGATACCCTTGATCTTGACACTTCAGCAAGTGTTATTTATAAATTTGTAAATGGTTCAGGAGCGGGGGCTGATTTTGAAACCGTACCTGGAGGTTGTGGATTGGATGATGGTGCCGGTAATATTAACAGGTTCCTTGAAGTTCCAAACAGTAATGCTACCTTGCCGGTTGTATGTTTTAATGAATGTACCAATTGCATAGCTCCCACGATGGCCGATGTTACATTCAGGGTAAACATGAGCCAGCAAACAGTATCGCCTGATGGTGTGCATCTTGAAGGGACCTTTAATAATTTTGATCCGGCAGGTTTACCTATGACAGCTATTGGTGGCGGTGTTTACGAAGCAGTAGTTGCATTAGATACAACACAAACCATCATATATAAATTTATCAACGGTAACACTTTTGCAGGAGAAGAGGCTGTTCCTGCTGCATGTGGTGTTGCCAATGGTTTTGGTGGATATGATAGGCCTTTGGTGGTTCCCAATACAACTACAACGTTACCAACCATTTGTTTTGCAGAATGTGCAGATTGCGTGGTGCCAACTTTGGCCGATGTTACTTTTATGGTTAACATGAGTCTGCAAACAGTTTCGGCACAGGGAGTTTACCTGGCAGGTTCATTTAACGGATGGAGTGCAACTGCAACACCAATGACCGCGATAGGAGGAGGGGTTTACCAGGCAATTGTTGCCATTGACACTACAACTACAGTACAATATAAATTCCTTAACGGCAGTTCTTTTGCACAGCAGGAAACTGTACCGGCCGCTTGCGGTGTGCCGAACGGTTTTGGAGGTTATGACAGGGAATTATCGGTTCCGGGAGTAGCTTCAGTTTTACCAACAGTTTGTTTTAATGAATGTGCCGATTGTATAATTCCGGCCCTGGTAGATGTTACTTTCAGGGTCAATATGAGCCAGCAAACGGTTTCGCCAAACGGGGTTCATCTTGAAGGTTCTTTTAATGGTTTCAGCTTAACCGCAAACCCTATGACCGATATAGGTGGCGGAGTTTATGAAGCCACAGTTGCATTAGATACAACTACAACTGTTATTTATAAATTTAATAACGGTAATAATTATACTACCGAAGAAGTAGTTCCGGGAAGTTGTGGAGTTCCAAACACTTTTGGAGGTTTCGACAGGCAATTGGTTGTTCCGAATAATGTTACCACGCTACCAACCGTTTGCTTTGGTCAGTGTGTAAATTGCCCGGTACCTGTGCCAGTGGCAGTTACATTCCGTGTGAATATGAGCCAGCAAACGGTATCACCTAATGGCGTGCACCTTGCAGGTACATTTAACGGGTGGAGCTTATCTGCAAATCCTATGACATTAATAGGAGGTGGGGTTTATGAAACCATCGTGCAGCTTGATACAACGGCCATAGTACAATACAAATTCATTAATGGCGATTCAATAAATGGTTATGAAGTGGTTCCTGCTGCCTGCGGAAATGTTGGAGGAGGTGGGGTGATGAACCGTCAGTACACCGTACCGGAAACCGCTTCGGTTATTCCAACAGTATGTTTTGGGCAATGTACAGATTGCGTTGCACCTGTTTTAGTAAATGTTACTTTCCGTGTGAACATGAGCCAGCAAACCATTTCGCCTGACGGTGTATTTTTAGCCGGTACATTCAATGGCTTCAGCAGCAGCGCAGCACAAATGACTTCACTGGGAGGAGGCATCTTTACTTATAGTATGGACCTTGATACGTCACTCACCATTCAGTATAAATTTGTGAATGGAACAGGAGTTTCCGCTGTTTATGAAACTGTGCCGGGTGCCTGCGGCCAGGTTGGTGGTGGAGGTGTGATCAACCGCCAGTTTGATATACCGGGTACAGATGTTACATTGCCTTTAGTATGTTTTAATGAATGTGCAGATTGTATTTTACCTGTAACTGTTGATATTACCTTCAGGTTAAATCTTTCAGGTTACCCGATATCCGGAAATGGCATTCACCTGGCAGGATCATTTAATGCTTTCAGCACCACAGCTTCACCAATGACCAATGTAAGTGGTACCATTTATGAGGCCACTGTGCAATTAACTGCAGGTACCAATGTTACCTATAAATACCTGAACGGGAATACTTCTTTTGATTTTGAGAATGTTCCTTCAGCCTGTGGAACCCCTGATGGTTTTGGGGGTTATAACCGTACTTTAAATGTACCTTCTGCTACAGGGCCATTATCCACTGTTTGCTTTAGCTCATGCGTGGATTGTGTTCCTGTAAGCATTGCGGAAAATGCAACTAATGAAATTAATGTTTATCCAAACCCGGCTAATGATGTATTATATATCTCGTTGAGTAATGTACCAGTAAATGGAATGATCCAAATGTTTGACCTCAATGGAAGGGAAATATTAAATTCAAAAACAATGAAAGCATTGGAAACAATTGATATGAGCCAATTTGCCAAAGGAGTATATACTTTAAGATATACTACCAATGATAAAGTAACTATAATTAAAGTACTGAAACAGTAAGAAGTTTTATTGTAATAAAAGAGGGCTATCCTGTTGTGGGATGGCCCTTTTTGTTTTTACAGCCATGCAACATCTCCTAACCGATTCTCATTTTTTTTCGATTTTTCTGCAACCTTTTTTTCTTACTTAAGTAATAGGAAGCAAAAATTAAACTTCTCATAAGTTCCATCTCTACTTTGTAAAACAGCGCTTTAAACCTTAACAGCTAAGCGTTTTTCCTTTACATCTGCGGGTGATGGCTACTCTTAAAAACGCTTCTTCCTTTTCTGTTCCCGGAAAGTTTTTTATTTGCTGCTTCCTGGCTTTAAGCCTTGTAAATACGTCCTTTTCCCGTGTCCCTGGTTCTATATTACATAGGAATGCTTCGTTGGTTAATGCCCCTGCCTTGCTAACCCATGCCCGTACTTCGCTAACCCATGCCCGCGCTTCGCAGTTGGATGCCCGTGCTTCGCTAAGCTATGCCTTTACCTCTTTACCGCTTGCCCGTATTTTGCTAACACGCAGCTTTTGCCCTTTAAGGCCTGCCCGTAGTTTGTTGATCTGTAGCCTTTACCTGCTGCTGGTAAGCTGTCCCCTGTTATACATGGCCTTTACATTGCCGGCATTTGCCTTTTACCCTTTGTTGTATGCCCGCGCCCCGCCAGTATTTGCCCTTAAAGGCAAGGAGTAACAGGTTACAGCCTGCCTTAAAACAAGTATAAAAATATTATTAACCTATAAATTTAAAAAATAGAAATCATGGATATCAGGAGAAATTTTTCCGGATCCGATGCCTATCTCATAGAGAGCGGCATTACAACAAAAGCCTTGTTTGATGCAGACATTGCTTCATTTACAGGGTTTTCAACTAAATTTGATGCAGCCTACAGTACCGCTTTCCAGGCGGCCATTGACGCTGCATTTGCTGCAGGCACCAACGAAACTGCACAGGACGAACAGGCAGAACTCACACATAATGTGGTAACTGCCATGCGCGATTGCTTTAAAAAATATGCCGAGATCAAGTTTTTTGCAGAGCAGGCTTTTCCGGGTAATATTGAAAGACAGAACCAGTTTGGCACCAACGATTACCAGAAGGCCCGCAAAAGCCAGGCGATGATGATCGTGTTTATGGATACCATGCATACCCTGGCACAGCGCTATAAAACAGAACTGATTGCCAAAGGTTGTACCCAGGCCAAAATTGATGAGATACTCACCCTGCGCGATGCCTATATTGATGCCAACCGCCAGCAGGATGTAAGCATTAAGCTAAGGCCGGGCGATACCCGCGAACGGATCATTACACTTAACGACCTGTACTTTTTTATCAATACGGTAAACAGTGCAGCGCAGGTGATCTGGTATGATAATGATGCCAAAAAATCTGCCTATGTTTATTTGCCAAGTACAAGTACAAGTACTATTGTAAAAACAGGCAACATTGCCGCACATACCAATGTGGTGGTGGATACGGTTACTTACCGTGCCAACCGTAATATTACCTTTACCAATACCGGTGACGCACCTTTGTTTTTTGGCCTCGCTACTGAAGGTGACATTATAACAGGAGTGAATGTTGAATTACCCCCGCGCGGATCTGCTACATTGCGTATGGATGAAATGCTTGAAGATGGTACATTGATCATTTGTGCCAATAAGGGTGATGAGGCCGGAAGCTATGAAGTGGAGTATGAAAATTAATTCAATGGTTCATTAGTCAATAGTTATTGTGTTGTTGAGTAATTGAGTTAACTCATGAGTGGTACCTTTGAGGTTGAAAAAAAGCCCTGCGAAAGCAGGGCTTTTTTATTTTTATGACTAATGTTTAAATTATGAATCCAAAGTGTTGATAAAAAGTTAACACTTTAAAAAACTCAAAACAATTTTTGGTTTTACATTGCGTTAAAAATTTAAAATCTAACCCCTTAAAAAATTTCCATCATGGTAGCTTTAAAAAAATCTAAGGATAAATTGTATTTATCTCTGAAGACAATTCTAATTATTGGTATTTTCTGTTTGAATTTTATGCAGGTTGCGGCTCAAACTTTCCAGGCACACCTGCAAGTGATTCCTCATGTAGGAGGTTACGGGGTTAGTTGTTATGGGGCAAGCGATGGAAATATTAGATGCGTACTTGAGAATGCCACGTTAAATACAACCTACACTTTTCTTTGGAGCAATGGTGCAACCACATCAGAAATTTTTAATGCTTCTGCGGGAAACTACAGTATAGTAGTGACTGACCAGAATGGAATTACATCGAGTGATAACATCACCGTTTCTCAAGCGCAGGTATTAAATTATGAGGCTACGTTAAGCAACAATTATGGCTATAATTGCAGTGCTTACAATGTAGCTGATGCTACTGCGCAACTGAGCGGCACGGGCGGAACCCCACCTTATAATTATTTATGGGCCGGTGGCAGCACGCAAGCCGGCAGGCATAGCTTGGCAGCCGGAAACTAAAGTTTTACAATTACTGATGCCAATGGATGCGTTAAAAACAGCAGTGTCACCATCACACAGCCTTCCCCGGTAAATATAAGTATCACTAATATTACCAATGTGACATGTTATGGAGGTAACAATGGTGCTGCCACTGTATCGGTTACAGGCGGGCTTGGCGACTTTAGCGTAATATGGGATAACGGAAGCTTTAGCTTTACACCAGATGACCTGCCTGCGGGAGATAACAACGTTCTTATATATGAACGTGGAAGAAGGATAGCCACAGAGATGGTTAATATTACTGAACCGACAGAATTAACTGCCGAGGTAACCACCAGTAATTATGCCAATGGATACAGCGTAAGCTGTGTAGATTGCTACAATGGCACAGCCACTGTAACACCTGCAGGTGGTACTGCAACTTACACTTATTCCTGGAATGATTATTATAGCAGCACTACCGCACAAGTGAACAATTTTGGCCCTGGCGATTATGTGGTTACAGTAACAGATGCCAATGGATGCACTGTTGAGGCAAATGTTAAAATGAATGCACCTCCGGCCAATGCCTGGAGCAAGGAGGGTAATGATCTTGGAGGTGCTGGGAATGCTCCGGCTGAATTTATTGGTACTACTGATGCTACTGATGTAATATTTAAAAGATACAATCAAGAAGTTTTGAGAATAGAAGATAACCTGTTTTCCATTCAAAAACCAGTTAAATTTTTAAATGTTCAACCGCCATCAACAGGTGCTTCAAACCTTCGCATAGCAGTGATTGATGATGATGGTGTGTTAAGGGGCCATAGCTGGGATAATCTTTTACCCGCTCCAACACCAAGTGGTCTCAGTTGCTTAGGTTGTGGATGTTCTCCATTCTTAGGTTGGGGAAAACCAGCTGATCAAATCAATGGCGTAACAACACCCCATGTTACGGATGATATTATAAAGTGCCCATCAGAAGGAAACGTTGGAATAGGATTAATACCAGAGGCAAACAGCAAACTGGACCTGGCTGGTGATATAGCCATTAGTGGTTCAAGGTTACACGTTGGGTATGACGGTAAGGTTGGGATAGGGACTGATAACCCTCAGTACTTATTGGATATTCAGAATGGTGGGAATAGTTCATTCAGGGTAAAAGGACCTTCCCGTTTTGGTTATTATGGTAATGATGATGAGTATGTTAAGTTATCATGCGATGGTGCAAATGGCTTTATAGATTTCTTTGGAAACAATCCGGATGGAAAGTTATATATTAATGATGCTGGTCACAAACCGATTGTAATGAAAGGGCCGGTTTACGTTGATGCAGATGTGCATGTATTTGCTGAACTTCATAGCCAAAGGGTAAAGGTTTGTCCCACCGGCTGGTGCGATTATGTTTTTGATAATAATTATAAATTAATGCCCTTAACAGATGTAGAAAAATATATTGAGAAAAATGGCCATTTGCCTGATGTGCCAAGCGCTAAAGAAGTTGAAAAAGATGAAGTTGATCTTTTGAAATGCAAAAGCTGCAAATGCAAAAAATAGAAGAACTAACCTTATATTTGATAGAGCTTAAAAAAGAGAATATTGAATTAAAAACCAGGCTTAGAAAAGTTGAAAAGACAGATCAATAATTTTAAAAGTTAGAATATGAAAATACTTAATTTTTTTATCAGTTCAGTTATAATAATGTTATGCTCTTCCTGCGAAAAAACACTTACCTATCCTAATAATAATGGTATTAAAATTAAAAGGAAGGATTTTGAAAAAACTATAAATGGAACCTGGCAAATAGAACATTATTGGGTTCAAACAGATTCTACAGGTAAACTACTTCCAAAGTATGATGGAGTTCCAATTATAAATAATTATTTTGGAGAAAAGGGGATTATAGTGATAGATTATGGAAGTACTTTTATTTTTAAGTGGCATGGAAATATTGATAATTATAAGTTTTGGGAAAACAACTACTATAATTTTGAACTTTCAAATTGCATTAATTGTACAACAGTCGATACTAATGCAATTTGGATATATAGATCCATATCAGCTGGTATTTGGGGGTCTCATGATATTGCAAAACTAACTCCTAATGAAATTGAATTGCCTCTTTCACAAGGTATTCTAATCCTTAAAAAATAATGATCATGAGAAATTATCGATTGTTTTTTATAATAATCAATATTGTATTTTTAAACAATACAATGATAATGTCGCAAAATGCTACCAACAACCTACAAAAATATGTTTATTATAAACAACGTTTTCTAAGTTCTTTTATAGCTGTTGGAAATGGGCAAGCAGAGTCAATACCTCTTTTAATCAGAATGGTTAAACCCACGGTAAATGATTCTGACCAGTTTAGTTTAGGTGATGCTCCTATTAACCTTGGCTGGTATATAGCATCCTTAGCAACTGAATATAAAAATTTAAATGACAACGGACAAAATACAGAACTAACGGTTAAGGAACTTTGGTATGCACTAGAAGCCTTTAATAGATTAGATTTTATGGCGGAAGATTACTTACAAAGTATTTATTACAACACCATTTTTAAAACCAAACAATCATGAAGACACTCATTCATATTATTACTGTATTTTTCCTTCTATTTCTTTCCTCATGCGGAAAACTTGAATACGAATATAATAACGGTATTAAAATAAAAAGAAAGGATTTTAAAAGTACCATTGATGGTACCTGGCAGGTGGAACAGTACATTGTTGATGCAGCACCCTATGATTTACTACCTGGTTTATATGCCCAATACGGGCAAAACGTTTTTTTAACTATTGATTACCAAAAAACCATGACACTGGAATGGAACGGATATACTAATGTTTATGAGTTAACGCATGGAGCACCTAACGATTATTACAATTTATTTTCTCTTGGGATATCAGCGGAAATAACTGATACAATCAAGACCATGAAATTTATGAGTGCTGCGGTTAGTGGCGAAATAGAAATAACAGAATTGACAAAATCCAGATTAAGATTTCGAACTAAATGGGGAGCTTTAAGATTTATTAAACATTAAGACCTATGAAAAAAAAAATATTTTTATCCGCTGTTATTTTGTTACATTTTAGTAATGGGTTACTTGCCCAAAATGCTAACAATAATTTAAAAAAGTACATTTATTACAAGCAACGTTTTTTAAACTCCTTTATAGCTGTAGGGCAGGAACAAGGGGAATCTATACCGTTTGGAGAAAGACACAAATTTCTAAATCAACACGATATCGCAATGGGCGATGGCACAATAAAATTAGGATGGTATATGGCCAACCTTGCACTTGAATACAAAAACCTAAATGTACAAAATACTGACCAGACAGTTAAAGAACTTTGGTATGCATTGGAGGCATTTAACAGATTAGATTTTAGTGCAGAAGATTACCTACTGCGTGGAGTTAACAGAACAGACAATGGTGATTACCCGCCAACAACTCAATACCCTGGCGAATTGAACGGTTTTTTTCTTCGCGATGATATGCCGATAGTTTTTATTGATAATCACAGGTGGTTAAAGGAAAATAGCTATAGCCTTGTTACTATAGATACCATATTGGGCGAATTTACCCAAAAGGAAAATTCTCCCTGGAAGCATTGGGATGCCAACCATCCATTTGAATATCTTGGTGTTGAATCACAAGACCAGGTATATGATTTATTAATGGGCCTGGCAATGATAAAAAAATGTGTTCCAACAGGAGTTACTTTTGATAACTTACCTTTTATGGATGGCCTTTTGGATATTAAAGCAGAGGCACTAAGAATTTCAGATGATATAGTTAAATATATTGTTGCCGGTAATTTTAAAATTAAATATCCTGACAATATACCACATATTGGAGGAGAATGTGTTATTGCCCCCAATTCAAGAACTTTCCCTGATAAAAGATGCAATATAGGAACCGGGGGTAATTGCGATGGTTTAGGTTATGCCATGGTAAATGCCCTTCATTTTATTACTGGAGAGTCTGTTAATGATATTTATGGGAATAAGTTGTTTATGAAAACGTACCAGGAACCTGTCTGGAATTTAATGGGTGATGCTGCTTTCAGGCTAAGTTTTGATAATTTTTGCACAGTTGCCCCGCAAATAGTTCCATTGATGCCACAGCCATCACCTTTGCCACCACCGGGATTGTTTATGAATAATTGCCCCGATTTTGTGACTAATGGCGAGCACGAATGGAAATTTCATACTGTACTTGCAGCTACAGGTGGGGAGTGGAGAATAACCAATCCGCTGGCACCCCAGATAATAGCCGATGACTTGGGTGATTTTGGATTACATTATATTGCCACAATTTTGGGATTGACGGGATATGAGGATTTACTCGATCTACCTTTTAATACAGGTTGGGGTCACCCGGACATCTTTGGCTTAACAAATATGGCTGACCACAGGCTCAAGATTTTTACTCATGATTGGGTTCAAAACGAAGTGGAATATTTGATTTATTGTTTTTTACACGATGTGGAACCGGACTGGACAGATAGTGATGTACCGGATTTTGAAGCATTGATGAATTCAGCTCCTTGCATAGGTCCTTATTATTTGCCAAATGAAACTGTCACTTTAAACGGAGTGAATTGGCCAAGTGTACCTGCTTTGGATTGGTCGGTACACGACAGGTGGAAAAACGGGTTTTCTACCGTTACTCATCAAAACATTACCCCGGGCGAATATTGGGGCATGGATTATATGATATTGTTTAATTTATATTCACTTTTAAAGCCCAATTATGTTAATTATAATTTTAGTGCTGATAACTTAGTTATTCCTGCTTCGCAGGAATATCCATTCCTTTTTCCAACACCAACGGGTGCACCATGGGTGGCGTCAAATACAAATCCGGCAGTAGTTACTGCATTTGGAAGTATTACCGGAGAAGGGGTGAATCTTAAGTACTATAACTCAAACTTATTTGCTGATGTAACTTTTAAAGCTCCCTATATTGATATTGGTATAACAACAGATCCTGGAGTAAGATTAGATTTAATTGCAGAACCCGTCACCTGCCAGCTAAACAATGAATATAGAAGTTCAGGTGATCAAATTATTTGGGAACATGGTGGTGATGACCATCCTAAACCATTATATAATCAAATATTAGAGCAAACGGGCAAGCCACCTTTGGTTAAGAGATATAATACTGAAAAAACAACGGATAATGCATCAGTTTTGAAAAAGCCAAAAGAGTTAAAGGCCGAAGATACAAAGGTTAACATCTATCCGAATCCTACAACAAGCAATGTTTTTATTGGATGTAATGCAATTGCCGATGAAAAAATAAAAGTATTGGTTTTTGATGTTTATGGGAATCTTGTGCAAGAAGGTTCGATCGGAAATGGTAAGCAAGGGGTTCAAACAGGAGTGGTAAATATTACAAATCTTTCAGATGGTGTTTATATCGTTAATTTAAAAGGCGAAAGAATTGATCATAAATCAAAAGTGGTAAAGGCCTCCAGGTAAATTTCCCTGGTTAAATGTTTCTCCAATTTATAGTGAATTAAAATTATTAGCTTTGCCTATTAATTTAACTGGTAATGACAAACGAGAACAAACCAAACGAACTGAATATAGAACTGAGTGAAGAGGTGGCAGAGGGTACATATAGCAACCTTGCCATTATTACGCATAGTAATGCGGAATTTATTATTGACTTTATACGTGTGATGCCGCAGATGCCAAAGGCAAAGGTAAAAGCAAGGGTATTGTTAACCCCTCAACATGCCAAGAGGTTATTAATGGCTTTAAAAGATAATGTTGCGAAATTTGAGCAGCAGTTTGGGCCGATAAAAGATATTGAAGGGCCAAGTATTCCTATGAATTTTGGCGGGCCGACTGCACAGGCTTAATTAATCTTTCCTCAAAAGTCTTTTTTTTGAATTTGTTTTCCATCGGGCTACAGGTGTTCGGAAGATGGCAAAAGCAAGTATGATTGAAGTTTTATTAGGGATTAAAAGTCTTTACAGAAGAAGCAGAAAGCCATTTTCTAAATTGGGATTTCATCCCAAACCCTGACATCCTTTTCTTCTTGATAAGAAAAGGATGCAAAAGAATCAAGCATCAAAACAGGCAACGCGGAAATTTCAGCAGGCCAATCTTTTCGCCACGCAAATTCCTTGTTTAAAGATTGAGTGCCACCCCGCTGAAATTTCCTTTGCTGGTTTTGATGCACCTTCTAATGAGCATTTCATTTTGAATAAGCTATGGGGCCTGTGCTTATTTTTTCCGCAAGTGCCTTTAGAATTGTTTACAACCTGAAATAATATATTTCTTTAAACCTGCCTACGGGCTGGGTAAGGTATTTTTTAAGGCTGTTATTTGTTAGCAATGTTGAATCGCTGATGACTAAGAATTTTGCACCTGCATTTATTTTTTCGGTAAACATTTTAGGGTCATAGTCCGGTCCTGATGAAAAGCCATAGTTGGACCATCCACACCTGTTAAGCATTACAAGGCTTGCATTGGGGGTATAATCAGGAATGCTGATGACCTTATCCTGCAAAGTTATTCCTTTGGCAAGTAATGATGCCTGCAGGCCCTGGTCATAAAATGAATTGGTAAGTTTCTGGTGCCGCCAGCCGTTATGGTAATAAACCCTTGAAGCCATCTTTGCATCGTATGTTACCAACAGGGCCAGGATCAACAAACTTCCATGTATTATTCTTTGTGTGTTTTGTTTGAATTGAAGTTCGGTAATAATTTGTGAAGCTAGCTGTAGGGTAAGTAAAGGCAGTATAACCAGGTTCACCAGGTAATACCCTTGCTCTTCAAATCCACGAAAAAAATAACAACAAAATAGTATAAGGCCAATGCTTAAAAATAACCAGATCCTGAACCAGAAACCGGGTAATTTTTTACGGTTAAAGACCAAAAAAATTAGGGTGATGATAAAAAGAAAAAAGTTTTTTCGCGACAAAATATCGAGGGTAATTAAATAATAAGAATTTAAGGTTGTTTTAAACTGTTGATAGGTTATTTCCCATAATGGCCAGCCTTTCATGGCTTTTGTGCCAAAAAAAATTGTGCCGTTTTGCTGGTTGAACCAGATGGCATACCTGTACCATAAAATGATCAAAAGAAATCCAACAATAAAACCAGTGAAAAGCTGAACCTTTTTTTGTGTTAAGAAGGTCTTTAATGCGGACTCTTTTTTTTCAATAAATACCTCATAAAGGATTGCAGAAAAAACCGCAAAAAATAAAATGGCCGCGCTCGCCTTTAATAATCCTGCCAGGGTAAAACAAAATACAGCAATATATAAATGCTTTGCTTTATGGTTTGAAACATATTGGTGAAAATAGAACATGGCAATAATATTAAAGCTGATGGCGGGCACATCTGATAAATAATTATTTGCATAAAAGAATATGACCGGTGTACAGAAATAAAATACCGGGATAAGGAAAGAAAGGAAAATATTTTTGGTGAATGCCATACTCAATTTAAAAAGGAAATAGATTCCCGTATAAAATATCAGCAGGTTTAATCCTTTAAATAAATAGTACTTTATACCGAATAGCTTAAAAAGAAGGGCAGCCGTAAAATAAATTAATGGAAACTCTCCTGCCGCATATCCCTGCTGCGAAAACAGGTTATGAACCTGGGGTTTAAAAAAGTGAAAGCCCTGCTGAAGATAATTAATTGCAATAGAGAGGCAATCAGACTGGCGCCACATATCAGTTGATTGCGGAGCCATCATTATCACCTGGTAAAATTTAAAGTGAACAGAGAGACTAAGGATAATGATCCAGAATAAAGAAATATGCCTGTTACTGATCTCTGTCACAAAAAATTTTGGACCAAAATTATTATTAATTAGCCGACCCTCAAAAAGTCATTTTAAATTTTCACTCTATTGGACTGCCGTCCAAACCTGCCAAACTTTTCTTCTTGATAAGAAAAGTTTGCAAAAGAATCAAGGCTTCATTTTATCCTTTCTTCCCGTGGGTCAGAATTATTTTTACTTGCAAACTTGTCATCCATAGGGCGATTTCCTACGGAACTTCCCTATGGATCCTGACAGTTTGCTGCATAAAAATAACCAGATAAAATGATGCCGGTCCGGCTCTTCGAAATTAATTTCTGCCGGTATTCTAAAGATTTGTTGAGATCCCGGAAGTTTTTATCTTTCAAGTTGTATGTTCAAATAGTTGATAGTATTGACCTATCTTTCCAGCACAGTGGGATCCGAAGCTTGGAATTCACGTGACTTGAAGTCGCGG
>JADMIO010845886.1_pt1 | contig 115016 bp, 90 predicted proteins | sample 8958161 | NCBI WGS metagenome assembly JADMIO01 (sample SAMN16585339, study PRJNA669376) | soil metagenome | isolation source: Crop rotation soil | place: USA: Cullars Rotation, Alabama | collected 2011
CCGCGACTTCAAGTCACGTGAATTCCAAGCTTCGGATCCCACTGTGCTGGAAAGACGTTGTTGAACTTCGAAATGAGCAGATCTCCCGTGGTGACATAGATCTTTCCCTGATCGACCTTCGTGCGGGCCTGATCGAAACGCTCTTTGACGTTGCGCAGATTGAAGACGACGAAATCCGCCGTTGATTCGCCGATCACGCGCAGGACTTGACCTTTTTTGACGGCGAACGATTTCCCCGTGTTGCTTTTGATAACGGACTCGCTGATGATCCTCACTGTTTTCTCCTTGAAGAAGTTTTGTGCCGCTCAAGTTAGCCGAACGGGAAGCGTAAAATCAACCGAACCGCACGGTGACAACGCGGGAGCTCCAAATGAAGCTGTTTTTGTCCGCCCTCCTCTGGTTCGTCATGGCCGCGCCGAGCGAAGCCCGGGTCGTCAATATGGCTGTGTCGGCGAGAAGCCTGGCTCAGCTGGCCCACTACGTCGCGGAGGAAAAGGGCTACTATCGCGAGGAGGGCCTCGAGCCGCGGTTGATCCTGATGAGCACACCCACTGCGGCCCAGGCTCTGATCGGCGGGAATGTTGAATTTACCGGTGTCAGCGGCGGCGTGCTTCCTGCAGTGGCCGGCGGCGCTCCGCTCCGTTTTGTTTTCAGCGCGTTTTATCGACCGATGTTCTGGCTCTATACGAAGCCGGAAATTCGCACTCTCGCCGCGCTCAGGGGCAAAAAAATCGCCGTGTCCGGTCTGGGCAGCGGGCCGGCTACGCTGTTGCTCGAACACTTGAAAAAAAACGGCATCGACGGCACGCGGGAGTTGACCCTCTTGAGCCTCGGGTTGACGCCGATCCGTTTCGCCGCGCTCACCAACGGATCGGTCGATGCCGCGATGCTGATTCCGCCATTCACGTTCACTGCTCAGGAGAACGGATTTCGCGAGCTGGTCTCGTTCATCAAAGAGGACTTTATAGAGCTGCAGGGCAGTATCATTCTTCGGGATGAGCTCCTGAAAACGGAGCCGGTGCTGGTGGAAAAATTCGTCCGCGCCACTCTGAAGGGATTGCGCTATGCACGGGAGAATCGCGCGGCCGCAATTTCTATTCTCGCACGCAACGTAAGGACGACGGAAGCGCTTGCCGCAAAAGATTACGACGGCGGGCGCGGCGCCATGACTGTCGACGGGACTATCGATGAGAAGATGCAGCGCTCCTATCTGGATCTCGGTCTTCGGCGCCTCGGCGCCAAAGAAGGAGCGACGATCGAAAAAGTATTCGAGTTTTCGCCGACCAGGAAAGCGATCTCCGAGCTCGATCAGATAAAATGGCGCCCGGTTCCGTAGCGCGGTGCTCCGATCGTCAAAACCGCTTTGGCTCCGCCGGTTCGCAAAATATCACTCAGCTTGTAAGCTTGTCGTGTGAAGCGGGAAAAAACGGCCCAACTGCCAGTCGGTTCCGAGCTGGATGCCCAGATCGCAGAACGAATCATGGGATGGAAGGAAGTCCACCCTCAGGACAAGGCGCGTGTCGTCTTCTGGGGTAAGAAACAGGACAAGGCCGGTCGGTGGCGTTCGGCACGCGTACCCGACTACTCCACCGAACCAGGCCTCGCCTCCGAAGTCGAAGAGCGCATCAGAGAGCTCGGGCTCTTCGAGCGTTACACAAAGGAATTAGCCCGGATCGCGCAAGCCCAAGGACTCCCCGCCGGATGGGCGGCACCGGCTCAACGCTGTCGCGCCGCATTGAAGGCCGTTCGCACAAACAGCAGAAAAACCCACCGCTGAGACATCACAGCCTTTGACTGAACCCCGCCAGTGATGTACGTCCGTGCGGGTAAGTGGGGCGTGAAGCCGGGTGCCATCCGAAAATCAAATCAGCCTCATCGCAATTTCGACGGAGGATCTCGCATGAAATCATTTCTGAGGCTCGTTGTCCTTCTCTCTATCCCGCTAATGCCCGCGTGGGCTTCCGCCCAGTCGAAGGACCTCGCGCGAATCCGCGTCAGCTACTCTTCTATAGGCGCTGCATCCTGGTCCACCTGGGTTGCGAAGGACGTCGGGATCTTTCCAAAATTCGGACTGGACGTTGGATTGATTTACATCGGCGGCGGACCGCGTGCGATGTCCACGACCATCGCGAATGAAACGCAAATTACTCAGGGTGCCGGAACCGGGAGCATTCTTGCGCGGCTCGCCGGTGCAGATACGGTTATGATCGCCTCGATCCTCGATACAACGCCGCAGAGCTTGATGGTCATACCGGACATACGTTCGCCCCAGGACCTCAGGGGCAAAAAACTCGGCGTTACGCGATTCGGCGCGCTGAGCGATTTCGGAATTCGGAAATACCTCCAGAAGATCGGTCTCGATCCCGACAAGGACGTAACGATCCTGCAGCTCGGCGGCCTCCCGGAAATCCTGGGAGCGATGCAGGGGGGGTCGATTCAAGGTGGCGCGCTCTCGTCGCCGATCCTCACGAAAGCGAAACAGCTCGGTTACAAAGAGATGATGGATCTCGGCGCCCTCGGCATTAAGTACCCGGGCACCGCTTACATGACGACTGAGAGCTACATCAGATCCAATCGCGCACAGCTGCTCGGATTTCTCAAAGGCATCATCACGGCAACACACTACATCAGGAAGAACAAGGAAATTTCCGTCGACATTCTTAAGAAATACACCAAGGTTGAAGAGCCCGCCGTGCTCGATGAAACGTACCAGTTGTTTACCCAACGTTACCTTCGCCTCATTCCCACATCCTCGACCGAAGAAGTGAAAACGGTTCTCGACCAGATCAAAGACAAGGATCCGCGAGCCCGAACCACAGACTACGAAAGCTTCATCCGAAACGACCTCATGCGCGAGATCGAACAGAGCGGATTCATCAAAGCGCTGGAACGAAGTTGACCAGATTGAGATAGAAGATTGAGACTGCGGACTTGAGACTAGAAACTTGAGACTAGAGACCAGACCGTCCGGTTCTGCACTGCCGCTCTCGTGCTCTCCCCATTTGCCTCCCTTTCGACTCCGCCCGAAGTCCCAATCTCCAGTCTCAGTCTTTTAATCTCAGTCTTCAGTCTCTATCTTCAATCTCAATCCGCAGTCTCAGTCTCTAATCTCAGTCTTCAGTCTCAATCCGCAGTCTCAATCCTCAATCTCACCCGCGCCGCGAGTCCAATCAAACGAGCTACCCTACGCAGCACCCAAAAAACCCACCTTGACAAGAAAGTTTCACTGCGATAAATGAAACAAAAGTTTCATGCCCCCGATCAAAGAGATTCTGACCAAGGTAAATTCTCTCAACGGCGCCCAGCGCAGGTTGGGAAATTATCTGCAGAATGACAGTTCCGCGCTCCTGGTTTCGAATGTAAATGAATTGGCGGAAGCGGTTGGCGTAAGCAAAGCAACGGTCGTTCGCTTTGCCAAGACTCTCGGTTACGCGGGTTTTCCGGAACTCAAGCGCGACGTGCAGAAGGAAATGCGGCGCAAGCTCCGGGCCGCGGATCGGATGAAAGAGACCTTCGCCGAACTCGGCGACGACGAAAACATCTTTGCAAAGCTCATCAAGCGCGATATTCAATTATTACAGGAAACACTCCAGGCCGCCTCCTTCAGCGACTTTCAACAAGCGGTGGAACTGATCCTGCGCGCGCGCAAAGTTTTCCTCATCGGCCTCAATGCATCGATGGCGCTGGCGTGCATTCTCCATTTCAGACTGGTGCGGGTCAAAAAAGACGCTCATTGGATTTTCCTGACAGGCGGAACATCGCTCCTGGAGCAGCTGTCGTTCATGGATGAAGGAGATTGTCTCGTCGCTGTGGATTTCCTGCAGGTTCCGCGGGAGGTCCAGACAGCGCTTCAGCACGCAAAAAAATTACGCGCCCCGATCCTCGGGATCACCGATTTCCCGAGTTCGCCGATCGCCAAGGCCGCCACCGTCTGTCTCTATGCGAAGCGCGGCCTCCACAGCTCGGTTAATTCCCTGACACCGGCGTTTTCGCTGGTCAATGCGCTGGCAATCGCCGTCGGCTGGGCGAAAAAGTCGGACTCCATCAAAGCGCTTACGGATTTGGACATGTTACTGGAAGAACGAGGACTATAAACCGCTCGAAATAAAAGGAGAGAGAATATGGCGACAAAGTTAAAATTTGGATTATTGCTGCCGCATTTTGGCGAATACGCTTCGGTCGAAAGGTGCATCGAAGGATCGAAAAAAGCGGAAGAGTATGGCTTCGACTCCGTATGGGTGAGAGACCATCTGGTATTTGAACCGCACGGGATGGAAGGTGAAGATAACAGCCACATTGAAGGGCTGTTGATGCTCGCTGCGATTTCTTCGGTATGCAAAAAGCTGACTCTTGGAACCGGCACAGTGATCTCACATCGCCACCCGATTCATCTTGCCCAGGCGATGGCCGCGCTCAGCACCCTGTCGGACGGCAAAGTTATCATGGGCATCGGCCTCGGCACCTTCCAGCATGAATTCGCGGCTGCCGGCTACCCGAACACGCTCCAGGACCGGGCCAACCTCGCGAGAATCAACTCGGAGCTCTGCCGCCGGCTGTGGAAAAGCGAGAAGGTCTCGTACAAGGATCAGTACTTCGATTTCGCAGACGTCGAGCTCAAGCCCCAACCGAAAAACATGATTCCGATCTGGTACGGCGGCGGAACGCCGGCCTCGTGCCGCCGCGCGGCCGAATATTGCGACGGCTGGATGCCCGGACGTATTCCGATGCTGACCTTCATCAAAATGGTCAATTACCTCCGTGAGCAGTACAAAGCGCAGGGGAGGCCAATGGGCACCGTCGGCGCGATCCCGATCGTGAGCATCGACAAAGACCTGGACACCGCGCTCAGCAAAGTGAACACCCCGGGGCTGATCAAAGAAGGCAACAACCCAAGCAAGAAGACCTGGGTCAATTTCGGCAACTTCAAAACCTACGACGACATACGCGGTCTTCTGCTGGCCGGAAAACCGGAAGACGTAGTGCGGGATACCAAAGAATACGAAAAAAACGGATTGGATCACATCGTTTACGATCTGCGCTTCCGTTACAAAGACTGGTACCAACAAATCGATTATCTCGGCAAAGAAGTGCTGCCGGCGGTCCGAGCTTGATCGAATAGTTTCAGCCGTTCTACGGTTCAACCGGTTCACCGCCCCCTGCTTGATCCTTCGCCGCCCTGCGACGCGGGAAGGACGAGGTGGGGCTGAACGGTTTGACCTGCTCGAACGGAGCGCAGCAATTAAGCAGTGTGAGGAGTTATGATGCGAACTGAAAAGGTAAATTTTTATAGCGAAGGCAATAAGCTCGCCGGGGTTTTATACCTGCCGGACTCCGACCAGGGAAAACCGTACGCCGGGATTGTTCAGGGACCGGGCTTTCTTGGACTGAAGGATGCCAAGCACTACATCATGATGTTCGAGAAGCTCTGCGCCGCAGGGTACGCGTGCCTTTGCTTCGATTACCGCGGCTGGGGCGACAGTGAAGGCAAGGACCGCGGCTGGGTGATGCCGTCATGGCAGGTCGAAGATATCCGCAACGCGATCACCTACATGCAGACGCGTTCGGAAATCGACCCCGATCGGATCGCAACTTATGGCTCCGGTGGAACCGGCGGCGGCAATGCCGTGTACGTTGCGGCCATTGATCCCCGTGTTAAATGCTGCGTCTCCTATCTGGGTGTCAGCAGCGGCCGCGATTGGCTTCACTCGATGCGCAGGGAGTACGAGTGGGTGGATTACCTCAAGAGTATCGAAGAAGATCGTAAGAAAAGGGTGACCACCGGGTCCGGAGCGATGGTCAGCGCGCGCGAAGGCGGCATCATGGTGCAGACTCCCGAGCGCCAGACGACCACGATCAAAAAGGATGTCGCGGACAAAATTCCGGATGCCATGCCGCTCGCTTGCGCGGAAGGAATTCTCGAATACAGTCCCATCGACGTGGTGCATAAAATCGCACCTCGAGGCGTTCTATTCATTGCCGTCGAAGGCGATGCTGTCACTCCCGAGCAGCAGTCATTCGATATGTACGAGAAAGCCGGCGAGCCAAAAAAACTGGTGCTCTACAAAAAGACCACCCACTACGGTATCTATAACGATTATTTCGATGACGTCGCAGCCAACGTCGTCGACTGGTACAATCGCCATTTGAAGTACCACAAGGTCGAAGTCACCGAGACACGATAGGAGTCAGTCATGAACAAAATATCTTTCGGCGTGAGAGTGCCGAATTCCGGGCCGCTTTCCAGCCTGGAAAACATTGTCAGTGCCGCGAAACAAGCCGAAGAGATGGGCTTCGATGCGATCTGGGTTCATGATCACGTGGTGTGGAGCTCGGAAATGCACAAGCACCACATTTCTTCCGGAGCTTTCGAAGCGATCAATGAAAATCAGGAAGCGAATTTTTTCGAAGCGACAACGACGCTCTCGTATCTTGCGGCCGAAACCAAAAAGATTGTTCTCGGCGTCGCATGCCTGGTGATGCCATGCCGCAATCCGGTGTACGCAGCGAAGCAGTATTCCACACTGGATCACCTCGCCAACGGCCGGTTAATTGTCGGCGTGGGTCTGGGTTCGAAGGCAACTCGCGAGTCGGATGAATTTGGCGTTTTCGGCGTGCCCTACGATCGCCGCGGCGACCGGACCGACGAGTACATTGAAGCCATGAAAGCCATCTGGACCCAGCCGATTGCCGCCTACAAGGGAGAGTTCATCGAGTTCAAGGATGCCGAGGTTTACCCGAAGCCCATTCAGAAGCCGCACCCGCCGGTTTGGGTCGGCGGTTGGATGAAGCTCGCAGCGAAGCGCGCCGGCAGATACGGCGAAGGCTGGATTCCGGGCTGGTTGTCGCCGAAAGAAATGAAAACCGGCTGTGAAATTCTCGCCCAGGCAGCACGGGAAAAGGGCCGCGATCCTTCGAAGATCACGATCGGCGTTGAAAAATTGGCGACCATCGCCAAGACACGGGAAGAGGGTCTCAATCTGGCTATGCCGACGCTCAAGACCAGCAGCGAAAGCTACGAGCGCGATATCGACAGCATGCAATTCGCCCTCGACCGGCACATCTTCGGCTCGGTTGATGATGTCCGCCGCCGAGTCGATGAATTCATCGAAAGCGGCGTGCAGCACTTCGAGTTGAAAATCATTTACCCGACGATGGACAGCCTGTACCGCCAGATGGAGCTCTGGGCGGAAAACATCGTGCCGAAATACAATTAGGAAAGCAGCGTTCCAGGGTTCAACGGTCTAAAAGTTCAAAACGGCTCCTCTCGCCAAGCTGAACATTCGAACTTTTGAACAGCCGAATGCTTATGAAAATTTCATTCGTTGTGAACGGCAAGGCCACTGAGGTCGAATGCGAAGCTGCCGACACGCTCGCCGAAGTTCTGCGCAATCAACTGAATCTCAACGGAACCAAGGTGTCCTGCGAGGTCCAGGTTTGCGGTGCCTGCACCGTCCTCATCGACGGCCTGCCGGTGAGCGCCTGCACCATGCTGGCTTATGAAGTACGCGGCAAAAACCTCCTGACCGTGGAGGGTTTGGAAAACCCCGACGGCACGCTTCATCCGATTCAGCAGGCATTCATCGACGAGTTCGCGTTTCAGTGCGGCTTTTGCACGCCCGGCATGATTATGGCGGCGAAGGCGTTGCTGGATGAAAACCCCAGACCGACCCGGGATGAGATCATTCATCACATGGATGGAAACATCTGCCGTTGCACCGGATACGTTCCGATCGTGAACGCTATCGAGCGCGCTGCGAACGTAATCGGAAAGGAACAACGCAAGTGAGCGCGGAAAAGAAGACCGATTTTAAGGTCGTCAATCATTCAATCCCGCGGCGCGATGGCCGAGTTAAGGTAACGGGTAAAGCCCCCTACGTCGCCGACGTGAAGCTCATCGGAATGGCTTACGCAAAAGTCCTGCGAAGCCCGTACGCGCATGCGAAGATCCTCTCCATCGATACGTCGCGGGCCGCGGCACGCCCGGGAGTTTACTGCGTCGTCACCGGCGACGATCTCCAGGGCCTGAATCCGTACTACGGCCATGCGGTGAAGGATCACCCGCTTCTTGCGATCGGGAAGGTCCGCTACGCGGGCGAAGCGGTTGCCGCCGCTGTCGCCGTGGACGAGCGCACGGCGTTCGAGGCATTGGAATTCATCGACGTGAAGTACGAGGAATTGGACGCTGTCTTTACGCCCCAGGAAGCGCTCAAGAAGGACGCTCCGCTCCTGCACGAGCAGAAGTTCGAGGCGGGCGCGCTCCGCGGTTTCGAAGGCGAGGTCACCGCCGGGCAGGGGAGTAACATCTGCCAGCGGCATCGGATCCAGTGGGGCGATGTCGAAACGGCGTTTAAGAATGCCGCCGCTGTCATTGAAGGTGAATACTATTTCCCTATGACTTACGCGTATGCGATGGAGCCCTACGTCGCGATTGCCGATGTGACCGATCAGGGCGTTACCATTTATTCGTCGGCGCAGCATCCTTTCATGGTGCGCCATGATCTGAAAACGGTCTTTAATCTACCGGTCAGCAAAGTTCGGCTGATCGTGCCTTTCGTCGGCGGCGGGTACGGCAGCAAGTCCTACACGAAGATCGAACCGCTCGTTGCTGCGTGCTCCTGGAAGGCGAAGCGGCCTGTGAAGCTTCAGCTCACCGTCGAGGAAGCGATGCTGACGACGCGGAGCGACGACGCCTACACCTGGATGCGCACCGCGGTGGACAAGAACGGCAAGATCATCGCGCGTCAGGCAAAAATCCTGATGAACACCGGCGCCTATGCCGAGAACAGCCCGTTGGTGGTGGAGAAATCCACCAACCGCTGCGTCGGCCCGTACGCGATTCCGAACGTCCTGATTGAAAACTCCTCGTTGTACACGAATACGGTTCCGGCAAGCTCGTACCGCGGCTTCGGCTGCGCCCAGGTGACACTGCCCGGTGAATCGCAGATTGATGAGCTGGCGGCGAAGATCGGCAAAGATCCCTACGAGTTCCGCGTCGCAAATGCGGCAAAGCCCGGGGAAGAATTTTTTCCCGGCATGCGGCCCTTTGACGGGACACTCAAGGAGGATCTGGACATTGCCGCCGAAGCGGTCGGTTGGAACAATCCTCTGCCCGACGGACATGGCCGGACGATCGCGTGCTCCGGCAGCGACGCCGGGGCGTATCCTCTCACATCCACCGCGATCCGCGTCCATGCCGACGGATCGGCGACCATCATGACCGGCAGCACGGAGCTTGGTCAGGGAAGTCATACAGTGCTTCCGCAGATTGCGGCCGAAGAATTGGGTATTCCCTTCGAAAGCGTCAACGTTGTTTCATCGGACACGGCGATCACGCCATACGACCGTTCGACGGGCGCAAGCCGGACGACCACCCTCATGGGCAGCGCCGTTCTGGAAGCATCCCGCGAGGCGATCCAGCAAATGGTCGTCATGGCGGCCGACGTCCTAAAAGTGAAAAAAGAGGATATTCAGGTGATTCGCGGCGGAATCCGTTGCGGCGAAGCGCAGTTGAACTGGTCCGAAGTTATCAGCAAGTTCTATGCGCTTCCTGATGGCGAAGTCATTGGCCGCGCGTACATCCGCAAAGACGGTAAGTTTGCCAAGCTGCCGGTCTTCTGGGAAGCCGCCTGCACGGCTGTGGAAGTCGCGGTCGATCGGGAAACCGGGAAGATTTCCATGGAGAAGCTGGCGACCGTCGGAGACGTCGGTCTCGCGATCAATCCGGCGCTCGCCGAGGGGCAGGATATCGGCGCCGCGACCATGGGAATGGGAATCGGCCTTTTCGAAGAGCTGGTCTATCAGGGGCCGCAGCTCGTGAATGGTTCGATTCTCGATTATCGTGTGCCGCGCTTTTCCGACATGGCGAAAGAAATCAAAATGCATCTCGTTCAGAATCAGGACGGCGTCGGGCCCTATGGAGCGAAAGGCGGCGGCGAAGCATCTCTGAACTCCATGGCCGCGAACATCGCCAATGCGGTGGACCGGGCGGTCGGCGTCCGCATCCGCCAGGCCCCGCTCACGCCGGAGCGAGTGTGGAGAGCGATGCGCGAAGCGCAGTCCAAGAGCTCAAAGATTCAAGATTCAAAGTAGAAGTCGGTTAAAGGCAATTGACCTCTGGACCGGGGACGATTTGAGCGGGTGCGCGGATTAGAAACGCTTGTACATTGAACTTTTGAACTTCGAACACGACCATGATGCCCTTAAGACGATTCACGATTCATCAGCCAAAAAATATTGCTGAAGCCTCCGGGATGCTCGCCGAGTTCGGTGACGACGGACGCCTCTACGCGGGCGGCACCGAACTGCTGCTCGCAATGAAACACGACCTGCTTCGTTATCAGCATCTCGTCGATGTCAAAACAATTCCCGGACTCGCCAACATTGAATCGAAGAACGGCTCGGTTGTGATCGGCGGCGCCGTCACGCACCGCGCCATCGAGCGATCCCCGGTTATCCGCGAGAAACTTCCGGTATTCGCGGAAATGGCCACCAAAGTCGCGAATGTGCGCGTACGCGCGACGGGGACCCTCGGGGGCAACTTATGTTTTGCTGAACCGCATTCCGATCCTGCCGCGTTGCTGCTCGCACTCGGGGCAAAAGCACGCGTCGAAGGGAAAAAGGGTGCGCGGACTCTTTCGATCGACCAACTTATCGCGGGAGCCTACGAGACGCGATTGGAAAATGACGAGCTTCTCACGAGCGTGGAAATCCCGGCAGTGGCCCAATCGCAGCGTGCGGCTTATCTGAAATTCCAGATCCACGAGCGGCCTACGCTCGGTCTGGCGCTGGTGCTCGAAGTGGCCGATGGCGGAGAGGAAATTAAAAAAGCTCGTGCGGTGGTTGGCAGCATCAGTGCCGCCCCAGCACGCGCGGACAGCGTCGACGCGCGGCTCACTGGCGCCCGCCGCAAAGTGGAAGAACAGCTCCAGGCCGCGGCGGAAGAGCTCGCCAACGTCGCCGATCCCGTCGATGATCTCCAGGGTGGCGCCGATTACAAGCGCCATCTGGTGGGTGTTTTTCTCAAACGCGCTTTCATCAAAGCGCTGGCCTGAGCGGCCGTTCGAACTTCGAACGGCTCAAGGGTTCAAACGTCCCGTCCAATCCAACACTTGAACTTTTGAACCACTCGGAAGGAGCCTCTATGCTTCCCCAAAAAACCGTTGACGGTATTACGTTCAATCTCCGCCATACGATGTTGCTGGTCAGCGATCTTGATCGCACGGTGGATTTCTATACGCGACTGCTCGGAATGGATGTCCAACGCGTGCGGGATCTTCCGAAAGAAAGCGAGCGCGTCCGGTATGTCGGTTATGGCAATGAAGATGAGGGACCATCCCTGGAGCTGATCGAGTCGCCGAAAACTCGCGGAAAGCCCGCTCCATGGACCGGCCACGTGGCGCTGTATGTCTCGGATTGTTACAAGCTCTGCGAGAAGCTAAAGGCCCAAGGCGTTCAGTTCGTGAGTGGACCCGGCCCGAATCGACCGGGGAGCCGCGACGTTTACGCGTTCATCAAAGACCCCGACGGCTACATTCTCGAACTGACCGAAAGACACAAATAACGCGCAGCTCCGCGGCAATAAGAATATGCACCACGAAGGACGCGAAGAGCACGAAGGGTTTAAAATAAGATTTTCTCTGCCTTCGTGTGCTTCCCGCTCTTCGTGGTGAGATACTCCCCTAGTTTTTTACAAACAATCGCTCATACATCCGCGTGTATTCCGCAAGCTTTTCCGCGAGCTGCATCCGGCTTGGAAAGACCTTTAGCTGGTTCGGATATCCTTCCGGCTTCAGCCCGACTCTTGCCGACTCTCTGCCACGCTGAATAAAAATCTTCTGCCCTTCTTCGGAGAGCGCAAAGTCGATAAACAGCTTCGCAGCGTTCGGGTGCGGCGCACGATCCAGAATGCTGATTGGATGAGTCGCCACAACAGCGGGTTCGAGAGCGATCCAGTCGACCGGCGCGCCCTGCTTTTTCATCAGATGCGGCTTGTACCAGTAGGCAACAATCTGTAAATCGTACTCTCCTGCGCCCAGCAGTTGCGTGACCATCGAGCGGCCGCCGCGAATCGCGACGTTTTGTTTCGCGAGGGCCTGCATGAATTCCATCCCCCGCTTCTCGCCCATGAGATACAGCATGTTCGCGAACCAGCGATCTTCGTTCTGATCCAGGACCATGCGGCCCCTAAAACGCGGCTGCAATAGATCTTCGTAGCGTTTCGGAAGCTCATCGCGTTTAACTCGCGTGGTGTTGTAGGCAGTTACGATCAAATTGTCGTAGAGATCCGTCCAATAGCCGTTCGGATCTTTGAAACCTTCGGGATACGCCGCCGCCTGCGGTGATTTGTAGGGCACGGTAAGACCGGCTTTCTGCATGTGGTAGGTTTCGAATTCGCCGACGCTGATCGTGTCCGCAGTGAACGTACCCGTCTTGCGTTCGACGCCGAGCCTGCTCGCAATCTTCTCGTGGGTCGAGCGGAAAACATCAGTCTTGATGAACGGATACTTCGCTTCAAATCCACTGGTCAGCGCTCGCGCAAACTCGGTCTCGACGGAGGTATAAAAAACCATCCGCCCTTCCTTCCTCGCGGCGTCAATAAGCGTCCGCTCCTGCGCGTCCGCAAAAACCGAATACAGAAGAGCGAACACCAGAGCACAGACAGAAACCGAACACGGGGCATCAAACATAAGTCTCATGATTGCAAACCATCCTGGATGCATATTCAAAGCTCGAAGAATGCGCCTTTCTTCTCTCTTCCGCTCCGAAACTCCGACGGAATTGTCATTTCGAGTCAAAGGCGAAAAATTTTTCCTGCCTGTCGCCAAGTGCAAGATCTCCCGCTTCACTCCAGATGACAATTCGTCGACTCCTTGCATTCTGACACTCGTCTCCATAGCGGCGGCGCAACTACGGTTTCGATACGAACCGATTTCCCAGAATCAGAAATCGAAACGGTTTATTTTTCCATCTGCCTGCGTAATCGACACCGATGCGGGGCCGGCTGACAATCTTCCCTACCGGTTCGTTGTGATCTTCCAGATAGAGAACCGAGCCGCAGACGTCGATACCATTGAGTGATCGATCGATCGCGAAGGCGCCGCAAAGCTTTCCCGGACCGCTGGCGAGCTGCTGCACATCGGTCATGTGGCGCCTGGATTTCATCAGAGGAATCCCCTCGATCGGCTCAACCGCTCGAATGAGAACCGCTGCGGGGAAGCCTTCGCTTTCAGTCACGATGTTCAGCATGTTGTGAAAGCCGTAGATGAAATAAACGTAAGCGTGCCCGGCCGCTCCGAACATCACGTCCGTGCGCGCCGTTCGCCCTCGCGACGCATGACAGGCCTTATCCTCGGGTCCGACGTAGGCTTCGGTTTCAACGATTTTACCGACGGTGGTCCCATCCGCGTGCTTGCGAACCAGATACTTGCCAATCAACTGGCGCGCAACGTCGATAGTTTTCTGCTCATAGAAAGACCGGGCAAGCTTCACCACATTCTCGGCATTTTGTAAGACAGTTTCTGTACCGAATTCTCGTTCAAAGTTAAACCAGCCCCGCCGTGAGATGATGTCTCGCCGCCTTCGGTGAATTTTCCCTAGACGTTTTTCGCCAGAAGTCATCGTTCCATGGATTCTTCGCATCCGCGAAGGAGCACCGCTCCTCGCTGCTGTTCGGAAAGCAAGCACAGAGAACGTCGAACATCAAAGATTTTTCCACGAAGAATGGAAATGGTGAACGGGGCTGTGTCCTGCGCCGATGCGAAACGCTTTGCGGATTGCCTGAGTGATAAATTTTTTCGCCAGTACGACCGCATTTTCGAGATCTTTTCCCTGGGCAAGATAGGCCGCAATGGCGGCGGAAAACGTGCAACCGGTTCCATGTGTGTGGCGCGTGCGAATACGTGTGGAGCGCAGGACGCGGAATCTGTCGCCGTCGAAGAACAGATCGTCGGCCGGTCCTTTTTTGTGGCCGCCTTTGATGACGACGCTTTTGGCTCCCATGTCGAGAATTTTTTTCGCGGCCGTTTCGAAATCCTTCTCCCGGCGCAACGGCATCTCCGTCAATCGTTCGGCTTCAGGAATATTGGGCGTGACTACGGCGGCCAGGGGAATCAACCGGGAGCAAAGGGCATCGACGGCGTCTTCACGGAGCAGGAAATCTCCGGATTTCGCGACCATGACGGGATCTACAACGAGGTTCTCTAAAGCATGTTCCCGGATTTTTCTGGCGACCGTTTCGATAATCACCGAATTGCCCAGCATTCCTGTCTTCAGCGCATCCGCGCCGATATCCTCGATCACCGCATCGATCTGCGCGGCAATGATATCGGAGCTCAGCTCGACGATCTTCGTCACTCCCACGGTATTCTGGGCAGTGATCGCCGTAATTGCCGAAGTTCCGTAAACACCGATAGCGGCAAAAGTCTTGAGGTCCGCCTGAATCCCGGCGCCGGCTCCCGAATCGGACCCGGCAATGGTAAGAGCCTTGGGTACTTTCATCGATTAAAATTAACTTTAATTTTAGTTCTTCTCACACCGGCCATTTTTCCAGCCTGTACGCCTGATCCCAGAACAGAAATTCGTATCGGCTGCTCAGGATAAAATGAGCCGTCATGACTTTTCGGTTGCTGCTGTTTGCCTGAGCTCCTAATTCGTCCATTAATTCAATCTGTTCGCGCACCGGTTTCCAAAATTCTTGAGATGCGTAAACCTCGATCCACTCCCGGTAGATTTTCGGTTTAGTCGGACGGCCACGATACAGCCGCCGCCCGATCTCCCCATAGATCCAGTAGCAGGGAAGAACCGCGGCGACGATTTCTCCGAGGCTGCCCGTTCGGGCGACTGACTGCAAGTGAGCGATATACGCCTGAGTGGTCGGAGCTTTTTGTACCTGATCGAGCTGAGCCCGCGACAATCCCAGACTCTTGCCAAAGCTTTCGTGAAAGCCGCGCTCCACCTCGACGGCGCCAAGCGCATGACGAGCAAAGAGTTCGAGTGTTTTTAGATCCGGTGATTTGGAACCGGCATGACAGAGAACCTGGCCGAAGTCGAGCAGGTAGACGTAATCCTGCATGATGAAATAGACGAAGCGGTCCATCGCCAGCGTTCCGGAGTGTAATTCGCACAAGAACGGATGGCGATCGATTGCCTGCCAGATTCGCTCAGCTCGACGTCTCAATTCGGCGCTGAATTTTTCCGCCATGGTGTAGGATTAGTCTAAAATTTATGACGAGAAAAGGACGCGACCCGTCGGCGGGTGTTCTAAAGATCAGACGGTGCCGAGCAGCACCATAGGTCCGGTGGGCTTTGCAACTCCCGGGGCGGGCTCTATTGTCACGGCGAATTTACCGAAGCTCTTATCTCCTGCGAGGGGCGCCATCTGAAATGCGGCCTGGCCCTCGGGACCCACGAGGAACACGCCCAACGGCACGGGCTCCTCTCCCGCAATCCCCCAAAGCTCATAGGCCTGATGCGGCGCCGGCTGTGGAAGACCCGAAGCGATCAGAAGCCCGCCGCGGACAGCGGAATTCCAGAACACCCGTCCCTGAGCGGCAGGAGCGGCCTCGAGTCCTTTCAACTCCACGAGCCGGATGTGCGGAGACGAAAGCAGTCGCAGCTGTTCATCTTTCGCTTCGGATTGAGATTTTGCCAATGCAAGCTGCGCACGCAGTTGCTGTAATTCCACCTGAGTGCGTCTGAGGTTTGAAGCCAACAGCAGGACCACGGCTGCTGCTGTGATTGCCGGAATGGCTATCGCGAGCCAGTTCCAGTGAAAGTCGAGTATTCGGTTGGTTCGTCTACTCTGCTGCGGAGCGGGCGCGATCTGCTCCAGGATGCGGGGCTTGAGGTAACCCGGTGCTTCCTCTGGAGGTAAGGACTCGTGCAACAGCTTGAGATTTTCGCGCGTTTCCCGCACGCATGCAGCGCAAAGCGGGCAACCCGAAGCGAGGTGAAGCTCGAAATCGTTAAGTTCCTCACCATCGAGCGCTCCCAACGCGTAAATCTCGCCGCGCTCGAGCCATTGTCCGTGATCGCTCGCCATAGCTTAAATCTGGGCGCCCAGAATCTCCCGCAGTTTCTGAATCCCTGATCGCACCCGCGTTTTCACCGTCCCCAGCGGTTCGGCGAGACGGCTCGCGATTTCGCTCTGGGTCAGACCGTCGAAGTAGGCAAGCTCCAGGACCCTTCTCTGATTTTCCGGCAGCGCTGCCAACGCACTGTTCATTATCACTCGAGCTTCCGATTGAGCCGCCGAAGACTCGACATTGGCGGTCGATTCAGCCTTCGACGGATCGTCGACGCGGACGAAGCTCTGTTCGATTCTACGATTGGCGCGCAACTTATCGATCGCCCGGCTTCGGGTGATATTCACGATCCAGGCCTCGGGACTGCCGCGATCCTGATTGTAGTTTGCCGCCTGCCGCCAGAGTTGAATAAAGACCTCCTGGACCAGGTCATCGGCATCAGATCGGCTCTTCAACATCCGCAGTGCCAATGAGTATACGAGTGAGGAACAACGGTCGTACAGATCGCTGAAAGCCTGACGATCGTGGTTGGCTATGCGTTCGATCAGGTGGGCGGCACTGTTACTCTCGATCGTCACCGCACCTCACCCTTCCGTGAAATCTCAGCAGCAAAGCGACGCCATCCTCGTCCAGCATCTTAAGCCGCGCAATTTGCCATTTCTACTCTACGAGCGAACGCGAAGTTAAGATTTCCCCCCGGAATCCCGGAAAATCACATAAATCCATTCCCCGATCCGGGGCGTAATACTCCTGTAAATACCCAGGCGGCTAAGTCTTCCCGCCGACATCAGAACTCGGAGAAAAAAAGAGCCATGAAATACGACACCGGCTGAATCAAGCAGGCAAAAACTTCTACTCAACAATGCAAAACTGTGTTACAGGGGGAAACCAATTTCAGGAGGTAATATGAGCAAAAATCGTTTAGTCGCGAAACTCGGCACAGGTCTTTTCGTAGCGGTACTCTCGGCAGGATGCGCCACGAACACTTCCGCGCAGTCTTCCACGGCCGCCAATGCTCAATCGCTGTACAAAAGGCTCGGCGGCTATGACGCGATTGCGGCAGTCAGCGATGAGTTTATTGGGCGGCTGGCGAGCGACAAGCAGCTTTCGCGTTTCCTCGTCGGACTCAGCAGCGATTCGCAAAAACGGCTGCGACAGCTCGTTGTCGACCAGTTATGCGCGGCCACCGGCGGACCCTGCGTCTATATCGGACGCGATATGAAAACCGTCCATGCGGGACTCAATATTACTGAAAACGATTGGGACTTGACCGTGAAGCATCTGGCCGCAAGCCTCGACAGGTTTAAAGTACCGGAAAAGGAAAAGAACGAATTTCTCACGCTGGCTTCGAGTCTGAAGCCCGATATCGTACAGCAGCCGAAGAAATAGCTCTCGGCGTTGAACCTTCCTGTTTGCAACCCAACCGAGTGCAGAAAACAGTACTCAATGCGTCGCTGCGTCGGGTACAACTCCCGCCGGCATCTCTAACGAGTTAGCCGCCGTCCGCTCTCGACTCCCGGTCGCGAACATAAAAAAAGGTGGCGTCCGATTTCCGAACGCCACCTTTTTGCCAAACGATGTTGCGAGCTTATTCGGCGCCGACTTTCGGGCGCCACTTATCGAAGCGGTGCTCCCAGCGATCGACGATATCGGTCATGATCATGCCGGTGATGGCGAAGATCAAAACTCCGACAAAGACCTTGTCGGTCTGGAACGTCGCGCCGGCGACCGTGATCATAAAGCCGATACCCGCTGTCGCGGCATAGAGCTCACCGACCATGACGCCAATCAGGGCGCGGCCGATTGCCAGACGCAATCCGGTCAGAATAAACGGGACGGTGGAGGGCAGGACCACGGATCGGAAAATCTGCCACTCGGAGGCGCCGAAGCTTCGCGCTGCAGTCAGCAGATTCGCGGGCGTTGTCTTGACGCCGTCACGTGTATTGATCAAGAGGGGGAAAACGGCACCCAGGAAGATGATTCCGACTTTCGAGAGGATTCCGATACCAAGCCAGATGATGACCAGAGGCAGCAGGGCGACGCGGGGAGTGGCATTCATCGCGTTCACGAAGGGGTCGCAAACGTAAGCAAATCTCTTATACCACCCGATCGCAATCCCGAAGGGGATCGCGACGATCACGGACAGAAAATAACCCCAGGCAAACTCGATCCCGCTGACATAAAGGTCATTCCAGATCTCGCCTGAAGCAAAGAGCTGAACCGCCGCCTTGGCAATCAGCGAAGGCGCGCTCATGAACATCGGATTGATCAACTGCAGCCAGTTGCCCGCCGCCTCCCAGATAAGGAGGAAAATGACAACGGAAATTGAACCGAGGATCTTTCGTTCCTGGTTCAGGTAGAATTTGTATAACGCAGAGGCTTCAGCTACCCGTACGTCGAGTAGTACTTCCTCTTGTGTCGCGTTAGCCATATGTTTCCTCCTTAGGTATTAAACCTGGCGATGCCAGCCTGCGAACCAGTACCAAAAGGTCTGAATGTTGTCAACACTAAATTATTTTGCTCCGCCGCTACATTCAAAGGACGATCCTAGCGGGAAAAAAGTTCTTCCGCCAGAGGCTTTGCCGGTTCACAACCTTGACAATCGTTTATGTATTAACTAGTTTCCAGTAACCAGCCTTCAATTCAGGAGAAAAGATGAAGCTCCTCTTTATTACTCCCCCGATGGGAAATTGGGCGCCGTGGGGCGATCGTCACCTCGCCGTCAATCCTTTGCATGCACAGCTCGCCGCATTCGTACGCGAGAAGAAAGCTGCCGATGTCGAGGTGCTCGATTGCCGCGCGCTTGAACTCGACGATCAGCAGATGATCGATGAAGTGCTGCGACGAAAGCCCGATGCGGTTTTCTTCGGCGCGTTGATCGCCGCAGCCGGCGGCGCCGCGCAGCTGAATCGCTTCCATGAAGCGATGAAAAAAATCAAAGATGCGGCGCCGGCAATCGTGACGATAGGCGGCGGACTGATGTACACCGCCGTGCCGCAGCAGATCATGGCCGAAAACCCGCAGGTTGATTTCGCGATTGTCGGCGTGTTTGGCGACAACGAAGAGGCGCTTGCGGAACTCCTCCAGGAACTTCAAAAACCATCGCCAAACTATGGCAACATCCGGGGTCTCGTCTACCGCAGCGCGAACGAAGTCGTGCTGACGCCGCAGCGGCCGCTGGTTTCAAATCTCGACGCTTTGCCGATGCCCGCCTACGATCTCTTCCCGATGGACCGCTACTACGGTTATTCGGTAATCCCGAATTACAACGAGGCCGTGACCTCAAGAGGGTGCGAGGGCGCCTGTCATTTCTGCTACGAGTGGTGGCTGGTGGATCAGCGCAATCCGCGGGATTTCAGTTCGCACCGAACGAAGGGCGGTAAAAGAGTCGCCGAGGAAATGGAACTCCTGAACAAAAAGTACGGCGTGAAAGCGCTCACGTTCATGGATGATGACTTCAACTCCGACCGGCAAAAGATGGTCGATCTCGTGGAAGAGCTGGAAAAGCGAAACCTGGATTTGAGCTGGTTCTGCCTCAGCCGGGCGCAAAATCTCATTCGCGACGCCGACCTCGTGCCGAGACTTCGCAAAGTTGGGCTCTACCAGGTCTTGATCGGCATCGACGGCGGAACCGACGAGGAGATTGCCGAAGCCCATAAAGGCCCCATGAAAGTCGGTGTGAAGGAGCTTCGCGATCTGATTCAGTTTCTCCGCAAGAACGACATTTCCACGATTGCCACGTATTTGAATGGCTTCTGGGAAGACGACGATGCAAAAATCCGCCAGCGCGCCAAGGCGGTCGACGAGATTGATCCCGATATCGTCATGATCCAGTTGCTGAACCCGATTCCGGGCTCTCCGATCTACAAAAAGGCGGTCAAAGACAATCTGATCGAGATTCGAAACCTGAGCCTCTACGACCTCGAACACTGCGTCATGCCGACCAAACATCTCAGCCGTCAGCAACTCGGCGAACTCACCGGCTGGGCATTCCACTCCTTTTACAGCAAACCCGGCAGGATCGATCGCATTCTCAACGGCTACAGCTCGCCATACGTCAAGATGAAGTTCCTGTCCTTCAAAGGGAACGCCGCAAAGTACGAAAAAGGCGCATCGCAAGACGCCGTCGCGATCTGAAACTGGTCAGCGTTCATGCCTCCTGAAGCCCTTTCACTGAAGGGAAGAGTAGCGCTCGTAACAGGAGCGAGCCGGGGAATCGGTGCTGCCGCCGCTAAACGGCTGGCGCAATCCGGCGCCAGCGTCGTCGTCAATTACCATCAGAACCGGGAGGCGGCGGCAAACGTCCTCAAGGAAATCGAAACATCGGGCGGGCGCGGGTTGATCGTACAAGCCGACGTGACGCAAAAAGAGCCGGTGGAGAAAATGGCCCGGACGGTCCGTGAAAAGCTCGGCCCCATCGATATCCTGGTCAACAATGCGTACTTTCCCTTCGAGGTCGGCGCGCTCCATCAGCTTTCGTGGGATACCGTGCATGCGGCGGTCGAGCACGAACTCGCGGCGTTCCACAACTGTGTGGCAGCCTGCGTGCCCGACATGATCGTTAAGAAAGCCGGAAAAATCATCGTTGTAAGCACTCGTCTGGCGCAACAGCCATTGCCGCGCATGGGCGCCTATGCAGCCGCAAAATCGGCGCTCGAATCAATGGCGAACACCATGGCAATCGAGCTCGGCCCTCTGGGGATCGCCGTAAACGTGGTGACGCCGGCTTTTACCCTGACGGATGCTTCGATGATCATGCCCCAGGCATACAGAGACCGGGTTCGGGAAAGCCGGCCTTTAAAGAAGGATCTATATCCCGACGACGTAGCCGGAACGATTGCGTTTCTGGCTTCCGATGAAGCATCGATGCTGACGGGGAGCCAGATCCTAATCACCGGCGGCAGCCACCTTCAGCTGTAGATTTCAAAATGCAAAGTGTGACTCGTCCTCTTTGATTTTGCATTTTGCAATTTGCATTTTCATTTCACTAGAACCGATCCATGCTTACTCTCGACGAGATCGTCTCGCGCCTGAAGGATATCGTCGGACCGCGCTTTGTCTCGACGAATCCCATCGACAAAATTAATTATCAGCACACGCTGGCGTACGGCGCGTATCGCGCCCTCCCCGACGTCATCGTTCGGGTCGAATCCGACAACGCCGGCAATCACGCCCTCGCAAAGATTCTCGCCTTCGCCAATGAAAATAAGATTCCCATCGTCGCGAAAGGCGGGGTCGGCATGGGCATCAGTTCCCCGCTCAAGGGCGGTATTCTCCTCGACATGCTGGGCATGGACAAAGTCCTCGAAGTGAACGCCGACCAGCAGTACGTCATCGCCGAGGGCGGAGCCAGCGTTTATGCCATCCATCATGCGCTGCGCCAGCACGGTCTGATGCTCCCGAACTTTGGAACGTACGGTCCGGCGGTCGTGATCGGCGCAATGATCAATAAAGGCGGGATCGGCTACGGCATGACCCGCTACGGCTGGATTGCCGACATGGTGTTGGGATTGGAAGTAGTTCTTCCCAACGGCGAGACGGTGCGCCTGGGCGCGCTTGCCAACCAGGGAACGACGTTCGGTCCGTTCCAGAAATGGATTCATCTTCCTGACCTGCTCGGGCTTTTCACGCTCGCCGCCGGCTCGATGGGTCTGATCAGTAAAGTCTGTTTGCGCGCGATAGAAGGCCGGCGCGAATGGCTGCACGATTACTGTTACACGTTCAGGCGCGATCAACTCGAAGTTGCGCAGGCGGCGCTGATCCAGCTCGTCAGAGGCGAGATCGTATACGACATTCACTTCACCGATCGCTGGCAGTATCACTGGCCCATGGAAGAGAATCTGTATGAAAAGCGTAAAATTCCCGACGATGCCTGGTTCTTTTTCAAAACGATGCTGATGGCGCGCGACGCCGAGGAGCTCGCGTACAAAGAAAAACGGATGCGCCGGATCTATGAAGAGGCCGGCGGCGTCGATGTGCCGGAGATCGCGGAAAAAGGGATGGGCGCCAAAGCCCAGGAATACGGCCTTCACGGCTGGCCTGATTTTCATGTCATGGGGCCTGACGGATGGTGCGGTTCGGTGGTGCGCCATACCGGAATGTTTGCAGTCACATCCAAAATGTATCCCCTGAGTTTCTTAAAAGAGATGTACGACCTCGACGAAGCCGCAAAACGCGAATGCGGCCTCTGGGACGCCGAGCATTCGCCTCAGCACGATAGCTACGTCACGCGCGATTTGGCGATCAAGGAAGAATATTTCGTCTTCTACAATCCGTATGACGATGAGGACGTCGCGAAGCTCAGGCGCTGGATGGGCATGGTTCAGAAATTCAGCAACGACCGCGGCGTGGTCTGGACCGCGCCGACGCTCAGCACCAAGGGTCCCTACCCGTATCAGCGGCTGAGCAACTTGTATGACGTCGTGAAGGAGATCAAGCAGCTCGTCGATCCGAATAACATCTTGAATCCGGGCGCGCTGGCTGAGTGATTCGAAAATAGTTAAATCCAAAGGTTTACATGTCCGGCGGGCACACGGGCCTGCCGCTACAAAATCTCGGAACAGGAGCACGATATGACAGGAATCAGGAAAGATTATTCCGGCGTGCGGCTCTCGCCAAAGGAAGCCGACGCGGTGGTGGCTCATCTCAAAGAGTATCTGATGGGGCTCGCGGACCGCTGGCTTTTCAAAGCGCGGTTTCATACCGACCTGGCGAACGGTACTTTGCCCATGGATGCGATTAAAGTCTTCTGGCAGAACTGGTACGGTTTCGTCGCCGAGATCAACAATTTTCACGGCGTCGCCTACCAGCGCCATCTGCCGTTTTTCAAACGGCACCCGGATCTGCAAAAGCACTTTGCTAACCATGTTGCCGACGAGATGATCCATCCGACACCTCCCGGGCACATTCAGATCGTGCTCGAGCAGGGCAGGAATTTCGGCCTGACTGACGACGAGATGATTGAATACGAGATGCTTCCGGAGTGTCGCGCGTTTCTGGAATATTATCGGGGCGTTCTTTATGAGGGGACGATGGCGGAATGGTGGGCGTCGTTCTGCGTTGAAGAGGCGGTGGGTCACTGGGCCAAATTCTTCGGCACGTCACTGCGCAAGGCGTATAAGCTCCCGGAGGAAAAGATCGTCTACTTTCGCGTCCATGCGGAAGCCGACCTGGAGGAACATGCCGACGGTGTCATGGCGCACGCGGATCTGGATTGGACCGTGCTCAAGCGAATGCTGGAAGAGGGACGCGCCGATACCCGCCCCGGCTTCAGTCTAGAGTACTGCCTGCGAGCGGGTACAGCGTACTTCGCATGGTTTTTCGAGGGCGTTTACCAGTTCATTAACAGGGAAGGACTCTACAAGGTTTGACGATGGCGGACGCTGCCGAACAATTATCTCCCCGGCCCTTGATGCGAATTCTAGGGGATTTTGCCAACAGCCAGATTCTCGACGCGGCAATCGAGTATGACTTTTTCACTCTCATCGACAAGGGTTTCCAAACCTCCGAAGAGATCGCCGTTCAGGCCGGCACCGATCCCCGGGCAACTCGAATCGTTCTCGACAGCCTGCTCGCGATGGCGGTCGCCGAGAAGCGTGACGGAAAATATTTCCTGACCCCGATCAGCCAGCGTTTCCTGGTCAGCGGCAAACCTTCTTACATGGGCAATTTTCGCCATGTCGCTCTCGCGCTCTGGGACGGAATGGCGCACCTCAAGGAGTCACTGAAAACGGGGAAACCGTTGAGCCGGATGGACACCGGTGGCGAGCTTCAGGTCTGGGAGAAACTTGTTCTTGGAATCATCCCGATCGCCGAACCGGCGGCCAGGGCGCTCTGCGATATCCTCGGCGTAGGCGGAGCAACAAAAGGCCTGCGTGTACTCGACATTGCAGGCGGCTCGAGTATTTTCGGCATGACGATGTTGTCCCGCGATCCGACCGCGGAGGTCACCCAACTCGACTGGCCCAATGTCAACGCCGTCGCCCGGGATCTCAACCGGCAACGCGGCTTCGCAGGCAGGATTCGCTTTATCGACGGAGAATTTCACTCCGCCGTGATCGAGGACGCCTATTACGACCTCGTGCTCGCGAGTAACTTCTGCCGCTTCGAATCGGAAGCGGGCAATCGGAAGTTGTTCCAGAAAGCATACGCCGCATTGAAACCGGGCGGTCAGTTTGTAGTCAATGATTTTCTTCCCAACGAGGAACGGACCGGCCCGACATTCGCGCTGCGCTTTTCGGTCTATACACTGACGCACACACCCGGGGGCGAATGCTGGACATTATCGCAATACTCGGAGTGGCTGAAGGCGGCCGGATTCATATCGATTGAGACTCATTCCGACATTCCCAAGACATTGCCCGGAACCACCCTGGTGATTGCAAAAAAGCCGTCGGAGTAGCTCGAGCAGGGTTTACCATCAGCTGATTGACGACCCGGTTTTTCTTCCTTTGCGAACTTTGCGCCTTCGCGAGAGATGATCCGAATCGAGCTTTGCGCCGGTTCAGGAGACCATTCGAAGTCTACGGCTCGCCGTTACTCATCTCATCTAAGCCGCTCAAATCAACTCCGGAAAGCAGAACTCCCGCTTTCCCAGGCGACGGGCGCCTTCGCGCGTGATCACGACGGTGTCGCCGCAGCGGATCGAGTCGGGCTCATCCGACGGCATGGCGCCGGGCTTGAGGACGAATACGTTGCCCTCGACGACAGGCAGGTCGAGGTGCTTCGTGTACGTCGGCGCATTGTAAACATCACCGCTCACCTCCCCCGTAATCTGCGGCCGGTCTTCACCGATGCCGCGTCCGTGAAGCAGCATTCCCTTCGGAATGTGACCTGAATCGGTAACCAGCTTGCGGTAATAGCCGACCACCTCGCGAAACGTCACCCCTGGTTTGATGAACCTCACGAGCTCATCAAACACCTGCACGCTGACATCGAAAGCTCGTCTGAGCGCGGGCGGAATTTTCCCCAGGCAGGCTGCCTGAATCGTTTGCGCGATATAGCCGCCATACTTCGCCTCGAGCTCGGTATTGATCATGTCGCCGGCCTGAAGCGGCCGGTGCGGCACGACGCGGCATCCCCAGGGAACCCCGCTTCCCGCGCCCCAATGCGTCATCGACGGGTAGTCAGCGCCATTCGCGATCATTTCGTACCAGATGGTTGCGACCATTTCGTTTTCCATCACGCCGGGCCTGGCTTTGGCCAGAACCGCGGCGACGACCACATCGAGGATTGCCGCTGCGCGTTCGATCCAGGCAACCTCTTCCGGACCTTTAACCGAGCGCGCTTCCTGCAGAAGCTCCGTTGCATTCTCGAAGCGGGCGGACGGAAGCGCCTGTTTCACTTTGTCGATCATGCCGCTGATGACGGTCCCCTCGGGAGCCCTCAGCAACCCTTCCAGTCCGGAAATCCCGATGCGACCCTTTTCCAATTTGAGCTCACGCATTCGCTCGAGCATCGGCTCCGCCCAGGATCGTCGAGTCGGCCGGAGATCCTCCACCCAGTCCTGAGCGATACCCCACCACTCGACTTCGTTGCTGCCTCGAACAAACGCGGTGACTTCCCCGGATTGGGGAAAAATTACTGCCGCCTCGGTCTGATTGCCGCCAATTTGCGTCAAATAGCGCACATCGGCCTGAAACTGGTCCCAATGGCTTTGATTAGGAAAGCCGACGATGACATCGAGCCCCTGCTCTTTCATGAGCTCCCGAACACGCCCCCAGCGCCGCGCTCTCTCAGAAGCGCTGAATCGTGGCAGCCCAAAGCCCCTCTCGCCGCTGTTGATCATCTTCAATCCCCCTTACGTTTTCCTTGGGAATTCGGTATCTTATTACATGACTCGGGCCAGCCGGCCAACTGCCGGCGGGCTGGGAACTGGCGCTAAACGCCGCGCGTGTTGAGATTTCCTTGTCCACTCCTTGACCAGCCGCACCCTCCCACGCTAAATCCCTTCCCGATCGACCGTATGCAATATCTCGCAATTTGCGAAGATGACCTCCTCTTCCAATTCATGCGCAATGTCGCGCATAAGAAGGGCGAAGTGCTCTTCCTGGTGGAGGAAGAAGCCGTCGCAAAACGAATCCGGCGGCAGGGCGGAAAGGTCCGCCGTGGAGATCTCCTCAAGGAGGAGACCTACCGGGGAATCAAGCTCCGCCACATTGATCAAGCGATCATATTCGTGCGTGAGGCGGGTGTACGCGATGGAATTCGGAAGCTTTTACGCACTCTCGATGACGGCATTTCAATCGTTTCCCTCACTCCCGATAAAAACGGCGCTAAAGAGTCGGAGGACCCGCTTTTTCGCCAGCTCCAGCTCGGGGAAGTCTTCGAAGAATTCTGTTCCTCTCAGCTTCTCGACACGCTGAACCGCAAGAAGGTTGAGCGAATCCGGTCCCTTTTCGGGGAACACAAAGTTCACATTTTGTTGCAGCACGACCCGGATCCCGACGCTATCGGCAGCGCTCTGGCATTGCGGGAACTTCTTGGCCGGAACCGCCCAACGACTCCGATCGTTACCTTCGGCGAGGTAACCCGCCCGGAGAACCTCGCAATGCTCCGTCTCCTCGAAATTCAGATTGACCGCATCACGCCGGAGGACCTTCACCGGGACGGCGCCCGGCTCGCCCTCGTCGATGTCCAGCCGCCTTATTTCGAGCAGGCGCTCGGCAGAGTCGATTTGGTTGTGGATCATCATCCGCGTCGAACTGACTTCAAGGCTCGTTTCACCGATCTTCGAACAGCCTACGGCGCCACATCGACCATTTTCACCGAATATCTTCGCGCAGCCGGTGTCGAGCCGTCCCAGCGGCTTGCCACGGCGCTTCTGTACGGAATCAAAACCGACACCTTGTTTCTCGAGCGCGGCAGCAACCTGGCCGATCTGAATGCGTTCAGCTTTCTTTATCCGTTTGCGAATAAAGCGATGATTACCCGGATTGAAAGGCCGGCGCTGCCGCTCGAGGATCTTGAGGCGTTGGGGCGTTCCCTCACTCGCCTGCAGTTGGATAACGGAGTCGCCGTAATCTATCTGGGCGAGGTGAAGCGGGAGGACGTGATTCCGCAAATGGCCGAATTCTGCCTGCAGATCGAAGGAGTAGAGTGGGGCGTTGTCGGCGGCCTCTACGAAAATCGCGTGGTGATATCGGTGCGGAACGTCGGATACGTCAAGAGCGCCGGCGAAATCATGAAAAGACTCTACGACGACATAGGAAGCGCTGGCGGCCACCGGGCCATGGCCAAGGCAGTCGTTCCCGTGGAGCGTTTCAAGGAAAAATTCGGCGAAGTAAGCGAGAAAGCCATCCGTGAAGCGATGGTGCCGATGATCGTCGAAGGCGATGAACAAGCCCGGCACGAATAAGCACGGCGGCTCCTTCGTTGAAATCGAACACACTGCCGACCTCGCCATCGAAGTAACTGCCGATACTCCTGCCGGACTTTTTGCAGCCTCAGGCGAAGCCCTTTTCTCGTTGATTGCCGATCCGGAAACTATCGACACGCGGGAGGAAGTTACCGTTTCGACAGGCGCCGGCGATATCGAGGAACTCCTCCACGCATGGTTAAGCGAGCTCCTGGCGCAGTTCAATCTTACCGGATTCGTAGGGCGGGAATGCCGGATCAGCCGGATTGACGACCGTCAGGTTGAAGGCACAATCAAAGGGGAACCCCTGGATCTGAGCCGTCACCATTTCTATACTGAGATTAAAGGCGTGACGTACCACGATTTCAGAGTGTGGCGGGAAAACGATTCCTGGCGCGCCCGTATTGTCTTCGACGTCTAGGTGACAGCACATTGGCGAATGGCCTATGGCAAATGGCAGATCCTCGAATCCTATGCCGTCGGCCATCTGCTATTCGTTGACCTCTGACTCTGACTTCTGACCTCTGCCCTCTATGCCGCCTGACTCCGTCCACCTGAACCGCATCGAAGATTATCTCTGGGAAATTCCCCGTCAGGGCGGAATGAGAGTTCCCGGGCGGATCTACGCCAACGAAAAGCTCCTCGCCACGCTGAAGGAGGACAACAGTCTGCGTCAGGTCATGAACGTTGCACACCTGCCGGGGATCGTCGGTTATTCGCTGGCAATGCCCGACATTCATTGGGGCTACGGCTTTCCAATCGGCGGAGTCGCTGCGGTCGATTCGAAGGATGGGGTTATCTCGCCGGGCGGCGTCGGTTACGACATTAATTGAGGCGTTCGCCTCGTGAAGACCGGTCTGGTCTTCGAAGAAGTCAAAGACAAGCTGCCGCGCATCGTCGACAATCTGTTTTCGTTCATCCCGTCCGGCGTCGGTTCGGAAGGGGCCATTGCCAAAATTTCCAGGCAGGACGAAAAACGCCTGCTGCGCGACGGCGCGGCCTGGGGCGTTAGCCAGGGCTATGGCCGGAGCGAAGACCTGCAGTTCATGGAAGAAGGCGGGAGACTCGCAACCGCCGACCCGGAACTGGTGAGCGAGCGCGCTCTCGAACGCGGCGCCAGGCAGGTCGGAACCCTCGGGTCAGGAAATCATTTTCTGGAAATCGGCAAGGTCGAGCAAATTTACCTGCCCCACGCCGCCAACACCCTTGGTATTTTTCCGGATCAACTCGTTGTCCTGATTCACACCGGCTCTCGCGGCCTCGGTTACCAGGTCTGCGAAGACTCACTTAAGATTATCAATCAGGCGATGCCGAAGTACGGCTTTTCGCTGCCCGACCGTCAACTCGCGTGCGCGCCGCTCCACTCGCCGGAGGGAGAAAATTATCTCGGCTCCATGGCCGCCGCTGCAAATTACGCCTGGGCTAATCGTCAGGTGATCATGAGCCAGGCGGAAAAGGCTTTTCTTCGAGGCCTGGACATCAGCCCCAACGAACTGAGATTTTCTTTGATCTATGACGTCTGCCACAACATCGCCAAAATCGAAGAGCACACGGTGGACGGAGCCAAACGAAAACTCTGCGTGCACCGCAAAGGCGCGACCCGCGCGTTCGCCCCGGGACATCCTCAAGTTCCCGCTGCTTATCGCGAGATTGGGCAGCCTGTGCTGATCCCGGGCGATATGGGGCGGTATTCCTACCTGCTCGTTGGCACTGAAGCGGCGATGCAGCAGACGTTCGGCAGCACCTGCCACGGCGCCGGCAGAATGATGAGCCGGTCTCAATCCAAAAAACAGAGCCACGGCATCAATATCGAGCGCGAAATGGAGCGCCTCGGAGTCGTCGCGCGCTACCAGGGCCGCGCCACCATGGCAGAAGAGATGCCGCACGCCTACAAAGACGTCGCCGATGTCGTCGAGACCATGGATCAAGCCGGCGTTTCAAAACGCGTCGCGCGCTTCAGACCGGTGGGAGTAATCAAGGGGTAAACGCTCGCGCCGCCCGTTCAGATTCGAAAGTTCAAGGTTCAAAGGCCACAGCTTCCCGCTGCTTGTTGGCTGTCACCAGTCGGTTACCTTCGGCGCTTCGCGCCTCCTAGTATTCGCCGTTAGTACGGATCAATCTGGTCCCCATTCACCGCGCCGCTACTGGTATTGACAACAGCTAGCACGGCTGAGTAAATTCGGTACCTGAAAAATGCTATGACTAAGCAAACCAGACGTGCACATCAAATTGTGCGCAGCCAGCAACAGTTCGAGTCGCCTTTATCGCGCGGTTTATGTCGCCTTAGCGTTACTCTACTCACATTATGATTACTGAAAATGCCGAATGCAGTCTACCAGCAAGGCTTCAATATACCTTGCGCCTTTTAATCTCGGGCTACCAGCTAGAATACCTGCTACATTAGCTAACGTGGATAAGAGATTTTACATATGACAGCTAACATCTATTCGTGCTTCATAAGTTACCGACATCCCGCGATAAGCGGCGGATTGGAGGAAAAACTCATTAGACATGTCGTGACGGCCGTAAAAGACCATATAGCGGTCTACACGCATAAATATGAAGTCTACTTCGACGAGGATCGTCTCATTCCCGGGTATGAATATAATGAAAATCTCGCTAAAGCGTTGTGTCGTAGCGCATGTATGATTGTTGTTTATTGGCCGTCTTACCTGGAATCAGATTATTGCCGAAAAGAAATCGAAACAATGCTTGATATCGAGGAGACTCGCCGCAGAATTTTGGGTCGCCAATTACACGGGTGTCGTTTGTTTGTGCCTATTATTGTTCATGGGGACTACGAAGATTTACCCCAACAAATGCGGGAGGGTTGCCAGTACCTTAACTATACGGCACAGTCGATTCGACACGATTTCAATATTGGTGACGATCAAGATGTGAGCGCAAAACTGTACGGAATCGCCAAATACGTTAAGAGTTTGTGCGACAAGATGAGTGCGGTAGAAGACAAGCTCTTCAATGCATGCGACACTTTTGCATTTCCACAACAGCCGGGGGGCGGTAGTCGAGTGACCTCGATATCTATTCCGTCGCAACTATTTCCGGGTCGTTGACTATAATAGATCGTAACTAAACGTCGCTGATGTCTTTGAACGAGTTCATCTGCTTTTATTCTTATAAAGGCGGCACGGGACGTACCATGTCCCTTGCGAACGTTGCCTGTCTGCTGGGCCGCGATCTTTCCGGTAGTGAGAGGGTTCTAGCGATCGACTGGGATTTAGAGGCACCTGGGTTGGATTTTTATCTACCCCCACTCGGTGACGCAAACTCCCGATTCCAGCGGCAAGGCGTAGTCGAACTGTTCACTCAGCTAAGCGACGGACTTTTGATTGGATCCTTGCCCTCTAACGAGGATGAACTTGCGGAGAAGTTACTAGACATGGTCGGTGTCGACCGTTTCATCTATCCGACAAAAATATCAAACGTCTCCATTATGCCCGCCGGTCATTTCGATAGCAGTTATCAAACCCGTGTAAGAAGATTAGATTGGGAGAACATTTATACTAGATGTCCGGCGATTTATCGTGCTTTTGCACACCGTTTGGCTCGGGAGTATGCCGTTGTGCTCGTCGATTCCCGTACTGGAATGACGGACATCAGTGGCGTCTGCACCGCATTGTTACCAGAGAAATTGGTGGTCGTATTTACTCCAAATCGGCAGAGTCTTTCGGGAATTGAATCTCTCGTCCAGCAAAGCACGAGCTACCGTAAGGGCTCAAAAGACATCCGGCCACTAATGGTTTATCCTCTGCCTTGCAGGATTGATGGCCAATTAGAAACACTTCGGCATCTGTGGCGATACGGCGATAGCACGCAGGATATCGAGGGATATCAACCCCAATTCGAGCGTATTTTGAAAAATGCATATGGATTAAAAACATGTGACCTCACAGTCTACTTTGACGAGGTACAGGTTCAGCATAGCCCTGAGCATTCGTACGGTGAATCAATCGCTGCTGCAAGTCCTATTACAACCGATCGGCTATCAATCGTCCGCAGCTACGAGGCACTTGTGAAGTGGCTAAGTGTTTCCGCAGCGCCGTGGGAACTGCCGGAAGACGCGTTGCGCCGGAAGGAGCTTCAGCGTTTAATCGCCGAGGAGGTCACGTATCAATTTGGTGACAATCCGCGCCGCCATATTGAACATCTCGAAAAGGTGGTTGAACTTTCACGATCGATTCGCGGGGAGCAACATCCCGACACATTTGCCGCGATACACAGGCTTGTGGAGCTTTTGATCGACACTTCCGGTGAGATACCGCATGCCGTCACGCTTTTAGACGATCTCATTAACAACGTCTCTTTCATCCATGGACCACAACGCTGGCGGTTAGTGGAAACAGTGCTTGAATCGTCTGGTAAGCTGCGAAAAAAAGGCCACCTTGCGGATGCCGAACGACTGTTGCATGCAATGACTGTCGTTTTGATATCGGAGCACGCCGTCAGGTCAGACGAGATCGAGCTTGCCACGGCTGTTGCGAGTCGCCTTCTGGCCGCAGGAACGGCCGTCGAAGCCCAAGGTTTGTTCGAGCGAATTCTGGACACCCAGACACAACTTTTCGGTTCTGAACACCCGGAGACTCTACACACACTGACCAGTCTAGCTTTGACGGTGCAGATGCAAGGAAATGCGGTCCACGCACGTGAACTATTCGAACGTGTGGTTGAAATCTGCGAGCGTATTTACGGCCAACACGATTCTCAAACGCTCACTGCACTCAGCAATCTCGCTGAGGCCAGCCGAGCAGAGGGGGATCTAGCCGTTGCCAAAGCTCTTACCGAGAAGGTTTTGGAAACACGGCAGCAAGTATTAGGTGAGGAGCATTCTGATACCCTCGCATCCATGCGAAGTTTGGCATCGATCCTTGCGTCGCTGGGAGAGGAGGATCAAGCACGTGACATGCTTCGTCACATCGTCAAAACACATCAGCGTTTGAAGGGCGATGACCATCCAGAAACGTTAGCCGCAATGCGCGAGCTCGCTGAGTTATTAAAAGAAGTACGAATATTTATCAGTTACAAGCGCAATGTAGAGCCGGATGAACAGCTTGCGATAAAACTGTTAAATGACCTAAGCACGGCGGGCTATCGCGTTTTTATTGATCAAACGCTGACGGTCGGACAAGATTGGGCCCGCACAATTCACAATGAACTTCAATCGGCAGATTACTTCATTGTTCTCTTGTCCAACGAGTCTATACAAAGCGATGTGTTGTCCGAAGAGGTTCATGTTGCGGATGCATTTTACCGCGGGCAGGGGAAGCCAGTAATACTGCCGGTTCGCGTGAGGTATGACGGAACACTCCCGTATGATCTGGGTGCAATTCTCAATCGGATGCAGTCTGTCGGGTGGCGGAGTGCAGCCGACACTCAAAACGTAGTTGCAGCCATTAGGGCTGCTGTGAGAGTAGAGGGTGCCATGGCTCCCGCTCTCTTAGGCACGCCTCCTGTGGCCCCTCCGGTCACCCTTCCACAAATTGGATCTCCAGAGGGTGTGTTAGACCCGGTTTCTGCATTATACATTGAGCGCACGGCCGACCGGATAGCCTGCGAAGAGCAGTTACACCGGCGATATACTCTAGTAATAAAGGGGCCGACTAAAAGTGGGAAGACGTCATTCCTGGTTCGAATAGTGGCTCGGGCTCGCCAGGCTGGCTCTAGAGTTGTGCTAATAGACTTCCAGGGCTTCGGCAATGACGACATACGCAACCCACAGAAGCTCTACTATCAATTTTGTTACTTGATAGAAGATGGGCTTGCGCTGGATCCTCAGCTAAACCAGTACTGGGATAATCCTCTCGCACCTCAACAAAAGTGTACTCGCTTTATGGAGCGAAGAGTACTGCCTGCCTGCAAAGACGATGGCCTGCTGCTGGCGCTCGACGAGACTGACGCCCTCCTCGAGGGGACTACACATTCCGATTTTTTTGCTATGTTACGGAGTTGGCATAACCGGTTTACATCATCACACTGGGAGAGCTTTTCTCTCGTGCTAACAAGTTCAAGTGAGCCAGCGCTTCTAATAGATGATCTGGCTCAGTCACCTTTCAACGTTGGGACTACTCTTGTTCTGGAAGATTTTACCTTTGATGAAACTCGGCAGGCAAACCAACTGCATGGCTCTCCCTTAAATCCTTCTGAGCTTGAGCAATTGCAGGCACTATTGTCTGGCCATCCCTATCTGACTCGGAAGACACTCTACCTACTGGTTCGGGGACGCATTACATTCTCCTTATTGCTGCGAGAGGCGGCTAGTGAATCCGGGCCATTTGGACCCGATTTGAGGAGCATTCTTCTGCGGCTCAGTGCGGAGAAAGAAGAAGTTATCGAGGGTGTGCGGGTGATTCTAAGTGGAGATTCGATAGCCGGTTACGCTTACCAACGGCTTGTTGCCGTGGGGCTCATTAAACACCAAAACGGCCAAATCATGATACGCAACTGTTTATACGAGAAATATCTGCGCCGCGTTCTGCACGTTTAGATTCGATTTCCAGCGAAATCTGAATGCACTGTGCACGATCAAACATTATGATTGCCGCTCGTTGGAACGATTTCTGCCCTGCGAACTCAAGTTCACCCCGACCTCAGACATTGAGATGTGTGGGTGCTGCAAGATTCCGGGTAAAGGCGCTCGAGCCGCAGAGTTTCCCGTGATCTTTTATTTCGCTCCTTGTCCCTATTTGAACGTGGAAGAGGTAAATTACAGGTCGGAGCGGACGGCGACTTTGTGAATTAACTGTTGACAACCCTACCCTGCACGAATATGGGTAGTCCAAACTGAGCTGGAGGTGCACACATGCCGAAAATTCGTCATCTCGCCATACGAACCGAAGACACTGGAAAACTCGCCTCTTTTTACATGGACATCTTCGAGATGCAGGTGCTCCACAAAGACAAACGCGAGGGCGGCGCAGTTTTTCTAACCGACGGCTATTTCAATCTCGCGATCCTGCCGAATCACGAGCAGAACGCTCCCAACGGGCTCTATCACTTTGGCTTCGAGGTAGAAAACGGCGAAGCCATCGTCGATAAGATGAAAAAACGAAATTACAACAAGCTTCCTAAGCCGCGGCCCGATGGTCGGCCCTATGCCGAAGTCCGCGGGTCCGACCCCGATGGCAACTACTTCGATATCTCCGAACATGGTTTTCTGAAGGTAGAGCCTGTCGGAGAGGACAAATCGAAAACCGAGTCAAAGTAGTTCCCCGGAACACACATCCCATCAACGCGAGAGACTCGATCTTGAAACCGGTCCGTCTCGCCGTCGCCTTATTCCTCGGACTTCTCTGCGGGCAGCGTTCCGTATTGCAGGCCGCAGCGGCGACCCGCTCGTACTTTGCTTCGAGCATCACGAGCGAAAGCATGGCCGCGCTCTGGATCGCCCGGGAGCGCGGTTTCTTTGTGAAGCACGGACTCGACGTCCAGTTCATCCTCATGCCGAGATCGGCGGTCACAATCGCATCCCTCGTTGCCGGCGAAATCGATATGGCGATTGTCGGTCCTGGCAATCTGCTGAACGCGGCCTCGGGCGGCGCTGAGTTGGTTGCCGTCGGAAATCTCGTCCAGCGGCTCGACTATCGTCTGGTTGCCCGGCCCGAAATCAAGCGCGCTGAAGACCTCCGCGGCAAACGGGTGGCTGTCAGCGGAGTTGGTTCGGTCTCTCATCTCGTCGCGTTACTTGCTCTCGAAATGCTCGGGATCGATCCGAATCAGGCGAAAATCACCTTTGTTGCCATTCCCGGCACCGAACTCAACCGGCGCATCGCCATGGAAACCGGCAGCATCGAGTCGACAACGCTGAACGGCGCCATCGGCGACATGTATGCTAAAAAAGGTTACTCGATTCTCTACAATTTCAAAGGATCCGGAGTCATTCTGCCTCAGACGGTGCTGACAACTTCACGCCGCACCGCCGCGAACAAGCCGCAGATCGTCGAGTCGTATCTGAAGGCGTTTATCGAAGCCACCGGATTTATGCTGGACCCCGCGAACAAGCCGGCGGTGGTAAAAATCATCGCGTCGAACCTCCGCCTCAACAATCCGGCGGATGCCGAAGAGTCGTATCAAACGGTCGTCAATTCCTATGAGCGGGTTCCATACCCGAATCTCGAGGGCATGAAAAAACTCGTGACTATCCTCTCAACAATCAATCCGAAGCTATCTTCGGTGCGGCCGGAAAGCGTCGTCGACTACAGCTTCGTGCAGAAGCTGGAAAGCTCCGGCTTTATTCAGAGCGTCTCAAAAAAGCAGTAGGGGCTTCATGCAGAACGAACAGGCGGATGTCATTGTCGTCGGCGGTGGGAGCGCGGCTTTCGAAGCCGCGGTTGCGGCCAGACAGGCAGGCGCTCAACGGGTCGTGATGCTGGAGAAAGCCCCGGAATCGGAATTCGGCGGCAATGCGCGCTATTCACACACGGGATTCCGCTGGGTTTTCTCCGGTGCCGACGAGATTCGTCAGTTCGTTCCCGATCTGGACGATGAGACATTCGACCGTCTTCATGTGCCCGCCTATACAGAGGAGATTTTCACCGCCGATCTGCAACGCGTCACCCGAGGCCGGATCAACAAGGAACTCGCGACTGTGCTCGTCTCGCAATCGAACAGCGCGATTCACTGGATGCGTGAACTCGGCATTCGCTGGGAAATGGAAAGCCATGTCATGATCGATGGCCGGTACTATTTCGAACCCGGCCTGGTGATCCATCCAACCGGCGGCGTCGGCGGCGGGATCGGGCAACTGCTGCAGTGGCGCGAGATCGCGGCCAGAATGGGCGTGGAAATCCGCTACGAGTCCCGCGTCTGCCAGCTTCGAGGTACCGACCGCCGGATCGACGGCGTGCGCATCTCCTGCCCTGATGGCGAATATGACTTTTCCGCTCCTGCGTTGATTCTCTGCAGCGGCGGTTTTCAGGCGAGCACAGAGATGAGGGCGCGCTATCTGGGAGCCAACGCCGATCTCATGAAGGTCAGAGGAAGCCGCCACGATACGGGCGAGGTGCTGATGATGGCGATCGCTGTCGGAGCGAAAACCGCCGGACACTGGCAGGGCGCGCACGCGACGCCGATCGACGCCACTTATCCGGATGTCGAGATCAGCAATAAAGCCAACCGCTACGGCTACACTTTCGGGATCACCGTGAATTCACTCGGGCAGCGGTTTTTCGATGAAGGCGAAGCCCGGCACTCCTATACGTATGCTAAGACCGGTTGGGCCGTCCTCGGCCAGCCCGGCGCGATCGCGTATCAGATCTACGACCAGAAGGCGAAGCCGCTCCTGAACAAGCGCTATGAAGAGTTCTCGCATCCCATCGAGGCGGACACGATCGAGGAGCTCGCGGGAAAGATCGGCATCGAACCAGTAATATTGCGCCATTCAATCGATGAATTTAATGGCGCGGTACGGAAGGAGATCCCTTTCGACGCGACCAGGCTCGACGGCCGATGCACGGAAGGGATCACGCCGAAAAAATCCAACTGGGCCGACACGCTCGATGCGCCGCCGTACTTCGCGTACGCAGTCACGGGAGGGATCACGTTCACCTTCGGCGGCCTGCAGATCAACGAAAGCGCACAGGTTCTCAATACGTCCGGGAATCCGATCCGAGGGCTGTTCGCCTCCGGCGATATCGTCGGACTCTTCTTCCACAACTATCCGTCCTGCACCGGCCAGACGCGGAACGTTGTTTTCTCCCGCCTCGCCGGCCGCCACGCTGCCGCGCCCGGACTATAACCAAAGCTGCCGTTCAACCGCTTCGCAACCGGCCGAGCGGTTTCACCGCCACATAGGGACGCGTTGCGACGTGTCCATAGCGTCATCCGCGGCTGAGTTCCTTTCGTAATGAACATTGGGAGAAAAGCCGCTTCGCGCGTCTTAGATCCGCATTAGTATAGTTGAAACCGGCTTGCCGAGTGCCGCCTGAATTGCCGATCCGTACATCGCGACTTGGCGCCGGTATGCTATGTCATTTTCCCCGAATTCTTCGTCGGTTTTAAAATCGATGACCGTCCACGCTTCGCCCGTTTCAAACGCAAGATCGACAACGCCTTCGATCAGGGACCCGTTGGCATCACACCAGGCAATCGGCACTTCGCGGCGGCAGCGGCCTTCTTCCTGTGCAGCCCGGGCGGCGCGGAAAATCGGATGCGCCAAAGCGGTTCGCACGGTGTCGGCTGCAGAGGCGATTTCCTCCTTTGTGGCGCCAAGAATGCGGCCGTGAACGGTTGCGAGATTCCGGACGGCAGAAAGATCGCCATCCAGAGGAACGCTGGCCAGAACGGCATGAACCAGCGCGCCGAAACGACGGCCGGAAGAACGATCGCGCAAACGCGTGATCTCGACGATCTCCACAGCGGGAGCCGCCGTGGCGGTATCTGCCGTTTTCGCCGCCTGTGTAACCGTTTGCACGGCAATCGATGGCTGACTGCCGTTGATGATCGCCCGATCACGCCAATCCCGCCAGCTGTTGTAAGCGGCAAGACCTGAGTCGACGATTTCCGGCGCGACGTCCTTGACGATCAACTCCGGACGGCGGATGCCGAGTGGCGCCTCCGCGCCGAGGTTCAAAATCCACGGGTCCCACCAGACAACGGAAGCATCCTTGATCGCATGCACGCCGGGAGAAACCGTCGTTGCGCGGGCGGTCTCGCCGTCCGGTCGGTACACGACACTGTCCTTTGACTTGAACTCCGGGCAACCGTGCGGCTGATTCTGCTGCCGCCGTGCTTCCAGCGCCGGATAGATACTGGTGTTGAGCGGCTGAATCCAGCCTTCCCTCTCCTCGTCACCCACGGCCGGAATCACCAGAAGATCCCGCGCGCGAGTGGCGGCGACGTAAGCCACACGAGCGCCCTCCGCCTCATCGCGGAGCAACTCCTCGGACTCGTGCTCGAGCAAATCGGCGGGAGCGCATCCGCCCAGGCGAATGGCACATACACCGCGTTCGGAATCGACGTAACGGCTTGCCGTCGACGCGTTCAGCCTGGCCGTGATGTCCGCCAGGATCACCACCGGGAACTCCAGCCCCTTCGCTTTATGTACGGTCATCAGCCGGACTCCGTCGCTGCCTTCCTCGAGGATCGGCGCCTCGCCGGCTTCTCCGCTCTCCGCCTGCTCGCGCAGCTCCTCGATAAAACCTCGAAACGAGATCCCGCCTTCCGCCTCGTAGCGCCGCGCAAGCTCCATCACGTGCGCAACATTGGCCAGCACCTGCTCGCCACCATGCTCCAGCGCCAATCCGACGTGCGCCCGCGTCGCTTCGAGCAGCGACGAGATCGTCGTCGGTACCGGCACCCGGTTACGCGACCGGTTAAGCGATCGCAGGATCTGCAGAGCATTAACAATTGCAGCGAGATTTTCCGGGAACTCGCCCGGTATGTGAAACGGCTGGAAGCGGCCGAAGTTATGGCGATACTCGAGAAGTTCCTCGTCGCTGATCGCAAACAGTGGCCCGCGCAGCGTTGCAAAAACCGAAAGCTCGTCTTCCGGCCATTCAATCGCGGCCAGAGCGGCCCGGATCGTTTCGATTTCTGCGCGATTGTGAAAGGAGCGGCCGCCGACGAGCAGATGAGGAATGCCGCGGGCTTCCAGGGCTTCGACGTACGGCCGCGTCATGTCCTGGCCGAAGCTGATGAATCTCCGGAACAGCAGACAGATGTGTCGCGCCTGAATCGGAACCAGGTGCTCTGCTTCGCTCGGCTTGAATCCCAGCGCAGCGGTGGGCGACAAAATCTCCCCTATCGCCTCTTTTCCGAAGAGGGCCATCTGATCGGGCCCCGCTGCAGTGGATCGCCGCGAAGAGACACTGTTCCGCGTGGAACGTTTCGCCGTTAAAGAATGGGTGGTGACGGAAGCCTGATCCCTGGATTCCCCGTTTAAAGAACCGTGCTCCGAGCTCTCTCCCAAGGGGCGATTGAGCGGGATTGTCGCGCTTGAATCGATCGGCGGCCGCTCCGCGACTTTCCACCCGCTCTCGTTGATCAGCCAGCCGACAAACGCCCCGACTGCATCCGGAAGCGAATTTTCGATGGCGCCGTTGGCAACGCGTCTATATCCGTAGGGCTTGGGAACCGGCAGTACAACCACCGACGGTTGTTCCTCCGAATCGTTCCGAAAAGGTTCGAGGGGCACGTAGGCCGCCTGCACGGTCCCTAAGTCTCCGCTCATCACAGGCTCGAAAGCCGCATTTACGGCACGCTGGATATTCGGCCGCGCTCGAAAGCTGGTTCGCAGCGTGACCCGTCTCGCACCGGCAGCCGAAAGCATTTCGTACACGCCCTGATAAATCCCGACGTCAGCGCGGCGGAATCGATAAATGGACTGCTTCGAGTCGCCGACGAGAAAAAGCTTTCCGGGAATCGGCCGGATCTGCCGCCAGTTGCTTTGAGCGGGGTCATCGGCCGCGAGCAGCAACAGGATCTCGGCCTGCAGCGGATCGGTATCCTGGAATTCGTCTACGAATATTCGCGCGAAGCGCTGCTGAAAACTCGCGCGCACCTCAGCGTTGTTGCGGATCAGGTCCCGGGTCTTTAGCAGAAGATCGAGAAAATCGAGAGCACCCGCTTTGCTTTTCGCCAGCTCGTAAGCGGTGACAGACTCGCGAAGTTCGCTCCGGAGCTTTGCTGCGAGGTCAGCATTGGCGTCCTGTTCGAAACTCGCAAGACCGCGCTTCAACGTCTCCCAGGCCTGCCAGACCTGATCGCGTGAAACGCCGGCTCGATAATTCCTGCCGCTCCCTTTGCGCGCTTCTTTGAACTTCCGATTGCGGCCAAGCTCGATCAGGCCCGCTTCGAGCCGGTCGTAGTCACGTGCGACAACGGATTCGGTGCGCTGAATCTCATCCGCCAATTTTCTCGCACCCCAGTTGTCGGCATAGAGAGTGTCGTAGCCGTTGCCCGGCGGCTCCAACAATTCCGCAAACTGGAAAAGAAGCGTAGCCAGCTCATCGATCCGTCCTGCACGGTCGAATGACGGGCTTTGCCATTCTCCCTCGAAATCACGCCACTGAATCAAATCCCAGCCGGCGCGCCGCAAGCGATCGACCGGACCATCGCCGGTATTGCCTGGCATCCCGAAACCGCCAAACGCAGGCCGGCGTAGCGAACGCTTGACGCCTTCGGAAGGCGCGGCGAGTTGGCGCTGCAACCAGGCATCGAAGGCTTCGTCGTATAATCGCTGCGCCTGGGGTTCCGTGAGAACTGCAAACAACGGATCGACGCCGGCTTCGACGGGACGTTCGCGCAGCAGATCCGCACAAAAACCGTGAATCGTGCTGACCTGGGCTTCCTCCAACCTCCCCAGCGCGCGGTCGAGCCGCTCCCGTTCGACGCTTCGATTCTCCGAACTCCGCCTTGCATCTTCGAGAGCTTCGCGCAGCCTGAGCTTCAGTTCGCCGGCCGCCTTTTCGGTAAACGTCACGGCAACGACGCCCGTAACTTCCGCGCGACCGGTTTGCATCACACGCACGATTCGGCGGACGAGCTCGGTCGTCTTGCCGGTGCCGGCAGCGGCTTCAACGATCAGCGTGTCATCCAGTGCTGTCCCGATCAGATCGCGATCGGCTTTATCGGAAGTCTCGGCCGTCATGGCCGCGCTCTCAATTCGAACAAGTCCATAATCTGCTCGCGGGCTTTGCGCCGCGCCCGGCGTTCCTGATTGGGACCGCACACTGAAATGAAGTCGCAAAAGGTGCAGGCCTTCTCCGTGGGGGCAGGCGGCAGCGCGCCGAGTTCGACCGCGCGATCGATAATCTCCAGAGCTTCGATTCCCATCCTGCGGGTATTCTCATTGATGGCGACGCTATGTTCAGTGAACCCGCCGGCGGTCGTGCAGTAGGAAAAACGCGCGCTTTCAACCGCGCAGCCGGTCGCCGCCTCGATGGCGAGACTGTAGATGACGGGCTGAAGCTGCTGGCCATGGCCAATGACCGAACCCCGCTCGGAACGGTTCCTGCCGGTCTTGTGATCCGTGATTTTCAGAGTTTTTGTGCCGGGCTTGCGCTCGATCAGATCAACCGCGCCGCGCAGAATGTACCTGCCACCAATAGTCACCGGTTCGCGGCGGCTGTTCGGATCATGCCCGGCCGATTCGGGAAGGCCGAAAGCATACTCGAAGAGCCAGGGCTCCCATTCTCGATTGCGAACGAGTTCGCGAGCCCAGATATGAAGATCGGTGCGGATCATTGCGATTTCATCCTGCCAGACGCGGTCGACAGCCGGCGCTAGCAATTCTGCATAGTCGCCGGCAACACGCGTCAGCGTAGCGTCGAGGATCGCGAGAATCTGAGCAATCTCAGTCGGCGCGATCGCCAGATGCTGCTGCTGCAGCGCCCGGAAGAATTCGGCAAGCACTTCGTGAAACAAGCGTCCCTTCGTGAGCGGGTCCATTCGCTCGAGGGGCTCCGGCTGCTCGAGAGGCTCGAGCCGGTACATCGCCGACAGCAGGAACCGATATGGGCAGTACGCGTAATTTTGCAGCGCCGAGACCGAGTAAGGACGCGCAGTTAGCCGTTGTTTCTCGAGGAAGGGTCTGGTCGAATCGGTCACTCTGACGATGCCGTCGAATTGCGACCACTGATTTTTTGCTCGTCCCCAGCGCTCCGTCGCCGAGCGCCGCGCGTAGTCGTTCAGCCGAAGCATGTAATGGGCGCGGCCTTTCACGTCGTCGTTGCTGCGCATCAGTGAACGGAGCACTGAAAGGTCGTGCTCGAAATTGTCGATGGCGTCCCGGGGTTCTTCCGGTGCCGGCCAGGCGAGGCTCGCGTGGGCTTCTTCCGAGGCTTCGAGCTCGAGGCTCTGATGATCAGGGATGCGGCCGGTCACCGCGCGCATGATTTCGAGCGCGTAAAACGAGGGGACCCGCGCCCTGCCTTCGGCGGTTTCGATCCGCGGAAAAGAGACATACAGCCGTTCCGTTGCCGCGCCGGTAGCGAGCCGAAGCATGAGCCGTTCACGTTCCGCTCGTTGCACCTGGGTTGTCAGCTCGATGCTGGACTCGCGCCGCAGATCGTCCAGCAGGAGCGGATCCTCACGCAGCTTCTGTGGGAACAGCCGTTCGGCGAGCCCGGCCACGAACGCTGCGCGGAATGGGCGGCCGCGAAGCTGCTCCGGACTGCACACGAATACGCGGCCGTAACGCTGCGCCGGCGGTTCCACTTCCAGCGATCTCAGCCGGTCCGCAAGCACGTCGCGCACTTCTGCAAGCTGCACCGGCCCCACGGCGGCCATTGGTCGGAGATCGGCAAGAACGCGCAGCACGAACTCGGGCCGGCGCAGAATCCGCGGCGTAAACCGTTCGAGACGTTGAAGCCAGTCGCCCCAGGTCCCGCTCTGTGGCCACGCCGACATTTCATCGATCAGCGGCAGCGCGAACGCGCGCAGGTGCGCAAGGTTCTGCCTGTCGCGCTGGAGTCTGCCGACCCGCGCCGACTCCGGTTCGTCCCGCGTCAGCTCGCGAATTTTAATATCGTATTCCGCCGCAAGGCCATTCAGCCGGCGCTCCCATCGGTTGCTGCCGCCAATGACGGCCGATTCGACGAGCAGCCTTTCCCATTTCCAGGGAGCTCGCAGTGTACCGGCGACTACCGCCTCATCGCCGTCGGCGTTTGCCGCTTCAGGCTCGCTCAGGCTCTCGTTCCCGTCATCGAGGGCCGGTTCCGACAGGACCCCGAAGATATCATCACGCGAAGCGACCCACGTCGAATCGGCGGATGCAGGCGTTTTTCCCTGCACGACATCGAGTGTCGGGACCTGAGCCAGCGAAAGGTATTCGGCAAAGCGCTTCGCGGAAAAATGCTCGATTGCGCAATTGAGGATGGCGAGAAATGCTCGACCGGTTGGATCGGGCCGGCGCGTGCCGCGATCGAAGTATGCCGGAATTCCGGCGCGATCGAGCGCGTGCTCCAGCAATCCGGCGTACTGCTGAGCCGGCCGCACAACGATCGCGATCTCATCGAAGCGCACTCCGCGCTCCGCCTCTTTCAGAATTCGGCGCGCGATTTCCACGCACTCGCGGCCTTCGCCCGGCGCGGAAAACCACACCAGTTCACCGCTGCGACTTCGTTCGGGCGGAGGCTCTTTGGAAAAAAGGAAGCGGGACAGCTGCGTGAGATCGTTCTGCTCTTTCTGCTCGATATTTTGAATGCGTATTCCGCGCTTTTCGAGGCGCGTCAGCGTGGAGAGATCACCCTCGACCACGGTAATCATCACAGTCGGCGAGCGTTGAGCCAGACTCCAGAGAAACCGGGCCTCGATTTCAGAATCGAACGGAACGTCGAGCAGCAGCACCGGCATTGGCGGCCAGGCCGTCAGCGGCGACGCCAGCGCCGCCGTTGCAATCTCGAACAATGCCGCGCGATCGCTGGCAGCTGCCTCGTCGAGAAGCGCATCGAGCCGTTCCAGCAACACGGCAAGATCAGCGCTTCGCGGCAACTCCAGTAGATGGGCACCGGCAACGCCGGCAAGTCTCAGATCGAGCAGCGTGCGGGCGAGCGCTTTGGGAAAACCCGGCGTCTGCGCCACCGGCGAGAAGTACTGAAGCGCGCCATCGCGCATGGCTTCAAATGCGGCGCGCGTCGCACCGGCTTCGTGGCCCAGCGCAGTCGCCGGAGCACGGTCTTTGGACGCCAATTCCATTGCCGCGAGGCGGGCGGCAAGCTGGGTATACGACAGCCGGTGCAACCCGAACGTCGCTCCCCGTTCGAGCGACACTGAGCGCGCCAGGTCGTCCGCCGCTCCGCGGGATGCGCCGAGCAGAAGCACCTCCCCGCCCGGTTCGAATTGCCCCAGAAACCGCCGCGCCTCGCTCAAGCGCAGCGCCGCGGACCCACTTTGTACGGCAATGACAGAAGCCGTCGAGGCATCCGAAGTCTTCGGACTCGGAGAGTCCTGTAACGGCCGCTGACCCGATTCGCCTGGAGATGCTGAAAGCGGCCGTTTCGTGCGCGTTGGTTTCAAATTTCGACGTCCCAAAGAGGCACGACGATACTGTGCCCCTTCATTTTTTTTGCGAGCGTCTCATCGGCCGTAATCAACGGATAACCCAGTTGTTCGGCCAGGGCGACATAGAGAGCATCATAAATCGTGATCTTATAGGCCCACGCGATTGCGTTCGTTTTGCGGAGTAAATCACGATCGGGAAGCTTGGTTTCAAGGTGCAAGTCGTGAAGGGCCTCTAACGCAGTACGCCCGTCTTCCTCGTCGGCATTCGCATTGAACCGAACTGCATTCAGAATCTCGAAAATAGCGAGCTGCGGAATGAAAATCGTGGACCGATGGGTGATGTGGAGATTCCGTAGCGCCAGGGCGCAGTCGCGGTCCCGTTCTTTTTCGAGAAACCACTTTGCCACCACGGAGGAGTCCAGCACGTATCCGGCATGCTGCCCGGCAATCATGAGCCGGCCTTCAAGTTAGCATTACGCGATTTGCGGATGGTTCCCCGGGCATCCCATTTCCCGAGTTTCTTTGCCAGGGCATCCATCTTGAGCGACGCCTCCTGCATCGCTTTCCGTCTCTCCTCTTCCTGCCGCTCGAGCCGCTTCTGTTGGATATAGCTTTCTAAAGCCGCCTGAATGAGGGCGCTGCGATTCGTCCCTCCCGCTTCCGCTTCTACATTGATGTCGTTGAGCAGTTCGTCTTTAAGAAACACGTTGACGCGCGCCATCACACACCTCGAGTGGTACCCATTACAACACACCAGTGGTGTGCTGTCAAAGTGCGCCCGACTGCGCTCACCTCAAGAAGCCTGATGCGCCGCTGTGTGTGAAACTGCCTGTTGTCTGGCAAGCAACGGGAACGGATTGATCGCGCCATGCCCGGCGGCGTATACGCCATAATGCAGATGCGAGGGTGTGCCGCGAGCGTTGCCGGTATCACCCACGGTAATCGGGAGCGGCAGAGCTTCAGGCGGTTTATCCATTGCCAGCCGTGCAACCGCCAGGGGTTTTTCCAGCGCTCCTGATCGGATCAGGAGACCCGCGAAACCGATCAAAAGAAACAACACAAAAATGCTTTGCCGCATGGCTGAAATCTAGCGGGTTATTTCGAAGTATTCCAACTTTTTGCCGCGTCCGCTTCCGGACAAAGCGATCACCCCGTCACGGCTCCCGCTGAAACTCCGCGGGACTGTCACCGGCGTGGGTGCCGCGGCGATCTCTCCCCAGCGCATCGTATATTCACCGGACTCGGGCGGGCGGGATGGGGTCAAATCGGGGGTGGCGGGGATGGAGTCAAATCTTGAATTAACTAGAAAAGGTGACGGCCTTCATGGAAGGTATGGCCGTGCATGGCCTGTTTGGAAAACCATGCCCGACGTGCGGCACGCCGGTGCAGCGAATCGTCCACGGCGAGAAAGAGGTCAACTACTGTCCCTCCTGTCAGACCGAGGGGAGACTGCTTGCCGGCCGTTCCTTGTCGACGTTGTTGAAGGCAGACCGGCCGAGGACGCTCGACGAGCTCGAGCGCCGGCGCGAAAAGTGGCGTCGGCCGGAATAGGGAGGCGGCCTTTCGGCACCTTCTGACAACGGGCGCAGAAGAAACTCCGCCGGCCGCGTTCACCATGCACGCGTCGGTAGACCTTTCCTCCGCAATTCGGACACGTGCTGCGGCGGTAGATTTCCAGATTCTTCCGCAGCGCGAAGACTCTTCTAAGCTCCAGAAAGCGCATCGAAAATACGCGGGCGTCAGCGACAATCGCGCGCAGCTGCCGATCCGAAATTCGTCCGGCGCGTTGAAACGGGCTCGTCCTGGTGCGGAAGAGCACTTCGTTCTTGATGATGTTGCCCACGCCGGCGAAGATCGTCTGATCCAGCAGGACATCGGCGATTTCCTCACGCGGAAAGGCACGGACCTTCCGAAAGGCCGCCTCGGGATCCCACTGGCCAGACATGATGTCGGCGGTGAAGTCGTAGTCGCACCGCGCGTCCGCGTTTTCGATAAATTTCAGCGAGGCGCTCCAGATGGTGATTTCGCCGTTGGCGAAGTCCAGCACCAGCCGGGGAGGGCCGCTCCGGCGATAGTCACCTGTGACGGACATGCCTTTCACCGTGGCGGCAAACGTCCCCCACAGCATGAAGTGGACGCGCAGCGCGAACGTGTCAAATTGAAAAACGAGATGCTTGCCCCAGGCGAAGATGTCCTTGAGTGTCTTGCCGCGAAATCGTTCGATGCCGATCCGACTGTTACCGCCGACCCGTCTGACTCTCCGGCCCACAAACGGCCGAAGCTGCTCGGCCGCAAGATGGATTGACGGTCCTTCCATCTCTTCTTTCTAACATGTGGCGACGCTCATCGGGATGGCAGACTAGAATATTCCGCGCGTTCACCGGGAGAAACATGGGAAAGTCAACGAGCAGGGATCAAATCTTGACTTCAGGCCTTACCAGCGCGAGATCCCGGAAGCACTTTCGGATCTTCGGCTCTGCCTCGATCCCGTCCCGAATCGCTCACCGATCATCCGCTGCTTGAGCCCACTATATCGATGCAACAACTCTATCACTACCGCTCGTTCTTGCCGATGCCGCCGCCGCTTCTCTGTAAGGTCCTTTTCGCTTAACCGGAAATAATCCGCCGCCTGCTTGATTAGCATTTCAGCATCGATGCTTTGGATCATCCGATACGATGGCTGGTCTTTAGCGCTCCCTTTGATCTTCATTCCTTTTAGCTTCTCGACAAAATTCCGGTCCCCGAGCACCATCTGTGCTAGGCACGAAAAATGACGCACCCGTCGTTGCCTCGGCAACTCACGTGATAAATTCATTCGGGACGAGATCCTTAACGGGCGTGCCATAGCTCCCCTTATAACAGATTGCCAAGCACAGAAGTCACGGTTTGACCCCAGTTGACTCAGTGACTCGGTTTTACGTTTCTCGGTGGCTCCAGCAGCCAAGAAACTGATCGAATCGATCGAGCAGAAGCTCAAAGCCGCCGCTTGACAACTCAAATTATTGTCGGGTTAAGGTTAAGTCCGTCGCTTGAACCGTTAGTATTGATGAATCAAAGGGAATTATGGCGACAAAAAGAAGAAAATTGAAAACATATAGCAATTGTTATCCTCGCTAGTTTCAGCTACAACATGCAAATCATCCGCACATGCCCACACCCCGTCGCCCGTTTTCGCAGTACCAGGTAGATTTAAATTTACGGAACCTGCGAGTGTACTGCCCGGTGGAAGGTTGGACACAGAACGGCTTCCCAGTAGCGTTTTCTTATTCGTATTGAACGTATTCGTCGTTTGATCCAATGGAACAAAATAATATCGTGTTGTCGACTGCGCCGCCGCAACGGTTCCTTGATTCGTAACAAGATCAATGACGTTAACCACAGACTTCGTGGGAATTAGCGTATCATCAAAACCAAATGAACTCTCGACCAAGTCTGGTCCGCTTACTTGCACCTGCATCGAGGAGGAACGACAGTTATTGTTCTCCCCGACGGCTCCTGCAGACGGATCGATCGTTTCCGTCACAACATTCAAATCATCCGCACAAGCGAGCAAATAGTAGTACCCCGCACTCGTACCAGCAACAATCCCGACTGTCGTGGTGCCGCTACTGGACACTTGGGGATTGAGCCCCGGAACGTTACGACTTCCAAACAGAAGCACCGCTCCATCGTTCGTCTGCTGCTGAACAGCAGACAAGTAGTATTGCGTTTTGGACTGACCGGCGGAAACCGAGTTGCTGTTGTTCTTTACCGTATCTTGGACCGTAAACGTAGTACCAACGACGGTCTTTTGCGGAGGCTCACTGACGCTGGTCTCGAGGAGGTCTGGTTGAGTCGCCTCCACCTTATTCTGAGATGCTGCACAATTATGGTCATCGTCAATCTCATCTATGGCATCCGGACCGTCCGCACAGGCGAGCAGATAATAAGAACCAGATGGCGTATCATTCGGAATCGTGACTGTCGCGGTCCCGGTGCTTCTCCCTCCAAAGGAAGTAAGTCCTGGGACGTTACGACTTCCCGTCAGAGGCAGCGCTCCGTTCTTGGTGTTCTGCGAAACCAAAGATAAATAATATAGGGTCTTGGAAGGATCTGAAGGCACATGCCCTTGATTTGTGGTTGTATCCTTAACGCTAAAACTTGTCCCAGTTTTAGCCAATATAGGAGGATCGCTGACAGAGTTATCTAGTATCGACAAGTCTGGTAGAGCCACCTCTATTGTCCCTAGCGAAAAACAGTTGTCTGCCTTAGTCGTCTCTTTCACAGCGTTCGAGTCATCCGCGCATGCAAGCACCGAGTAGTAACCAGTGTCTGTCGTGTCCTTAACCGTAACGGTCGCTGACCCCGCTGAGCTTGCACCCGAGTTAAGCGCGCCCACCGCACGATTTCCATTAAGCTTAATAAGCGGCAAGTTTGGCGCTTGTTGCAGTTGCAGATAATATGCTGTCGTTGACACTGTCGCAGATACAAGTCCCACGTTCGTAACAGTATCAAAGACGGTAAAACTATCGCCAACCTTGACTATGAATGTCGATAGCGTATTTTTACCGAGCTCCTCCCGCAGGTTCGGTAGAGTAACCGCAATAGGGAACGTCAAATTAACGTAACAGTTATCTCCGTACTCGGTTTCGATGATGTCGTTGGGGCCATCCGCGCATGCAGCCAGGTTGTAGTTACCCACCGGCATTGCGGAGATCGCAGGGTCTGAACCATCTGGAACGGTGACGGTTGCCGATCCTTGAGAACTGGTACCGCCAGCCAGCCCACCAACCGACCGAGACCCTTTTAGTGGAAAGAAATCGTTGCTTGGCGATACAAAGTAGTATTGGGTCTTGGACGCAGGCGCCGCGGTTTTTCCTGCGTTATAGACTATGTCGCCCACGGTAAAAGTATCGCCCAGGCCAAAGGTGTTTCGCGCAGTCGTAACACTAGTCGCCCGAAGATTTACGTCCGTGACTGAATAAGTTACCGATGCCGTGCTTGAATTACCTGCCGCGTCCACAGAATTCACGGTGAACGTTTTCGTGCCAATGAGCATCGTATCGATCGGATTACCATTAGCCGCAGAGCCGTCGCAGGAGGGCACTAAACCAGACGTGTCGCTGCAAGAGAAGTCTGCTGGCACTGTGGAGCGCAAGGTATATGTTGCCTTGTTGACAGGTGTTTTAATGCTAATGGTGGGTGGCGTGCGATCAACAACCCACGCGTACGGTGGAGCGTCGCCCGTGTTACTTGAGACGTCAGTTGCTCTTACGTAAAAAGTATGCGAACCGGGCATGACATTATAAGTTTTTGTACCAATTAAGGCCTGGGTAGCAGAGCCGCAATTCCCGAATGAACCTGTATCCAGCGCGCAGCTAAACAAGCTGCTTTCATTGGCCGTAAAGGTAAAGGTAATACTCGTGCTATTGGTCGGTGTTGAAACCGAAGATGCAATCGTCACGATCGGCTTCGTTGTGTCCTGGATGATGAGCGGGGCGGTCTTTGTCGCGCTCAGATAGTTCGCGTTTCCCGCGAAACTGGCTGTTACAAACCACGAGCCACGAGCGGAAGGTGCACCTGGTAAAGAACCGCCGAGCGAGCTATAACTAAACGTCAGTGCCGGAGTTAAGACATCCCCAACTCCCCCGACGCCATATGCAAAGCCACTAGCTGGCTTTGGATTCCCGTCAAACTCAAAGGGGCCGCTGTTTACACTAAATGACGGGGTAGCTCGGTTGACTGTCAACGTCCCGGTCGCGCTTGGAGCCGTGTAGTTACTGTTCGCCAGCGTCGCTACGACCGCGTAGGTGCCAGCTGTGGTGGGCGGGTTCGACGAACCGTTATAAGTCACGGTCACTCCACTTAACCCCAGGGGCGTTGTCGTCACTGGCACCACCTTCGGTTGCCCGTCATAACTTTGTGCGAGATTACTCAAAGCCAGCACTGCATTCGCCTTGAGCACGTTGATGATTACGCTCTTTGATGCAGTGGTGTAATTGACCGTGTCAATTGGCGTGAAAACGGCCGACAGCGTCTGTCCATTACCAGCGTTTAACACCGTGCCGGACGGCGGTGTATATGTAAAGCTCCCTTGCACGTTGGCTACGGCATTCAACTGCACCAAGCTTAAGGCCGTCCCGTAGGTAATATCCGATGGATTGCTCCATGTGATTGCCGGAGCGGTCTTCTGTACATTAATCGTCCAACCATATCCCGCTGCCGCACTTATATTGTTCGACGGATCGGTCGCTTTCACCGCGAAAGTATGACCACCACTGCCCAATCCGTTGTATGTGATTGGGTTTGTGCATGTCAGGAACGCTCCACCATCTAAACTGCAGGTAAAAGTGCTGGATTCCGTCGCACTGAAAGCAAATGTAGCGCTCGCGCTATTACTTGGATTCGACGGTTCTGTCGTGATCATTACGGTCGGAGCAGTCGCGTCCCTAATGACAAGAGCAGCGCTGCTCGTCCCGTTAAGATAATTCGTATTCCCGACGTAGGTCGCGGTGACGCTGTATGTGCCGAGAGTTGATGGCGCGACTTGGGTAGGGCCGTAGGTCGTGCTTCCTGTTCCAGCATAGCTAAAAGCGACCGCGGGGGTTATTACATCCGTGACTCCGCCCACGCCGTACGCAAAACCGCTCCCGGGCTTTGGATTGCCGTCGAACTCAAATGTCCCGCCGGTCACGCTTACTGTCGGTGTGGCCTGACTGATCACAAGTGTGCCGGTGGCATTGTTCGCGGTGTAGTTCGCGTTACTGAGAGACGCGATTACGGCATAGCTGGCAGCGTTAGTCGGCGGAGTTGTGCTCCCGTTGTACGTGACACTTACGACGGCCAATCCTTGAGGATTCGTTGTGACCGTTGCTGATTTTGGTGTGCCGTCATAAGTCGGCGTCAAGTTACTCAAGGCCAACATCGCGGTCGCTTTGAGCACGTTGATCGTTACGTCTTTTGAGGCATTGGCATAATTTGTTGTGTCCGTCGGTGCGAAATCCACATGCAGCGTCTGGTTATTTCCGGCGTTCAGTACCGTGCCAGAGGCCGGTGTGTAAGTGAACGTGCCAGAAACCGAGTTGCCTCCAACCGCCGCGGCGGCGTTCAATTGAGCAGCACTTAGCGCTGTGGGGTAGGTGATATCCGCAGGGTTATTCCATGCGATCACCGGAGTGGCCTTCAGCACATTGATCGTTACGTCTTTGGACGCATTGGCGTAGTTCGTTGTGTCCGTCGGTGCGAAATCCACATGCAGCGTCTGACTGTTACCGGCGTTCAGCACCGCGCCAGAGGCGGGCGTGTACGTTAATGTGCCGGAAACAGAGTTGCCTCCAACCGCAACGGGAAAGTTCAACTGCGTCGAACTCAGCGCCGTCGGATATGTAATATCCGACGGATTCGCCCAGGTAATCACGGGCATGGCCTTCAGCACGTTGATCGTTACGTCTTTGGACGCAGTCGCATAATTTGTTGTGTTCGTCGGCACGAAATCCACATGCAGCGTCTGATTGTTTCCAGCATTCAGCACCGTGCCCGATGTCGGCGTATACGTGAACGTGCCGGAAACGGAGTTGCCTCCAACCGCAGCGGCCGCGTTCAACTGCGTCGAACTCAGCGCCGTCGGATATGTAATATCCGCCGGATTCGCCCATGTGATCACGGGCGTGGCCTTCAGCACATTTATCGTTACGTCTTTTGAGGCATTGGTGTAGTTAGTCGTGTCGGTCGGCACGAAATCCACATGCAGCGTCTGATTGTTGCCAGCGTTGAGCACCGTGCCAGCGGTCGGCGTGTACGTGAATGTGCCAGGGACGGAATTTCCTCCCGCCGTCGCCGCCGCATTTAAGTGCGTCGCGCTCAGCGTCGTGCCATAGGCAATATCCGCGGGATTGCTCCACGTGATCACCGGCGTAACCTTCAGCACGTTGATTAACACGGTAGCATTCGCACTGTTGTAGTTGGTCGTATCGTTCGGCGTAAATGTGACCGACAGTGTATGTCCGTTGCCGGTGTTCAACAGCGCCCCGGATGCGGGCGTGTAGGCAAAACTTCCCGGAACATTCGCACTGGCGTTGAGTTGTGTTTCACTCAGCGCGGTGCCGTAGGTGATATCCGCGGGATTGTTCCACCTGATCGCTGGTGTCGCCTTTTGAATATTGAAGCTGCGTGCAACAGAGGGTGCGGCTAAGTAATAAACATCGCCAGCCTGCGAGGCGGTGATCGTGCAGGTACCTGCCTGAAGGATCGTAACGGTGTTGCCGGAGACGGAACAATTACCTGCGGCGGTAAACGTCACCGCCAAGCCGGATGACGCCGATGCGTTTACGGCGAACGGTGGGTCGCCATAGGTCGTATCGGGAATGGCATCGAAGGTAATCGTTTGATCCTGATCGTTGACGAAGACCTCGGCGCTATTCAATGCGTTCCTCGCACCTCCACTTATGCCATTAGTTACGTTATCGTTTTCTCCTCCGGATATTAAAACCGAACCATTCGCCAGACGTGTGGCTCGATGGTCATATCTCACGTCCCCCATATTGCTTGCGAAATACCATGCATTGGTCACTGGGTCGTAAACCTCCGTCCCGGAGGCCGAGCTATTGCCAGTATAGCTATTGACGATACCGCCTGTGACGACCACTGTGCCGTCCGGCAATTCGGCCGCCGCGTGCAGATAACGCGCGTCGCCCATGGATGGCGCCGCAGACCAACGATTCGTAGTCGGATCGTAAATCTCCGCGCTTTTTAAGATACCGCTCGCGCCGAATCCGCCGGCGACTAACACCCGACCGTCGCCGAGCAGAGTCGCGCTATGGCTGTAGCGACCAGTAGTCAAGTCGTTGGCCGTCGACGACCAAGTGTTGTTGGAAGGATCATAGAGCTGCGCGCTTGTTATGTAAGGCGCCGCCGTGGAATTCCCGCCGACGAGGAGGACCTTACCGTTCTTTAATAACGTCGCAGTGTGGAAACGGCGGGCAAAACTGAAAGTGTTAGCCGACGACCACTTATTCACAACTGCAGCTGGATCGTAGAGCTGTGCGGTGTTTAGAACAACACTATTGATACCTCCCGCCACCAGCACTTTCCCGTTGCACAGTGAAGGGGTTTGGCTGCAAACGGAAACGCTGCATGATGAAGGGGTGCATAATGAAGTCGATGTGTGAGAAAAGCGTGGGACACCGCTCGCCGCGGCAGCCGACCAACTATTGCTGGCCGGATCATAAAGCAACGGGTTATCTATGTAAGTACCGCCGGTAGTTCCTGTGTAACCGCCTGTAACCAAGACTGTGCCGTCGGGTAACAACGATGCCGCATGGTACTCGCGGGCTGGACTCATGTTATTGAGGGTTGGAGTCCAGCTATGGTTCGACGGGTCGTAGACTTCAGCGCTGGATAATGCGGCGCTTGTATTGCCCCGATGACTTTCTCCCCCTGCTACCAGCACTCGACGGTCCGACAACGACGTCGCGGTATGATCGTGCCGGGCCGTTTGCATTCCAGAAACCGACATCCAATCGTTCATAGCGGTGGGATCGTAGAGCTCGGCACTGGACAAATAATTCGTGCCGCCCGCATCCGCGTTCTCGCCTCCGGTCAACAATACATTGCCATTCGACAACAGCGTCGCAGTGAACTGATGTCGAGCCGTGCTCATCGAACCAACGGATGACCAGGTACTCGTCGATGGATCGAAAATCTGCGCGGTCGGTGTGGAAAGAGTCGTCCCGGTATCGGTACCGTACCCCCCTGTTACGAGGACCTTACCGTCGTTGAGCTGCGTCGCCTGGTGAAAAGCCCGGTCTGCGTTCATGACGCCAGTGGCCGTCCAGGCATCCGCCCCGGGAGCATAAATCTCGGCAGTGTTCAAAGTGCTGGGCGAAATTCCACCGGTCACGAGAACATTGCCATTGGGCATTCTCGTGGCAGTGTGCGCACCCCGAGCGTTAAGCATCGCATGCAGTGACGTCGTCGACCATGTGCCGTTTGCCGGATTAAATATTTGTATGCTGGATAGATAAACACTGCCATTATGACCACCTGCTACCAAAACGCGGTGATCAGATAATAATGTTGCCGTATGCCATTTCCGGGCCACGTTCATAGTTGTTGGCGTAGTAGACCAGATATCATGCACCGGATCGTAAAGCTGGGCGCTATTAAGTACAACCGTGTTGGTTCCACCGGTGACGAGAACCCTGCCGCTGCCGTCGTCCAGAAGCGTCGCCGTGTGAAAAGCACGCGCCACACTCATTGGAGCCTTAGGCGTCCACGTGTGGTTCGCCGGATCGTAAATCTCGGTGCTATTGAGGTAGGCACCGTTGTAACCGCCAATCACTAAAACCCTTCCGTCGTCCAAGCGTGTTGCCGTGTGAGCATCGCGGGCAGTGATCATATGCATTTCACTCGACCAACTATCGGTCCCGGGATCGTAAATCTCAGCAGTATTAATCTCGTCGCTACCATTGAATCCGCCCGTGACTAACAGCCGTCCATCGAGCAGCCGAGTCGCCGTATGATCAGTACGCGCGGTACTCATTGGTGCGGTGGAAAACAACGCATCGGCGCTCGCTGATCTGCCGTCGAAGAACAGAGTTAAGAGATTTACGATAACCGCGATTGCGATCACGATAGATGGTGTCTGGCGGTGTTGTGGCTTCATTCTATGCTCCTAGATCTGCGTTGGAGGTGGCAAGGGGCAGATAAGCGCGGCTAACGTTTATGGCCGGCGCAATACTACGCACGTTCAGGGCTTGCAGCGAACGTTGATGGAGTCTCCCGAAACAGAGTACATCGGTCGGCTTGTAGCAGCCCGGCCGTCGCGTGTCTAATCAATTTTTTGAATAAGCGTTGTTATCAGCCGGATTTATAGGTCGCGAGTTTACGCCTACCGGGCGGCTCTATATATCGAAAGTTATATGTCTTTGGCTTGCGTTTTATGATTGATCTACAGTAATTGGTTAACCCGATCTTGCCTTGGAGATTAAAAGAAATGCAGATGTAAACTGATCGGAATAAGCCAGCGACCAGAACGTCGATGTTACTCCATCAATTCCGATCATTTGTAGCCGTCGCCAAACACCTTAGCCTGAGCAAGGCCTCGCGCGAGTTGCACGTAAGCCAACCCTCAATCTCCCATCATCTAAAATCGTTGGAAGAGGAATTTCGCACGCGGTTTTACGTGCGCAAGACTAAAGGTATTCAATTGACCGAAGCGGGCCAGCTTTTACTGGAAAAAGTTAAACCAATCGTCGAACAGAGCGATGATCTCGAAAAATTCTTTGCCAATGGTGCGATACGAGACCGCCCATCACGAGAGTTTTTGAAAATCGGCGGCTCGCATGCGCCCTCGACAATCGTGTTGCCTGCGCTCATCGCACGTTTTCAAAGACTGCATCCCAACGCTCAGATCGAGTTGCGAACGCGACACCCACGCCGGATTGAAAGTCTGGTTAAAAGTTCATCGGTGGAGATTGCTGTCACGACTCACGTCGTGCGCACGCCGGAATTAATCTGTGAACCGTTCCGGCGTGAAAATGTCGTGCTGTTCGTCGCGCCTGGTCATCGGTTGGCCAGACGCCGTCGTGTGACGGTGGACGAGTTAATCGAAGAGCCACTGATTCTTCGCGGAGCAATCGGGGGATCTGATACAAGCAGTGGGATACTAAAGAATCTTCGTCAACAGGGTCTGCAATTCAAAATCGGCGCTCGCTTCGACGTGCCGTTCGCGGTGAAGGCAGCAGTTAAACAGAAGATGGGTGTCGGACTCAGTTTCCTCGACAGCATACGAAGAGATGTGGAAACGGGTGAATTCAAAGTCCTTACCGGACATGGCCTGAAGTTAGAAGGTCATACGTATATTACCTACCGTAAAGACAAGCCTCTCTCACGGCTGGCTCAAGAATTTTTAGTTCTGCTGCGCCGCGCTCGGTTAAAAGGTCACCTTTCGCAGACGAGCAACACGCTCTAGCCGGAGTCTCCTGGCCGAGCCGCTCGCGTTGCAACGGTAGCCTGTCACGAACAGGACCGATTCAGGTCTTGAATCGTTATGGCTATGTCCGGCTCCTTACAGTTTCCAGCACTCGAACGTGATTCCACGGATCACGTGACCGAACTGTGTGGAACAAAACAGGCCTCTGCGCGTCTAACGGGTATTTTGACACATTAACCAGCCGCAAGAGGAGGAGCATATGACCAATCGCGTCGGTCGCAAGCGAAACCGGCTCACAGTTTTTCTCAACCTCACGCTCCTCTTACTCATAACCGCATGTTCACCAACCGCTGACCGCGACACGGCCACCTCCCAATCGCCAGCGTCTACCGGCATCGCTCGACCCGAAGAACGAGCGGTTCTGCCAATGGCGAATAACTCGACGGGGGCTCAGGCCTATCGGGTTGATCCATCAATGGCTGCGCCAAAGATGCGCACGGGCCAACCCTTCTACCCTTATCCGGCGGTGATCTTTCCGAGCACGGCTCGCTTTCCCGACAAAGAGCCGAACGGCGTACTGAGCGTTGCCGAACATCCGGTCTCGACATTCAGCATCGACGTCGATACCGCGTCCTATGCATTCGTTCGCCGCAACCTGCTGAAGGGTCAGATGCCTCCGGCGGAATCGGTACGCGTCGAAGAGATGATCAACTATTTCCCTTACGCGTATCCAGCTGCGGAGGATCGTGCCCGGCCGTTTCGCGTGACAACGACGGTGCTACCGAGTCCGTGGAACACAAACAACGAGCTTCTTCACATTGCGATTCGCGGCTACGACATTCGCCGCTCCGAACGTCCGCGGCTCAATGTCGTACTGCTGATCGACACTTCGGGATCGATGGCGCCGGAAGATCGCTTGCCGCTCCTGCAACGCGGCTTTCGTCTGCTGGCCGAACAGCTGAGAGACGATGATCGTGTCGCAATCGTCACTTATGCCGGGCAGGCGCAAACGGCACTAGAGCCGACGGCGGGAAAAGAGAAGCAGAAAATTATCGACATTATCGAGAGCCTCCAGGCTGGCGGTTCGACCGCGGGAGGCGAAGGACTTCAACGTGCTTACGGCCTCGCCGAACGGCACTTCGACAAGGAACGCGTGAACCGTGTGATCCTTGCAACGGACGGCGACTTCAACGTCGGGATTACGAATCCCAAGGAGCTGGAACGCTTCGTTGTCGCAAAGCGCAAGAAGGGCATTTATCTTTCGATCTTCGGGGTTGGAACGGACAACCTCAACGACGCCCTGATGCAGCGGCTCGCGCAGGCGGGTAACGGCAATGCGGCTCATATCGATTCTCTGCTCGAAGCGCGCAAAGTCATGAGCGAAGAGCTTTCTTCGACTCTCTTTCCGATCGCCGATGACGTCAAGATTCAGATCGAATTCAACCCCGCACACGTAGCCCAGTACCGCCTCATAGGTTACGAAACGCGCATGCTGCGGCGCGAAGACTTCAATGACGACAAGGTCGATGCCGGCGACATCGGCGCAGGGCACACCGTCACGGCGATCTACGAGCTGACGCCCGTCGGCGCGAAGAGCCGGCAATTGGAAGCTCTTCGCTATCAACGGGAGCAGGAAAAAGCGACGCAGCCGAACACAGGCACGGGCGAGCTTGCCTTCATTAAAATGCGGTACAAACTTCCCGGCGAGCAGACGAGCCGGCTGATTGAACAGCCGGTCCGAAGTGTCGATGCCCTTCAAAACATCGTCTCGGCTTCCAGCGAGCAACGCTTTGCTATTGCCGTTGCAGCGTTCGGGCAGAAGCTCCGCGGTGAATCTTCTCTGGACGAATATGGTTATTCAAAGATTGCCGAGCTCGCCAACGACGCCCGCGGGAAAGATTCCGAAGGTTATCGGGCGGAATTCGTGCGGCTGGTACGGATGGCCGAAACGCTGGGCGCGCTGGCTCGGCGTTAAACCGACGGAGTGCCTGTAGAAGGAAGTTTTGAAAAATCGTAACAGTTAATTTTACAAGGCGCGGGACGAGAGAATAGCTACGGCTGTGGAACGGCCGATTCGTACATCGCGTAAATTTAAAATCAATGAGACAACGGGCGATCACCCGATCATCCCTTCACGGCTCCCGCTGAAAGTCCGCGGACGATGCCGCGTTGAAAGAGCAGCGTCAGGAAAATCAGCGGGAGTGTCGCCAGTGTGGATGCCGCGGCGATCTCTCCCCAGGGCATCGTATATTCGCCGGGAAACAGAGCGATCCCGACCGGAAGCGTCTGAAGCTCGGGATTCGTCAGAATAATCAGCGCCAGGAAGAATTCATTCCATGCCTGGATGAAAACCAGCAGCGCCGCGGTGGCGATTCCCGGCGCAGCCAAGGGTAAGACGATTTTAAACAGCGCCGCCATCCGGCTGCAGCCGTCCACCAGCGCCGCCTCTTCCACCTCCCGCGGCACTTCGCGAAAAAATACTGCCAGGATCCAGGTGCCGAGGGGCAGCGAAACCGCAATGTACGCTGCGATCAAGCCCTCATAGGTATTCAGCATTCCAGCGCGATCGAGAATCGCCCACACCGGGCCCGCAATCGCAATTTGCGGAAACATCGAACAAGCAAGGAGCAGCGAGAGATACGCGTTGCTCCACCTGAGTTGAAGCCGCGCTACCGCGAATGCGGCCAGAGATCCGACAACAATCGTAATGGCCGTGGTGCTCACAGCGACAATCAGGCTGTTGGCGATATACCGGAGCAGGTGATGCTCGCCGAGCGCGGATCGATAAAAATCCAACTGGAAGCCGGGAATCAGCTTCGGCGGAATCGCCGTAAGCTCACCTTGTGTTTTCAGCGACGTCAGCACGAACCACAGAAACGGGAACAAACAATACACAACCACCGCAGCAAAACCGGTCAGCAGCAGCGCGCGCTTCATCGTCAGCGTGGTCCCGACCCGGCTCTTGTGAGCAGCCGCAGGTACGCCAGCGAGAGAACGGCGGACAAGAGAAAAACCGTAACCGCAATGGCCGAGCCGTAGCCGATCATCCCCTCGGCAAACGTTTTCTTGTAGCCGTAGAATTGCAGAAAGTTTGTCGCATCCGCAGGACCTCCCTGCGTCATCACAAACACGAGATCGAACACGCGCAAGGCATCGATTGTCCGAAACAAGAGCGCCAGAAGCAGGGCCGGTTTGAGCAGCGGTAGTGTGATTCCGCGGAACATCTGCCACCCAGTCGCACCATCTGCTGTTCCCGCTTCATAAAGATCGTCAGGAATCACCTGGAGGCCGGCAAGGAGAATCAAACCGGCAAACGGCGCTGTTTTCCACACCTCGGCAATGACAACCGCGAGGAAGGCCAGTGACGGATCGGCCAATACGGCGGGATACTGTCCGCTGCCGCTGCCGAATGCCAGGAACGTGATCAGGCCGTAGCGGTCGTTGAAAAGAAACCGCCACATCTGTGCCGACACGACCGTCGGCATTGCCCACGGGATCAGCACGATTGCCCGGAGTAAACTCCGGCCGCGCAGAGCCTCATTCATCATCAGGGCGATCGCGAGGCCGATCAGAAGCTCGAGTGCCACGCTCGCAACGACAAAGACGCTCGTCGTTTTTAAGGACTCCATTGCGACCGGATCCGTCAACAGATCGGTATAGTTTTCCAGGCCGATCATCTTTTCACCGAGCCACGGCATCGCCAGGATGAGCCGGTAAAAACTCAGTCGAAAGGACTCGACGATCGGAAACAGGGTGAATAGGCCGACGAAAATGAGACTGGGCGCGATCAACAGAAAGGCGAATCGCTGCGAAACTCTCACCGTCAATTTCTCGCGCCAAGCAGGTCAAGAACCCGGTTCATATCGCGGGCGGCCGAGCCGGACCTTCGCAGGAGGTCGGCGTCGGGCAGCGTCAGGACGGAGCTGAAATACCTCTGCAGGATATTTGAAAGCGGTGTGTAAACCGGCGTCACGGGACGGGGCACCGCTTGCTCGAAGATCTGCTGCAATGTTTTCAAATGCGGAACAGCGGCAAGCACGTCGCGATCTTTGTAAAGCGACATTCGCGTAGGAGCTTTTCCAATCTCGACGGCAATGCGTTTCTGCATTGCTTCTCCGGAGATGAACGAAACAAAGCGCCAGGCGAGTTCCGGCTGGCGCGAGAACCGGCTGATCGCGAGCTGCCATCCGCCCAGCGCAGAAGCGCCGGGATGTCCCGGAAAAGACGGCAGCGGCGCCATTCCGACGCGTCCCGCTACTTTGGACTGACGGCTGTCGTTCGCGATCACTCCGGCATAGGGCCAGTTGCGGTGAAAAATCGCGCGTCCTTCGGTGAAGAGCGCCAGAGATTCCGGCTCCTCGTAAGCGAGCAAGCCCCTACTCGAAATCTGGCCGACGATCTCATCCCGCACGAAGCGGATTGCATCGAGGGCCGGCTTTTCATCGATTGCGCCTTTCATTCGCGTCTCATCCCAAAGGGCGCCGCCGTTGCTGACGATGAACTCCATTATATTGCAGACGAGACCTTCGTACTGTTTGAACTGAGCAGAAAACCCGGCGAGCTGCGGGTCGCGCTCGCTTCTCAGGATCGCCTTCGCCTGCTGCACCAGTTCGGGCCAGAAACGCGGCGCGGCAAAGGAGTTCTTTTCCAGCAGGTCGCGGCGGTAGTAAAGCACTCCGGCATCGATGAACAGCGGCACCCCGAAGATGCGTCCGCTATAACGATTGGCCGTTATCGGGGCGCGAAGGAAGTGTTGCTGTTCATTCGCGGTGAAGAAGGAGTCCAGAGGTAAAACCCAACCTGCGGATGCGAACTCCGCGGGCCAGATGACGTCCATGACGACCACGTCAACACTGCTGTCGCGGTTTTTGAGTTTCTGACTGATCAGATCGTGGAGCTGCGTCGACGATTGCGGCCCGATCTCGCGCACGACGCGGACCCCCGGGTTACTCCGCTCGAACTCGGCAATTGCGTCGTCCCACACGCGCGGAACTTCGGGTTGCCAAGTTACAAACCGAAGAAGAGTTTGAGCGGCGAAGGACGGGACCGGCAAAAGGAACAGAACCGCGGCAAGCCAGCCGACGATGATCGATAAGCTCACGACACATTTTTTCCTGGCTGTTGGCGCCGATCTACTTCTCTTCTTTTTCCGTCGCCGGGAACCACCCGCCATATTTGATCAGGCCGCGCAGGTATTCGATCTGGCCGGCGTGGCGCGTGTTGCAGTTGATGACGCTGGCAAGCCGAACACCGAGAGTCGGCAGCGGCTGATACTGGGGTTCATTCAGCACCCGATTCAGATCGGCGTTCGTGACTGTGGACAAATACTGTTTCGTTCTCGCAAAAACAGCGTCGTGGTAGCCGAGTAGCAGCTGCTTGTCTGCCACGGCGAACGCGTCTACCTGGGCCGGCGTTTGTCTGTGGCCCGACCCGTAGTCTTTCGGATCCGCCGGCATGTGGAAACGCTGATGCCATCCAGCGGAAATCCAGAGCTGTGGCTCTGCCATCAGCCCCGAGAAATTCGCATCCTGAACCCGGGCGATGTGCCAGGTCAGCCACGCGATGTGCGGTTTGGGCGCACTCAGCAGCTCGTCGGCCGACAAGTCCTTCAACGCCTGCCGAACCATTTCGCGTACGCGGCCCAGAGCATCAAGCACCAGTCCCGCACTTTCCATCCGGAACCTCCTTCCGAAGCGTGTTCACGTGAAAGCTCCGAGTCCCGCTTCACGCGCTGCGGTTATGCTCTGAAAAGCTCGCCCATCCTGCGGCCAAAAAACCGACTCGCCAGGAACAGACTTCCAGACAATAACACCAGGCCAAGCACTCCCATTGCGCTTGCGATGTAGGGTCCGTCGGCGATGCGCTTGAGCATGGCATAGATCGCTTTCGTGATCGGATAATTCTGTTCCTTCAGCGCGAGAATCAGGCTGTCGCTCACTTCGAGCATCGCAAACGAAAAACATAAAACGGCGCCGGCGACCAGATTCGCCAGCACCAGTGGAAAGGTGATCTGCCAGATCGTTTTTATCGGCGTGGCGCCCAGGTTCATGGCGGCTTCCTCGAGCGCAATGCTCGTCTGCTGGAATCCTGCATAGGCGGCGCGCATCATGTACGGCAGGCGTCGCACTGCATAGGCGATCACCAGAAGCGGCACCGGATTGATCCGCGCATCGAGTGCCGTGGCGGAAAAAGCGGCGACATAGCCAAACGCCATAACCAGCCCGGGGAGCGCCAACGGCAGCATCGCCATCGCATCCAGCGCGTTTCGCGCGGGGATTTTTTTTCGCGCCAGTAAGTACGCGATCGTAATTCCGAGAACAATGTCGACGATCGTGCTGAGGGCACTCAGGAAAAGACTGTTTTTGATGCTAAGCAGCGTAAGGTCCTGAGTAAATATTTCCTGGTAGAATTTATAGGTGTATTCGCTTGGGAGGATCGTCAGAAACCATCGCTGCGAAATCGACGTCAGCACGACACCGAAATGGGGGATCAGCGCGATCGCGGAGAGTCCCAGAACCATCGCATAAATCAGCGCCGCGACGGGGCGCGATGCCGGCCGGAGCGCGGAAGCGACATGACCGCGACCCATCATGGCGTGCCCTGTGCCGCCGATCAGACGCTTCGAAACATAGAAAAACAGTAGTGTGATGACGATGACCGACACGACGAAAGCATACCCCATCGGGTTTTGATGAAGGTCTGTCACCATATTGAAAATCTGCACTGAGATCAGATCCCGATACTCGAAAACCAGCGGAGTCCCGAGATCGGTAAAGGCCCAGATGAAGACGATAATCGCCCCTGCAAAATACCCGGGCAGCATCAGCGGAAAGGTCACGGTACGAAAAAGTTTGAATCCGCTCGCTCCCATGTTTCGCGCTGCTTCTTCGACGCTCGGATCGACGTTCGCCATGGCGGCTGCGAGATTCAAATACATGATCGGGTAAAGATGGAGAACTTCGAGTAGAATCACCCCGCCAAGGCCGCTCCCCAGCCAGTCGATTGGATGATGAATAAAACCGGATTCGAGCAGAATGAGATTGATCGATCCAAAGCGCGCGAGCAGTTGGCGCATCCCGATCGCGCCCACAAAGGGTGGCAATACGAGCGGAATTAAAAGCAGTCCATTCAATACCGACTTGGCGCGAAAGTCATAGCGCACGAGCAGAAACGCGAGCGGTAAACTAACCAGTGTCGTAAAAAACGTGACCGCAAGGGCCAGATTGATACTGTTGGCAAGAATCGTCGTATAGCTCGGATTCGTAAGGATCAGCGCAAAAAAAGTCAGAGAAAATCCGCTCCGGGTGAAGAAGGCGTTCGAGAAGACGATGACGAGTGGATAAACGATGAATGCGGCAAAAAATCCCCAGATGAGGATCAGTATTACTGTTGTGAACGGATCCAGATCATAGCGCCGGAGGCGGTTAATCACTGCGATTCTCCTCGCGGCAGAACAATAACATCGCGTGGCTCGACTCGTATTCGAACCCTGCTCCCGAGTTTGGCCGTCCCGGAAAGCTGATTGTATTCGACGGCACGAAGCAGCGAGCCATCCGCGAGACGCAGCGTGTACTCCTCACGATCACCGAGATACATCACGTTTCGGATTTCACCGGTCAGGTCATTCCTTTCTTCCCCGAGAGCTTCACCAATCACGAAGCGCAGCGATTCAGGTCGAATGGAACAAAGAACGTCGTCACCGCTGTTTATTGCGTTGCTGCCGTTGACGCCGTGGAGCAATCCCACGGCGGTGTCAATCGCGAGCAGTTCGGTTTTTTGGCGCACTCGACCCGGCAGCAGGTTTGTCCCTCCGATAAACTCGGCGACAAAAGCCGATTCGGGGCGCGAATAGAGCTGCCGCGGCGTTCCGATCTGAACCGCGCGGCCGCGATACATCACGGCAATGCGGTCGGCCATCGACAACGCTTCGGTCTGATCGTGGGTGACATAGATCATCGTGCGGCCGATTTTTTGATGGATCTCCTTGATCTGCGCGCGCATTTCGACGCGTAACTTTGCATCGAGGTTCGAAAGCGGCTCGTCCAGCAGGATCACGTCGGGCTCGATGACGAGGGCGCGCGCGAGCGCGACTCTCTGCTGCTGGCCACCCGACAACTGGTTCGGCAGACGCAGCGTATACGGTTCCATCTGGACTGTCTGCAGAGCGCGCTCCACGCGCTTGTGCTTTTCATCATTCGAGACCCGACGCATCTTGAGGCCGTAGGCGACGTTGTTCCAGACATCCATGTGCGGCCACAGCGCATAATTCTGGAACACCATACCCGTGTTGCGCTTGTGCGGCGGAACGCGGCTCTGATCGCGCCCATTCAAAATGATCTTCCCTTCGTCGGGAGTGTAGAAGCCTGCAACGAGTCGGAGTGCAGTCGTCTTGCCGCAGCCCGACGGCCCGAGAAGAAAAAACAACTCACCAGCCTCGATATCCAGATTCAGCCCGTCGACAGCACGGACATTGCCGAGAGTTTTCGCTGCGTTGTCGAATTTGACGCTCACCATAACGGCGTGGGATCAGCGGCTTATGCTTCGGCTGTATATAACGAGGCCGAATGCGATGAACCCCAGAGCCGAAAGGCTCAGCCATTCGGGACGAATTAACGGGGGCTCGAGGTGTTTACGATATTTTGCGCGAGCAAACTCATTCCACTCGTTCAGTTTCTGGTTGCGAAACGCCGGATCGTTCCACCGAGTTCCGGCGAGCTCCAGGGCTTCCGCCGCAGAGAGCGGCATCGCCGCGAGTTCCTGCCATTGTTCTTCTAAAAAGCGACGCGTCAGGCCTCTTTTCCAGGCCTGAGTCAAAAGGTCCTTGGAATCAATCACCATCGCGCCGACGAGGTCATTGACGATTCCATAGCGTGTCGTACTGAGAGCCTCGTCAAAAGCGAAGTTCGAACGCCACAGAAACGGGTTCACCTCGACGGCCGTTTGCTGCGGTAAGACGTCGTACAAAGCGGGAAGCACACTGAAGCGGTTCAATTGGAACCGCTGTGGTCCTCCGGGCGCGCCCTTACGAAGGAGCCAGAGTTTCTGGCCCGCGGAGGACATCACATAACGGAGAAATGCTTCCGCGGCCTTTGTGTTCGGAGCGCCTTTCAAAATTGCGATCGCATCGGGGTTGATGATGGTCAGGTTCTCGGGCATGACGAAGCCGATTTTGTCCGCTCCGGCTTCATTCACTTGTGCCCAGGCATAAAAATCGATCGCCAGGCCGTAGGCCACCTCCCCCGTCGCGACGTCCTTCGGCGTTTGTGTCGCAGCAGCCGTAAAATTGCGCGCATTGGCGCCGAGTCCCGTGATGATGCGCCATCCCTTCTCCCATCCATAAGCCTGTAAAATAATCTCGTACATCATGTGCACGCTGCCGCTCTTGCGCGGGTCGGAGGATCCTACCCAGCCGAAAGCGGCAGGCCGGCCCAATTCTTCCCAGGTCTTAATAGTCGGCAGTCGCGCGAGCTTCAGCACGACTTTGTTGTACATGATCCCGAATCCGGCGAGCGTCGCGCCGTACCAGGTATGGTCAGGATCGTATAAAGGCACACCGCCCAGATGCTGCGGTATCTGTTTGAGAAGCTCTTCGGGCAACGTGTAGGAGTGAAGGAGATTTTCTTTTTTGAGCGCCAGATAGGGTTCGAGCCCGCCGCCAAAAAAGACATCGACCCCAATACCATCGGGTTTGCTGTTGAACTCTGATCGAATGAAACGAAGAGCTTCGGACGTTCCCCCCACATCCAACCACTCCAGATCCACCGTCCGACCGGTGGCGCGGAGGTAATTGGCTTTGAATCCGTTTTCGAATTCCTGTTCGATGCCCTTCCAATGCGGCGAGAGGAGTACGAGCTGATCCTGTGCCGTTGCCGCGCTCGGATCCACGATCGCAAACACCAGCCACAACGCGAATGTAACCCAGCTGCCCCGCCGCAGGATCCTTCTGTTAACTGTCACGAGCACGGAATTTAGCACATGCACAATTATCCTGCCGCAGACCGGCTTTCCGAGAGCGGCCAATTGAGCCAGTGGGCGATTGCCCGGCCCATGATCAGTTCTTTATCGCTCGATGACAGAAACGGCAGCTCTTCGGTGAAAAGCGTGACGCACTCTTTGTACGGACACGGCAAGTGGGAAAGATCCGTGCCCCAGAAGCAGCGCTGAGGACCGAAAGCTTCGACGACACGCTTGATGAGGGGATGCAGGGACGGAAACGGGTACGCCTCCTCGACGTAAACCGGCAAAGCCGAAACTTTCACGCCGACGTTGGTGAGTGGAGCGAGCTTACAGAGTGCGTTCACCGCTGCGTCGAGGGGCTTTCCTCGAAGTGCGGTGCTGAGGCCCATGTGATCGATGATCAGACGAAGGCCGGGATGCTGCTTTGCGACTTCGCCGAGTTTCGCAACATTATGCGGTGCGAACGCCATCACCGGGATTCCATACTTCTCGGTCGCATCCCAAAACCACTCGGCGGTTCCATCCTCGAGCCATTCTTTGGCTTTTCCCTGATGTAACGCGCTGCGGATCCCGAGCATGCCGGGTTGTTTTTTCCAGTTCGGAAGAAGTGCACGACTCTCCGGCTTATCGAGCGCGATACGGCCCATCACCGCAAACCGGTCGGGATACAGACGCGCAGCCCGAAGCGACTCTTCATTGCTGAAGCCTTCCCAGGTCGGCGGCACACAAACGCAGCGATCCACACCCGCAGCATCCATCTCGCGGAGTAGGTTCTCCGCCGTCAGCGGCACGGGCCGGTGCGGCTTCGAAGCATTTTCTGTGACATACGGCTTGTCCGGAGTCTCGGGGCCCCAGATGTGCACTTGAGAATCGATGATGACCATTTAAAACTCTCCCTGTCTGCGCTGGCTGCAGCGCGGGTTTAATCGAGTCATAGTCATGTGCGAGGCCGAGCGTCAATACGAGTGAAATTCGTCGTGACCTTTTCGGCTGCTTCTTCACCCGTGCGAACACAATCGGAGATTCCAACTCCGTGATAAGCACTGCCGGCAAGTGCGAGGCCGGGAAAACAGCCGATGCCGGCTTCGATGCGCGCGATCCGCTCCCGGTGCGCGACACGGTATTGCGGCATCGACTGCGGATGGCGCCAGAGTCGCACGAAGAGCGGCGGAGCCGTGACCCCGAGCAGATCTCTCAACTCATCACGCACGCTCCTCTCCATGGTTGCATCGTCATCTCGAAACAGCTCCGCCTGCAAACTTCCACCGACAAATGCGCGCAGCAGCACATGGCCTTCAGGCGCTCTGCCGGGATATTTCAAACTGCTGAACGTACACGCCATGATCTTGCGGCGTTCCACTGCAGGAACAACGAACCCGAAGCTATTCAGCATTTTCGGAAAGTCTGCCGTGCGAAACCCGAGGCTGACAGTCGCGGTTGAAGCATAGGTGATCTGATTCAGCTCGTCCGCCGCATTCGGAGCAACGGCCGCAAGCATCGATGCCGAACGAAACGCCGGGGTCGCAATTACAACCGCGTGAGCAGGGATAACCTCGCCGTCTGCGACCGTGATATGCCAATCGCCGCTGCTCCGATCTCTGGAGATTCCAGTGACAGCCGAGTTTAAGCGAATGCTGCCTTCCGGGAGACGTTTGGCCAGCGCGTCGACTAACTCTTGCATCCCCCCCATCAGCGTGACGAACAGACTCCAGCGTGCGCCGCTCCCCGCTACAGCGTCACGTGACCGGCGTTTTTGCTCTTCCCACATTGAGAGAATCACGCTGCGGCGTTTTTTTTCCATTTCGCGAAACCGCGGCATAGTCGCCGCGAGGCTTAACTGATCCGGATCCGCGGCGTAGATGCCGCCAACCAGCGGCTGCGCGACGCGCTCGAGTGTTTCGACACCAAAGCGGCGGCGCACGAACGCGCCGAGGCTTTCGTCGGAACGGTCTTCACCGCGCGGCAGAAACAGCTCCGCTGCCATTCGCAATTTTCCGGCTGGTGAAAAAAGCGGAGTCTTGATGAAAGGCCAGAGACGGGTGGGTGCGAGCAGGAAGAACCCATCGGGTAATGGCAGGAGACGGCCGCGATGCACGACGTAAATCTTCTGATTCGCCGTCTGTGTCGAGATCAGTCGCGGCGTCAGACCGACGCGTTCACAGAGCCGCAGGGCGGCGGGCTTCTCGGTGATGAACGAATCGGGCCCGCCTTCAATCAAAAAATCGTCGAGCCGCTCCGTGCTGATGCTGCCGCCGAGGCGGGGCGACGCTTCGAGCAGCAGCAGTTCGAGATCGAGACGATGTTCGGTCTTGAGCTCGAGGATACGATTTGCGGCGGCGAGTCCGGCAATGCCCCCGCCAATGACGACGACCCGGGAAGTCACAGATTGGGTTTCGCTGCTGCGGTCGTAATCACGTCGGCCAGCATTTCGATGAATCGTGGCGAATCGTTCGGGCAACGCGAGCGGACAAAGTTGATTCCCGCTGCTTCAGCCGTGTTCCTGGCCGCGATGTCGAGATCATAGAGGACTTCGACGTGATCACAAACAAAGCCGATTGGCGCGAGTATCACGTCCGTGTTCTTTCCTGCGAGCCTGCGAATCACGTCGGTGACGTCGGGTTCGAGCCACGGGTCGCCCGGCTTGCCGCTGCGGCTTTGATATGCGACCGACCAGTTTTCATGCTCGAGCTGATTTGCAATCTGCGCGGCGGTAGCCTGAACCTGCTGAACGTAAGGCGATCTGGCCGCCATCGCCGTGGGAAGGCTGTGGGCGGTAAAAACGAGAGCTGTTGTTTTGCGTCTGTCGGGCGGCACAGCGGCAAGACTCTCGCGAATACTCTCGGTCCACGCTCGAATGAAAGACGGATGGTCGTGCCAACTCGGGCAATATTCGATTGCCGGCGCCTCGCCTCCCAGCTCGGCCCGGGCATCGGCGATGTTTTTCTTATATCGGTCCCAGCCCGCCTCGCTCTGATGTGCGGAAAGGATCAACCCAAGCGCCCGTTTGATGCCGTCATCAGCCATGCGCCTGAGCGTCTCGGCAAAAAAAGGACTCGCATTGCGCATTCCAACATAGACGCGGAGCGGAATCGCTTTCTCAGTGAGAGTGTTTTGTAAATTTTCTGCCTGGCGGAATGTGATCTCGTTGAGCGGCGACCGCCCGCCCACTGCTTCATAATGATGCGCGACCTCTTCGACCCGCTCGGGCGCAATCGGAATCCCGCGGAGAACACGCGCGAGAAACGGCCGGATGTCGTCGGGACCGGTGGGGCCGCCAAAAGCGATCAGGAGAACGGCGTTAAACTCGCTGGACATGGCTGGTCGCCGGTTCTCGGAGAGTCCGCGCTATCTGCACGAGTACCGGAGCCGTGCATTTCCGGAGTAACCATCACTGCGATACTCCGTCACTCCATTACTCCATTCTTCGAGCTGAGCTCGTGGACGGCGTCGACCATTGCGATCACGTGATCGACCGGAGTCTCCGGCAGGATGCCATGGCCCAGGTTGAAAATATGTCCGGGCCGGCCCGCTGCCCGTGCAAGAATATCGACAACCCTTTCCCTGATCTGTTGCGGCGGGCCGAACAGCGCGACCGGATCCAGATTGCCCTGGATCGCGACGTCGTGCCCAACGGCCGCCCACGCGTCATCCAGATGAACACGCCAGTCGACGCTGATCACGTCGCCGCCGGCTGCGCGCAACAAGCTCAAGCAGCCGGCGGTTCCAGTGCTGAAATGAATCACCGGCACGCCCGGCGTGATGCCTTCAATGGCAGCGCGCGTATAGGGCAGGACGAATTTCTCGTAATCGACAGGCGAGAGGCAACCGGCCCAGCTATCGAATAGCTGCACAGCTTCGGCACCCGCTGCAATCTGCCCATTCAGATATTCAGCGATCGCGAGCGCAAGCTTCGTCATGAGAGTATTCCAGGCATCCGGCTGGTTGTAAAAAAAACTTTTGGTATGAATGTAGTTGCGCGAGCCGGCGCCCTCGATCACATAAGAAGCGAGTGTAAACGGCGCGCCCGAAAATCCGATCAGCGGAACCTTACCTGCGAGGGCGCGGCGGCACTGGCGGACGCTTTCGAAGACGAACGATAGATTCTTCCCCGGTTCAACTTCTTTCAGAGCATCGACGTCCGCCGCCGTTCGAACCGGCCGATGAATGATCGGCCCGTCGCCTTTCGAATATTCCAGGCCGACGCCCATCGGTTCGAGCAGCAGGAGAATGTCAGCAAAGAGAATCGCGGCATCGACCTTCAGACGTTCAACCGGCGTGATCGTGATTTCCGCGGCGAGTTGCGGATTTTTACAAAGCTCGAGAAATCCATGCTCGGCTCTGAGCTGCCGGTATTCCCGCATATATCTACCGGCCTGGCGCATCAGCCAAACGGGCGTGTAAGGCGTTTTTTCACGCCGGCAGGCGGCAAGAAATGAGCTATTGGATTGGCTGGTCATAAGAAGCGAACGTGGACTGCTGGCGCGGATAACCATAGTAAACACGCCGGCGACCCGCGGCGGTCGTTTTCTCTGACCGTAAGGACGTTCAGGGCCAAAATCAACTCGCGCGATTGCGCGGAGTTGCACTGCCGACTGCCGTCTCGCCGTACTTCGAACGGAGGTCGTCAATCGCCCGATAAAGCTTCTCCCAGGACTGTCTCTCTTCCTGGCTGAATAGAGACTCTTGCCACCCGGAACGCTGAAGCGAGCTGGCAGTGACGCCCAGGAGGCGAACGGTTTTCCCCGCAGCAGCGTTCTTGCGCAACAACTCGCTGGCGATCGCGAAGATCTCCCGATCGAAGTTGGTCGGCGTGATCAGTGTGCGTGAGCGGGTAATCGTCTGAAAAGTCGTGTAGCGAATTTTGACGGTAAGGCAGCGCGCATAAAATCGCTGACGCCGAAGCCTGCCCCCGACTTCTTCGACCAGCTCCCATAGAACCTTTTCCATTTCCTGATGATCATTGACGGGATGATCCAAAGTTGTTTCGTTGCCGATCGAATGGTCATGATCGCGGCGGCGCTCCGAGCCGGTGCCAAGGCCGAGGTAGCGCTCCGCAAGCTCGCGGCGGCAGATAACATCGTGAATCGTTTTGATGCCGACTTCAGCGAAGGACTTCCGTGTTTTCGGTCCCACGCCGGGAATCAACTCCACCGGCAGCGGGCTTAGAAAATCCTCTTCGCAATTTGCCGGGACATAAATCAGCCCATGAGGCTTTGCCAGTGTCGCGGCGATTTTCGCGAGGACACGATTCGTTGCAAGTCCGCCCGATGAAGGCAGCCCGAGCTCGAACTCGATGCGGCGGATAATTTCAGCGGCGGTTTTGAACGGTGCGCCGAGCAACCTCTCCGTACCGGTGAGATCGAGGAGCCCTTCGTCGATCGAAAGCGCGTGAACGTCAGGCGAGTACTGATCCAGGATGGCAAAGACGTGGTCCGAAAATTCCGAGTAAACCCGGCGCCGGCCGGGAAGAAAGATACCTTGCGGGCAAAGTTTCTGTGCCTGGAATCCCGCCATCGCCGAGCGCACACCGAATTTGCGCGCTTCGTAAGAAGCCGACGTTACAACACCATGGCCGTTCCTGCCGCCGACGATGACCGGTTTACCGCGCAGCGCCGGATTCAGCGCCTGCTCGACGGATGCATAGAACGCATCCATATCGATATGAAAATACCAGCGCATCCTCTTTCAGGAACCCCAACGGACCGTATACCGGATTCACCTATCAGTAAACAATTCCTCTCCCGCAGCGAAGCTGTGTCGCAGGATTCGCCGGGAGGTTCTCAGCGAGCGTTTGAAACCCGGTTTATTCCACAGCCGGATTGATTGCTGCAATATAGTTTTTTCGAATCTATTCCTGGCGCGGGCCGCGGGTGGCGGAAAAAAGCACCGCGAGAAGCGAAAACACGTTGATGATGTGGATCGTATGGCTGAATGGAGCGATGAATCTCTCCGGCGCGGCGCGCCACGTCTGGGGTGATTCGATCTGACTCTGGCTGATCCCGGCGGAACTCAGCATAAACGCGAATAGTGCTGACCCCATGGCTACGCCGAGGGCGCCGCCGGTTCGTGCCGTTGTCGCGGTCATACCCGACGCGACGCCGATTTTATTGGGGCTGACTGAACCGAAGATCGCGCTTTGATTCGGCGAATTGAATAAGCCCCAGCCGAGTCCCCAGAGCGCCAGCGGAATAATGATGGCTGTTATCGACGATTGAAGCCCGACGTACGCCAGAAGAAATTGCCCGATCACGATCACGCTGCAGCCGAGCGTCGATAGCAGCCGCGAGCCGAAACGGTCTGAAAGCCAGCCCGCCACGGGGGCCAGGACCATGATTACCGCCGAATCCGCAACGATCAGCCAGCCAACCTGTAACGGCGAGAAACCGAGAAGGTTCTGGAGGTAAAATGGCAGAAGAAAATTGATCGCCGACTGGGTTAACGCGACAAAGAACAAGCTCAGAATCCCAGCAGTAAACAGGCGGCTTCGAAACGCGGAAAGATCGAGGATCGGCGTGGCGGATCGCCTTTCGGTCAAGACGAGGAGCACGAGCGAGACTGCCGAGAGGCACAGTGCCGTGATGACAGTAAGACTCCAGCCGAGGCGCGGAAGCTGATCGATCGCATAGATAAAGAAACAATTGGTGAGCAGGAGAAAAAAGGCCCCGAAAAAATCGATGGAAACCTTTTTCTCATCGGCTCGGGTCTCGGCCATGATCTTCCAGGCCAGATATGCGCCCCAGAGCCCGATCGGAACGTTGATGTAAAAAATCCAGCGCCATCCCACCGAATCAATCAGAAACCCGCCGAGCGATGGGCCGGTCAGAAATCCGACGTGAAAGGCCGTCGACGTGAGCCCCAGTGCTTTTCCTCGTTGCTCGCGAAACGTGACCGACGCGATGGCGCGCCCATTCGCTGATATCATCGAGCCGCCGATCGCCTGCAATGCCCGGAACGTAATAAGCTGTGCGGGCGACTGAGCAATCCCGCACAGGGCCGAGCCGATCACAAAAATAAGAAAACCCAGACTGTAAAGTCGACGGCGGCCGAACAGGTCGCCCAGACGGCCCATTGTGATCACCAGCCCGATCAGAATCAGATCATAGATCAGAAGCGTCCACTGAATCGTGGTGAAGGCGGCATGAAAGGACTCCGTTAACGTCGGCAGTGCAACCAGGAGCGCCCGTTGATCGAGACCGACGATCGCCTGGCCGATGCAGACGTTCAGCAGAATCAGTCTGGACGTCCATTGAGAATTCACCTGCGGGGCGGTCTGATCCATAAGCCTGACCGAGGGGACAGCAATTACTCCTGGCGCGAGCCTCTTACGGCCGAGAAGAAGACGGAAAGCAGGGTGAAGAAATTAACGATGTGCACGGTATGATTGAAAGAACTCATGAAAGCGTCCGGCGCTGTGCCCCAGGTTTCCGGCAGCTCGATCTGCGCCGCCGATAATCCCGCGAGGCTCAGGCCGTAGGTAAACAACGATGCGGAGATTGCAACGCCCATGGCGCCTCCGGTCCGCGCCGCAGTCGTATTCATGCCCGACGCGGTGCCGACTTTTCCCCGCGGCACGGAGCCGAGAATTGCGCTCTGATTGGGTGAGTTGAACGCCGCCCAGCCGAATCCCGACAACAGCAGCGGAAACACGATTCGGGGAATCGAGGAATCGACGCTCAGGGAAGCAATGAAATATTGCGCCACCACGATCAGCGCGGATCCGAAGGTGCAAAGAAGGCGCGAGCCGAGCCGATCCGAGAGCCAGCCGGCGAGCGGCGCGAAGAGCACAATCATCGCCGAGCTCGCGATCAATATCCAGCCCATCTGAGTCGGTGAATAATGAAGAATGTTCTGGAGGTAAAACGGCATCAGAAAACTGATGGCCGCCTGCGTCGACGTGATGAAAAACAGGCTCAACATCGCGGCGCTGAAAAGGCGGTTGCGAAACAGTGAAAAACTTAGAATCGGCGTACGGCTTCTCAATTCGACGAAGACAAAAACGGCGAACGCCAACGCGGAAAACGCCAATGTCCTGAGAACCGTCGCGTCGCGCCAGCCGACGTGCGGGAGCTGATTCATCGCATAGATAAAAAAGCTGTTGGTTAAAATCAGCAGGAGCGCGCCGGGAAAATCCACAGTTGCCCCTGCACCCTCTTCTTTGCTTTCGGCCAGCAATTTCCAGGTCAGGTAAGCGCCCCAGATTCCGATCGGCAGATTGACGTAGAAAATCCAGCGCCAGCCGACGCTGTCGATTAAGAACCCGCCCAGAGTCGGGCCGGTCAGATAGCCGATGTGGAAAGCGGTGGAAGCGAACCCCATCGCTTTGCCGCGTTCACTTGCTGGAAATGCCAGGGAAGCGATGGCCCTGCCGTTCGCGGATATCATCGCGCCCCCCATCGCCTGAAGCCCCCGAAACAGAATGATCTGGGCAGCCGACTGGGAGAGGCCGCAAAGAGCCGATGCCAGAACGAACACCAGAAAACCAGACGCATAGAGCCGGCGCCGGCCGAATAAATCACCGAGCCGGCCGAACGTGATGACCAGCCCGATCAGAGTTAAATCATAGATGAGAAGTACCCACTGAATTGTCGTGAGGCTGGTGTTGAACGTGTGGGTCAGGGTGGGCAACGCGACGAGCAGCGCCCGCTGATCCAGACCGACGATAAACTGTCCCACACAGACGTTGAGCAGGATGAGCGTTGCATGACGGCGATTGGTTACGACCTGAGCTTCCGAATCTGGCGGTGCGACCGCCGGGCGGGTGGCGGAAGACGAAGCGACCGCCTTCGGTCTGAATAGTGACATCATGGATGAGAGCGAAATCCGACGGAAAGATTGGATCCGGCGTTGAGGATTTTTATCTTAACGTGACCGCAGGAATCCATCAATGCCGACGGTCGACCCAGAATTACAGTCTCCTGGCAACAGCGAGGGACTTTCGGGGCCGCCAAAGACGGGTTGAACAAACCAGCTTCTTCAAGAAGACTTCGAAATTTTCGTGCGCGAGCTGCTGAGAGATCGGGTAGGAGGAGCTAGCGAAAGCTAGCCCCGTCCTCCCACACCACCGGACGTACGGTTCCGTATCCGGCGGTTCAAATCGTCTTTAAGACACCACGCTTCTGATTTAACAGTGAAAGAAGCCCCACCGTTGCTTCGTTCGACCACTGCTTTCATCAGCTGCATCGTGCTCGGATGGGTATCGCCTCTCATTGCCGTAGTGCTTGATGCTTTCGCTGGCTTATCTCGCAGGTTCCGCCCGCTACTTCCACCAGGAAATTTGGGCTTCTCTTCCCTCTTTGTCGGCATCTCCCTCACCATCGAAATGAAAGTTCCTCTCCTTTACGACTCGTTCGGGCCTTCGGTCCGGTCGAACTCGGACCTACTATGCCCTCGGCTGACTTCTGCCACCCTTCGCAGCACCTCTCGGTTCTGCTAGCTCCGTAAGTTTTTATTTCCTCGCGTCGCAGATCGGCAGATCTCCCCGGGTAATGCGCATCCCTTTCACGCTTATGACCGTCGCATATACGTCCACGCTTTCCGGATCAGTTTAGGGCTTCAACGATATTCGCCGTCTCACCCAGCGTGTCCGCCTCATGCGCTTCCTGTTCGTCGGTCCAGCGCTTTGCCTGCGGCTTCCTTCAGATTCCACCTCGCGGTAGACACCCTTGCCGTCCGGCTAGCAGTTCCCCTGATCGGGCCTGCGAAGGTCTTTCACCTCCTAGGTCTGCGCCCTGCCGGGCGCACGATCGGGTAGGAGGAGCTAGCGAAAGCTAGCCCCGTCCTCCCACACCACCGGACGTACGGTTCCGTATCCGGCGGTTCAAGTCGTCTTTAAGACACCACGCTTCTGATTTAACAGTGAAAGAAGCCCCACCTGATCAAAGTATCTCTTGGGAAGCGCTTCGTTCATGTGCGATGCCCCAGAGTTCCACCATGACCCGCGGCCGTTAGCCGCTGATTTCCACGCGCGCTCCTGATCGAGCCCGCGTTGCATCAGACGTGTAGCGCGGGTATGGCTTCGTTTCCATTGCCGCCACAACATTTGCCGCAGCTTTCTTCTCACCCAGCCGTCTAGCGCTTCGAACGTCCCCTCGACCTGAGCGAGCTGAAAATAATTTCCCCAGCCTCGTAGGATTGGGTTCAGTTCTTGTTCGATGAATCGATCGAGCCGACGGCCTCTTCCCCTGCGAAAGCTCTCCTTGAGCTTGTCTCTGATTCGGTTCACCGATTGTCCGGCCACTTTAAGTCGTGGCTTTAGGTGAATCGTCATTGAATAGCCAAGGAACTTACGCTGCCAGGGACGCGCCACCGCGCTCTTCTCTAAATTCACCTTGAGCTTGAGCCGGCGTTCGAGAAAGCTCCGGACCGTCGCCAACACACGTTGCCCGGCTCTGCGCGAACTTACGTGAATGTTGCAATCATCCGCGTAACGACAAAACCAAAGCCCCCGACGCTCCAGCTCTTTGTCCAGATCGTCGAGCATGATATTGGATAACAGCGGCGAGAGGGGTCCTCCTTGCGGTGTCCCCTGTCTACTTGCCCTCACCAGTCCGTCTTGCATGATGCCCGCCTGCAGATACCGCCGAATCAGTAACAGCACTCGCTTGTCGCTGACCCGCCGCGCTACACGCGTCATCAAAATGTCGTGGTTCACCCGATCGAAGAACTTCTCCAAATCGATATCCACTAACCATCGCTTGCCGCTCGCCACATACGCCTGTGCTTGTTGCAGTGCCTGGTGGGCGCTGCGTCCAGGTCGAAAGCCGTAGCTCGACTGTGAAAAGTTGCAATCGAATATCGGGCTTAGCACTTGGTTTAACGCCTGCTGGATCAGTCGGTCTACTACCGTCGGAATGCCCAGCTGTCGCATTCCCCCCGACGGCTTGGCGATTTCTACTCGCCTGACCGCCACCGGTTGATAGCTTCCCTCCAGCAGCTTCTCTTTGATCTTTGGCCAATGCTCCTTGAGATATCCCCGCAGCTCTCCTACCTCCATCGCATCCACTCCCGCTGAGCCAGCGTTGCTCTCCACCCGGCGCAAGGCCAGTGTCATGTTGCTTCGTTCGACCACTGCTTCCATCAACTGCGTCGTGCTCGGATGGGTATTGCCTCCCATTGCCGTGGTGCTTGATGCTTTCACTGGTTTATCTCGCGCGTTCCGCCCGCTACTTCCACCAGGAAATTTGAGCTTCTCTTCCCTCTTTGTCGGCATCTCCCTCACCATCGAAATGAAAGTTCCTCTCCTTTACGACTCGTTCGGGCCTTCGGTCCGGTCGAACTCGGACCTACTATGCCCTCGGCTGACTTCTGCCACCCTTCGCAGCACCTCTCGGTTCTGCTAGCTCCGTAAGTTTTTATTTCCTCGCGTCGCAGATCGGCAGATCTCCCCGGGTAATGCGCATCCCTTTCACGCTTATGACCGTCGCATATACGTCCACGCTTTCCGGATCAGTTTAGGGCTTCAACGATATTCGCCGTCTCACCCAGCGTGTCCGCCTCATGCGCTTCCTGTTCGTCGGTCCAGCGCTTTGCCTGCGGCTTCCTTCAGATTCCACCTCGCGGTAGACACCCTTGCCGTCCGGCTAGCAGTTCCCCTGATCGGGCCTGCGAAGGTCTTTCACCTCCTAGGTCTGCGCCCTGCCGGGCGCACAAAAAAAAAAGAGGCAGGCGCTTGGGCCTGCCTCTTTGGAAGTTCTCTAATCCCGCTCAGTGATTATCGCTTCCGCGATTCGTCAAGTTCCTTGCGGAGCTCGTCCTTGAGTTGCTTCCGGGTCGTCGTCTTCTTGCTTTTAAAGACCTTCGGTGGCGGCAGGAGTTCTTTGCGCACCCGCGCCAGACCCGGAGGAACCTTTTTCAGGCCGGTTTTCAATGCAGTGTCCTTTCGGACCAGGTTTCTTCGGTCCGCGGCGCCTGCCCCAGCCCGAACATCATATTGTCCCCGTCGGCGTCGATCACGACGTGATCGCCGTCGCGAAATTCTCCTTCGAGAATTTTGACCGCCAGCGGGTCCTGAATCAGCCGCTGAATCGTGCGTTTCAGCGGCCGCGCTCCGTAAACCGGATCGTAGCCTTTCTCTGCAAGCAGCGCTTTGGCGGCGTCGGTAACCTCGAGCGACATTTTTCGCGCCGCGAGATTCTGCCGGAGCCGTTTCAGCTGGATGTCGACGATCTGCTTGATCTCTTCCCGGCCAAGGCTGTTGAAGATGATCACTTCGTCGATGCGATTCAGGAACTCAGGCTTGAACGCATCCCGCAGCGCCGCCATAACCCGGGCCTCCATCTCACTGCGACGGCCGTTGCTCAGTTCCTGGATGTACTGGCTGCCGAGATTCGATGTCATGATGATCACGGTGTTCTTGAAATCCACCGTTCTGCCCTGCCCATCCGTCATGCGGCCGTCTTCCAGAATCTGGAGCAACGCGTTGAATACGTCCGGATGCGCTTTTTCGATTTCGTCGAAAAGCACGACCGAATAAGGCCGGCGGCGAATGGCTTCAGTGAGATAACCGCCCTCTTCATAACCAACGTACCCTGGAGGGGCGCCGATCAGCCGCGACACGGAATGCTTCTCCATGAATTCCGACATGTCGAGTCGAACCATCGCCTGCTCGTCATCGAACAGGAACTCAGCCAAAGCTCGACAGAGCTCGGTTTTACCGACGCCGGTCGGGCCGAGAAAGATGAACGAACCGATGGGCCGGTTCGGGTCCTGCAGGCCGGCGCGCGCACGCCGCACCGCATTGGCGACGGCATGAATTGCATCATTCTGGCCGATCACCCGCAGTTTCAGGCGATCTTCCATCTTGAGCAGCTTCTGGATGTCGCCCTCGAGCATTTTGGAAACCGGAATTCCGGTCCACTTCGCGACGACTTCCGCGACGTCTTCCGCATCCACCTCTTCCTTCAGCATCTTCTGATCTTGCTGCAGGTCGGCAAGCTTGGCGTTGGCTGCCTCAATCTCTTTCTGCAGCTGGGTGAGGGTGCCGTAACGCAGTTCGGCCGCGCGGTTCAAATCGCCCTGCCGCTGCGCCTGCTGCTCCTCGACTTTCGTGGCTTCAATCTTTTCCTTGAGGGAGCGGATTTGTTGAATCGATTCCTTCTCGTTCTGCCAGTGGGCTTTGAGACCGCTGGAAGTTTCCTTCAGGTTTTCGATCTCGCGCTCGAGCTGGGCCAGCCGTTCGAGCGACGCCTTATCCTCTTCGCGCTTGAGTGCCTGGCGCTCGATTTCGAGCTGCAGAATCCGCCGCTCCACCTCGTCGATTTCGATGGGCATGCTGTCGATCTCGATTCTCAGGCGGGACGCCGCCTCATCGATCAGGTCGATGGCTTTGTCCGGCAGGAACCGATCGCTGATATAACGGTGCGACAATGTCGCCGCCGCGATGATCGCGCCGTCGGTGATGCGCACGCCGTGATGGACTTCGTACCGTTCCTTCAGTCCGCGCAGAATCGCGATCGTATCTTCCACCGAAGGCTCGCCGACGTACACCGGCTGGAACCGCCGTTCCAGCGCTGGATCTTTTTCGACGCGCTTACGATACTCGTCCAGCGTGGTTGCGCCGACGCAGCGGAGTTCCCCGCGCGCCAGGGCCGGCTTCAGCATGTTGGAAGCGTCCATGGCTCCCTCGGCCGCTCCGGCGCCGACGAGGGTGTGCAGCTCGTCGATAAAGAGAATGATCTGGCCGCTCGCCTCCGTCACTTCTTTGAGGACGGCTTTGAGCCGGTCTTCGAATTCACCGCGGAATTTAGCCCCGGCGACGAGAGCGCCCAGATCCAACGCCACCAGCCGTTTGTCCTTGAGGCTTTCGGGAACGTCGCCATTCACGATGCGAAGGGCAAGCCCTTCGACGATCGCCGTCTTGCCGACACCCGGCTCGCCGATCAGAACCGGATTATTTTTGGTCCGCCGGGAGAGCACCTGAATGACGCGGCGAATCTCGTCATCGCGGCCGATCACCGGATCGAGCTTTCCCTTACGGGCGAGATCGGTCAGATCGCGGCTGTATTTTTCCAGCGCCTGGTATTTCTGCTCGGGATTCGGATCGGTGATCCTCTGAGCGCCGCGAATGCTCACCAGTGCGTTGAGGATTTTGTCGCGGGACGCGCCGAGATCCCGCAGCGCCTTTCCCGCCTCGCCGTTTTCCTGCACCATGGCCAAAAGGATGTGCTCGGTCGAGACGTATTCATCCTTCAGCGCCTCTGCCTCTGATTCAGCAGACTCGATGACTTTCTTGAGACGGGGCGTAATGTAGGTCTGCGTCGCTGCACCGGTAACCTGGGGTACTCGATCAAGCGCCGTTTGCAGGCGTTCCAACAAGGTAGACAGCGGCAAGCCGAGCTTCTGCAGCAAAGACGGGACAACGCCTTCTTTTTGTCCCAGTAAAGCAAACAGCAGATGCTCGACATCGATGGCCTGGTGATTACGTTTTTCAGCCAGAGTCTGGGCCTGCTGCAAAGCTTCCTGAGATTTAACGGTTAATTTTTCTAATCGCATTTGAGACTCCTTGATGCCCAAAAGTTAAGCACCAAATATGGGACTGTCAAGGAAATTTCGGAGCCAAATGCGTGCCTTGCACCCAAGGCCGGGCTCGGTATCAGAGCGAAGGTCGACTGCGGGTAAACGGCTGGGAACTACCGGCTCAGCGCTGCTGGCTCAAGCCTGATTCGGCCGGCAATTCGAAGGACTGGAGGGTTCGTCTGGGTGGTGTATCTGCAGCGGAAACTGCGCCCCCCGCCGCGAGCAGCACGATTCCCTGCGCCGGGGCGATCCGGAATTGATGTTCCCCAGGCTCCACGGCAGTACCGCGCATCTTCTTGATTTCAAACGTCCGGACTACGGAGTATTGCGTTCGATGCTGGGAGAGGATGAACACACCCGCCGAAATGAACTGTTCTATTCCGGACCTGGAATGTTCAGAGCCATTTTGTAGATGGGCAGTCAAAAAATTCGTCGTGGGCAACTGGGTATGGAGCAAATGGAGCAGCGTACGCGCCTGCTCCTCGGGATGAACTGCTGGATCCCGGGAAATAATTAAGGGCGTAATCGGATCGATAGTGAGCCGGGTAGCTTTCAACTTGTTTGCGTAATCCGCGAGGTCTGTCACGAACCGGGAAAGATCGATCCCCTTTTCGCCTGCTCCGGCAGGCCGGCCGCTGAAGTACAGCGAGGCGTCCAGGATCACGAGCTTCTTCTCCTGGATATACTTCGCAAAATTCAACTCGAGGGACGAGGCGGCCTGCAGAATGTCTGCCGGACGTTCGTCGACTGTTACATAAACCGCCGTTTCACCCTGTACCAGGCCGGCAAGCATGAACTGCATGGAGGCGATCGTTTTACCGGTACCAGCATCACCGGCAACGACGTAAGAGCGGTTCGCCAGAAATCCACCTTCCAGAAGCCCATCCAGCCCGTGGATTCCCGTGGCTATTCGTTTGGCTTGAATTGAATCAGTGGGAGCGGTCATGGTTACGGGATTGTTTGAACAGAGTTAGCGATGATTTTACCGGCGGGACTCGAGTACGATTCCTTCTCCTTTGGCTATTCTGAAGTGGTGTTCTGCGGGGGTAACATCAGTGCAGCGCATTTTCTCGACCACGAGGCTTCGGGTGAATCCGTTCTCGCCCCAGATCATTTCAAGAACGATCGCGCCCGCCACCAGGTACTCTTCAACGCCGTGCATCGTGCGCTCGCCGGTGCGCGGGACAGCATAGGAGGTGAGGATGTTGGTTGTCTGCATCGTCGTCCGCAGGAGCTTCATCAGCAGCCGAGTTTGATCCTGAATCCGGGTAGCCGAATCACGGATGAGCAGAAACGGGCCCGCCGGATCCAGCACCAGGCGCTTTGCCTCGAGCCGGTTCACGAATGTAGCGAGATCGTTGATCGCTTTGTGGATGTCGAGGTGACGCTCGTTGCCTGATCCAGCGAGAGAGGTCAAATACGTTCCGGCGTTTAGAATCGCAAGCTGCTTGTTTTCGACATACTGCTCAAAATCCCAGCCGATCGAGACCGCTTGCTCAATGACATCGAAGGGCTGCTCGTCCGCGGCAACATAGATGACTTTCTCACCACGACCGAGACCTTCCGCCAGGAACTGAAGAGACAAAATAGTCTTGCCCGTTCCGGGCTCGCCAGTCACCAGCACTGACCTGCCTTTTGGAATTCCGCCTTCAATCAGCTGATCAAGGCCGGGGACGCCGGTTGTTACGCGTTCTATGGGCATGATTAGTCCTCGCTTGGCGGTCTGGCTATCGTTCCCGGCCGTGTCGCCAGCGTCGTTTTTGGGTTCCGGCGCGCCATCTTCTGTTTCGTGGAATCCGCATTTGAGCCTCTGCCCCGCCCTCGCCGTTTTTCGTTTTCGGGCTCGTTACAGGGCTTCCTGTGACGACGAAATCCGAGCTGTCTGGTTGCAGTTCGCAAATCCGGTTTCTGAGAGCGCTGATCTCGGCCCTGGTCTGTTCGATTTCGACAGCGCGGCTTTGTAGCAAGAGCTGTTTTTCTGCCACCTGGCATTGCCAGTCGAGCCGCTGCGCTTCGTATCGGCGGATTTCGTCCTGGGCGGAAATCAGCGCGCTTTGGATCAGCGCAACTTCCGGATTGCCCTCCGGGCTCTGATGCGGTTCACGGCGGGAAAACTCACCGCGATTGTCTTGCGCCATATTGATTGTGGATTTGGTTCAGCGGAATCAGATCTTCAGCGTGCCGTCGCCAATCAGTGCTAAAACTATGCCGTCAAACTGATGGAAATTTGTGGGAGCGGAGTAAAATAGCCGCAAGCGACAAAGCTCACCTCAGAACTACCGAATCCGGACGAAAGTTTCGTGGACAAACGGGCGAAAGCTTGTACAAAAACGTCGCCAACTGCCGGAATCTACGTTCAACTGACCCGAAACAAAGATTTGAATTAGCCCCGGGCCGCAGCTAATATCCGCACATGGCGGGCTACTTCCGACCGAATATCGAAGCCATGACCGGCTATGTGCCGGGCGAGCAGCTGGCGCAACCAGGGATCATCAAGCTCAACACGAACGAAAATCCCTATCCGCCCTCTCCGCGCGTGCTATCGGCAATCAGGGCGGCTCTGAACGCATCGCTTCGCCTTTATCCGGAACCCCTGAGCGATACTCTGAGATCTGCGGCGGCATCGGTGTACGGCGTTAGGCGCGAAAATATTCTGGCGGGCAACGGTTCCGACGAGCTGTTGTCCATTATCATGCGGTGCTTTGTGGGACCGGCTGATCGAGTTGCGATGCCGGTGCCGACCTACTCGCTCTACGACACCCTCATCACCATTCAGGACGGGCAGCGTGTGACGTTCGATTACGCTCCCGATTTCAGTCTGCCCGAGCAGCTCTTTTGTGAAAAAGCTGCGGTGACTTTTCTTTGCAACCCGAATTCTCCATCGGGAACGCTGGTCGGCCTGGAGCAGATCGACAAGCTCGCTCGTTCGATTTCGGGAATCCTCGTCGTCGATGAAGCCTATGTCGATTTTGCCGAAAGCGAAGGAGCTTCCGCGCTGCCGTTGATCGCACGCCTTCCCAATCTCATCGTTCTGCGGACATTCTCGAAATCATTTTCCCTGGCCGGCATGCGAATCGGACTTGCTTTCGGCGCCGAAGAAGTCATCGCGGGCATGTACAAAGTCAAGGACTCGTACAATTTGAATCGCCTGAGCGCCGTGGCGGCAACCGCAGCGCTGAACGATCTCCCCTGGATGACCCGAAACGTTCGCCGGGTTCAAAAAGCCAGGAGCAGACTGAGCGCCGGCTTGCGCGAACTGGGCTATCAAGTGTTTCCGTCGCACGCCAATTTCGTTCTCGCAAAGATCAACGGGAGTAATCTGGCTCCTGTTTATGAAGCGCTGAAGGCGCAGAAGATGTTGGTGCGTTATTTCGATGTTCCCGAGCTGCGCGACTCCCTGCGGATTTCGGTGGGGACGCCGGCGGAAGTCAGTCGTCTGCTGGAAGCCCTGCAACAGATTCACGAGGGCCGCGCCGCCGAGCCGTTCGACGCCGCTGCGCAAGGAAAAGGAGATCCGGCATGAAGGCACTGCACATTACCGATCTCGACCATATCGTGCTGAATGTCAGAGATGTCGAGAAGACGGTTCGATTCTACACCGAGGTTTTGGGCTTACAGCCCGAACGGCTCGAAGAGTTCAGAGCCGGAAAGGTCGGTTTTCCGTCCGTCCGAATCAACCTGCACACAATCATCGATCTGTTCCCGACGAAAGACGCCGCGGAACCTCGTCAAAACGGCGCGAAGACAAATGGAAACCTGAATCACTTCTGCATGGTTGTGGGACAGGAAGATTTCGCCGGCATCGTGGATTACCTGAACCAGAACGGCGTAGCGATCCGCGAAGGGCCGATCTCGCGCTGGGGCGCCCGCGGCCGCGCGACATCGGTGTATTTTCTTGATCCTGAAGGGAATGAAGTAGAAATCCGCTGCTATTGAAATTCTTCAGACGACCCTTTGAAGCCGCCGCTAAGCGGCGGGCGGCTTCGTCTCCTCCAGCTTCACCCGCACGATCCGCCTGCCTTCCATATCGACGATGGTCAAGCGATAGCCGTTGTATTCCACGCGCTCGCCGCCGCGGGGAATTCGTTTGAGCTGAGCCAGAACGAATCCGGCAAGCGTCAGGTAATCGGCCGATTCTTCAAACGGCAGACCGTAATCGGACTTGAGGTCCTTTAGCAGAACCGAACCCTGAATCACCATCGATCCGTCCGGCAACCGCTCCACGGGACCGCGTTCCTCGCGGTCGTATTCGTCGCGGATTTCGCCGACGATTTCCTCCAGTAGATCTTCGAGTGTCGCCAGCCCCTCGACCTCGCCAAACTCATTGACGACCAGAGCCATCGCCAATCGCCGCCGCTGCAACTGTTTCAGCAATTCACTGATTGCGAGGGAGCTCGGCACGAAAAACGCGGGATGCAGGTGATCGCGGATGCGAAAGTTTACCCCGGACTGCGATCCGGTGTCGCTTTTTTCCTCGAGGGCCTTGAAAACATCCTTGTTGTAAAGAATTCCGATCACGTGGTCGAGGTCTCCCTCGTACACTGGAATTCGGGAGAAACCGCTTTCGACGAAGCTCTTCGCAACATCGCCGAACGAGGTGCTGACATCGAGCGCGTGGATCTCCGGGCGCGGCACCATCACAGCTTTGACCGCCGTATCGGCAAATTCGAAAACACTATGGATCAATTCCTTTTCGGTCTCGTTGAAGATCCCCTTCGCAGCGCCTTCCTGAATCAGCGATTTCACCTCTTCGACGGAAATAAAACTGGCGCTCTCATTCTTTTCCTTGCCGCCGAACAGCCACAAAACCGCGTTGCTCGATAGCGTGAGTGTCCTTACAAGAAATGCGGAGACACGAGAGAGACTATCGATCGGGCGCGCCACTAACGTCGCGATCCGTTCCGGGAACCGCAGTGCGAGAGATTTCGGCACCAGCTCGCCGAGGACGAGCGACAGGTAGGCGATCGGCAGCACGACAAGGACGATGGCAATCGGTTCCGCCCAGTTTGCGATCTGAGGCCAGGGCAGACCCTGAATCACGGGCTTGAGCGATGCGATGGCCGCGGCGCCGCCGATCGCGGATGCGAGCGAGCTTACGACCGTAACGCCGATCTGAACCGTCGCCAGGAACCGGTCGGGATCATTCTTGAGCCGCGCCACCGCAGCTGCCGATTTCACGCCTTTCTCGAGCAGCGCGTCGATTCGCGATTTTCTCGTCGCAATCATCGCGATCTCCGAGGCAGCGAAAAACCCGTTCGCCAGGATCAGAAAAAATATGAACGCGGTCTCCAGAAACACACTGTCGAGATTCATGAGGTACGTCTCCTGTTTCTCCACAGCCTGTGCCGGGAGAAAACGGCGGCCCGAATGTCTGGCCTATCAGCAAGATTTACGAAGAGGAGCGGTCCAGGCTGGCGACACGACTGACCATGAGGACTTATCTGGAATTTTAGCTCCCGTCCGGGAAAAAACAAGGGAGCGTTTACGCGCTTGAGTGTTTCAAGTAGGATGCCGGCTGGAGTCCCCCGCATTGGAAAGATCAGGCGAAAAATCGGCCCTTCAGGGCACCATCAGCCGGATTACCTATCAGCACCGCGAGACTCACTACACGGTCGCACGTCTGGACCCCGATAACGGCGCAACCGTGACTGTCGTCGGACCTCTGTTCCCGGTCTCGGAAGGTGAAGAAATCAAAGTCTTCGGATCGTGGAAAAACCACCCCCGCTACGGCCTCCAATTTCAGATCGATCACTGGCAGAAAGTCGAACCGGCAACCATCGAGGGCATCGAAAAATATCTCGGCTCCGGACTCATCCGTGGAATCGGGCCGAATTACGCCAAGCGGCTGGTTCAATCCTTTGGGCTCGATACGCTTCGGGTACTCTCGGAAGAACCGCTCCGGATTCTCGAGGTGGAAGGGATCGGCGAAGTGCGGGCGCACCGGATCATGCAGGCGTGGCAGGAACAACGCGGCATGCAGGATGTGATGGTATTTCTCCAGGGACACGGCGTCGGTCCCGCCCTGGCCCTGCGGATATATCGGGTTCTCGGGTCGGCGACGATTTCCCGGGTCAAAGAAAACCCTTACTGCCTCGCTCAGGAAGTGCGCGGCATCGGCTTTCTCCTCGCCGACCGGATCGCGAATGCCATAGGAATTCGCGGTGACTTCCCGTTGCGTGTCCAGGCCGGCGTGTTGCACGTGCTCAAGGAGTCGGCCGACCGCGGCCACTGCTTCCTGGTTGAAAGCACGCTGAAAAAAACTGCCTCCACGCTTCTCGGCATCGATTACGAACCGGTCGAAATCGCTCTCGAGAAGCTCGCGCACAATGCGGAGATCATCTGCCCGCCGAAAAGAGAGGAAGGGGAAAACCGCATTTACCTGACCGATCTTTATTATGCCGAGCGGCGGGTGGCCTCGGCCATTCAAGCGCTTCTCTCGAGTTCTTCTTTTCTGCACGGTGAACGGGTCACGAAATCCAATGGCAAAGGTCCGATAGTTTCGCGCGGCGCCATTGACTTCCGTGCTGTGGATCTTCTCGGCGGCTTGCCGATCCAGCTCGATCAGGACCAGATCCAGGCCGCGATGCAGGCACTGGAGCGGAAAGTCTTCGTGATCACCGGTGGGCCCGGAACCGGTAAGACCACGCTGCTCAAATCGCTCCTGACGATTCTCCGCCGGTCACAAGTGAGCTTTGCGCTTGCCGCCCCTACCGGACGCGCGGCCAAGCGGATGAACGAAAGCACCGGCGAAGGCGCGATGACGATCCACCGCCTGCTCGAGTACAATCCACGCGAAAGCGCGTTCCAGCGTGACGCCGACAGTCCGCTCGAAATCGACGTCGTCATTGTCGATGAAGCCTCCATGGTCGACGTGACGCTGATGGACCATCTCCTCAACGCGATCCAGCCGCACAGCCATCTTATTCTTGTTGGTGACGTGGATCAGCTTCCTTCGGTGGGGCCGGGCAGCGTCCTCAAGGACCTGATCGAATCCGGCGTTGTTCCCGTCGCCCGGCTTCGCCGGATTTTCCGCCAGGACGAACAGAGCTACATCGTGGTGAACGCCCACCGCATTCTCGGCGGCCAGCAGCCGGTATTTTCAGGACCCCGCGAGCAGCGCGATTTCGACTTCGTCCCGGGCGAAAGCGAGATGGAACTTCTCGAGAAGATGAAAGCTCTGCTGCGCGAGCAGATCCCGCGCAAGCTCGGCATTCCTCCCGAAGAAGCTCCGCACGCGGTTCAGGTCCTGACGCCGATGCATCGCGGAATGCTTGGGACGATTCAGCTCAATCGCGAGCTGCAGAACCTGTTTAACCCGGGCGGTCCTTCGCTGGAGCGCGGCGGTATTTCATTCCGGGTGAAAGACAAGGTCATGCAGCTGCGCAATAATTATGAAAAGGCAGTATTCAACGGCGATCTCGGCCGCGTCGTCAGCATCGATCGCGAAGAGGGAAAGATTTGCGTCGATTACGACGAGAAGCGCGTGGAATACGAGGCCGACGAACTCGATGAGATCACACTCGCTTACGCGACTTCGATTCACAAAAGCCAGGGCAGCGAATATCCGGCGGTCGTGATCCCGCTCCACCTGTCGCACTACGTGATGCTTTACCGCAGCATTCTTTACACCGCGGTCACACGCGGCAAACAACTCGTCGTTCTCATCGGAAGCCCGCGGGCGCTGGCGATGGCGATTCGCAACGTTCGCGTGGAAAAAAGAAACACCGGACTAAGAGATCAGCTGAGAGAGCTCTGCGGCGCGCCAGAGATCGAGGACGTTTCAGGTGTTTCCTGACGTCTTCACTTCAGCGTTTCAAACGCAGACCATCCTGAGCCGCGTCGAAACATTCGACAGGACAATCACGCGCTCGCGTGATTTTCAGTGACCGGCGAATACGAAGAACCCTTGAATCGTACGTTCAGCTGAACAGCCGGCCGAGTTTGTGGGGAGCGGGGGAAACGTCGAGCCGTCGAAGTGCGGCCCAGAGGGTTGCCTGATTGCTGTTCACGACTGGCTTTCCGAGTTGTTTCTCCAGTTCTGTGACCGCTTCAATCATCCGCGTATTCGTACAACTCAAGAAACACCCATCAGCCTCGGGGCGCATGTTTTCCTTTGCAATCCGAATCCATTCTTCGGGAGTCACCGAACCGTACAAGTCGCTTTCCAGCGCAAGTCCGACATCGTGCAGAACCGTGAATCCGGCCTCACTCAGATAACGGATCTCGTGTGCGTTCGTTTCCTTTACGTAGGGGCTGATCAGGACGAGGCTTTTAAGTTGGAGCTGGTTGAATGCCTCGCGGATCGCCTGCGCGGTCGTAATCGTCGGGCAGCCGCTCGCCTGCTGAATCGTCTCCACCAGTTCGGCTTCGCCCCGGAGGCCGTTTTCCATCGAATTCGCCGTGCAGTGAAAAACAATCAGTCCGGGCCTGGTATCCGAGAGAGCCGCCGCCGCCTGGCTGAGATCGTTTTTGAGATCGCTGAGCGGTTTGCGCCAGCGGCCCGTCATGCGGAGCCGCGTCACATAGACGCCGACATTTTCCGGCGCATAGCGATGGAACTGCGGTTCCGTCAAACGGTTTCCGGAGGGAATGATCAGGCCGATCCGCGGTTCACTCATAGTCCCGGCGCTCCGAGATTGTAAAAACGCCGGGCATTGCCGTGCAGAAGCGCGGCTTTGTCGGCCGCAGTCAATCCTTCGTTCTCCAGCAACTCCTCGATTTCGTGTTTGCAGAATTCGTTGTTCACCTCGTGGGGAAAGTCGCTCGAATATACGAACGGCTTATTGCCGACGCGTTTCACAGCGTGAGCGGTATCGGGTTCATCGCCTTCGCACCCGACGAAGATCCGGCCGGCATCGATATGCCGGGCGATGTAATCGCTTACCTTCTCCCCCTTGCCGAGCTCGAGAAAGCGCTTTCGCGGGTCGCGCTGGATATGGGTTTCCCACGAACGGTCGAAGCGTTCGAGGCAAACCAGCAGCCAGGCGACGCCTCCTTCCATGAAACCGAACTTGACGTTGGGAAACCTGTCGAACACGCCGTTAAAAACCAGGCTGCCGAAGGAAATCATCTGGCCGAAGGGATGGCCGAGGGCATGGACCGGCGCATAAGGTGTAACGTCGTCAAGCCCGAGGTTCTCATGGGCGCCGCCATGAATACCGATCGCGCAGCGGAGCCGGTTAGCTTCCTCGTAAATCGGCCAGTATCGTTTATCGCCGAGATGCGCCTGGATACCCGTCGACGGCAGCATCGCACCGCACATTCCGAGTTCCTGAACCGCCCTTCTCAATTCCTCAACGGCTGCTTCCGGCTCCTGCAATGGGATAAGCGCCATTCCTTTGAACCGCGGGCTTCGTTTCATGTAGGTCTGGTGCAGCCAGTCGTTGTAACCGCGCGCGACGTCAATGGCCCAGTCACGGCTCACGATTTTTCCGAACGCAAGTCCGAGGGTCGTATAAAGAACTGAAGTTTCAATCCCGACGTCTTCCAGGAAATCCATCCAGCCGTCAGGGCCGACCTTGTTGAATGCTCCGGGAGGAAAGTCGTGAAGATTCGACGAATGCAGATGATCGAGCGGCGGAAACGGGTTGAAGAACGTGTGGGTATCGTATTTTTCGCGGTAAGCGTCCGGCATGAAGTTGATGATCGCCTGTGTGTCTTCGATCACGTGCCCGTCGCCATCGATGATCGTATTCCCTTTAAACGCCATATCCCGCCTCCTGTCATTTCACATCAGCGCCAAGGTCGCGCGCTGCGTAGAACGCAACTTTCGCTGATCTATTACGTCGGACCTTCAACCTTGAACGGCATTAACCGTCTCCGACGCTTTGCAGAGCTGATCATACGTGCCGTTCTCCCCGATTTTCAAGAGCGCTTCATTGACGGCCCTTTCGCAATCGGCTGTCGAAAAGGAAATACGATTCCGTAGTTTCCTTTGCCAAAAATCGATCCGAGCACCTGCACTTTTCCATTACCTTCGTGGGACGAATAGCAGGGCGCGGTTCCAGGACTGATCCGGTCTAACGCGGCGTGGGTAGCAGAGAAAAATCGAGGACCTTCTGAATATCAAAATCTCCGGGGATGGGCCGCTCCTGGCGTAAAAGGTCCAGATAACCGCGCGCAGTTTTCGGATTGAGACGACCGTCCTTGTTGAGGAGCTTTATCAACGTAGTGTAAGTATTTTCTCCCTCGGGCTGGCTCACTTTGAACTTATCGACGATCATTTTAACGCTCTCCGCGCGATTGGCGCGAAGCCACGCCACCGAATCGAACACAGCTTCCAGGGTCCGGCGAATCGAATCACGATTGTTTTTGACTTCTGCCTGGGAGGCGACCAGCCCGACATAGGGGATCGGCGCCAGGTCACCCAGAAACATGAATTTCTTGTAGCCGAGCGACACTGCTTTGTCGTCGAACGGCGGCGTTAACACTGTGCCGACAACCCGGTTCGTTGTCAGCGCAAGAAAACTATCCGACGTGCCGCCGGTTGTGATCATGCTCACGTCTTTTTCGGCGATCTCCCACTTCTTGAGCGCCGCCTGGAACATGTACCAGGGAGAGGTGCGAATTCCGGAAATAGCGACTGTCTTGCCGATCAGGTCCTGCGGCTTATTGATGTCGTTGTTCGTTACCAGCGTCCAGGGAGAGCCCTCGCAAAGGTTCAGAACGATGACCAGCGGGAGCCCTGCAACAGCGGCGGAGATTCCAGTCGATACCGACGTGAAGTAATTGATATTGCCCGCAACCACCGCCTGAGGCTGAATCGGCGTGCGCATCTGAATGTATTCGCCTTCCAGATTGTGCTTTCTTAAAAATCCTTTCTCGCGAGCGACATAGAACGGCATGTAGGAGAAGGCCAGCGACGGAAACCCTATGCGGATTTTCTGAACGGTTTCCGCTGCACGAACCGACGCCGGTGCGATCACCAGGAGCATCAGCAGACAAATCAGCGGCGCTCTACGCATTGGCCACCTTCTGCGCCGCTCCCGATTCCCAGCTCTGGCGCGCGTTCTTCAGAGCCCGCGGCTCCGGCAGATTTTTCAGCTTGAAAAACTCGATTGCGTTGCCGCTCAGAAGTCTCTGCTTTTCGGCCGCCGAGAGATCTTTTCCGTCGATGACGTCCTTGACCGAATATGGGAAGTGACAATCCCAATGACAGTAATCGGATGCATACAGAACCGTATTTTCGCCGTTCGCTGCAAACACGCGATCGAGACCGGTCTCTTCCGATTCACAGGTGAGCACGACCTGATCGCTCCGGATAATTTCGCTCGGCCGGCGCTTCAATTCCGGCATCTGCGGGGCAAGCTTCTCGACATGCTCGTCCATTCTTTCGGACCAGAACGGCAGCCACCCGGCACCGCCTTCCATGAAACCTACTCGCAACCTGGGATAGCGATCAAAAACTCCCTCGCCGATCATATGCATCATTGCAATCATCAGCTCGAAGGGGAATGCCGTCATGTGCACGTAAACGTACTTGTAGAAACGCTCGCTGCCCGCTCCCATCACGCCGGAAACCCCGGGAACACCGTCGTGCCCTGTCTGTGGGTGAACGGACAGGGTCATGCCGAGGGACTGCGCGCACTCGTAAATCGGATCGAACATGCGATCGCCCATATTATTCAGCCCGTAGACATTGGTCGGCAGCATAGCCGTAACAGCCCCGGCTTTGGCGAGATACTCGAGTTCCTTGACTGCGGCAGGCGGGTCCTGACACGGGATCAAACCGACTGGCAGGAGTCGTTTCTTGTCTGCGGAGCAGTATTCGACGAGCCAGTCATTTGCGGCATGACAAAGAACCGCCGCGAGCTCTTTGCTCATCAACCCGTTTACCGTCAGTGCGATCTGAGTGCCGAATAGAACCGCCGCATCGATGCCTTCGAGATCCATGTCTTTGAGGCGGGCGACCGGATCGACCATGCCTTCGCGATAACCGCGCGCTTTATCAGTCATCGGGCCGGAGACGCCGGGCCCGAGACCGTTCGACGCCGACCACATCCGGCCTTCGAGCAGAATACGCGAGTTTCCCTGATTATCCTTCAGGCGAATCGGCGCCTGCGACCGCCAACGTTCCGGCATCCTCGGTCGTAAATCCACATTGCCTTCGTAAACGTGACCGTCGGCATCGATCACCAGGACATCGTCGAAAGTATCCATAAATATCTCTCCGTCCTTTTTTGGGTCCGAGCATAGGTAGGCGCTCGTAGCGAGTCAAGGGATTGGAATGGCTTTTCTACCATTGCTACCTCCGCGGCCCTGGCGCGTCGAGGTAAGTATTCCAGACAATCGGAAAGCCGAATAACGCCTGCCAACGCAGGCTCACGGACCTGTCCGTGAGCATCCCGACCGCTCTCCGGAGCCGTTCCCAAACAGTGGGTTTTTAATCGAGCAGAAAAGTAAATTGACATCGCTCCCGGTCCTGGGATATGGCTCCGGCCGAGTAGAGGTCGTTCAAAATTCCTATTGATCCCATCGAAAAGCCAATACTGATAACCCTGGCTGAACTCCGGGCCCTCGGACGCTTTGTGCGCTGGCAGGATTTGGACACCCAAATTGCCCGCGCGCGTGAAAAGTTGGCCGACATTCGTGCATACCCACTCTTTCCTACCCGTCTTGAGCCGGACGACGAAATCGATCTCTTCATCGAACCGCGCTGGAAACGCGTGAAGTTTGTGCGTTTTACCGATGGTCGCCTGACCTGCCGCGACGGTAAAGAGGAAACCTCCGTGCAATACAATCGCTATCTCGTGGCGCCGGGGGGTCATTTCACCGAATGGAAAGGGGATCTCTCCGGCGCAAAGACCGCGCAGCTATTGGAGACATTCCGGGTCGTGCAGCAGGATCATCATATCAAGGAATCGCAAGTCGAGGTGGACGGACCCTATATCACAATTAAGACGCAGTCCGCTCCTACGGGCAACCACTGGTCCGGATACTGGACCTACGGACATTACACGTTTCATATTGCCGATCCCCGGTTGAAAGTGGATGGAGTCGCGGCCCGGGAACCACTCTTTAATTACTCCATTGCCGTTTCTCATCGCTGGCTCGACAAAAAGGAGCCCGACCCGAATGGGAAGCAATTCGCCGAATTGATGACATTCTGCGAGCAACAAAGCATCCATCCTTGCCAGACCTTCCTCATTGATTATTGCTCGCTTCCGCAGCGCCCGCGCACCCGCGCCGAAAGTCTCTTCTTTCGGAAGCAACTCCCCGAATTTCAAAAACAGTTCGCCCGCCATGTCGTCGTGCTCAACGAAGGTTCGGAAGATTACGGTACCCGCGGTTGGTGCATGCTGGAGTTGATGCTCTCCGCGTTGAACGATTCGGTGATCAATCCCGCCGGGATGAATCCGAAGCTCGTCGAAGCATTCAAGCTCGCCCAGGCTTACATGAAGCATGAGAAATGGAATCAGCAGAACATGCAGAGCTATTTCGGCCAGTCCACGGGCGGACTCACCATGCAGAATTGGGCGCGCTTCAGTCGGGATCCCGCCAGCGTCGGAATCTACAACGCAAGACTCGAGCAGCGGACAAAGATCATCGACCTCTTCGAAAAAGAACTCAAAGTCACGGAAAAGCGGGATATCCCAATTATCATTAAGCTCCTCAAGAGTTTAGCCTTCAGAGAGACGGGCCAGTGAGTTCGCGGCTGTTGAGTTCCCGATTGACTGATTTCTCTCTAATTCAGTTCATTCATTCCTTGGGAACCTGGTCTTTGGCTTTTGATAATTCGCCAGCCACCTGGGCCTCCCGATCTGCGCGATGGCGCGCGGAGTCGTCTATTGCAGACAATCTGACAGCCGAAAACCGCTTACCACCACAAGCCGTCGGAGCCGCTCGTTCTGACTTCGAGCGCGCAGGGCGGTAAAAAAAGTTTCGCGCGGTCCAAGCGCCTGCGTCACACAAGCCCACCGCGATGGCGTTACGTCAAAGAACCTGGAGATCTCCTCGACTTGCATTTATTCGCTTATAAGCTAACATGAATCCGTTGGAAATCCTGCACTACCTCACTGCGTCGGGCACTGACCCGTATCAGTCATGGCTGGACGCTCTGAAGGATATCAAAGGGCGGATTGCTATCCAGCGACGAGTTGACCGAATAGAGCGCGAGAATTTCGGTGATCACAAGTTTTGTCAGGAAGGGGTTTGGGAATTGCGAATCGACTTTGGACCAGGGTATCGCGTGTATTATGCACTGGAGGGAAAGAATGTTGTCCTGCTCCTTTGTGGCGGCTCAAAGCGTAATCAGTCTGCCGATATCAAAAAGGCCGTAAGATACCGGCGTGATTATGAGCGGAGAAAACAATGAGCGCAAAAACAAAATCAAAAATATCTCGAACTCACGAGGAGGCAACGATAGAAAGCTTTCGAAAAGACCCGGCTTTTGCCGCTGAGTATTTGAATTCTATCCTCGAAGACGGCGACCAGGAAGAACTAATGCTCGCGCTTCGCCGCATGTCTAGAGCCTTTGGCGGAGTACAAGAACTAGCCGGTCAGGCGAACTTAAACGCCAACACCCTTTACCGTACGCTCTCACCGAAGGGCAATCCAGAACTAAGAAGCCTGAGAGCGGTTCTAAAGGCGATGGGGATGCAACTAACCGTCAGACCCCTGCGGAAACGGGTGGCATAACTTCGCGCCTGGATTCTGAAGCCTACGGTTGACCCGTGTGCCTCGCAAGCACAATTGAACGACGGAGCGGTAACAATTCTTGACAAATGCTCTCGGCGGATACCCTTCGGCACGCCATTGAACGCGGCACGGAGCGGAGTATGACCACGAATATCGAAGTGCCGCGTCGGATTCTTTGGGGAGCTGGAACACCACGGACTATGAGAGCGCATTGGATACTCCAAGAGTTAGGACTCTCCTATGAAAGGCGCCCTTTCGGACCTCGCAGCGGGCAAACCCAGACCGCTGAATTTACAAAGTTAAATCCGAGACAGAAAATTCCCGTACTCCAGGATGGTGATTTTACGTTGGCGGAAAGTGCGGCCATCGTCACCTATTTGGCTGACAAATATGGGACCTCTCAGAATATTGTGCCTCAGCCGGGCACGAGGGAACGTGCGCTTTACTACCAGTGGTGCTTTTCAATTATGACGGAGTTGGACGCTCATACTCTGTACATCATTCGCAAGCATACCGACCTGAAAGACATTTACGGAGAGGCGCCGAACGCTCTGCGCGCCGCCAGGGAAGGATTTCTCAAACAGGTGGGTGTCGCCGATCAGACGCTATCTTCGCACGGCCCCTTCATTCTCGGAGAAACGTTTACCGGCGCGGACATCCTCCTGACTACATGCCTCACATCAGCCGTTCGCCGGGAGATACCTCTGACCGACGTCCTCGGAGATTACATGAAGCGAACAACATCTCGTGAGGCCTACCAACTCGCGTTTCAAGCGAATCAGATATCTTGAGTCAGACCCTCACCTTGCCGCCATCGTCTTATGACAATGTATTATTGCAAGACGTGTCCCTACCCTTTTGTTTCCGTATTCCGCCAGAGCTTTATCCAGCTAGGAAACAGCGTCCGCCAGTAGAACCTTCTATTTCCTTGCTCAAGCGGTTTTAAAACTCCGTCGTCTTTGGTAAAGGTCGTACTGGTTTTCTGAGGCACACTGTGATCTCAGTTTTGATACTGGCGCCGATAAACATCTCATAACCACACTCGCTTGCGAAAGACGTGATACGAACGCCAAAGCGGAAAGTTAGCTCCGTGACACTCGGCAAGGCGCGGGAGCGGGGATGCCTACCCTTCTCACACCGATTATTCGGCATTTCTGATGATTGAATTGACAACACAGGCCGACAACGTTTTTCTCAACGTTAATGGGAAAAGAATAGCCGAGAGTTCGAAGAACGACCGCAACTCTTATTCTTTTTCGATTAAAGAACCAGGCGCTACTGCTCTATTTTACGCATGCGAATTTGGAGAACTTCCGACGCAGGTAAAGACCATATATCTTCCCTCGTTTACTACGGAATTAACTTCGGAAGATCAGATTTATATCAAGCAACAAGAAGCTGGCGGTTGGTCAATTGAAATACGTTGTTTCGTTGAGCTTGAACGGTGGAATCAAATATACACGCCTACAAAGTTCATAGGCAATCTGAAAGCAACCATTCAAAGCCGCTCCGATATTGGAATTCTGAAGATAGAAAATATCGAAAGTGAATCATATGGGCTTCGCCTCGTTTTTGGTTTCAAGGACCCCTTAACCGACATAGGCCAGTCGATAGAAAGAATAGTTGATGTTGTAAAAGCAAGCGAGCTGCAGGCTACGGCAGAGTGTTTGAGGGAGGAGAAAGGCAAGTCGTTGGCAACATACTTCTCGTTTCCTGTCGAAGTTAGATCGGCCTGCGAGCAATATTTACTTTATTTTGCGGAATTCCTTCGGGATGTTGGAATAAATGTATCGGTCGAACTCAAAGAAGAGGCAGATCGTGTTCTGTTTGCAGTCACACCACATGATTCGGCTGAAGCGCTAGACCGAATTCGCCAGGTCTTAGATCTTTATCTCGGACTACCCACTGCGACGTTCACAACGACGGATGAAAAGGAATATCGTCTTGAAGCGCAACAATTAACGGTCAACGTCTTGCACTTAAAGTCTCAGTTAATACTCGCGCAGGCAATGCTGGAAACAAAAAATGCCACGATCGACGCACAAAGAGAGCGGCTTATTTATCAAGGTCGAATAATTGAAGGGCGGTTATTGCCGGAATCCATCAAATCAGAGACCAAAGAAGCCGAAAAAGAAGAAATCCTAGATGGAATGGTGGAAATCAAGAAGTATGAAGGAAAAGGTTTTGCTGTGAATCTTCCTAAGATGTATCGCGCTGTTCGGAATTTTTTAAGAAAGGAAGAGAACGGGTAAAGTCTCCTGAAACTGGGGTCAACTGGGTCTACATGACAACCGCTAGGCTAAATAATTTGGTCGGACCATCGCGACGGCCCGGCATGATTTTAACTTAGGTCGCGCTTTTTGCATCTCCAATGGCAACCTCAAATACGAGCGGCTGATAAGCCAATCCATTTTCTCGGCACCGACTGGCGCGAATAAGCAACATCAATTCGAAGTTGTTAAAACGCTTGTCGAAGACGTCCCGCAGCGAAGCCATCCCCAATAAGAACGGGGGAATTCCGACGCTGTTGACTAGCTGGACAAACTAACTAAAGTCACGTTTTTTGATTCCTTTGCCTATAACGTGCTGCTTGATCCTTACGCTCTCTTCCGCCTGACCCCAGCGCCGCCACGAGAAATTTCGCGCCTCCCGACCGCTCTCCGGCCGAGCCCACCGAAACAACAGCGCGTTTTTCATCAAGCACAAACCGGAATCGACAACTCTCCGGGTCCCGCACCATAGCTCGCGCGATAAAAAGGTGGTTAAAAATTCCTATACAGTCAGTAAAGAGACACGTTACCGACGCGACAATTTCGATGAAACAGACGATGCGTCGATTCCGCATTTCGCATCGAGGCCGGGGCGCGGCCAAGGTTTCGATCAATCCGTTTCTGTCCGAAAACCCGTCTTCGGACAAAGCGTGGAGCGGCTAACTTGCAGGGAAGAACTCGACACACGGAGGTGACCGATGAAGGCAATCGTGGTGACGGATCAGGCTGCGGGAACGGCCGGGGCGAAGCTGGTTGAGCGGCCCGACCCGCACGCGGCGATAAACGACGTCGTTGTTCAGATTCATGCGTCGGGATTCACCGAGGATGAGCTGACAACGCCCTCGACCTGGACCGATTGGGTCGGCCGGGCGAGGCGTGGTGTTAGCGATGGTGACAGCCTTTCGTATTGCTTTATTTGCTGTGGCTCCACTAGAAGCCCGTCAAAGTTGGCTAACGCTTGCCAAGTTCTTTCAGCGCCTCGTTGAGATAGCTTATCTCGACAAACTTGAAAACATCCGGAACCGGAGTTTTGGCGCCGGTCTGCTCGTAGTAGACGCGGATGTTCTGCTTCATACCCTCGATATTGGGCTCGCCGTCATAGGGCCAGATGCGGTTCTGGGTGTAGTATTCCCATCCTTTCAAGGCGAGAGCGGGCTTTAGCTGAATCTCTTTCGTCAAAAATTCCACCGTGGCGTCTTTGTTGTTGTGCATCCAGCGCAGCGACTGCACCATGCCTTTCATGAATCGCACCATCAGCGGGCGATTTTTCTCGGCCCACGAGCGGCGCGTCGCGAGAGCCGACGATTGAAACTGCGGGACGGCGTCGAGGAGACGGCCCAGGGTGTTGAAGCCAAGCTCCTCGGCAGCGAAGTTCAGGGGCACGGCCACGGTGGTTGCCGAGATTTGCCCGGATTGCAATGCCGCCAGGTTCCCAGGCGAGCCGCCGGCGACCACCAAAATTTTATAGTCGCGCGGGTATTCCAAACCTTTTTGACGCAGGGCCTCGCGAAACGCTACGACCGTGCCGCCGGTCAGCGCCGACGAGCCCACCGTCGTGCCGCGCAGATCTTCGAAGCTCTTGTATTTCTTGCCGGCGACGATGGCTGCTGTCATGCCGTTGATGACGCCGCCCGTAACGATGAAATCGAGGCCGCGGTCGCTCGCTTCCATAAACGGCTCGGGCCCGCCGCAACCGAATTGGATCGATCCCGCGGCCAGCGCCTGCACCACCATCGGCATGCCACGCAGCACAACCACCTGTACGTCCAATCCTTGTTGTTCGAAAAATCCTTTCCTCCAGCCAACCCACAGCGGGCTGTAGCCAAGTGTCTTGCTGGCCGGGCCGACAAAAATCTTTGGCTTGTCCTGCGCAGTCAGCGGCGCCGCCTGCAGCGTCGCGACGACCAAGATCATCGCGCCAATGAGTCGACTTACCATTGAGACCCCAGTCGTCATCTCTCGTCGCTTCCTTCCTGCAGCTCTCCGCTGCTCTGTAGGACTACGAGGACGTTATCACCACTGTCAGATTTAGTCTTAGCAGTTACAGCTTACGCTATAAATAAAACATTTGACCTACGGCGCCTCCACTATGGACCATCCGTTAAGATCCGTACCCATCTGGGCCTACCGATCCGCGTGCGCCGGCGCGTCGAGTCGATCTATCCAGATAACAGCCGAAAACTGCTTGCCAACGCAAGCTGACGGCGCCGCTCGCCCAATTTCATAGCCACCGACGCCCTAAGAAACCCGCGCGCTTCCCGACCGCTCTTCGCCCTAGCCGACCGATACAACAGCGGGCTTTTATCAAGCGCAAACCGGAATCGACAACTCTCCCGGACCCGCGCTATAGCTCCCCCGTAAAAAGGTGGTTAAAAATTCGCATACAGTCAGTAAACAGACCGATTACCGAGAAGACAATTTCCATGAAACAGAGATGATGCGGCGATTTCGCATTTCGCATCGACGCGCGCGGCAAGATTTTGATTGATCCGTTTCTGCCCGATAATCCGTCTTGGGACAAAAATCGCTGGGGTCAGGCATGAAGCTGGACTCTGCGCTGAATTGCCTCGAACAATGGCGTGATAAAGGCTTCGACAAACTCGACTCTGGACTCTCGCGGCATGTTATTAATACAGACTCAAGCCTGACCCTAAGGAACCCCTGTTCGACAAAGAGTAAGACGACATGATGGTCTGAATTAGGTGCTCTTTTTTAAAAACTGGTTACGCAACGTACCGGTGCCAACAAAGTGGGACAGCAGGCGAAAGTTCCGTGTCTCGTGTCGGATGCGACCGGCAATGATGGCTGGGTGAATGCCGAGGCGCTGCGCTAACTCCATGACGGCGAGCGGTGTTGGCTTGTCCTTTACCTTGCTGGTATTCCATATGTCTTCTGGAATGAGCCCATTCTCGGCCCATTCATCCGCTTCGGCTTCTCGCGGATCACGTCGTGCGCCTTGCATGTCACGAAGATTCAGATCATCGACGAACGCTTCATTACTCGTCCCGCTCATATGGCGGCCAATATGAGCAAGCTCGTGCAGCAAGCAGAACCAGAAGTTATCGAGCCGATCGTAGCGTAAGGTCAGTCCAATAGCGGGCGTACCGTCAGCGAGTTGAAGCGCCGCACCGTCGACGTACGTACGCGGCAAATGCTCAAGATACACCAGATGAATACCGTGATTAGCGAGGAACTCCTGAGCGAGTCGAGGACCGTCTTGTGACCAGCTCAATGTGGCTATTTTCCGCAGGAAAGTGAGATCGACCAGACCGGGTTTAAAGCTGACAGGCAGCCGATGCGCATTCGCTCTCGCTAACACTTCCCAGCACCACGCTTTGAGAGAGTATGGGTCAGTTTTCGCGTTAACACGCGCCTGATCATTCTTCCGGAAGAACGCTGCTGGCAGAACATATTCGCCTCCGGCCCGCCCAATCAGATCCCGCATGATTTCTTCGGCATGGGAGTCCAGATTGCGGCGCTTCTCGATCCATCCACGTTTTGCCATTTCGGTCAACGGAAATCGGCGCCACTCGGTACCTTCGAGCGCCGAACGCAACTCACCACCCGGTTGCTGTAACAGCACGTCAGCGGGGATACCGAGATTGGCATGTAGCGCCCGTGCCATTTGCATCGTAAGCGGGCGTTTGCCGGACAACACCTCGGATACTTTTGCGCGGCTGCCCATGAACGGGACAAGATCACGAGTTGAAAGCCCGCCTTGCTCCATGCGAAACCGGATTGCTCCAAGCGGACTCGGAAAGCCCATGGGAACATGCTTCGCTTCGTAAAGTTCGACAAGGTCGGTAAGCACATCGAGTTCCTCACCCTCAGGGGTCCCGCCCTCGGCGTCCATAAGGGCATCAATACGCGCGAGAGCGCTCTCGTAATCTACCTCGCTTCGGATCGCCCGAATGTTGCTCATCTCACACCTCCTCGACGTCGATCGCATCATATTCTTTATGCGTGCCGACGAAACGCACGTAAACCACCCGGTACGGATAATTGATTTTCACAACGAGCCTGTAATCATTTCCTTTGATATTGAACACAACGCGGTCCCCCACAAAGCTTGCATTTCGATACTTGTCTTTTACGTGTGACGGCTTAGACCAGTCTTCCTTTTCGACTTCGCGATACCACGCCAGAAGGGGCTCTTCAGCGCCTGGATAGCGGATCCAAAATTCACGCAGAGTTCTTTTGGCAATGATCCGCATTAACAAATGTAATATGTTCCCTGATATTTGTCAAGTACATTAGATCTAATTGGGATCACTTTAGCTGGGGTAAGTCCGCATTTAGCAGAGACCTCGCGCGCCTCCCGACCGCTCTCCGACCGAGCGGACCGAAACAACAGCGCGTTTTTCATCAACCACAAACCGGAATCCAAAATTCTCCCGGACCCGCGCCATAGCTCCCCCGATAAAAAGGTGGTTAAAAATTCCTGTACAGTCAGTAAAGAGACGCATTACCGACGCGACAATTTCCATGAATAGAGATGATGCGGCGATTCCGCATTTCGCATCAAGCCGGGCGCGGCCAAGATTTTGATGATCCGTTTCTGTCCGACAACCCGTCTTGGGACAAAGCGTGGAGCGGCTACCTTGCAGGCAAGAACTCGACACAGGGAGGTGACCGATGAAAGCGATCGTGGTGACGGATCAGGCGGCGGGAACGGCCGGGGCGAAGCTGGTGGAGCGGCCGGACCCGCAGGCGGCGATAAACGACGTCCTTGTTCAGATTCATGCGTCGGGATTCACCGGGGATGAGCTGACATGGCCGTCGACCTGGACGGATCGCGCGGGCCGTGACCGGACGCCTTCCATTCCCGGACACGAACTGGCCGGAGTGGTCACCGCTCTCGGCTATGGCACCACGGGGCTGTCAATTGGACAGCGAGTTTTCGGCCTGACGGACTGGTATCGCGACGGCACGCTGGCGGAGTATCTGGCCGTCGAGGCACGCAGCCTCGCGCCGCTGCCGGGCGACGTTGATTTCACGGTGGGCGCAGCCCTCGTGATGCCGGGCCTGACCGCATGGCAGGGGTTGTTCGAGCACGGCCGCCTTCGCGCGGGGCAGAGCGTCCTCGTGCACGGTGCGGCCGGCGTGGTCGGTTCGATGGCGAGCCAACTCGCACGTGAGGCCGGAGCGTACGTCATCGGCACCGGGCGCGCTGGCGTCCGTCAGACGGCTCTCGACTTCGGCGCACAGGAATTCTTCGACCTCGATAACGATGCGCTGGAAGATGTCGGCAAGGTCGATCTGGTTTTCGATGTCCTCGGCGGCGACATCGCGAAGCGGTCTGCGGGCTTGATTCGCGACGGAGGAACGCTGGTGACCATCACCGGCCCGACCGAGGCGCGGCCCGCTGGCGGCCTGACTATCGATTTCGTCGTCGTACCCGACCGCGCCCAATTGAGTGAGGTCGTGCAGCGGGCTCGGGATGGTCGGCTGCGGACAAACATCGGCAAAGTGGCTAGCCTCGACCATGCAGTCCCGGCCTTCAACCGCACCGAACGGATCAAGGGAAAGACGATCATCCGCGTTCGTGAGTGACGACTTGGGGATTGCCTAACGCCCGCGAAGGTCCAATTCACGCGCCGAAGGAGAGTTCAGATGGCGAACACGATTACGCTATCATTTTCTATCGCACGCTTAACTGGAGGGGCTTACTGGCGTTCTGGGAGCCTGACCGATTCACGTTGGACAAGCTTCTGAATGATTGCGAAACTGATCGGGAGATCCAATTACGAGCAACAGTAACTTCGATAGCGTGAACGCTCCACGTAATAGACACCATGAATTCAAGCGCGGGTGAATCGGGATGCTGTTGGCTAGTTGGACAAACTATCTAAAGCTATGTTTTCATTCCTTGTCTATAACGTGCTGCTTCGTCCTTGACTGTCTTTCCACCTGACCCCAGCGCCGCCACGAGAAACCTCGCGCCCCGACAGCTCTCCGGCCGAGCCGACCGATACAACCTGGGTTTTTCATCAAGCGCAAACCGGAATTGACAACTCTTCCGGTTCTGCTCTATAGCTCCCGCCATAAGGAAGTTGGTTTAAAAATACTATACGCGAACAGGCCTACGACAAACCAAGCGCAACAAAGTCATCAGTGCACTCGAGACGGCTCATAACGCTCGACACATGGGAACAGGGTTTTCGGCTGAGAAAACGGACGGGTAAGCCGACAGAAACTCATGGATAGGGAAGCCTATCAGGGATTTTGATTGACGTGTCGCCTCTTAGCGCGGTCTTAGACGAGGTACGCCGCTGTGCAGCCATGCAACCGAGAAAAACTCTAAAAGTCTACTGAGTTTAGTAAGGCCCTATCTATTTCGTAATTCTGGGAAGGCTAGGTTTTTTATTACTGACCCTCGGGCAGAATAGCGAAGCTCTTGGCCATTGCCCCGATGACAGAATCGAAGAGTTGTTTTTGCGATTCGTCGTATTCAAGACGGAACGAGATAAGCATACTGCTCGACGCAATTGTTTTCTCATACCAAATACGACCCTGTTCGTATCCGGAGACGACAAACCAGTCGTCCTTTTTAACCTTGTATGTGACAACTCGAGTCGGGTTTTCGGGAGTGGTGCCACGCGACTGCCTCTCGTAGAGCTCGCGCAGGTCGGCTGTAGAGCGGCCGGGGCTACCAGTTACGATGAGGAGCGCCCGACGATCCTTTGAGACGAACCGCTGACTGTAACCATCAGCAGATTCTCCCTGCGGAGACAAAAGATTAAGGGGGTAAGAGATAGAGTAATGAAGACGGTTATTATGGTAAACCTGATAAGCGGAAATCCGGGAGCCGGTCTGGGGTTCAGTGTAGTAACTCTGATATATCCAGTAGCCGCCCCCTGCAACAAGGATTAAGATTAGGGTCACAAGTGCATAAGGGAGGCGCCCGCGAGCCGCGGGCAGACCTGCGCTAGGCTTTCCGTTGGCGCTCTTCGCCGATGGGCGCTCCACGAGGGTCGCTCCATCGGCCGCGTGAACTCCGGACGCAGGAGACTCGGTGGTCGGGGCCCGACGAAGAGGACCAAGCACCGTATCCAGCGCCTTTATCAACAACTGAATATCAGAACCCCAGCGAGCGTGGGTCAACTCAACGCCGTTGCGATAGGCCAGATCCTTGAGGTCATCAGGCAATTGGTCGGAGCGCGGCATCTTCGCCCCACGAATCAGTACGGGGATCACCGGGATGTCGCGTCGCAGTGCAGCGGCCGTTTCGAGACGAACGAAATCAGCCGGGTCGTCCAGCCGTCGTAGTCCCGCGTCATCCTTGGAGTCAACCCAATTGTTGCCGATGATCGCCAGCAGGACACCACAGGTGGCGACTGACTCATCGATTGCCTTGCGAAAATCGCGCCCGGCCTCGATGGCGCTTACGTCCATGAATACCGAGTCTTCGCCGAAGTGGCCGATGAGATCGTCGAACAGTCGACCCGCCTCACCTTCCGAATCATTTCGTCGGTAGCTGATGAAGATCGCACGCATCGCGAGCGTCCTTGCCGTGTCAGGTGCTTGTGCAGATCGTTGTTGGATTATAGGAATGTGCTTTAGGGGCTGGTCACTGAGCACTCAAAATAAGTACCGCGGTGACCCAGTGCCGGCCCGCGTTCTTCAGCTTCAGGTGGCCAAATCAGAAAACAGGCGAGACCCCGCCATCTTTGCGTCAGACGGTATCCGATAAGCTTGTGTTATGTCAACTTAGGCTTGACTTAGCTAAGCGCACACTGCTTATTGCCCTTCGGCTCGCACAACGTTTTGTCGATCCTTACACCAGGGCCGGCCTGCCGATCAACCACTGACGACTATCAAGAAGGGATAAACGGAAGCAATGGATTCGGCACAGTCGCCGTGATGAAAAATGCCCCACCTGAACGCATCGAAAGTCTACATCAACTGGCTGCTTGGCAAGGAAGGCCAGGAACTTTACGGCAGAGCATTGACTCAACCTACCCGGCGCTTCGATGTCGATACGAAATGGTTGGTCAAGTTCAACAACCGGCGGCCAAGGATTGACCACTCCCGAAGAATTCGAGAACGTTCGTTTTTTCGGTGAAGATGTCATCAATGAATGGCGCGAGCCCGCCGGTGAATTCGCGCGCAAGATTTTGAAGTAGAAAACAGACACAGGTCGCTGAGTTGTCTGCTACCCTTTGCGCTTCCGAGAGGAGCTTGTTTCGCTGCTGCTCCAACGTTTCAGGAAATCTGAAGACCGAATACCGCCTGCCAACGTAAGCCCACCGAGTCGCTCGCTCTGCCTTGCAGCGAGCAACGCCCAATCCATAGTTTCCTCCGAATCTCCGAAGCATAGGAAGAGGCTTTTGAACTTGTCCAGCCCAAGGACGGTTCGAAAGGTTTCGAGGGTTTCCTCTTGAGAGTTCGAAACGATTTACGTGTGAGTCGGACTGGTGCCGTAAATTGGGTTTGCCCCCTCCGAGTCCGAAAACATTGGAACGTTGGAACCTTGAACGCGTCGACCGCCGGACCGTTGACGGTCCGCCGGTGTTCCGATATGCAAACTGCAGTGATCTCAACCATCTTCAACGAAGTTTTGGCCGGAAAACTTCTCGACAGATCCGCTGCCCTGGCGCTTGCCACGGCGCGTGGCGATGAGTTTGATTGTTTGCTTGACGCAGCAACCGCGCTGCGCGATCGGCACAAGGGCAAGACGGTCACGTTCTCGCCGAAGATTTTTATTCCGCTGACAAATCTCTGCCGTGATTTCTGCGGCTACTGTACGTTTCGTAAGGCGCCGGACGAACCCGGCGCCAAAACCATGACTCTCGACGAAGTCCTTCGAGTCGTCCGGCGCGGAAAACTTCTTGGCTGTACGGAGGTTCTTTTCAGTCTCGGTGATAAGCCCGAAGCGATTTACCCGGAAATGAAGAGCTTCCTTCGGGAGCACGGTCACGAGCGCACGCTGGATTATCTTTACGAGGCCTGCCGAACAGTGCTCGAGGAAACCGACATGCTGCCGCATTCGAACCCCGGCGTTATGGGAAAGCGGGATCTCGAGCGTCTGCGCGACGTGAACGTCAGCATGGGTCTGATGCTCGAGAGCAGCAGCGACCGGCTGATGCTTTCCGGCAATGCGCACGATAATGCGCCGGACAAGAAGCCGTCGATTCGTCTGCGCATGATCGAACAGGCAGGCAAGCTCCGCATCCCTTTCACGACTGGTATTTTGATCGGCATCGGCGAGACGTGGGAAGAACGGATCGACTCGCTTTTTGCGATCCGCGATCTGCATCACCGTTATGGTCATATTCAGGAAGTCATCATTCAGAACTTTCGCGCCAAACCTACGATCCCGATGCGCGATCACGCTGAGCCAAGCCATGCGGACATGCTGAAGACACTCGCGGTCGCTCGGCTGATCTTCGGCGGCGACATGAACATCCAGGCGCCGCCGAACCTGATGCCGGAGAATTACGCGGCTTATCTCAATGCCGGGATCAACGACTGGGGCGGCGTTTCACCATTAACGCCGGATTTCATAAATCCGGAAGCCCCCTGGCCGGCGCTGCAAATCCTGAACGATGAAACAGCCAGGCTCGGCTACGAGTTACGTGCACGCCTGCCGATCTACCCCGAGTATATCCACCACAGCGGCCAGTATCTCGCGCCGCAACTGCTGCCGCTCGTTGAGAAACTGACGGACGGAAATGGTCTGGTGCGCAATGGCGGGCCGCTGGCTGCATTACAAGTTTAAAAAACCGCGCCGAAACTTTTCCAATCTCACCCGACCGGAACCGAAAATCACAATCTGAATTTAGATTTACAATTCTGAACCGACGTTGAATCAAGATGAAAGCGCGCTGACCAGATCCGAATAATCCAAAATCTAAAATCGAAAATCCAAAATGTTATTGGTTCTCACCGGTGGCACCGGCGGCGCCAAGCTGATCGAGGGTTTACTCCGCGAAGTTGATCCAGCCCGGCTCACGATTATCTGCAACATCGCCGACGATCTTGTCTTGCACGGCCTCAGCATCTCGCCTGACCTGGACACGATCATGTACACGCTGGGCGGCCTGAGCGATACGCAAAAAGGCTGGGGAGTGGCCGGAGATAGCTTCGTCGTGCTCGAACAACTGCGCCGCTACGGCGCGGAGACCTGGTTCCAGCTCGGCGATAAGGATATCGCGACCCACCTGACTCGAACCGCGTTACTGCGGGCGGGCCATTCGCTTTCGGATGCGACGCGAACGCTGGCGGCGCAACTGAAAATCAAATCCACTCTCCTCCCGGCGACCGACGACCCGGTTCAGACCAGAGTTGTGACTCCACAGGGAGAAATCTCGTTTCAGGAATTCTTCGTCAAAATGCGCTGGGAACCGGAAGTGCGAAGAACTTACTATTCTGGCGTCGAGAGAAGCCGGCCCGCCCCTGGAGTTCTCGAATCGATCGCCACCGCGGAGAAAATCATCGTCTGCCCGAGTAACCCGATCACGAGTATCGGTCCGATCCTCGCCGTGCCAGGGATCCGGGACGCGCTGAAGGCATCGACAGCTGCTGTGGTCGGAGTCAGCCCCATGATCGGCAACTCGGCCATCAGCGGTCCTGCCGCAAAGCTGATGCGGAGCGAGACAGTAGAGTCGTCCGCCAGCGGAACTGCCAGACTGTACCGCGATTTCCTCAACGCTCTTTTTATCGACGCCGCCGATGCGGAACAGTCGGCCGGAATCCGGGATCTCGGTATCTCGCCAGTCGTCACTTCGATCATCATGGGATCCATTGACGAGAAGCGGCGGCTTGCGCGCGAGGTCTTGGCCTGGAAGGGAAAATAGTGCTAGAGAAATAGTTTCGATTGCGTATGAAAGTCACTGCGCTGGTTCCTGTCAAAAGTTTTCGCAATGCCAAGCACCGCTTGAGTTCGCTGCTCGATTCCGTCCAGCGGGAAAGACTCGCGGAGCTGATGTTCCGCGACGTCCTGAGCGAGCTGCTGCGCGTCCGCGGTTTAACCGGTGTTGCGGTGGTGACGGGCGACGATCAGGTGGCGCAAATTGCAGCCGCCGCAGCCGCGACAGTCATTCGGGAACCGCAGGAAAACGGCGAAACAGCCGCCGTCGACTTCGCCCGCCGCGAATTGAAACGGCGCGGCTGTGAAGCGGTTTTGATTCTGCCCGGCGATATGCCATTGGTTCGGAGTGCCGATATCGAGCTGCTCCTCGCCGAAATTCCCACTGAACCGGGAGCTCGTTATGCGCTGCTCGTTCCGTCCCATGACCGGCTCGGAACCAACGCGCTCCTGCTCGCGCCGCCGGACGTGATCAACCTGCGTTTCGGTTATGACAGCTTCAGCTTTCACATGAATCAGCTTGCGGAGCAGGGCTTGCCGATGCGGTTTGTTGAGAATGAGCGAATCGCGCTGGACATCGACGATCCCAAAGACCTGAACAAGTTCCTGTCCTACGATTGCCGCGATGGCGCAGTAAGACCCGCAGTCGAAGAGATGCTCGCCGCCGGGGAGGACAAGAGACATCGCTCGGGTAGCCTATGAAACGGCTCGAGCTGATCGGAGTCGAAGGAATCGGCGAAGTCCAAGCCGGCGAGTCAGTCGGAAAATTAATCTCGAATGCCTGTTCGCACCTGCAGATCGGGCTTCGTCAGAGCGACGTGCTCGTCATCGCTCATAAGATCGTTTCGAAAGCAGAAGGGCGAATGGTAACGCTTAACGACGTGCAGCCGTCGGAGCAGGCCATCGAGCTCGGGCGGGAGCTCGACAAAGAACCGGCGCTCGTCGAAACCATTCTTCGCGAAAGCCGTTCGATCATAAGAACCGGAGGGCGAGCTCTCATTGTCGAGACACATCATGGTTTTATCTGCGCGAATGCAGGCGTGGACCAGTCGAATGTCGGGCCGAACAAGGTCGCGCTCCTTCCCGCAGATCCGGATGCATCTGCGCGCCGGATTCGCGACGAAATTCAGGCCTGCACGGGCTCGACCCCGGCGGTCATTATCAGCGATAGCTTCGGCCGCCCGTGGCGCGTGGGCACCGTTGACGTTGCAATCGGAATCGCTGGACTGAAACCGATTAAAGACGAACGCGGGCAAAAAGACCGCCACGGTTATGAATTGAAAGCGGCGGTCGCTGCGCTTGCTGACGAAATTGCAGCCGCTGCTGAGCTCGTCATGTCGAAAACCGGCGGAATTCCGGCCGTCATCGTTCGCGGTTGTGAAATTGAAAAGGAGGAAGGATCGGTGCAGGAACTCTTGCGGCCGCCCGCGGAGGACCTGTTTCGCCGTTTTTAGAATTTTATGGATACAGGTTTTTCTGTTGCGATCGTCGGCGGTACCGGCAGTTTAGGCAGCGCACTGGCGCTCCGTTTAGCCGCTCCGGGAGTCAAGGTCATCATAGGCTCCCGCGATGCCCAGAAGGCGCAAAACGTGGTTGCCGAGCTCAAGCCGAAAATGCGCGCCGGCGAGCTTGTCGGCTTCACGAACGTGGAGGCGGTAAAACAGGGAGAGTTCGTCGTGATTGCCGTGCCCTATGAGGGTCACGCTCAGACGGTGCAGGACCTGAAAGGCCAGGTTGCGGGCAAGATCATTATCGATGCCGTCGTCCCGCTGAAAAAAATCCGCCCGTTCGTACCCCCTGCAGGATCGGCGCTCCAGGAGGCGCAGGAGATCCTCGGCGGCGAGGCTCCGGTGATCGGCGCTCTCCATAACATTTCAGCGGTGGATCTCGGCAACGTCGATTCTTCCCTCGGAGACGTTCTCGTCTGCGGCGATGATGATCCGGCCAAACAGAAGGTCATGGAACTCATCCGCAGGATCGGTGCGAACGCGTTCGACGGCGGTACGGCTGCCAACGCGTACGTTATAGAAGGGCTGACCGGCGTCATCATTCACCTCAACCGCAAGTACAAATCAAAGCACGGCAGCATCAGGATCACTGGGATCGACGGCCATTAAAGAAGATCCTGGCGCTTAACGGCGAGAACTACAGCCCAGGGAGTTGACGAACAGCTCTGGGAACCCGTCTTAGCAGGTCCCGCTTACCAAATTAAGACGGCTTCGCCATGAACTTCTCTAAGGCTTTTCTCATATAATCCAACCACTTACGAATTCCGCTTCCCCCGCCCGACGATTTTATCCTCCCGGCTCGTACAACAGAGCAGAGATCACGCAGCCGGAACAAGCCTGAAATGGACGCTACTTAAATCCCGGCCATGAATCGCGTCCACCCGGAGGTTCTCCGGCTGTGAGATCTAAATAATCCATAAAGGAGCAGGCCAGGAGCGCGCGGGCATTAACCTTTGTCCAGGCTTTACGTCTAAAGCAGTGAAGCGCGCGAGTTGGCCAACCGGCACCGAGATGACAGCCGAGAACGCTCAGAAACTCAGAGACGAGGAAATCGTGGCCCTCTGCCAGCGCGGTGAGGGGGAGTACTTTGAAATCCTCGTGCGACGTTATATGGAAAAGGCATTTCGGATCGCAATGGACTTCACGCACAATACAGAGGAGGCCAAAGATCTTTCGCAGGATGCCTTCCTCCGCGCGTTCTCGCGAATCAAGCAGTTCGACGGACGGTCGAGCTTCTATACGTGGTTCTACCGCCTCGTCGTCAATCTGTGTCTCGACCATACCCGGCGCAAAGGTAAAATCGTCTGGGAGCGGCTGGAGAACGAAGCGGAAAGCGCCAACAGTCCGGCCTGGCTGAAGGACACTGCGTCGGCACCGGACGAGACCGTTATTGCCGGGGAGACAAAGCGGCGGGTGGATCAGACTTTGGAAGCGATGCCGAACAAGCAACGCACGGCATTTCTGTTGCGCAATCATCAGGGACTCTCGGTTCCCGATATTGCCAAAGTGATGAAAACCACCGAAGGTACGGTGCGTGTCTACCTCCACCGGGCGGTCACGGCGCTCCGGCAGAGTCTGGTCGAATGCGTATAGGGGGATGAGATGAAACCGCGGACCCATGCTTTAGAAAAAGCCTGCAAAGAATTCGAAGCCGACCTCGTGCTCTATTACTACGGCGACGATTGCGAGACAGATCACGTCCGTGTCGACGCTCACTGCAGCGAATGCGCGCGGTGCCGCCGATTTCTCGATGACCTGCGGCAGCTCCTGCCGCAAATGGCGCAACCAAAAGAAATGCCGGGAACGTTCTGGGACAGCTATTACAATGAGATGGTGCAGAAGCTCGCGGCGGAGCGACAGCAGCGGTCGTGGTGGCGCGAGTTTTTCGGTTCAATGCGCGTCTGGGCGCTGCCGGCCTTTGGCACAGTAGCCGTCGCGAGCCTGGCTTTCCTGTTCGTCTTTAATTCAGGATCGCATCGGACGCGCACTACGACGGCGATTCCGCGCGAGATCCTTGCAGATCCCCATTCCGTGGAGTTTTTCAAATCGATGGACTTGCTGGAATCTCTCAGCAAACTGGAACAGAATGACGATTCTAAAACGCAAACACCGTCTACAGTGAGCCATACGTAATCAAAGGATCGATGTTCAAACGTAATCTCATCGCTATTTTCCTCTGCGCTACCGTGTTGATGCCGGTTGCGGGCTGGGCCCGGGACGACGGCGACAACTGGCGAAATCTCAGCCCGAAAGAGAAAGACAACGTGCTGCGCAATTATCAGCGTTGGCAGAACCTCCCGCCCAACGATAAACAGCACCTTCGTGACGAGTGGGATCGATGGCAGAACTTACCCCGCGACCGTCGCGATCAAATCAAGCGCCGCTACGAAGAACAGCGCCACCACCGTTCCGACGACTGAAAAACTCGATAGCTCCGGTCCAACCCCTCACCTGCTCCCGGGAGAGCCTTTTAACCTGTAAGGACGGTTTTAAACCCGCTCCTGAATATTCTCCCGTTCACCTGTCGCGGCGGGTTTTAAAATTCGCCCCTCCTCGCATTCAGCTCCATCGTTTTCATTTTTTACGGAAAGCGCGATCGCCGGTCGCCCCCACGAAAAACTTCATTTGTTCGATCGACGATGACCAACTGTTCCGTCGAGTGATGTGAGCAACGTAATTCTCGATAGACGTCTCATCAACTTCTGTCAGCGATTAAGAAATGGCAGGCAGTTCTCGTCTAACAGGATGACAGCTATCGAGATCGAACAGGATGAAAGGAGAATTATGAAACGCCTTGCACTATGGACAGCTCTTCTTGCGAGTCTGATTTCATTGACAGCATGTCACTGGAATCACCGTCACAACCATAATTTTGCCAGCCGTTCCGAGACGTCCGAAGTCTCCCACGCGGCGTAGAGAACGTTAATGACTTGCGAACAGTGCACGCCTTTCTTCCGCAACCGCCAGGGCCGGAGATCGGGGCACTGTTCGCCCAGGCTGGTCTTCAGAAGTATCGGCAAGCTTTCCTTCGACCAGCCTCAGGGTCAGAATGAACGCAGCCGAAGTAAGTAATCAGATCTTACCCGTTCGCCCTGAGGTTCTCGCGGATTTTTCTGACAACTCTGACACTCTGGTGAAGTTAGATTCGATAATAAGCAGCGCAGTTGTCCCAGAGAATTTTCCGTTTCGCTTCCTCCGCAATGGGCAACGTCAGAAAATGGTCAACCGCCTTCGGATATTTGGAATCGCCGTGGGGATAATCGGTTGAGAAAACTATCTGCTCTGCGCCGATCGATTCGATCACGTGCCGCACCGTCGCTTCGTCGGGTTCAACCGACACCACAACCTGTCTCGTGAAATATTCGCTCGGCGCCATGGTTACGTCGGGCGCCCAGACGTCGCCCTCGCGCTCCCAACCCTCGTCCATCCGCCATAGCAGCCACGGGAGCCAGCTGCAATTTGCTTCGAGAAAAGCTACCCGCAGCTTCGGGTGACGCGCGAGGACGCCGCCGGCGCAAAAGGCTCCAAGCGCCATCATTTGCTCGAAGGGCTGCGCATAGATTCTTCGCAGCATGAGATTGGGCTCAAGCCGCTCACCGACCTGTTTCTTTCCCGTGCCTGTCGATTCATGAAAACCAAGAGAGAGGTTCAGATCCTCGAGCGCGTCCCAGAGCGGCTCGTAGTAATCATCCTGCCACAGGTAATCGACCAGAGGATTGGACCTTAAAAAGACCGCGCGAAAACCAAGCTCGGTTGCACAGCGACGCGCCTCTTCGACGGCATCATGCATCGAGTAGGGCGAGATCATGCCCGCACCGATCAGACGGGCCGGGTCTTTCGCACAGAAATCGTAGAGCCAGTTGTTGTAAGCGCGAGCCATTGCGGCTGCGAATTCCGCGTCCATGTCGTCGACGACCAGCGCCCGCAGGCCCCGGGTCGGATAGAGCACGGCGACATCGATTCCTTCGATGGCCATCGCTTCGAGTTGAACTTCGGCGCTCCAGCCGCGCCCGGCATCGGATCCGTAGATCCCCTGATTCCTTTCAAAGTTATGGCCGCGGGTCGAGTCACTGACGCGCGCGCTTTGCCGCCCCCAGTCTTTGCCGTCCGGATAGACCATCCGGAGATCGCGCACGTTGGCGCTCGTGATCCCGCGCGGAGCCCGCGATTTGAATTTCTGATCGATGTAGCGCTCCCAAAGATCCGCAGGCTCCATGACGTGCATGTCGCTGTCCAGAATTTTAAATCCCTGCTTTGCCATTTGAATCCCCTCGCGTACCCATACACCAACGTCTGAATCGCAACAATAATCAGATATCTGCATCGAAGTATGTCGCGATGTGATTTCTCCCAAAGGGGAAATCTTTCCCTGTATGCGGATCGGACGCAGATCTCTCGCTTTGCTCGATGACACACCATCCGCCCGTTCTGGAAGCGCGAGCTGTGTCGGTTGCCGGTGGCAATCGAGCGTTTGCCGCGTTATAAATTGGTCGACTGTTCGACGCGGAGGGTTTATGACGAACGCCAATCGACTGCCGGTCTTCGAAAAGTTTATTCAGGACGCGCGCGCCGCCTGGGCGGAACTGCCGGACGACGAATCGCGCATGAAGCGCGTCAAAGTTCTGCTGGAAAAGTTCGTCAGTGAGCCCGCCGTTCGGGAACACTCGAAAACGTGGCCCTCCACCGAAGGACACAAAAACCTGATTCTGTACGAAGACCCGGATTATGGATTTGTCGTGAACGCGGTGGTGCGAACTCCCGGCCGCCAGGGCGGGATCCACGATCATGCGCACGCCTGGACAGCATACGGCCTGCTGGACGGAACCGAGCGGCTCGAGCGTTACCGCCGAGTAGACGGTGGCACTCGGCAGAATCATGCCTTGCTCGAACTGGAGAGTCTGACCGAAGGCTATCCCGGCAAAGTCGATCTGGTTCCGCCCTTTGCGATTCACTCGGAAAAAGGCGGCCCGAGTCGTTCTGTGGCAGTGATTGTTCGCTCCGAGCGGCTGGTTGGAAAGACCTTTCCAGCACATTGGGATCCTAAGCTTAGAATTCCACGTGGACAAGTTGTCGCG